>Ga0123356_10004011_pt1 | contig 15281 bp, 15 predicted proteins | sample TergutEmb28metaG_2_FD_92546 | JGI IMG/M metagenome (GOLD analysis project Ga0123356, IMG submission 92546) | Embiratermes neotenicus P3 segment gut microbial communities from Petit-Saut dam, French Guiana - Emb289 P3 | ecosystem: Host-associated > Arthropoda: Insects > Digestive system > Gut ... | reverse complement strand
CTTTGTTTTTATAGTGTTTTTACTTGTTTCAAATCCCTTTGTTTTTGAGTATTTACTTGAGTAGGAATATTTTTCTGGTTTGGATAAAAACTTAGGAGCATTGGTGTTGTTAACTTCAATTGTTTCACTAGAATCTACAATAACAGTGTCTGTTTTTTTGATATCACCTGCGTTTACATCAGAAACAAGTGACAATATTAATACCGCTCCTAAAATCACCCCTATACATTGAATAATTTTTTTTTGTTTCATTTTAAGACCATAATATAAAATCTTTTAAAAATACTTAATATATCTTTTTATGTTACTATTGTCTATGAAAATTTATAAATGTTTTCAATTTTCCTTAATATGACTAATACATTGAAAATATCAATAAATTTAATAATAAATGAACAAATTTATAAATTTAATATAAGAATTAATATGTTTATATAATTATTATATAATATTTCTGTATATTGTTAATATATTATTATTTATTAAATCATTATTATTTATTAAATTATTATACTTTATTACTATATTTTATTATTATTTAATTTTATTAAACATTTTTATTAAAGCATTATTCATATTATTATATCTTTATTTTAAATTATTAGGTCTTTGTTAATTCTATAAAAAATTAAAAATTGAAAACTACTAGACTTATAATTTATTATAAAATTTTATTATAATTAAAAAACAAATATGAATATATGCAGAATAAACATCTTCAAATTTCAGATATAGGAGAAAAAAAGTTAATTGAGAGAATTATCAAAAAATCAAAGGATTTCAATGATTTTACTAATGGTTCTGATTTTGATTCATATATTGGGGATGATGCTGCCTTAATTAATTTTAATAAAAACAATAACAATGAAGATAAGGATGATAGCTATTTAGTAGCTACATCCGATCTTTTACTTGAAAAATCTCACTTTCCAAAACAAATGTCTTATTTTCAAATGGGGTGGAAAGCTGTTGTAGTAAATGTTAGTGATTTAGCTGCTATGGGAGCAAGCCCAACTGGAATTTTAATAAGTTTAGCTCTTCCAATAAACCTCAAACTTATCTATTTTGATGAAATAATCAATGGTATTTTAGAATCATGTGACAAGTATAAAATTCCCCTTGTTGGAGGAGACACAAACCAAGCGGATCAAATCATAATTTCAGGAACGGCTTTTGGAGTGGTGGAAAAAATAAAAGCTATGAAGAAATCTGGATTTAAAAAAGGAGATTTAATAGCTATCACCGGGGAAGTAGGCTTAGCTGCACTTGGATTTGAAATATTAAAAGAAGAAAACATTAAAATAATAAAAGATGAAATAAAAAACAATCAGATTTCTCAGGAAATAGTTGATTTAGCTACCCAAAAAGCATTAAAACCAGAACCAAAATTAGATGAAGGAGAGGTTCTAAATCAATTTGCTTCTTCAGCTACTGATATTACTGATGGTTTAGCTAGTGAGTTATATGAACTTTATAATGCAGATAAAATAAATAATAGAGATAGTAATCTTGGTTTGCAAATTTATGAAGAGAAAATAGCCAATGAACCAATTTTTAAAGAAATAGCTAAAGTATCAAAAATTCTAAATAAAGATCCATTAGATCTTATATTACATGTTGGTGAAGATTTTGAGCTTTTATTTACTTTTGATGGGGATATAATTAATAATACTAATGATAGCAATGATACTAATAATATTGGCTTTAACATTGATTTTATTATAATTGGTGAAATTAATAATTCTAATAAAGTTGAAATTGAATATTCTAATGGAAAAAGAGAAAAATTATCATCAAAAGGATATGAGCACTTATCGTGAAAAAATTAGATTCAGAATCTAATTAATATGGAGATAAACAAATGATAATCGAATCAATTTTATATGATAAGATAGATGAAACTTCAAAAAAAGTTCAATGTAATGTTTGCAATCATCGATGTAAGATAGCTAATGACAAATATGGATTTTGTTTAACACGTAAAAATAGGGATGGAAAGTTGTATAACTGCAATTTTGCATCAATATCTTCCGAAGGCATTGACCCAATCGAAAAAAAGCCACTATACCATTTTTTCCCAGGTTCCTTAAGTTATTCACTTGGTGGTTTTGGGTGTAATATGAGATGTTTGAACTGCCAAAATCATACTATCTCTCAAAATACAATGAAAGATAGGAAAAATAGGGAAACTATTGAAATTCTTCCACCAAGGGCCGTGAAAAATGCACTTGATAATAACTGTCAGTCAATTTCTTTCACCTATAATGAGCCTACTATGTATTTAGAATACATCCTTGAAACAGCTTCACTATCACACAAAAATGGACTTAAAAATATATATGTTAGTAACGGTTATATGACATGTGATGCTCTTGAATTGCTTATTCCAAAGATCGATGCTTTTAATATAGATTTAAAATCAATGAGCAGCCAGTTTTATAAAGATATTTGCCAAACTACTCTTGGTCCTATTTTAGATAATTTAAAGTCAATTTATAGAAGCAAAAGACATCTTGAAATAACAAATCTTTTAATCACTGATTTTAATGATTCAGAAGAATTAATCAGGAGTTTAGTAGAATTTATATTCACAGAACTTGGAAAAGAAGTTCCAATTCACTTTTCAAGGTTTTTCCCATACTACAATATGGTTGATGTTTCACCAACAGACATGATTAAACTCCAAAAAGCAAAGGAAATAGCTACTGAAATAGGATTACAGCATGTCTATTTAGGTAATGTTCCAACTGATCAGAATAGCTATTGTCCTAACTGTAAAAAACTACTTATTGAAAGAAAAGGTTATAATATTACTCATAAAAATAAAATTAAAGATAATAAATGTGTTAATTGTGGTAAAAACATTAATTTTCACTTTTGATGATTAATGAAATTTTTACATGGTACTGAATAAATTGTGCTGTAGTTGTTAAAATTAAGTATATTTTTATTTTTTTAAAGTTTTTTCGTGATTTTTTTGGTTTTTATAGAATATGTTGTATTTTTCTTGTATTTTTGAAATAAGGGGGTGTTTCTTTTATTTTTTGTGTTTTTAGCTTTTTATTGTTGTATTTTTTAGTTTTTGGGTGTTTTTCATTATTTTGTTTATTTAAATACAAACATTTATATAGTAGTTTCAACATAATGTATTATAGGTATTATAGTTGGAATCGATAAATATTGAATTTATTGTGACAATTATACATACTTATAAAAAACAACAAACTCTCTTATTTTGTTGTAATTAAAATCAAACCGAAAATAAAAATATAGTTATTGAAGATTTTTGATAGTTTTCAGTGATTATAAAGTTATTTTTTTATAAAATGAGGTGATTTTCATGAGAGAGATAATAGGACTTTTTTTATCTGTGTTTTTAATTTTTAGTGCAATAGGGACGGCTTCAGCGTCTAATATTTCTTTTGAAGGCAGAACACCTGTTAGTCATGGTTGGGGATCTACAGAATATGAACCATACATCACGCTTACAGGGAATAATAATTATATAGTTGTGGCTGGTGGTCCAAACTATGATTATGAAGTTAGGATTAACTTGTATAACAAGGTTTGGGAAATTGTATCTACTGGCGATATTCCTAACGAAGGAATACAGTTCACACTTTACTTCCAATACAAACCACATGGGGGATACACACAAATATATTCTACATTAGTTACAGTAACTGGTGAAGGTGTTGCTCCTATTTTAGAAGGAGTGAATGGGCACGGTTCTAGTTCAATAAATACAGTAAGAGTAACTGATTATACTATATTGGGAGATATTGAAACTGATAATAAGCCTGGCGGAGATCTTGGTATGGATCCTGGTACTGGTGGTGGATCTGACACTGATGATGAGTCTGGTGCTGGATCTGATGTTGGTACTGGTGGTGGATCTGACACTGATGGTGGGTCTGGAACTGGTACTGGTGGTGGATCTGACACTGATGATGGGTCTGGTGCTGGATCTGATGTTGGTACTGGTGGTGGATCTGACACTGATGGTGGGTCTGGAACTGGTACTGGTGGTGGATCTGACACTGATGGTGAATCTGGTGCTGGATCTGATGTTGGTACTGGTGGTGGATCTGACACTGATGGTGGGTCTGGAACTGGTACTGGTGATGGGTCAGGTATAAGTGATGGTGATTCTGGTACTGGTGGTGGATCTGACACTGATGGTGGGTCTGGTGCTGGTGTTGGGTCAGGTATAAATGATGGACCAAGTACTAATGATAATGACTCTGGTTATGTTGGGGGCTATGTAGTTGACGAAGAGGATGAAGAAGATTATGCAAAGCATTTAGACAGGCATCCTAATACTTCTCGAAACGATGCTGATGATTCTAATGAAAGCAATGTTTTAGATTCAAAGAATAATGAAAACGATGTAACTGAAGAAAAAATTGTGGTAGCTGGGATGGAAGAAACAGGTTTACCATTTGCTATAATTGCAATATTAACCGTCATAGGTTTGTTTGTAATAAAAATAAGAAGATAATATTAGAAGTATGCATAATACTATATTACTATCATTATTTGATAAAATTAGTATTATGCAATTAATTTGTTTTTTTTAATTTATATTTGAATTATAATTTGTATAATATATTATTATTTTTTTAAACTTTATTTAAATGATTTTCAGAATCTTATTTCTGATTTTATGACTAATTCTAAAATTAATTTATTTTTTTTATCATTTTATATTATTTTTAATAATTTATGTTATAGAATTAATTATTTTTTTCTTTTTTATTTTTAAGATCTTTTTTTTAAAAATTATATTAGAAATATTTTAATATATATTAATATAATTTAAAATATAAGAGAATAATTTTAAAAAAAATTTGAGGAATTACTTTGAAAAAATTTAGTTTTATTAAAACATCCATTGAAGGAGTTCATATTATAGAGCCTACAGTTTTTGCTGATGAAAGGGGATACTTCATGGAATCTTATCACAAAAAAGAATTTGAAGAAAATGGCCTTTGTGTAGACTTTGTTCAAGATAACCAATCAAAATCTACAAAGGGTGTTTTAAGGGGACTCCACTTTCAATACACTCAACCTCAAGGAAAATTAGTTCGAGTGATAAAAGGAGAAGTATTTGATGTAGCTGTTGATTTAAGGAAGAGATCTAAAACTTATGGGAAGTATGAAAGTATTATACTTTCGCAAGAGAATAAAAAACAATTTTACATTCCTCCGGGCTTTGCACATGGATTTCTTGTATTGTCTGATGTAGCTGAGTTTACTTATAAATGTACAGACTTCTATAATGGACCAGATGAAGGTGGCATCATTTGGAATGATTCTGATATTGGCATAGAATGGCCATTGGATGAAAGTAAAATTGCATTATCCGAAAAAGATAAGCTATGGAAAGGCTTAAAAGACACACCAACAGATTTTTGATAATACTAACGCAAGGATTTTAGTTATTAATAGATGGTTTTTAGTCATATCAACAAATTTAGCTATAAAATTTTAATAAAGAGGAAATAAAAATGAAAATATTAGTTACTGGTGGAGCAGGATTCATTGGAAGTAATTTTATCTATTATATGTTAGAAAAATATCCTGATTATCATATTATTAATTTAGATTTACTAACATATTGTGGAAACTTAGAAAATCTAAAATATGCAGAAAATAATCCTAATTATAACTTTGTTAAAGGAGATATAGCTGATAATCAGCTTGTTGATAAAATAGTGTCTGAAAATAAAGTTGATTATATTATTAATTTCGCAGCTGAATCTCATGTAGATCGTAGTATTCAAGACCCTAAGATATTTTTAGAGTCTAATATTATTGGAACTCAAAATCTCCTTGAAATAGCTAAAAAATATCATGAAAAAGGTCAATTCAAAAAATATATTCAAATCTCCACTGATGAAGTTTATGGAACTCTTGGAAAAACTGGTTATTTTACTGAAACCACATCTTTAGCTCCAAACAGCCCATATTCAGCTAGTAAGGCTGGAGCCGACCTTATTGTTAGGGCTTATCATGAAACATTCAATCTTCCAATAAACATTACTCGATGTTCTAATAATTATGGTCCTTATCAATTTCCCGAGAAGTTAATTCCATTAATGATTAATAATGCTTTAAACAACAAGAAACTTCCAGTTTACGGGGATGGAAAGAATATAAGGGACTGGTTACATGTTCATGATCATTGTACAGCTATCGACTTGGTTCTCCATAAAGGAAAAGTAGGAGATGTTTATAATATTGGTGGAAACAATGAAAAAGAGAATATAAAGATTGTTAAATTCATTCTTAAGTATTTAAAAAAGTCAGAAGATTTGATTGAGTATGTTGAAGACAGGTTAGGGCATGATAGAAGATATGCAATAGATTCAACAAAGATACAAAAAGAATTAGGGTGGACACAGAAATATACATTTGAAATTGGTATAGAAGAAACTATTGGGTGGTATTTAGCTAATAGTGACTGGTTAAATAGTGTTATTTCTGGAGATTATGTTAGCTATTATGAAAAAATGTATGGAAAAGACTGAAATATCTATTTCAATCTTTTATTTTTAAATTGATTTTGTTATAAATTAATAACTATTTTATATTGGATTATTTTTTTAAATTTATTATTATAATAAGGTTATTTTCATTCACTTAAACTTACTCTTTCGAATTTTTCTTCCTCTCCAAGTAGTTTAGTAGCATCCACACCAACTTTTGTTGTTGTTCCATCTGGGGTTGCTACAGGATCAAGTGAGGAACCTCTTGCTTTTGGCACAATGATTATATCATCATCGCCTTTGACTCTTGTAGCTATTGCATATTCGAGGTCTTGGGGATCAAAAATATCAACGTCTTCATCTACAACAACAGCATGTTTTAAAGAAGGGTGGGCTGCAAGTGCGGCCATTATAACATTTTTACCATCACCTGGGGTTTGTTTTTCAATAGCTATTGCTGCATGTAACCAACAACAACCTCCTTCTGTAAGAAGAACATTTTTAACTGTTGGAACAGTATTTTTAACAGCTTGGAATATTCTTGGTTCTTGCGGCATTCCTTGTAGTAATTTATGCTCACCACCAGCTGGAAGAATAGCATGATACATTGTATTTTCTTTTAAATGCATTTGGTCTAATTTTATAACTGGTTCATCACGTATAACATCGTAAGTATCAGTTAAATCAACAAATGGTCCTTCTTTAGCTCTTTTTCCTGCTAATAATTTGCCTTCAAGTATTATATCTGCTTGAGGAACTTTTAAACCACTTTTATCTAGTTCTATCAGATTGAGCTTTCCATTTTTAAATGTATTAGCTACATCCATTTCATCATAATCAATTGGAATTGATGTTGTACTTGCAAGAAGTATTGCAGGATCCATTCCAATAGATATAGCTACTTCAAGATCTTTATTTTCTTTTTCAGCTTTTTGAAAGTAAGTGTAAAGGTTTCTTGGAACGATTCTTACAGTTAATTTATCTTTTCCAAGAACTAACATTCTGTGAATTGAAGCATTTTGGATTCCTGTTTGGGGGTCTTTTGCAAATATAACTCCTGCAGTTATATATGCTCCTCCGTCTCTTTTATAATGAGTTAAAATAGGGATTTTATCTAAATTTGCTTTTTCAGTATTGTATTTATAATCATTAGCTGAATCATCAATGGCACTGTAATTTGTGACTTTTTGAGGATTTTCAGTAGCTTTAATTACTTTTTGAGTTATTTCACTAACTGTACAATTAAGGGATTTAGCTATTTTTTCTCTTGTATTACATATTCCTGAAATTATTGGAATATCATATCCTTTGACATTTTCTAAAATAATCGTTTTTTTAGGATGTTCTCTAAGAATTCTAGCTGCTTCATATTTTGCAGATATTTCTTCTTCTATTTTTAAGATTCCATATTCATCCTTTATTAAATTCAAAAAACCTTCCATATTAATTCCTCATAATTTTTTACTGATTTATTACAAATCAGTTTTAAATTATCCCAATAACTCCTAAATAAGCTCCTGCTATCATATTAATTAAAGAAATAATTAGCATGATTATTCCAAAAATTTTGACACGATCTGGGCCACGGATTAATAAATAAATGGACATAATTAATCCTATCAGTGCGAAAAAAATACTAAATATAAATCCTAAAACTATCAAAATAATAGTTAACATACTCATTGATTCAGATTCGGGGCTTATTGATTTATTTGAGTTCAATGAGGTTCCACATTTTTCACAAAGTTCAGAGTGTTCGTCATTCAAAGTCCCACAATCTTCGCATTTTTTTGTCATTAAAACACACCTTTAATTAATAATTATGATATAAAACAGTTCTTTAGTTTTGAAGAGTTAATTTTTTTTAAAACAAGCACCAATAATGCTTTAAATAGATATTAAATTCTATTATTAAGGACTAGAATATTAAATTCAAAATTTTTTAAGATTTTCTTTTACCTACAGAATTAAAAAAAATATTCTAGCATAATTAAACTACTCAAGACCCTTCAATGTTTTTGATTTTTTCATCACTATATCTCGCATTGATTCCTTATAATCAATCATTTTTTCTCCCAATGTATCATCTTTTAGAGACAATATCTGAACTGCTAAAAGTCCAGCATTTTTTGCTCCATTTAATGCCACTGTCGCAACTGGTACACCATTTGGCATTTGTAAAATAGATAAAACAGAATCCCAACCATCGATGGAATTTGAAGATTTGATAGGTACTCCTATCACTGGTAAAGGTGAAATAGAAGCAAGCATACCTGGTAAGTGTGCAGCTCCACCAGCACCAGCAATTAAAACCCCAATTCCTCGCTTATGTGCCTCTTTGGCATGTTTAAACAGTTTATCTGGTGTTCGATGTGCAGAAACTATGTCTATTTCATGAGGAATACCAAATTCTTTAAGGACTTCTGATGCTTCTTTCATAATTGGCAAATCAGAATCAGAACCCATGACTATGCTGACTAAAATATTATCCATTTCAACTACTCCTACAATTTCAATCTTGAAAGGAAATTATTCACTGGTAATCACCTTTATCGTATTTTTCACAATCATGGCATTTTCTAAAGCTTTATTTAACTCTTTATTCATGACTGTTATATGTCCCATTTTTCTATATGGTTTTGTAATAGTCTTTCCATAAAGATGAATGTTTACTCCATCTATTGCTAAACATTCATTGAATCCCTCATATACTGCCTTTCCATGATATTCTGGTTCACCAAGCAAATTTATCATCACTGCTGGTAATTTTATCTCAGTAGAGCCAAGTGGCAGATTGAGTATGGCTCTCAAATGTTGCTCAAATTGTGAAGTTATTATGCTTTCTATGGTATGATGACCACTATTGTGAGTACGTGGTGCAGACTCATTTATTAATAAATCGCCCTTATCATCGATAAAAAACTCTATCGCCAGAAGCCCACACATATCTAATTGTTCTATCAATTTATGTGCTATCTCTTGTGATTGAATATGTTGTGACTGCGAAATATCAGCAGGACAAATCAATTGTTCTACTAAATTGGCTTTGGCGTCAAATACCATTTCAACTGCAGGAAAAGACTTTATTTCACCTTTTTCGTTGCGAGCGACTATTACACCTATTTCCTTATGAATATCGATTTTTTGCTCTACTATTGACTCACCTTCTAGTAAATCTTTCAAATCGTTGGCTGAATTCATGACAGACACACCTCTGCCGTCATATCCGCCTGTTTTAAGTTTTTGTACAAATGGATATTTTAAACTTTCGCCATCAATTCCAGCAATAATATCATCTTTGTTATTATATGACTTAAAGGGTGAAGTCGGCAATCCAGAAGCTACATAGAACTCTTTTTGCTTTTCTTTATTCTGAAATAATTTTAGTATAGACGGGTCCGGTGATATTTTTAGCCCTTCCTCTTTCAGCTTAAATAAAGCATCTATATTTATGCTTTCTATCTCAAAAGTCAAAAGGTCAACTTCCTTACCAAAATTATAGACTGCTTCAAAATCGAACCGAGAGCCTTGTATATGGTGGGTGGCAATACTTGAAGCAGGACTATTCACATCTTCTTCAAGTATATAGGTCTTTATATCCCACTTACTTGCCTCTTGGATAAGCATTTTACCCAACTGACCACCAGCAATTATCCCCAACTTTAAATCATTCAAAAATGGCTGCATTTAAAATCCTCTAAACAATATTACTCTATGAATTCTGTGTAATCTCTGTATCTCTATTTAAATCAAAATTACTAGCTATATTATTAGATTATATTATATAGTTAATATTATATAGTTAATATTATAATTAGCTAGATTATTCTAACTATCATATATTATAATTTCAATTTAATTATAAATTTTTAAATTTTCATTTTAATTATAAAAACTTTTTTTATAAATTTTGACCAATAACTTATAGATCAATAAGCTTAATTCTATTGATTATTTTTCATTGTTATTTATATAATTATTGATATTTAAAAATTTTTATAAATATAACCTATATAAATAAATAAAATAAATAAAATAAGTATATAATAATATAAAAATAAAAAAATAAGATATATATTGAAATAAAATAATATAATGATTAGAATAATTGAATAAAATTATATAAATAAAAGTCAAAATAATATAATAAAAAATTAATTTTTTGGATATATGGAGTTAATAAAAGGTGTAAAATGGAAAATAATCCTTTATCATCAGTTTCAATTGTCATTCCTGCTTATAATGAAGAAATAAGTGTAGCCAAGGTAGTAAATGTAGCTATAAATTTACCATATGTAAATGAAGTTATAGTTGTGGATGATGGTTCTTATGATAAAACAGCTGAAGAAGCAAAACTTGCAGGAGCCAGTGTTATATCTCATGCAAGTAATCAAGGAAAAGGTTCAGCTATTAAAACAGGATTTAAACATTCTAAAGGAGATATTATAGCTTTTATTGATGGAGATATTTATAATCTCAACTCTGAAAAAGTTGATATGATCATAAACCCTATTTTAGAGGGTAAAACTGATATTACTAAGACTAAATTCATGAGGGAAAGTGGAAGAGTCACAGAACTCACTGCCAAACCTCTTCTTAATTCTTTCTTCCCTGAGATTAATTTTGATCAGCCTTTAAGTGGTCAATTTGCAGGAAAACGTTCAGTATTAGAAAAAATTAAATTTGAAAAAGATTATGGTGTAGATGTTGGCATTGTACTTGATGCAGATGCTCAAGGTATTAAGATTCAAGAAGTTGATATTGGAGAGATCAAACATAATATGTCTCCTCTTGAAAACTTAAATGAAATGGCTAATGAAGTTACAAGAACTATTGTAGATAGGGCAATGGAGTATGGCCGGGTCACAATGATGGACACCATGGGTAACTTTATTCGAATGACTACACTAGGACTTTCACTAATTATTTTAGGGTTGTTTGCAATATTCTTTGTTCGATGGTTTCCTTATGAAATTGGGGTGATTATCGCAGTAGTTGGTTTGATTTTAGCTATTTATTATTCATTTAAGTTGATTATTAAAGGAATGTTAATGGTTAGGAAGCGACCAAAAGGAAGTTTCTTCAGATCCTTTATAAAAATGCATTTTCCAGTTGTAATTTCAACTATTGTGCTAATTCTTATGATATCAACATTTTTAAGTGCGGCTAATTATTCAGATGGAAAAATTTCTATTGAACCGACTTCGAGACACTTGATAATATTTCCAGGAGCTACAGATCAGCCAATATATGTTAGAGGACCATATACCATAGATAGTGCATTAGAAAACCAATCTAACCTTATCATAATGCCTCAAGATGCCTTAAATACATTAGAACTTAGCTATGGAGACAAGTTGAGAATTGGGGATGAGCAATATATAGTTAGTGAGACAAGGCAGGGTGAAGAAAATACATTAAGACTTCCAGCTAGTGCAAGAATACTTTTTGACCTTCAAGTTGGTGATGTAATATCTGATGGAAAAACAAAAGGAGTATTTGAGGGAATTCAAGTAGAACATACTTTTAACCTCAATAATCTATCCTCTAATTCAACCAGCAAAAATGTTGTTGAAAATTCAATTATCAACTCAAGAAATATAAATGGAACTACAATGGACGTTTATATGGATCACAAACATATTGGTTCAATATCAGGATCATTTGAATCTAATGAAACTTATAATATATATATTGATGGGTCATTAGCTCTTTCAATCAAAGTAAATAATGAAACTAAGATGGTAGTAGGAGATAGCTATTTTGCATATTCTGGAGATCACATCGTTGAACTTAGGGTTACAAATAATGTATCTACTTCAAAAAGATTCTCTCCAAATAGACTTGCACCATTCATGTCGTTTAATTTTTAATTATTCTTATTTTTAAATTAACAAAACTTGTTTAATAAACAAAATTAGAATAAAATAAGGTAGAATTAGAATAAGATTAGAATAAAAGTAAAATAAAAGTAAAATAAAATAAAAATAAATAAAAGTAAAATAAAATTTTATAAGAATATTAAATATTCATATTAATAATAGACTTTCACGGCTTCATCTAAGTTATTATAAAGTCCAAGAGCAGCTAATGCCCCAATTTTGCCGTGGTCACCAGTTACAGCTATGAGGGGGATATTTAAATCTTTTGCTACTTTTTCAGCTTCTTCAACTGTAACCATTTCAGTTTTAGCTTTCATAGAATATTTGATTAATTCTTCTGGAATAGTTAATCCTTCTAAAATAGCTATAGCTGTTTTATCAGAGAGAGTATCTCTTTTAAGAAGTTCAATGGTTCTATCTATTAATTTTTCCTTATTTTCTTGAAGTACTGCAAAAGTTAAAGCTATTGAAACGCAATTTTGAGTTTTATGAGGATTATGTGGGTATAGCTGAACTATAACATGGTCTAAATATTCAAAACCTTCTTTTTTAAGCTCAACTCCAACATTATGGGCCATAGTCCAGGTTGCGCCCTTATCTTTAGTATCAGTATCATCGATACCAATAACTACTTTTTCCATTTTTGGAGTTATAACTGCAGCTTTTCCAAGTTTAGATCCACCACCTTTTTCATAAATCTCAACTTGTTTTATGCCTTCACCCATCCCACGACACATTCCAGCTCCAACACCAGCTCCAGCTAAACCACCATGAACAACTTTTACAGTGTTGTTTTTATTGTCGATAGCTACTTCTTCGATTCCAGCCGCATTAATACTAGCTTTTAAATCAAGTGGTTCTTTTCCAACTTTTGTTAAGAAAACTTGTTTGTTTCCATCTCTATAAGCATTTAAAATTAATTTGCTAGTGTTTTTATATTGATTAACAAGCCAGTGAGAACCAGAAACACATGGATGGTATTCGATGATTTCAACTAAATCACCATCGGCCATGGTTATAACTTTTTCATATGGGGCTATCCATGGGTCATTGAACTTTTTTTTTAAATCTTGGGGGGTTAAAATTTCCATAAAAACCATTTTTTTTAATCATATTCATAAAATAAAATTAAATTTAATTATAAATTAAATAACATCTTATTAAAACTTTAATAAACTTTAATAAATTTTAATTTAACTAATTTATTTTTTAATATTTTATATATTTTTTTTATAAAAAATTTAAGATATATAAAATTATAATTATAACATTCAGAATAAATTAAAATTAGAATAATAGAATTAATTAATAAAAATAATTTTAATAAGTTTATAAGTTAAAAAAGTATATTTTGAAAAATTTAGCTATCAAAAGACTTTAATTTCTAAAAATTTCAAAAATTAAACTTATTAAATCTCTTTTAAACGATCACACATTTTAACGGCTGCTTCAACAGCTCTTTTTCCGTATTCAACGCGTTTATGAGCATCCAATCTTGTCATCCCTGGGCCACTTATTCCAAGAGCCACAGGTTTTCCAAATTCAAGTGAAAGATCAGCTATCTTCCTTGAAGCATGTTGAGCCACAATTTGGTCGTGGTCAGTTGAACCTTCTATAACTGCACCAAGAGTGATCACTGTGTCAATGTTGTCCTTTTCTAATAGTTTTTTAATAACTAAAGGCATATCAAAAACACCTGGCACTGGAACAACTTGAACTATTTCACAGTCTCTAATTTTAGCTTCTTCTTTAGCTAACTCCAACATCATATGAGTCAAATCGTAATTAAATTCAGCTACAACGGCCCCTATTTTATATTTTACCATATAAATTCCTCTATTTTAAAAATAATCATTAATTGTATTTTTTATTAATTCAGATTAATATATTAGTATATTAAATTTTTATAATTATTATATTAAATACCAACTATGAACATAGCTACTCCACTAACTACCATAATTAATATGATTATGTATGCTGCTATTTTTATCAATTCCATTCTTTTACCTCCAATATCTAGCATATGTTATAGATTTTAAGATAATTTTTAACAAATTTTTCACAAAAATTATTTTTGAAAGATTGCATGATTTTTTATATTAATATAATTTTAATTGAAACTTATATTTTAATTTATGTTTTTATTAATATTGATATTTGTATTTTAAATGATTAATAAAATTTAATGAATATATTGTATATTTATTCAATATAATAAATGATTATTATTACAAATAATATTTTATAATAATTTTATATAAATTTTCGCTCATGCATCTGAAATAGTTCATATTTTTATTATCGTTTGTAGAATTCTATCTGGTGCATCTTCTTTATAATTTATGAAATATTGGCTAATCATGACATAACCCTTTAAATACTTTTTTGACACTCCTCGAAACATTCTTAAAAATGGTCTGAGCAAGGAATGTCTATTTTCACAAGTATTCACATGAATTTTACCTTTTGCATATTCTTTTTGTGAATGATTAACTGTGAGATGAGTTTTAATCTTTTCATGTTCATGGATATTTGAATAAATCGTGTATTCATCTGTATAGAGTATTGCTTCTTTATCAACGAATTTATCAATTTTTTCAACAACCAAATCTTTTGAAAGATTTTTTTTAACATCAAAAGTAGTATATTTACTTTTTCTATGCACGGTTGTTACAACAGGAGGTTTATCAGTATCATAAGTTCCTCTGCCACGTTTTTTTAAACCTCTTTTTCGAGGTAAATCATCAATTATGGGTTTTTTTTAACTCCTTTTTCTCCAGCAATTATATATGCTTCATCCATTTCAATTTCACCATTGAAAGTTGGATCAACATTATTTTCAACTAAAAATTCACGAATTCTTTTATGATATCTTCCAACAGTATTTCTATGAAGTTTAAGTTCT
>Ga0123356_10004010_pt1 | contig 15281 bp, 15 predicted proteins | sample TergutEmb28metaG_2_FD_92546 | JGI IMG/M metagenome (GOLD analysis project Ga0123356, IMG submission 92546) | Embiratermes neotenicus P3 segment gut microbial communities from Petit-Saut dam, French Guiana - Emb289 P3 | ecosystem: Host-associated > Arthropoda: Insects > Digestive system > Gut ... | reverse complement strand
TGGAAGATCATCCAGCACACCGGGCTGGGCGAGTGGTTCCAGTCGAACTTCAAGCTCGCCCGCCAGTTCGGCGTGATGAACATGGTCGTCCTGCACAAGCTGGGGGACCTGCAGGCCGCCGGCGACGACGGCTCCCGCGCGGCGCGGATCGCCGAGGGCCTGATCGCGGATGCCTCGACGCGGATCGTCTACCACCAGGACGAGAGCCAGATCCCGCTGACGCGTGAGCTGCTCGGGCTCTCACGAACCGAGGCGCGGCTGCTGTCGCAGCTCTCCTCGGGACAGGCGTTGTGGCAGGTCGGGTCGCGGTCGTTCGTCGTCCAGCACCATCGCTCGCGCCTCGAGCGGCGGCTGACCGACACCGACAGCGGGATGCGGATCGACCGCGGCGCATGACCGGCCCCGGGCATTCCTCGTCGAGCACCTCGGGCGCCGACATCGCGATGCTGGCGGTGCTCGCCGGCCTCGCGGGCGCAGTCGCGTTCGTCTGGGTCTGGGGCGGCCTGGCCGGGGCGATCCTCGGGCGCGGCTGGCCGCCGATCCCGCAACCTGTGGCGCTGCTAGCGGTGGTCGTGCGGCTGCCCGCGCACCTGGCCGATCCCGCCACCGCCTGGCCCCCAGCGGCGCGGACCCGCCTTCCGGGCGGCGCCGCCGTGTACGCGACGCTCGTGTCGCTGCTGGCGCTGCTCGGCGGCTGCGCCCTGCTGGCGATCCGAGCGCTTCCCCGGCTGCGTCCGTCGACGGGCGGGGGCGCCCGCTGGGCGTCGGCGCGGGAATTGAGAATCCTGCGCGCCACCGGTCGTTCGGGCGGCCGGCTCGTGCTCGGCTGGCACCGCGGCCAGCTGCTGCACGCCGAACACCGCCACGCGCTGATCGCGTTCGGCCCGCCGCAGTCCGGCAAGTCGGCGGGCCTGGCGATCCCGGCGCTGCTCGAATGGGACGGGCCGGCGGTCGCCTCGTCGATCAAGACCGACCTGCTGGGGACGACCCTGGCGCGCCGGCAGTCGCTCGGTGAGACGCTGGTGTTCGACCCGTTCGCGCTGGCCGGAGTCCCGGCTCAGACCTGGTCGCCGCTGCGCGGCGCCGCGACCTGGGACGGCGCGCTGGAGGTGGCGTGGCGGCTCGCGGCCGCCGGCGAGCTCGACCAGCGCGGCGTCGAGGGTGGCGACTTCTGGGCGGTCGCGGCCGAGCAACGGCTGGCGCCGCTGCTGTACGCGGCGGCGCGGTCGGGCGGCGGCATCGAGCAGGTCGTCTCGTGGGCCTACGGGCAGGGGGCGCGCGAGCTCGACGGCGCGCTCGACCGAGCGGCCGCGACCGCGGCGACCGAGCACGAGCGGGTCGGCGCGCGCGCGGCCTACGAGGCGGTGCGGGCGTTCGAGGCGCAGGCGGACCGCACCAGATCGTCGATCGAGGGCACCGTCCAGGCGCTGCTGCGCGCCTACCGGTTCACCCGCGTCGCGCGCTCGGCGCACGGGTGCGAGATCACCGCCGACCGGCTTCTGGGCGGACGCTCGACGCTCTACCTGATCGGCGACGCCAAGGCCTCGAAGCTGCTGCGTCCGATCTTCCTGGCGCTGCTGTCGGAGGTCGTCGACCGCGCGTACGCGCTTGCCAACGAGCGGGGAGGGAGGCTGGAGCTGCCGCTGCTGCTGTGCCTCGACGAGGCCGGCAACGTCGCGCCGCTGCCGAATCTGGCCGAGATCGCCTCGACGGCGCCGAGTCACAACATCCAGCTGCTGTCGATCTTCCACGACCTCGCCCAGGCCCGCAGCCGCTACCGGAACCAGGCGGAGACGGTTTTGAACAGCCATCGAGCGAGGATGCTGCTGCCGGGCGTCGCGGACCTCGACACGCTGCGGTACTTCTCGAGCCTGGTCGGCGAGCAGGAGCGCCGCGAGCTGACCCGGACGACGGGCTCGGGTGGAACCACCCGATCGGTCGGCCGTCGCCGCACCCCGCTCCTCGCCGCCGAGGCCTTGCGGCAGCTGCCGGACGGGCACGCGCTGCTGCTGTACGGACGGCTGGCGCCGGCGACCGTGCGGCTGCGCACGTGGTTCGGCGACCGGCGACTGCGGAGGCTGGTATGAGCTGGCAGGCGCCGTCCGGCGATCCCGGCGAGCGCCGCGACTGGTACGAGGATCTGTGGGATCAGGTCTGCGCGCTGCGCACGCGTTACCGGCTGCCCGTCCGCACCGACTGGTGGGAGGACGGAGTCCAGGTCGAGGCGCTGGCCGCGCTGGCGGCCTGGGTCGAGCACTACGACAGCGGCGTCTGGGACGACCCGCCCGGGAAGCTGGCGCTGCTCTACGACCTCGAACGGGTCGGCCTGCTGCTGCGCAACGGACAGGATCCGTTCTATCCGGATCGCGACCGGACGGGCTTCGAGCGGTGGCTGGCGTCACAGGTTGCTGACACATCCGACCACGCGGGTGAGCGATGATCGTCGCAACCGATCAGGAGGTCACGATGGCGCTATCCAAGCACCAGCGGCCGAGCGGGCGTCCGCGACCCGACGCCGCCCCGGCGGAGCATCCAAAGGGCAAGCTCGAGGTGCCGGTCAATACGATGCCCGAGCACGGCATCGGGCCCGAGCTCGCATACGAACTGATCTCCAACGAGCTGCTGCTCGACGGCCAGGCGCGACTCAACCTGGCGACGTTCGTGACCACCTCGATGCCGAAGACGGCGGCTCTCCTGATGGCCGAGACGGCCGACAAGAACATGATCGACAAGGACGAGTACCCGCAGACGGCCGAGATCGAGGCGCGGTGCGTGAACATCATCGCCGACCTGTGGCACAGCTCCGAGGCCGAGCATGCGACCGGCTGCTCCACGACGGGCTCGAGCGAGGCGGCGATGCTCGCGGGGATGGCGCTCAAGTGGCGCTGGCGACAGCGGATGCGGAATGCGGGGAAGCCCACCGACCGACCGAATCTCGTGATGGGCGCCAACGTCCAGATCTGCTGGGAGAAGTTCTGCCGGTATTGGGACGTCGAGCCGCGGATGGTGCCGATGGAGGGCGAGCGCTTCCACCTCGAGCCCGAGGGGGCCGTCGCGCAATGCGACGAGAACACGATTGGGGTCGTCGCGATCCTCGGTTCGACGTTCGACGGCAGCTACGAGCCGGTCAAGGAGATCGCCGCGGCGCTCGACGGACTCGAAGCCGACAGGGGCCTGAACGTGCCGCTCCACGTCGATGGGGCCTCCGGCGGGTTCGTCGCACCGTTCCTGCAACCCGACCTGGAATGGGATTTCAAGCTCCCGCGGGTTCAGTCGATCAACGCCTCGGGCCACAAGTATGGACTCGTCTACCCCGGCGTCGGCTGGGCGGTCTGGCGCGACCACACGGCGCTGCCGAAGGACCTGATCTTCGACGTCAACTACCTCGGCGGCCACATGCCGACGTTCGCGCTCAACTTCTCGCGACCGGGTAGCGAGGTGATCGCGCAGTACTACATGTTCACGACGCTCGGGCGGGGCGGCTATGAGCGGGCCATGCGCAACGCCCAGAACGTCGCCACCTATCTGTCGTCGGGCATACCCGAATGCGGCCCCTACCGGATGCTGACACGGGGCGACGAGCTGCCGGTGTTCGCGTTCACGCTGAACGACGACGTCGCCAACTACACGGTGTTCGACGTCTCAGACCGACTCCGCCAGCGCGGTTGGCTGATCCCCGCCTACAGCTTCCCGGAGAACCGCCAGGATCTGAGCGTCCTGCGAATCGTCGTGCGCGCCGGGATGAGTATCGACATGGCCGATCTGCTGCTCGCCCACATGCGCGAGGAGACCGCCGAGCTCGAATCGCTCGACGGCCCGCTGCCGGGGCGCAAGCTCAGCTCCCGGGAGGCGTTCGCGCACTGACAGGCCCTCTGGCGCCAGAGCCCAACAGTTAAGGTGGCTAAACTAATAAGTCATCTTAACCAATAGCCGCCCATCACCTGCCAGAAAGCCCTCAGGGGCGCGCGTCGCCCCGCTTCTTCCCCGGCTTACCCGGCTTGGGCGGCCGTCGCGGCGGCTGCGGCCGCCGGGGCGGAGCCGTGCCGGACAGCACCGCCTCGACCCGCGGCAGCGCCCGCGCGAGTGCGTCGACCTCGGGCCGCGGAAGCTCGACGATCAACGACCCGATCCGCTGCGACAGCGTCGTCTCGACGGCGGCGAGGAGCTCCCGCCCCGCCGGGGTGAGCGTCAGCTGCTGCCGGCGGTGGTCGTCGTCGGCGGCGGTCCGGACGACGAGTCCGGCGTCGGCCAGGCCCGTCAGCACCTGCGAGGCGGCCGGCCCCGACACGCCCGCCCGGCGGGCGAGCTCGCCCGCCGACACCTGGCCGGCGGCGATCGCCCGCAACGCCAGGTACTGGGGCGTCGTCAGCGGCGGCAGGTTGGCCGCCAGCAGCCGCTCGATCCAGCGCGCCACCAGTGGCGCCGCGCCGACCAGCGCCTGCGCAGCCCGCGTCTCAGCGTGCTCGTGGCGCGGCATCGGAGGGGTCGCCGAGGACGATGCTGGCCATTCATCTGAGTCTCGCAGCCGTCGCGGTCGCGGCGATGACGCTCCGTCCCCGCAGCAATTGGTCCGCGGCGGTGGTGGCGACGGCCGCCGTCATCGACCTCGCGCTGGGGGCTCCGGGGTCGGGGGCGATCACGGTCGTCGGACCGGTCATCGCGTTTCTCGCGGCGGCGATGACGCTGGCCGCGATCGCCGCCCGCAGCGGACTCGGCGATCGCGTGGCGCTGGCGCTGGCCCGCGCCGCCCGGGGCCACCCAGCTGCGCTGTATGGGCTTGTCTGCGGGGTGTGCGCGCTGCTGACCGCGGTCGTATCGCTCGACGGGGCGGTCGTCCTGATGGTCCCGATCGTGCTCGTCCTGCATCGGCGGCACGGCGCTCCGCTGGCGCCGCTGCTGCTGGGCGTCGTCGGGGTCGCGAACGTCGCCTCGATCGCCGTCCCCCAGGGCAACCCGACCAACCTGGTGGTGATCAACCACCTGCATCTGTCGTCGCTGACCTTCACTCGACACATGCTCGTTCCCGGGGTCGTCGCGACGCTGATCTGCATCGGCGCGATCGCCGTGCTCGAGCGCCACCGCCTCCGCGGCCGCTACCGGCCGCCGCGGCCGGCCACGGAACCGCTGTCGCGTGAGCAGCGAGTCGCCGCGCTGGCGCTCGCCGGCGCCGCGCTGGCCGCGTGGGCCGCGCCGCTGGCGGGCATCGCCCCGTGGTGGCCGTTCGTCGGCGCGGTCACGGTGTCGGTGCTCGCGACGCGCACCTGGTCGGCGTTGGCCGTACCGTGGCGGATCGCCGTCCAGGTCGCTGCGCTCGTGATCGTCGCCGGGGCGGTCGGTCTGCACCCGCCGGGGACTCAGGCTCAGGCGCTGCCGATCCTGCTGGCCGTGGCCGTCGGCACCGGGATCGCCGCCGCGCTGATCAACAACCTACCGGCGAGCGTCTGGGCGTCGTCGCTGCTGACCGCGGGACCGGTCGCGCTGGCCGCCGTCACCGGCCTCGCGGTCGGCGCGCTCGCGACACCCCAGGGGTCGGTCGCGACCCTGATCGCGGCGGACCTGGCGGGCCCGGGCGCACCACGACTCAGCGCCAGACGGCTGGCGCCGGTGGCGTTTGTCGCGCTGCTCGCGGCAGTCCTGCTGCTACGGACCGCCTCCTAGGGCTATACCGAACATACCTTGGTCGGTTGTTGCGCACCGGTCGCGTCTGGATACTCGTGTGCGTCGTGGTCGTTGATCGCACCGGAGGCAGGCTGAAGAGGTATGGCGAAGTTCACTGTCGATCCTGAGACGCTGAGGGCGGCGGCTCAGAACCTTGACCAGATCCGGACCGACCTGCACACGCTGGCGACGCTGCCGGCGAGCGACCGCGACGCGCTGGGCGGCATTGAGGTGTTCACCTGGTTCGAGCAGTTCTCCAGCGCCTGGAGCTACGGCGCCAACCAGATCGACTCGAGCATGTCCGGACTGATCGCGAACCTGAATCAGGCGGCGAAGACCTACCACGACGGCGAGGCGTATATCACCACCGCGGCCACGGACCACGGCACCACCGTCGTCGCCCCCCGCGTCACGCCCGGCCTCGGAGGCTCGCCCGCGGGGGCCGCCGGCAGCATCGAGACCGAGACCAAGCCCAGGCCTGGGCCCGGCGGTACGGTGCCGGACGGCAACACCGCGGGCATGACGGCCACGCAGCAAAGGAAAGTCGAGGACATGACCAGGGAAGCCGACTCTCTGCTGGGTACCCCGTACTCATACGGGGGCGGCCACGCCGGCTCGCAGTTCGGGCCGAGCATCGGCGCCAGCGGCGTCGGCGTCGACTGCTCGGGGTTCGTCTCCGCTGTCCTGCACTCTGCCGGATACCTGTCATCGACACAGACCACCGACAGCCTGCCCGGTCAGCCTGGCATCGAGAACGGGCCCGGCGAGTACGTGACGATCTATGACCGCACCTCGGGCGACGAGGATTTGCATCACGTGATCATCGAGATCAACGGTCAGTTCTACGAGGCAGGCGGAGAGGACGGGCCATGGCGTCCCGGAGGCGAGGCCGTGGCGAAGATCGAAAGGCCGCCGGCGTCATACCTGAGTGAGTTCAACCTCAAACTCCATCCCGCCGGCCTCTGAGCCATGTCGGACACCAAGACCACCGCGCCGAAGCCCAGGCCCGCCCCGTACAGGGACCTGGCCATCGCGGCCCAGGATCCGACCACCGACCCACGCGCGGCGGCGCTGCTCAAGGCGCAGCCCGACGCCATCCATTACTGGGGCAGCCGTCTGCGCAGCCTCGCCGAGCTGGCGCACCAGACCAGCTCGAGCCTGCAGGCGATCGCGTCCGGCGTCCACTGGACCGGCGACGCCGCCGGCAGCTTCCTGACCACCGTGTCGAAGATCAGGCCGGAGCTGGACAACCTGTCTGAGTCCTACCTGGCTGCGTCGAACTCGATCTCGGCATATGCGGGTAACGTCGAGACCGACCAGCACCAGTTCAGGGGTTACGCCGACGAGATCAGCGGCCTGACCGAGGCGTTGAAATGGTTCGATCCGACGTATGCAGGCGCTGGGCCGAGTCCAACGGCGACCGGCGTCCAGCAGCAGTTGAGGACCGCCAAGACGAACGGCTTCAACGTGCTTGAAGACTTCGAGACGTCGCGCCAGGCCGTCGCGTCCAGCCTCAGCGACGCGGCGTCACGGGCGCCGCACGCACCGCCATGGTGGCAGCAGAACATTGCCAGCCTGATCAATCAGATGGCCGGCCTCAAGGGCGTCACCCGGACCGAGCGCCAGCGCGCGGCCGATCTGGCCAACGCCGAGAAGGCGTTCGCAGAGGATCCCTCAGCGGCGAACAAGCAGCGCCTGGAGACCGACCTTGCCGCCGTCAACGCGATCGCCAACGCAGCGAACAGGGACGGCAGGCATACCCAGGTCAAGGAGCTGCTCGACGACGAGGCCGGATCGTTGCAGCGACTGTCGGACAAGCAGCAGGGTCTCCTCGGCACCGACAAGCACGACCTGATCACCTCGACCGAGCAGGACCAGGTCGTCAGCAGCCTCAGGTCCGGGAATCTGAAGGGTGCGGAGTCGGCTCTCACCGTGATGGCGGCGAGCACCGTTGGCCAGTACCTGAACAGGACGAAGGGCGATCCGACGACGACCGGCACCGAGGAGGCGAAGACCGAGCAGCAGACGCTCGCCAGGCAGGCCGGCACCGGCGCCAAGAAACCGCCGGCGACGACGCACCGGTCCCCGTCGGGGACGCACCCGCTGACGACCAACTCGCCGATCGAGATCAAGGGCGCGAGGCCGAATGCGAGCCAGGTGGCGAACCTGAACACGGTGCTCGCCGTGGCCGCGGCACTGCACGCACCGCGTCTGGCCTGCGTCGCGCTGGTCGAGGCCTGCATTCAGGAATCGACCTGCGAGAACCTCAACTACGGCTCCGGGACCAGCACCGGAATTCTCCAGTTCGAATCGAGCACTGCATCCGATCTCGGGATCAGCCCGATGAACATGACCCAGTGTGCCAACGCCTTCCTCACCAGGAACTACTACTACGGCGCGCCGTTCTACGGCGACGCGAAGGGCGCAATCGGTTACGCAAACGCACATCCCGGCGCGACCGCGGACCAGATAGCGCAGTCATGTCAGGGCTCGGCGTACCCCTCCGCCTACGGCCAATGGCAATCCGAGGCCGAGCAGATCGTCGCCCAGTACGGCCTGGGCTAGAGTGGAGCCGGGATGCTGCCTCAGAAGACCGTGACCCTCGTGGCGATCATCATCGCCGCTATCGCAGCGACCGCGGCGCAGGCCGCCGGCGCGTATCGGATCACCAAGACCAATACCGCGACCGACAACAAGATCGCACGCGAGACCGAGTACGAGTTCACGACCGGCGGCGGTGCCGTCCTGTTCAGCTACCGCGTCGGCGCGGTGCTGAAACTCCCGCACCGCGTCAGCGGCGGCACCGTCGAGGTCTGGGCCGGCGTGACAAAGCCGACCAGGACGCGGGCCACCCGGCTCGTGCTCGTGAACGGCGGCTATTTCCTCGGCAACGACCCCGGCAAATTCGGATGGGCGCTGGCCGATTCCGGCTCGGCGCCGAGCGACCCAGCCCTGACGGGTGGCGAGCTTGCGGCGTTGACCAAGGCCGTCGGGTACAAACGGCACTGACGGCACGGAACGGGCAGACGGAGCAGCCGTGCGCAGAAAAGTCGCTGCAGGTTTGTGGGCGGCCGTTGGCCTTGTTGGTGTAACCGCAGTCGGGGTGGCGGAAGCACCGGCTTCAACGCGGATCGTCGAGCGGTGCCCGGAGACGTTGAAGGTCGGCAGTGCGCACGGGATCCTGCTGGTCGGTAGGTCGATCCAGACCCAGAGCGCCACCTGCAAGGGCGCCCTCGACCTCGTCCACGCGCTCCTGCTCAAGGAGATCTACGGCCGGCCGCAGGAAGCCTGTGTGGCAGCCGCTGGGACCTCGAAGGGATGCCGGGTAGATGGCTGGGTCTGCCGCGACACCGCGCACACCGGCGCATCGGCCTGGACGCCGGTGGAGTGCACTTCCGCCACCGCGTTGTCGGTGCGGTTCTCGGAGCACAGCAGCTAGAGCCGGATCGCGCCGGCCAGGGCCGCCCCGGCGGCCTCGAACTCGGAGGCGGTCCCGGCCTCGAGGATCATCTGCAGATCGAGGATCCGGGCGTCGAACGGCTCCAGCGCGTTGGAGCCGACTACGGCGTGGCACGGCACCCCGGCCTGGCGGGCGCGGGTGGCAACCTCGGAGACGAGCTTGCCGACAAGACTCTGGCGGTCGAGCCGGCCCTCGCCGGTGACGACCGCGCGCGCGGATCGCATCCTCGCGTCGAACCCGATCGCGTCGAGCACGAAGCCGGCGCCAGCGACCAGTTCGGCTCCGAACGCCGCCCACAGCCCGCCCGACAGCCCGCCGGCGGCGCCGGTCATCGGCACCCCGCGCGGGTCGCGACCGTGTCGTTTGCCGTACGCCCGCGCCTGCCGGCCGAGCCGCTCGCTGAGCCGCTTGACGTGCTCGGGGCCCGCGCCCTTCTGCGGCCCGAACACCCGCGCCGCGTCCTCGAACGGCGTCCGAACGTCGCACAGGATCGTCAGCTTCGCCCGCCCAAGGCCGCCCGCCTCCTGCAGCGCGCGGACGGCGCCGGTGCCGCCGTCGGTGGTGCCGCTGCCGCCGACCGCGAGGTGAATGCTGCGGGCACCCGACTCGACCGCCGCCGCGAGCAGCTGGCCGGTGCCGTAGGTGCTGGCCGCGATCGGGTCGCGCTCCGCCTCCTGCACGAGCCCGAGTCCGCTGGCGGCGGCGGTCTCGACGACCGCTACCCCGTCGGCGATACCGAACGCGGCCTCGCGCGGGCGCCCGAGCGGGTCGGTCGCCGCGACCGTCACCAGTGACAGACCGAGCGCGGGCGCCAGCGCCACGAGCGTCCCCTCGCCGCCGTCGGCGACCGGACAGGGCTGCGCCGGCTGCCCGCCATCGACGAGTCCCCGCACGAGCGCGTCCGCGACCTCGACCGAGGTGAACGTCCCCTTGAAGCTGTCGGGGGCCACCAGCACCTCGGTCGGGACCGCAGCCGGGGTGGTGGGCGAGACAAAATTCGCCATAGGGGTCATCCTGTCAGCGAATGCCGGCGGCGGTCCAACTACAGGTCGGGGAGCGGTCGATCCGCGTATCCAGCCCCGACCGGATCATCTACGAGGCCACCGACCGGACCTCCGCGGTCACCAAGTTGCAGGTGTGCGAGTACTTCGCCGCCGTCGGCGAGCCTCTGATCCGCGCGATCGGTGAGCGGCCGACCACGCTCGAGCGGTGGCCGAAGGGCTACCGCGAGGGGATGCGGCTGTCCACAGGCTACGGCGATGACGGCGACGGCTTCTACCAGAAGCGGCTCCCCAAGGGTGCGCCCGACTGGGTCCAGACCGTCGAGATCACGTTCCCGAGCGGGCGGACCGCCGACGAGCTGTGTCCGACCGAGCCGGCGGCACTGGTGTGGGCCGGCCAGATCGGCGCGCTGACGCTGCACCCGTGGCCGGTTCGCCGGCCGGACGTCGACCACCCCGACGAACTGCGGCTCGACCTCGACCCCCAACCGGGAACAACCTTCGCCGACGCCCAGCGGGTCGCGGCGGTCGCCCGCGAGCTCCTGGTCGAGCTCGGCCTGCGCGGCTATCCCAAGACCAGTGGCAACAGGGGTATCCACATCTACCTCAGGATCGAACCCAACTGGACTTTCGAGGAGGTCCGCCACGCGGCGATCGGCTTCGGACGCGAATTGGAGCGCCGCGACCAGGGCGTCACCACCAACTGGTGGAAGGAGGAACGGGGCACCCGCATCTTCCTGGACTTCAATCAGAACAACCGAGATCGAACGATCGCGAGCCCGTGGAGCCTGCGGCCTCGCCCGGGCGCCCCGGTCAGCACGCCGATGACCTGGGACCAATTGGCGGACACCAAGGACCCCCGGGACTTCAACCTGTTCAGCATCCCCGACTACCTCGCCGACGGCGATCCGTGGGCGGACATGGACCAGGTCCCCTGCTCGCTCGATCCCCTACTTCATCTGTGGGAGACGCTGCCGGGCGGCGAGCTGAACTTCCCGCCCGACTACCCGAAGATGCCGGGGGAGCCGCCACGAGTGCAGCCGTCGAGGAAGGTCGCCGAGCACTGGGAGTGACGCCGAGCGCTCAAGCGTCCATCTGGGCGAGCAGGCACTCGCGCGGCGTCTTGTCCTCGCGCCAGCGCACGATCTTGGTGCCGTGACGGATGCGGCCGCCGCTGGCGTGGTCGAAGCTGACCTCGACGACGAGCTCGGGCCGCAGCCCGACCCATTCGAGCTCGCGCTCCGTCTGCCAGCGGCTGGGGTCGCCGTGGCCGTGCTCGCCTGACTCGTACGGCGCCAGCCGCTCCAGCAGGGCCCGCTTCTCGCCGGCGCGCAACCCCGACGAATGCCCGACGACGTGCAGCTCGCCGGCGGGGTCGTACAACCCCAGGATCAGCGAGCCGACGGTCCCCTGAGCCTTGCCGGGCCGGTAGCCGATGACGACGGCGTCGATCGTTCGCATCCGCTTGACCTTGACCATCCCGGTCCGCTCGCCCGGCCGGTACGGCGCCCTCGTGTCCTTGGCGACGACCCCTTCGCCCGACCGCAGCCACGGCTCGGCCGCGGGGGCATCGGCGACCAGCGGCGTCAGCGCGACCCCGTCCAGCCCCAGCTCCTCGAGCAGCCGCCGGCGCTCCGCCTGCGGCCGGGGGAGCAACGAGTCGTCGTCGCTGGCCAGCAGGTCGAAGGCGATGTACGCGGCCGGGGTCTGCTCGGCCAGCATCGCGACCCGCGAGGCGGCCGGGTGCAGCCGCTGCTGCAGGGCGCCGAAATCCTCCCCGCCCTCGCCCGCCGCGATCACGATCTCCCCGTCCAGGACGTATCTTCCGGCCGGGAACGCCAGCTCCGGGAAGTACCGCAGCAGCGGCCGCGACCCCCGCGATTGCAGGTACACCTCGTCGCCGTCGACGAACGCGATCGCGCGGAACCCGTCGTACTTCGGCTCGTAGACCCAGTGATCGCCGACCGGCAGCTCGGGCTTGCCCCGCGCCAGCTGGGGCTCGATCGGCGGGATCAGCGGCAGCGGCATCGAGCCGATCCTAGTGGTCCTGTCCATGAGTCGTGCAGGCACCGAGAGGGCCACTGGCACAGGCTGGCAAGGACACAGGGAGGGGCAATACCAAGTTGTATTGCCCCGACCGAGGACGCCGCCAGCCGCAGCCAGAGGCCCTCGAATGCTGCAGGACTCGTGGACAGGGGCACTGAGCCATCGGCGGTTAAGATCCCCGCGATGGGGCACGCGACCGACGCCGAAGAGGAATACCTGCAGACGCTGTACTGGCTGTTCGAGGCCGGCCTGCCGATGACCGCCGCCAACCTGGCGCGCGCGATGCAGCTGTCGGCGCCGACCGTCTCGGAGATGGTCGGCCGCCTGGAGCGCGACGGCTACATCACCCGCAGCGCCGAGCGCGTGATCGGCTTCACCGACTCCGGCCGCGACGACGCGGAACGGATCGTCAGCCGGCATCGGATGATCGAGCGATTCCTGACCGACGTCGTCGGCGTTCCCTGGGACGAGGTGCACGAGGAGGCCGAGCGCCTCGAGCACGCGATGACGCCGCGCTTCGAGGCCTACGTCCGTGACAGCGTCGGCGACGCCAGGACCTGCCCCCACGGCCACCCGATCCGGGTCGGCGAGCGCGTCGGCGGCGTGCCCCTGGCCGACTGCGAGCTGGGCGCGACGGTCACGGTCCTGCGCTTCGAGAACGAGGCCGAGGACCTGCTTCGGTATCTCAAGGAATCCGGGCTCGAGCCGGGGCTGACCGGTCGCGTCGCCGCCAAGGACGCCGAGAAGATCACGGTCGCCGCCGACGGCGCCACCGCGACGGTGACGACCAGCGTCGCCGAGACCGTGTCGGTCCGCGCCGACCCCTCGCCGCCGCCGCGGGTGGCGCTGCCCGAGCAGCTGGTGCTCGCGCGCCACCGCTACGGCCGCTGACTCCCGAGGGACATACTCTGGAGGCCCGCCTGTGGCGGCCACGTGGCCGCCACAGTCACCCCTCAGGCGACGCCGGCGCCAGCGCCCGCGGTGACCGCCCGGTAGGCGTCGGCGAGTCGCGCGACGCCCTCCTCGATCTCCTCGGGCGTGACGCCGGCATACGCGAGCCTGAGGCTCGACTCTCCTCCCTCCAAGACGAAGTCGGTCCCCTTGACGAACTGGACGTCGCGCTCGGCGCCGGCCTCGGCCAGCGCGTCGACGTCGACTCCGCGGGGGAGCTCGACCCACAGGAAGTAGCCCCCCTGGGGGCGGACGAAACGGGCGTCGGGGATTTCGCGCTCGAGCGCGTCGCAGAGCGCCGTCGCGCGCTCGCGCAGCGCCGCCTTGACCGTCTCGATCGAGGCGTCGATCGCGCCCGAGCGGGCGAACTGGTTGACGATCCCCTGCGCCAGCATGTTCGGCGAGATGTAGGACCAGGTCGCGAGCTTGACGATCGTGGCGATCAGGTCCTCCGGCCCGACGAGGTAGCCGACCCGCGCGCCCGGGCAGACCGTCTTCGAGAACGACGAGGCGTAGATGACGTTGTCCGGATCGGCCGCGACCATCCGCTCGATCGCCTCGCCCTCGAACCGCAGCGCGATGTAGGGATCGTCCTCGAACACGATGAACTCGTGCGCGCGGGCGAGCTCGAGCAGCCGCTCGCGCTTGGCCGAGGACAGCGTGTACCCGGCAGGGTTCTGGAAGTTGGGGATGATGTGGGCGAGCTTCGGCCGCGCGCCGGCGACCAGCACCCGCTCGAGCGCGGCGACGTCGATCCCGTCGGGCTCGAGCTCGACCATCCGCACGTCGGCGCCGCGGTTGCGCAGCGACAGCAACGTGCGGTCGTAGGTCGGCAGCTCCGTGATGACCGTGTCGCCGGTCTGCACGAGCGCGTCGAACAGGAACGCGTCGGCCTGCATCGAGCCGTTGGTGACGATCACGCGCTCCGGCACGACGCCGTGCTGGTCGGCGATCCACTCGCGCAGCGGCCGGTACCCGACCGCGGTGCCGTAGGCGGTGACCCCGGCCGGATCCTCCCGGAGGGCTCGATCGGCCGCCTCCCGCAGCCCTTCGACGTCGATGATGTCGAGCGACGGAGCGCCGCGGGTGAAGGAGATGGTGGCCACGGACACAGAGTACGGGTTTGGCTCCGGTGCTGGTCCCGCTAGAGGCTCCCCGATTGCCGGCGTCGGCCGGGCGTACTGTTCGCTCGTACTCTCACAGAAAGGGAGGAGCGGCTTGCGGATAGTCGAGTTGTCGAACCATCCGGCGGCGATGCGCTCGGCGCAGCAGGAACGGTACGCCCAGGCGGAGCAGAGCCGTCAGGTCGCATACGACCAGGAGTTGGCCGCGCACGAGGCGAGCCTTCAAGAAGCGATCCGCGCCAGCCAGGATGCGCGCGCAGACGGGCACTGGTTGACATGGCTGCGGCGGCGGTGGACGGTGCGAACGCTGCAGCGGCGCAAACCGCACGCGCCCCCGCCGCCCAGCTGGGACTCCGACGAGGAGGCGATACTCGCCGCCGGTATCCAGGGCGAACGAACTGTGCTCGAGCAGTTGGGTCGCGTCTTCGACGACGCATGGGTTGACCTGTGCGGGTACAAGAATCGGTGCGGGGAGATCGACCAGCTCCTGCTCGGCCCGACCGGCCTCTTCGGCATCGAGATCAAACACCGCAACGGGGTCGTCTATTGCGACGGCGACGACTGGTGGCTCGAGAAATACGACCGGTACGGCAACCGGGTCGAGCAAGGGCCAATAACAGATCGACGCGGGCGCTCGCCCAGCGTGCAGCTCACCGAGCCGGCTCACGAGCTCGAAGCGTTCCTCGCGCGACGCGACCAACCGGTACGGATCACACCGATCGTCGTGCTCACCCACCCTCGATCGCAACTCGGCTCGGCTGACAACCTAACCGTGCACGTCACGGCCGACCCCGGGTACCTGACGGCTCTGGTGAGGCAGGCGCCCCACCAGTTCGATGCGGCCAGGTGCGCGCAGATCGAGCGGCTGATCAGGAAGGATCACGCGTTCCACGATCGGGGACGACGACGCCGTTGAACGCCACCGGCTGCTCTTCAGGCCGTTGCTCCGAGCTTCGCCATCGCGATCTCGGCGACCTGGGTCGGGGTGCGGCCGACCTGCACGCCCCTGGCCTCGAGCGCCTCGGCCTTGGCGGCGGCGGT
>Ga0123356_10004009_pt1 | contig 15290 bp, 15 predicted proteins | sample TergutEmb28metaG_2_FD_92546 | JGI IMG/M metagenome (GOLD analysis project Ga0123356, IMG submission 92546) | Embiratermes neotenicus P3 segment gut microbial communities from Petit-Saut dam, French Guiana - Emb289 P3 | ecosystem: Host-associated > Arthropoda: Insects > Digestive system > Gut ... | reverse complement strand
CCATGGCCTGGCGGCTGGCGGCAACTCGCGCGTAGTAGGCGGTGGCTGGCTGGTCGAAAGACAACACTCGACCAGCGAAGTCCTCTGCGAGCATTAGAGAAAACTCCTTGGCCAGATGGTTGCGTCGCGTGCCTGCGGGCAGGCGCTCAATGCCGAACAAAACCTCAGCGACGGTTGTGGCAGTCAGATAACATTCAGTTTTTCCTTGCTCGTCAAGCCACGCGTGGACAAGGCCGTTTGGTCGCGGTCGCATCAGTTCTGAGACAACGTTCGTGTCAAGGACAATCATCAGTCGAACTCTGCCCAGCGGGCTGGTTCGTCACGGCTGGGGAGGTCCAGTTCAACGCCACCCAATTCGGCAAACCGCTGGCTGATGAGGGTGCCCAAACCGATGTTGGCCGGTGACTGTGGTACTACCCCTTGGCGCAAAATGCACCGAGCTTCTTCCTCCATAGACCGGCCGTTGCGTGCAGCCTGAAGGCGCAGGCCGGCTTTGACGTCATCGTCAAGATTACGAATGGTAATTGCCGCCATAGTAAACCTCCCAGCCGTTGTGATATCAATGCAATCATACCCACCCACGCGGCAAGCAATCACAAGGGAGGAAATGTAGTAACGTTACTACTTAGAGGAGGCGCAAGGTGACCCAATTCTTTACCGCCAGGCACTTCAACCAGGCCATCCATCAAGCCAAACAAGCGGCTGACAATGGACCAGTTGTAGTAACCGATCGCGGCCGCCCATCCCACGTGTTGCTGACCTATCAGGCCTACCAGCAGCTTCAGGGATCGGAACTGTCCCTGCTAGATGCACTGGCTATGCCAGACAGCACCGGAGCAATTGACCTGCCGCTGGAGGCCAGGCAGGTTGATCCACCCCGACCAATTGATCTGACATGACGCTGCTGTTGGACACCAATGTCATCTCTGAGCTGCGCAAAGCCGGCTCGGGGCGGGCCGATCCACACGTTGTCACCTGGGCCAGCACAGTGAATCTGTCTGGCCAGTTCATCTCGGCTGTCACGCTCTTTGAACTGGCACGTGGAGTAGCGCTGGTCGAGCGGCGCGACCCGGCAGCCGCCGCCCACCTCCGAATGTGGCTAGAGCGGCAGGTCATCACGGGTTTCGCCAATTCTGTCCTGCCAATCAACGCAGAAATAGCCTTGGCCGCTGGTCGGCTCATGGCGTTAGAGCCCAGGTCGCTAGCCGATTGCCTGAAAGCAGCCACCGCGCAGGTCCACAATTTGGCGCTGGTCACCCGCAATGTTGCAGATTTCGCCCACGTGCCGAAGCTCAAACTGCTCAACCCGTGGGCGCTGGTCCAGGAGCGCAGCGAATAACCACTGCGCACCACCGCGACCTAGTTAAACAACTGACCAGGTCTCAGCAACTGAGGCCCAGCAGAGCCACGAGGATACGGTCTAGCTTGTCCAAGGTGCCGGCATTAACCATTCCCAAACGCTTCTGAAGCCGGGTGACAGTCACGCCCCTTATGGCCCTAGGGACCATGACCGAGTCCTTATCAAGCCCTGTGTCGGCAGTGGCGGCCACCAACGGCCTAGAGGTCGAATGAGCCACCGTGGCCGACAGCGGGACCACCACCACAAGGTCGAAGACACTGCGGGAGGCCATTACTTGGTCAGACAGGACAACGGCCGGCCGGTTTTTGGTTGGTTCTCCTGGCCTGCCACCACCGAAGGCCACCAGCCACAGCTCTCCCCGCTTGGCAGGTCGGTCAGTCGAGGCCATCGCTCAGGGTGCCTTCCCACAGTTCATACTCCGCCCTAGCCACTGGATTGGCGGCGTCAAGCACAGTGGCTTGCCTTTCGGCTTCGACAATGGCGGCTTGGAACTCATCCTTGGACAAAGCGCCCAGGTAACTAGAGATTGACTGCCCTCGGTTGTGGGCGATTACGGCAAGTCGGTCTCTTGTTTCAACCGAAACGCGGATGGTCGCAGTTAGAGTCATGGCGCCAGTATACAGCGCCACTATTTGGCTTCAGTGGGGGGCTAGGTGAACACCCGGCAGTTTCCGTCGCCACGAAATCAGTACCTTCCCCAGCGGTCTGAAGCCACCGACATTCCCACTGGTGCCAGCCTTGCTGGACGCCTGGTTGACCCGCACCAATGAGATGGGTGCGGCCCTGCTTCAAGGCACTCAGCCAGCCTCTGCCGCGCCGTCTTTCCTGGCCGCCAGCCACGCCGAGTTCGAAAGTATTCAGCCATTCTTAGACGGCAATGGTCGCACCGGGCGGCTGCTTCTCAACCTATCTTTGGTTCGCCTGGGCTGGTCGCCAGTGGTTATCTTGAAGGCCCAAAGGCGCCGCTATCTGACCGCCCTGGGTAAAGCCGACGCCGGGGATCCAGGTCAGCTGGCCGAGATAATTGCAAGGGCCGTCATCGCCTCCCTGGGTGCTCTCTTGCCGGGTCTGACGCAAGAAAGCGACCTGATACCGCTGGCAGCCCTAGCCGACAACGATCTCTCGCTGGCAGCCCTGCGACAGGCGGTTGCTAGGGGCCGGCTTGAAGCCTCCATGGACTCCAGTGGACTGTGGCGCACCACCAGGCAAGCGGTCGAAGCCTACAAAGGTGCACGGTACCGCTGTACGTAGCTAGCCGATCAGCCGATGCGCCTAGCAAGTGGTCTGGGCTGGCCAATCTCGCTAAAGTTTCCGCGCAGCAGGCCTTGGCGCAGATTGGACACAAGCATGGCTACTTGGGACCCGGAGCAGACCGTTGGCAACCTGATTGATAAGCAGTCCACTGCGTTTATTGCGTCGGTCGATGACGAAGGTTACCCCAACTTGAAAGCCATGTTGGCGCCGCGCAAGCGGGTAGGTCTGCGCGAGTTCTGGTTTACCACCAACACCTCGTCCATGCGGGTGGCGCAGTACCGGGCCAATCCGTTGGCTGCCATCTATTTTGTGGACAGGCGTTTCTTTCGTGGCGTGATGCTCAGAGGCAAGATGACAGTCTTGGAAGATACGGCATCGAAAGAAAAAATCTGGCAGCCAGGTGACACACAGTACTACCCGTTGGGAGTGACCGACCCGGACTACTGCGTCCTGCACTTCGCCGCCACCGACGGACGCTACTACGCCAACTTCAGCTCCAAGGCCTTCCAGATTGACTAAGAACTGGATTCATCTGACCAGCGAGTTCAGCTGCCCACGGCAGGCAGGGACGGGCCCCGGCTAGAGGTAAACCTGAGTACTAACAGTTCAATGCTTGGTGCTGCTGATGGACCCGGGATGCCCGTTGTGGCTGTTTGATGTCAGTGCACTAAAGGTCGGTCAGCGGGCTTGACCTTGGCCATGAATTGTTCAGCTTCGACGATGGCGCGGGTGTGCTTGCCCTTGCCAATCTCCCTGGCCGCTTGGTTGGCAGTGACATCAAATAAGATGCGTTTGCCGCGGACTTCGGCAATGGTGGCTGTGGCGGTGATCTTGGCCCCCAAACCACTGGCGGCGAGGTGAGTCACCCCGACCTTGGTGCCCACTGAAGTCTCACCAGGGGCCAGGGCATCATTGCCGAAGACCGCTGCGAATGGCGTTTACCTCGTGCCAGTGGGTTTCCAAGGTGGCCAACGTGACGGCGTATTGCTTGTCAGGCCTTCGGCTTAACCCTTCAAGAAACGCACTCACAGGCAAACCCTTTCGTGGGCTTGGCCCGCAGTCGAAGTTAGCTAGCCAGTGGCCACTGATGATCAACCAGCCACACGGTGCAGGGCGGCCGACAAGTCATCCCATAGGTCGTCAACGTTTTCAATGCCCACCGACAAGCGCACCAGGTTAGCCGGTATTTCAGGCGATTCGGTGGAATAGCGGCCGCGCCGCTCCAAGGTTGACTCAACCCCGCCCAGCGAAGTAGCCGGCGCCCACAACCGGACGTGTTCCATGAGTTGGTCCGCAGCGTCCTGCCCACCGCGCACATCGATCGAAATGACTCCGCCAAAGGCCAGCATCAAGGACTTGGCCAATTCGTGCCCCGGGTCACAGGGCAGTGAGGGATGGCGCACCTTTTCCACCACTGGGTGTGAATCGAGCCGCCGGGCCAACGTCGCGGCCGATTCGTTGATGCGCTGCATCCGCAACGCCAGGGTCCGCATACCGCGCACCGCCAAGAAGCAGTCAAATGGGCTGGGCACCGCGCCGTGCAGTTCGCGGTATTGGCGAATCACCTGGTGGTGGTCCTTGGATTTGGTCACTACGGCACCCATCAACAGGTCACTGTGGCCGCCCATGTACTTGGTCATGGAGTGGATCACTACATCCGCGCCCCACTCCAACGGGCGCTGCACCAACGGCGTGGCCAGGGTATTGTCCACTGCCACCACCGCTCCCACGGTGTGGGCTGCCTCGACCAAAGCGGGGCCGTTAGCCACCTCCAGCATTGGGTTGGTGGGGGTTTCGATGTAACACAGTGCAGCCGGCGCACTACCCTGCCCACCAGCCAGCGCTTCAACCACGGCATTGGTGTCGGCAATGGGTACCACCGCTAGGCGCAGGCGCCCTTGCTCCGCCAGATTCTTGGCCAAGGTGCGGGCGGTGGAATAGCCGTGGTCCGGCATGACCACCCGGCCGCCCACTGGCACCAGGGAAAAGGCCGCGTCAATCGCTGCCATACCGCTGGCAAATACAGTGGCTGGCCAGCTGCCCCGTTCCAGCAGGCCAATCAGCTCCTCGGCGGCGGAAAAACTGGGTGAATCCGCCCGCGCGTAGGTCATTTGGTCAGGCTCAGGCTGGCCGCGACAGACAAAGGTGGAAGACAGCACCACAGGTGGGTTGACCGGAGCTCCAGGGTCCCATTCCGGCCGGCCCACCGCCACGGCCAAGGTGTCAGGTGACAGCGCCGACAGGTTTGGAGGGTTGTGCGACATGGCTTCACTCTATGCGATTAGTCTTGGGCGTGATGATCCAGCAAGACTTTCAGGCCGGCGCGACGCCGTGGCTGGGCGTGCCCAAACGGCCAAAAACCTGCTCTTGGACACCAGCGCCCCATATGGGGTCGAGGTGAGCGCTACTGACCTGCCAGGAACTGGTTGCCAAACCGGCACCGACCGCGTTGATCAGCATAAAGAGGTGGTGGTGCGGCTCGGAGACCCAGACGGCCGCCCCCAGAAGGTCACGGAGAAGGTCCTCCTGGGGCGTATCCTGCCGCACTTGCCCCAGGGCACTGGCACTTTGATTGGTCCAGGCGACGATGCCGCGTGGCTGGCCCTACCATCCAAGCGGGCTCTGGTCTGCGTGGACGTTTTGGTAGAAGGTGTGCACTTCAAGACGGAGTGGTCTTCAGGGGCAGATGTCGGCTGGCGGGTGGCCATGGCCAACTTAGCTGACATAGCCGCCATGGGTGGGCAGGGGACAGCCTTGGTGGTGGCCGTCACGGCGCCAGGTGATACTGACCCGGCTTGGTTTGAGGACTTGGCGGTGGGTCTGGGTGAGGCTTGTGGACCATTAGGCGTCGGCGTGGTGGGCGGTGACCTGTCCAGTGGCCCGGCCCTGAGCGTGGCTGCCACCGCCTTGGGTGAAGCAGTCACGGGCAAGGCGGTGCGGCGTGACGGAGCCCAGGTTGGTGACGTGGTGGGACTGGCTGGGGCCACCGGCTGGTCCGCCGCCGGTTTGGCCTGCCTGACTGCTGGCTTGGTGACACCACGACCCAGCGGCATGGGGGACCCAGTAGCTGGACCGTTGGACGGGTCGGCGCCTACTTGGGCCCTGGACCAGGCCAATGAACAACCCAAAGACCGGGTGGTCGGCTCTCTGACAGATGAATCAGCTTCTATGTTGTTTGAGGTGATTGATCAGGCGGTGCGGGTCTACCGCCGGCCACACCCGCCGCTGGCGGCTGGGCCAGCCGCCGCTCAGGCCGAGGCCAGCGCCATGATTGACGTGTCCGATGGCTTGCTCATGGACGCCGGCCGGATTGCCCAGGCCAGCGGCGTTGACCTGGTGCTCGACACAGGTGCTGCTGCCCTGGCAGGGCCAGCCAGGGCATTGACCGAACTGGCTGCCCAGCTGGGCACTAATGCGCTGGACTGGGTGCTTACCGGCGGCGAAGACCACGCCCTCCTAGCCACCTTCCCAGCTGGAGGAGATCTCCCTGAGGGGTGGTCTGGCATCGGGCACTGTCTGCCAGGTCAGGGACAAGCGCGGCTACTGGGCGGCGGCCATCAACCAGTTCACCCGGGCTGGGACCATTTTGCCGAGTGAGGCTTGGGGCGTCATGGTTTGGGTCAAGTTCTAGGGCCTCGCGGCGTGGAGACATGAACGCACCGGCTCAATAGTCCCTGATTGCGGTTTGAAGGGAAGGATCTGGTAGCGCCTGGACCGGTGGTAGCGGCGACTTTGGCTGCCTCCCGACTGCGAGCCTGCTTAAACCCGGTGAAACTTCGCGGCACTGGGCTGGCGACCTGGGTAAACGCTGCGGTCACCAAGATTTTCGTCAGGTTTAAGCAGGCTCGCGTAAAACGGGACCGGCATTGGTTGAGGTCGGGAAAACTGTCGGTCGGTTTTGGCGGCAGGGGGCTGAGCGTTCACCTCGGCTGTTGGTGGGTGGTTAGCCGGTGATGATGTTGCGGCGGCGGTAGCCGGCGTAGCCCAGCGCCACCAGGACCACGCCCACCACAGTCATCACCACTAGTGGCGCGTAGGTGACCGGTTCGGCCGGGACGGTGGGGGTGGCGGCCAGGACCGAGGCATTGACGGCCCAGGCCGGTAGGTTCAGGACCGCGCCGAACAGGCGGGCCACCACCGCATAGACCAGGTAAACCCACATCAGCGATACGGCTCTGGGCGCCCAACCCAGCAGGGTCAGCCCCAGGCCCACAAACACCAGCAGGGCGGGGATTAGCACCAGTCCCCCCTGCAGCAAGGCCCACCAGCTAGCTCCGTTGACCGGGACTGCCCCAACGGCCAGGGTTAGCCCGGTCAGGACCAGAATGGCCACGCCACCAGCCAAGGCAATGACCGCTCCAGAGGTCATGAGCTGCGGCCGGGAGACCGGCGTGGAGAGCTGCAGCTCGGTCAGGCCTTTGGTTTCGGAGCTGTGCAGGTGGGCCACCACGTTCATGGCGAAGGCAATGGCCAGGACACCGCCGTACATCAGCAATATGGCGTAGTAGCCACTGGTGATGTCGGCGCCGCTGCCACCCCAGACCGCCTCCAAGGTGGCGTTGCCGGACAGCATTTCCTTGATAGTGGTGTTGACGTTGATGAAACCGCAGGACAGGCCAATCAGGCCGGCGCCAATGGCCCAGGCGGTGAAGCTGGACCGCTCCAGCCGCCAGTTCAGGGTCATGGGTGAACGCAGCGACGCCTTGGCCTGGGCTCGCCCGGCCTTGGGCTGGACCAGGCCGGCGCCAAAGTCGCGCTTGTGCAGCAGATAGGCGGCCAGGCCAGCCAGGATTAACGCCAAGGCGAAGGAGTAGATCAGCGGCCACCAGCGCAGCTCCACGAAGGCGCGGGTCTGAGTGGGCCAGGCAAAGGGACTAAACCAAGACAGCGGCGAGCCGGCTGGATCCCCGGCCGCCTGCTGGGCGTGGCCCACATCCCCAGCCACCCTAATTAGATAGAACAGCCCCATCACAGCCATGGCACCGGAGGCGGCGGCCCGGCCGGTGGTAAAAACTTGGGCTGCAACGGCCCCAAGACCAACAAAGAACCAGCCGGTCAGCCCAGCCCCCAGGCCGAAAGCCAAAGAGCCGCTCAGCGCCAGGCCTTGGGCCATTAGCCCACCAGTCAGACCCAGGGCAATGGCCAAGTTCAGGCCAAAACCGACCTTGATAGCGGCGGTCAGCTGGGCGGAGCGGCCGGTGCAGGCCGCGCCCACCAGCTCACCACGGCCGGTTTCTTCATCCCCTCTGGTCCAGCGAATCACCAGCAGGATCGACATGATTGCCATGACCACCAGGGTGGACATCAGCAATTCGTTCATCATGATGGCGCCCAAGGTGTAGTCGTGAATGCCATAACCCGGACCACCGAAGGCTTGACCGGTGGGGGTGGCCATGATTTGAGCGCGCGCCACGGTGGCGGTGGAGGTGGGATCAGAGAACATCTTGGCCATGGCCTGGGTGGCAGAGGCAATGCAGACCACCAGGCCCAAGAACCAAGCGGCTAGGCGCACCCGGTCGCGCCGCAGAATTGACCCAACTAGGGTCCCCAGCTTGGAGAACTCCTCAGTGGCGCGGCTGAGTGAAACCGCAGGAGCCGTCATAGCCCATCACCGGAAGGGTCGGAATAGTGCCGCAAAAAGACGTCTTCCAAAGAAGGCGGCTGGCAGACCAGGTCTTCCAGACCCAGCGCGGCCAACTGGGAGGTGACCGGGCCAAGGTGGGTGTTGTCCACGGACAAATCCACCCGGTAGCCGTCCACCTCTTGGCGTTGGGTCAGCTCATGGACGCCTGCCAAAGCCGCCAGGCTAGAAGGGTCAGTGCTGGTGGTGGCACTGATGGCAGAACGATGCAGGTGGCGCATCTGGGCCAGCGTGCCGGATTCGACTACCTTGCCGGCCCGGATAATGGTGACGGTGTCGCAGAGTTTTTCAACCTCAGCCAAGATGTGGCTGGAGAGCAACACCGAGCGACCCTGCTGCTTTATCTCAGCCACCGAGCGCTCAAAGGCGGCCTCCATTAGAGGGTCTAGACCGCTGGTCGGTTCGTCAAGCAGTAGCAGCTCGGCATCCGAGGCCAGGGCCGCCACCAGCGCAATCTTCTGCCGGTTGCCCTTGGAATAGGTCCTGGCTTTCTTGCGCGGGTCTAGCTCAAAACGCTCCATCAAGGCTTGCTTTTTGGCTTGGTTGATGCCGCCGCGCAGCCGGCCAAGCAGGTCAATGGTCTCCCCGCCGGTCAGCGTGGGCCACAGCGCCACATCCCCTGGCACATAGACCATGCGCCGGTGCAGGGCCACCGCGTCGCGCCAGGGGTCCATGCCCAGGACACTGGCCTGGCCGGCAGTGGCTCTGAGCAGACCCAGCAGCACCCGGATGGTGGTGGACTTGCCTGAACCATTCGGGCCCAGAAACCCGGCCACCTCGCCCTGGTTGATTTGCAGATCAAGACCGTCCAAGGCGCGCACCGCACCAAAGGTCTTGACAAGGTTTTTGGTTTGAATCACTGGCCCCGACATGACGCCTCCTAGCTGCGCGTGGTTCAGGAGTTCTTTACATATTCGGCAAGTTCCTTAGGTTGGTGCCTGGTGGAACCAAGCGTAGCGCCGCCCTGTCGCACCAACAGCCACGAGTGGCGGCAATAATAAAGCCCAAGCGCTTGGCTTGGGCTTGGATTGTGACCGGTCTGGCCGCCTCAGCGTTGGCTAGTGCCGCCGCGCTGGTCAATCAGCGGGTGACCTTGCCGGCCTTGATGCACCGGGTGCAAACCTGCAGGCGCTTGGGGGTGCCGTCAACCGTGGCGCGCACTCGTTGGATGTTGGGGTTCCAACGCCGCTTGGTCCGGCGGTGTGAGTGGGACACGTTATAGCCAAAGCCCGGCTTTTTGCCGCACAGCTCGCAGGTTGCAGCCACGATCTAACTCCTGGAAATCACGTTTTGGTCCCACCTGGGCGGGAGACAACCCGGCGAGTCTAGCCGATGTGGCCCATGGTTTGCCATTGCGGCAGTTCAACGGATCAGCAAAGCGTTCGTGTGGTGGTCAACTTAACACCAAGTAACTTACCTGGCTAACCATGCTGTAACGGTTAAGCGAACCGTCCATTATCCGGTCTGGGAGCGCTTCGGTCGCCTGCGGATAGGTTGGGCGATGCCGGCCCTTGGCTTGGCGGGTTATCTCGCGGAGCGGCAGTAAAACGGCGGGTGGCACGGCACCTTGGCGCCTCCACCCACGCCAAAACAGGTGGAAATACTGGCACCTGAACCGGTTGAGTAAACGAGGCTAGGGCGAATATGCTAGGAGTGCCGGCCGGTACTTCGTCCAACGGCTCGGTTTGTTCGTAACAAGGAGGTTATCTGGATGAAATCAGGACCCCACACCATTGCCAGAAAGTGGGTAGCTGTCGCCTTCGCGGTGCCGCTGCTCGCCTGTGGCACTGTGGCGCTCAGTTCGACCGCTGCTTTGGCGGAAGATGATGTGGTCAACACAGGGCTTCCCTGCCAAGACCTAGTCATGCCGATCGATAAGGACGCCACAGCAGAAACGGTGAACCTTTTCCAAAATATGTACTACACCGCTGGCGACATTTTCCTTTATGGCCGCCATCAAGACCAGGCCAACAACCGGTACCAGACCTGGACTGCGGTCAACCACAACTACGGGGTGTCAGCCACCTACGGCGGCTATGGCAGCGGGGCTACCGGCACACCAGCTTTGAACCGTTATCCGGCCGTCTTTGGTTGGCAGATGGGCCACTATGAGTTGAAGAACGACGTAGCTGACTGGGGCACCGCCCAAGGCACTGGCCGCCCGCCGGCTTACCGGAACTCCATGATTGATGCGCAGTCTGGTACGACAAGCGCCAAAATGACCATCACCGGTAATGATGGCTATCCGACCAGCACCGACGGTCTACGTTGGACCGACCAGGTGTTCTACATTGCTCAGGAATACAGCTGGGGCGGCATCACCACCCTGTCTGTCCACCAAGTCAACCCCGTCACCTATGGTGTGTATGACTACAACCTGTACAAGCCTGGTACCTGGGCGGGCCACTCGACCGGCACAGCCGCTTCGATGGTTCTGCCTGGTGGCGAGCTCAACGCCCGCTACCAGTCTTGGCTGGATTCATACATTGACTTCAATGACGACCTAACGGCGGCCAACGGCGGCGACCCAATTCCGATCCTGCTGCGGCCGTACCACGAGCATTCCGGCGACTGGTTCTGGTGGGGCATTGATGACATGGAGCGCGGTTGGCGTCCAGCTCAGATTGACGAATATGTCGAACTGTGGCAATACACGGTTGACTATTTCCGCGATCACGGCGTGCACAACTTCTTGTATGTCATCTCGCCTGACCGTTCCCGCATGGGTGAGCCTTCATACCTGTTGAGCGACCTCAAAGACAACCCAGATCTCAAAGACCTGATTGACAAGTACATTGACACCCGGGGCGCCGCCCCAGGCACCGTCTGGAACGCGGCCACCCGGACCACGGCTCACACTCAGCTAGCCACGCAGTGGGCCTTTGTCTCCGATCCAGGTTTCGACTCCAGCCATGAAAAGTGGAATGAGCCAATCTTTGTCAACTTCCAGGCCGTGCCACTGGATCTAGATCCAGTCACTGGGGCGCGCCTCATTGGTACCTCGACTGAGTTTGACTCTTGGTTCGTGCGCGATCCACTCACAGGCTGGTCAAAGTTCGAAGAAATGTTCAAGGAGAAGTGGTTTGAGGGCTTCCCGGGCGCCGACTATGTTGACGTCTACGGCTTTGATAACTACTGGGAGAACGGCAATGGTCACACCTACCATCCGTACAACAGCCAGGTAGCCAAGATCGAAGAGATGTTCGCTGCCTCACTCAACGTCATTGGCAGGCTAGCCCGTGAAGACGGCAAGATCATTGCCATGGCTGAAAGCGGCCTGAGCTCTGCTGTGGTGATCAACCAGATCATCAACGGCAACCCGGCCCGCGGCTTTGATACCAAGTATCCCTATGTCAAGTACACCTCGTACAACCTGGCTTGGGTGCTTAACCAGTTCCCGGACACCAGCGCGTTGCAGGCACTGAACCATCCGTCGTTCCGGTGGATCTTGGGTCCAGATGATCCCAACTTCGCCACTGCGGAGCGGTTGCTGGCTGACTGGCACCACACACCAGTGGGCTGCTTCTTGCAAGAAGGCGACATTGACGTGGAGCTGAACGTCCCAGAATACCTCGGTGGCCTGGGCCTGGAGTTCTCTTCGAACTCCATGTCACTCACCGACGTTGGGCTGAGCACCGACAAAGCCTTCTGGGAGGGTGCTGGCGCCCTGCCGGCTATCACCATTGAAGACATGCGGGCAGCTGACCCGTCACTGGGTTGGGATGCCACCATCACAGCCGGTGACTGGGTGATTGGTCCTGGCAATGTGGACGGCAAAGCGTTCGGTATTGCCCCGGCTATCATTTCGGCGGCCTACGGTCAAACCCTGACCGCTGGTGACCCGGTGGAAGCCTGGTTCGAGGGCTTCAAAGCACCTGGCACCGACTTGGCCAGTGCGGCGGCTGGTGCTAGCCGTGGCGTGGCCGAGGTGGGCGGCGATGTGTCCTTCCGGGCGCCATCGACCGTGCCAGCTGGCTCATATTCCGGTGTCTTCTCAGTCACCTTGCTATAAAACTAAATAGCCGACCTAGGTGAGCGTTTTCTAACGGCTGAGCCGCTGGAAGTACGCTGACGGCCAAATGGTCATCAGCGCGAACACGGCCAGAACACCTCGGTCAGGTGCCTAGGAAACTGGGATTGTTCCCAGTTTCCTAGGCCCCAAACTTGGCTTGCCGCCGCGTTTGCTCCTCGCCTTCGGCTCGTCAACAGCTACAACCGATTGAGCCGAATCGCGAGAGCTTGCTCTTGCAGATGAGGCGATTGAAGGTTGTTGACGAGGTGCGAAGCACCGAGGAGTACTCCCTCGGCACCATCGAGCCTGACACCTGCGGTGTCGCTCGTGGGCCTCACTCGGGCGCTGTGTCGCAGGTGGCGCGTGCGCCACCTGGCGTATAACCCGGACGCTCGCCGGTTAATCACCGGCGGGCCAGGCGGGCGGATTTGCCGCCCTGCCGAAGGCCAAACAATTGGGCGCGGTGCCCTTGACCCGATAGATTCGGGACAGGGCACCGCGTACCTCTGTGGGCCCGGACTGGTCCCAGATGGCCGGTTGTCACAGCGGTAATTAGCGCAGTCACCTCCAGCACTGCCAGCCCCGATCATCTCGGAGCTACTGTCCGCGGGTGTCTGTTACTTTGGGGCTGGTCCAGGATCTAAGGAGCGTTATGGAGCTGACTCGTTGGCGTGGCGTTATGGCTGCGGTGATGGTGGTGGGTTTGGGCGTAGTTGGTTGTGCCGGGGAGCCGGCCCCAACACCAACGTCTTCACCTTTAGTGGACAGTCCAACCAGCCCGGCGGTAACCGAGCCGGCCGGACCAACACCAACCAGCCCTGGCCCAACCCTTGAAATGCCGGAGGTAGTACCCGACCCAGAGGGCGATGCGGCCATCTTGGCCACGATTGATTGGGTTGAGGGCGCAGACGGTGCGCCAGTTTTGGGGTTTGCCCCACCTTTGTTTGTGACCGGTCCGACCGCCCGCTTGGTGGAAAGTGGCACTGGCCGGCTGATCAATGAGGGCGACACCGTGGTCTTCGATTACGCCATGTTTGCTGGGGACACTGGGGATTTGTCCTATTCAACCTTTGCCGGCGACGGCCCGCAGACTATTTCAGTGCAGCACACCGGCATGTCGCAGACCTTGGCCGACGCGTTGATCGGTAGCCACGTGGGGGCCAAGATCATTTTTGCGACCGTGGATTCTTCCGGGCAACAGCCCTCGAATACGCTATTTGCCCAGTTCATGGCGGTACTGGTGCGTGACGCCCGTACGCCGTTGGAGCGAGCTGCCGGCCAGATGCTGCGGCCACCGGCTTGGCTGCCCAAGGTCACACTGGCCAGTGATGGCACGCCATCAATCGGGTTGCCAGTCCAGGCTGGGGCTCCTGGGCAGTTGATCTCTCAGGTGTTGATCCTGGGTGATGGCCCGGTCTTAGCCATGGACCAAACGGCGGTGGTGAAGTTTTCGGCTTGGCTGTGGGACGGCACGGCCTTCGACTCAACTTGGGCTGACCAGGCGTCAATGGCTTGGCCCATGACAGAGGGCCAGACCATGCCGGGTCTGCTTGAGGGACTGGTCGGCCATCGGATGGGCTCTCAGGTGTTGGTGATTATTCCGCCAAACAAGGCTTTCAATGACACCGAAGTGGCTGGTGTCCCACCAGGTTCAACCTTGGTTTACGTGATCGATCTGGTGGACGTCCAATGATGGTCCACCAATCGGAGCGCCGCGCCGGGAACTCGGCAGCAGACGTGGCGCAATCAGCGCCCCGGCCCGCACAACCCAGATCGGAGGCAGGCGCATTGCTACCAGACCAGATTGCAGGCACAGCCCGGCCCCCGCTGAGCGGAACCCAACCAGCCCGCCACCGGCGTGGGGTAATGGCCACCACCGTGGCCGCACTGGTGCTAGTGACCGGCTTGACCGCCTGCTCAGGTAAGTCTCCAGGGGAAGGTGACGCTCCGGCATCGCCCACCGTGGTAGCCACACCAGGGGTAACCGGCACGGCTTCCCCAGACTCAACCGACGGGCCGGCGCCCCTAAAAGAACCGACCTGGCTCCAGGCAGCCACTGCCCTGACTGCGGCAATAGACCCTTTTATCTCCACCGTCTTGGCAGTTGACGGGGAAACTTGGCTGGTCCAGTTGATTGCCGGCCCGGAAGGCAAGGCCTTTACCCAGTTGGTGCCAATCGCCCCTGAGACCGGCCAGCCCAAAGCTGTGGCCGGCGAGGCTTCGGCCATGCCTGACGGCGTTTTCTGTGCCCAGCACACCTGGCAGGGTCAAGTGCTGTGTGCCTGGCAGGACGGCGTCTATCAGATAGACCCTCAAACCGGCCAACCGGCCGCCGCCCCGCTGTTGCGGGTGGCCGGCCAGGAACTATACGGCGTTGAGGTGGTTGGAGAGGTCATTGTGGCGGTGGGGCTGGCTGAAACCGCGCCAGTGGCCACAGCCTTTGACGCCGCTGGCGCACAGCTTTGGCAAAGCCCGTTTGAGACTGCGGGCTGTGCGCTAGAGGATCCGGCTTACCAAGTGTCAGTCACGCCGGTGCAAGACACTATCCGGGTGGCCTTGGCCAGCCGGCAAGCGGTGATGACGATGGCGGACGGCCAGGTACTGACAACGGCTTGTGGCCTAGTGGCTTACCTGGCTGACGGGCGCATGGCCGTGGCTCAGCAGTACGGTACCGAGCCAGCGCCCCCCAAGTCCTACACCACCCCAGACGGCGCCACCAAGGCGGTGATCAACGCCGGACCGGCCCAACAGCTGACGGCAATCAGCGCTGGTGGCAAGGAATACCTGGTGGCGGTCCAGATCAACGACCAGCGTTTGCGGCTACTGGATGGTGCCACGGGAGAGCTAGTGTGGGATGTGGAATGGCAGTACGGGCGGTTGCAAACCTGGGATGACCAGTATCTTTTCATGTCTGGCCGGCGTGGTTTGTCCGGTGTAGACCTAACCACCGGCGAGGCTGTCTGGACCTGGCAGCAGGACCTTGGCATGTCAGTGCGTTCAGCGGTGCTAACCCGTGATGCTGG
>Ga0123356_10004008_pt1 | contig 15293 bp, 11 predicted proteins | sample TergutEmb28metaG_2_FD_92546 | JGI IMG/M metagenome (GOLD analysis project Ga0123356, IMG submission 92546) | Embiratermes neotenicus P3 segment gut microbial communities from Petit-Saut dam, French Guiana - Emb289 P3 | ecosystem: Host-associated > Arthropoda: Insects > Digestive system > Gut ... | reverse complement strand
TAAAAGTGATCGCTATTCGTCACCCTATGCCCTATGGTGATCTGGTTGCTCAGAAAGTACAGCGATTTGCCAGTCTTGATGATCTAAAGAAACACCATTGTACCATCGAAGAGATGGAGGAGTATGAACCTCATATTGCCAGAGGCAATGTGATTTATGCAGGGGTAGATTACGAGGCGATTCTGCGAGCGGCAGAAAACGATCCACGTGGTTGTGATGTCATTCTATGGGATGGTGGCAACAACGATTTCCCATTCTATTGTTCTGATTTGATGATCACGGTAGTGGATCCCCTTCGGCCGGGACACGAGCTTGCTTACTACCCAGGCGAAGTGACGTTACGATTAGCGGATGTAGTGGTGATAAATAAAATCGACAGTGCTGATTTTGACAGTATTCTAACGGTTCGGAGTAACATTGAACGTGTGAACCCAAAAGCCACAGTGGTGGACGCGGCCTCTACTATAAGTGTGGATAAACCTGAAGTAATCAGAGGTAAACGGGTATTGGTGGTCGAAGACGGTCCAACCCTAACTCATGGCGAAATGAAAATCGGAGCCGGAGTTGTGGCGGCCCGTCGTTTTGGTGCTGCTGAAATCGTTGACCCTCGACCCTATGTAGTGGGTAGACTAGCTGAAACATATCGTATCTATCCAAATATCGGAAAATTGTTGCCTGCTATGGGTTATGGTGAGCAACAGATGAACGATCTAGCCGCCACCATCGAGCGAACTGACTGTGACTCTGTGATCATTGCCACTCCAATTGACTTAGGGCGAGTTATCCAAATCAACAAACCGACTGCCCGCGTGACATATAACCTGCAAGAAATTGGGCACCCCAACCTGGAGGATATCTTGGAGAGTTTTGTTAAAAAAGTCAAAGGTTAACTCTAAATCGCACTTCATACAAACGTGTGAAGTGTGGCAATAACCCCAATCCACAAATCAGAGCACCTTAGGCGGCAATACAATCGCCATGTCGGTGAATGTTATCTCGCATTATCGCGAAATACCTCTTGAGGACTCACAGTTCATGGCAAGCTTTGTATTACTGCTTGTCATACCGTAACCTAGTTCTGGTGCTGTTTTTGCTTGTTTTCCGTTTTAATGGTTGCAAGGAAGCATGCCCGGTAACCTTCGAGGTTAGTTATTCATGGAATCAGCACCCACGTTTGACTTCTATACAGTTCCAAGAATTGAGTGGCCACATTCTCCTAAATGTGGCAATTGAAAACCCGCTAAGTACACAAAAGACGCGACCGGCGTCATTAGGCGTACGGCGTCTGCTCTGAGCTGTGTGCTGGGCGATTTTGGGTGTCTCAAATAGGACATTTAACGCTTAGTAAGTGACAAAAAAGTCACAAACTTTAAAAATGCAGCCCTCAAGGTATGCGAAATAGTTCCAAACAAAAATGGGGGAACAGACGGAAGACAAACGTCCAACGATGCTACCTCGCAGTTGCTCTAAAGTGACATATCATCTGTAGCAGCCTAATTAACGCTAATTAGTGGCTAAACGGGATCTGTTCCATGCATAAATCTGCACAAACTAAACGAAGTATATAAAGTTCAAGGCGAATCTTCATCCGCGAAAACCAAATGAACGTTCGACAAAACCAAGGAAACTGCCGACAGACAAAGTAACACGTCAAACTAAATGCAGAGCATGTCACCGCAAAAAACGGCGTTCAATAGGGTCGTCAAAGAATATCCAATTGCACAGAAAACGGAAACTAAAAATTTAGGTTGATAGGTGAATAAAGCTTGGTTCCAAAACATATCGCGTTAAAAAATAATAAAAAAGCGGTTCTGCTTCTCGAAGACGGGACGTCATTTATCGGTAAAGGGTTTGGTGCAACAGCCAAAATTTCAGGCGAAGTGGTTTTCTCTACACAAATGGTGGGGTACCCTGAAGCGTTAACGGATCCGACATATAAGGGGCAGGTTTTAACTTTCACTTATCCTCAAATTGGTAACTACGGTGTCCCCGACAAAACCTTGGACATGGGGTTACCGCTCTACTTCGAATCTAATCACATCCAGCCTCAGGGTTTAATCATCCATGAGCTTTGTCGTGAACCATCTCACTGGGCATCTACCCGTACCCTTGATCAATGGTTAACCGACGAAGGTGTACCTGGCATCTATGGTATAGACACTCGTCGTCTCACCAAAAAGTTGCGTACTCACGGTGTCATGCTGGGTATTTTACAGGTTTTTGAAGAAAACGTTGAACCTGACTTGGAGATGATGCTTACGAACAGCAAGAGTATTGCTGACCCCAATCAAACCGACCTAGTTAAAGAGGTATCTGTGAAGAAGCCCATCACATACAATGTGGATGGCAAACAAACTGTGGTGTTAATCGACTGTGGAGTCAAATACAGCATCATCCGCAACTTTCTCAGACGTGGTATGAACGTCGTTCGTGTACCCTATGATACCGATGCAAAAGAACTTTTGAGTTATCACCCCCACGGTGTATTTATCAGCAACGGACCGGGTGACCCCAAAAAATGCGTCAAAACAGTTGCTGCTGTTCGGGAACTTAGCGAAAAAGTCCCACTTGCGGGTGTAGGTCTTGGTACCCAAATTCTTGCACTGGCCCTAGGTGGCAACACTTACAAACTCAAATGTGGTCACCGTGCTCAAAATCAACCCGCTCTTGACCTTGACACTAAAAGATGCTACATCACTACTCAAAATCACGGTTACGCCGTAGACATTGACTCACTTAGAAACACTGGTCTTGTACCTTGGTTCATCAATCCCAATGACAAAACCCTCGAGGGTATCTGTCACACGAGCAAACCCATATTTGCCGTGCAATGGCCTCCTGTAGCCTCACCGGGACCCTACGATACCGACCTATTGTTTGACAAATTTGTTAAAATTCTGGAGGTAAACTGAATGCCAAAGTTCGACTGGATAAAAAAAGTTCTTGTGCTTGGTAGTGGTGCCATTAAAATCGGTGAAGCCGCTGAATTCGACTACAGCGGTAGCCAATGCCTAAAGGCGCTACGGGAAGACGGTATAGAAACCGTTATTATCAACCCCAATATCGCCACTATTCAAACCGATCCACGCTTAAGTGGCAAAGTCTACCTCCTCCCAATAACCCCCGAGTTTGTGGAGAAAGTCATCGCTAAAGAACGTCCCGACGGCATTCTACTAGGGTTTGGCGGACAAACTGCTCTCAATTGCGGTTTAGAATTGGAAAAAGCGGGTATCCTCCAAAAGTACAACGTCAAAGTTTTGGGCACGCCAGTTCAAGCTATCGAGGACACAGGCGACCGTGAACGGTTCCGTCAAGCCATGCAAAAGGCAGGTATTCCCTATTTAAAGAGTAAAGCCGCAACTAGTGTTGAACAGGCGCTAGAGATCGCCGACGAAATCGGCTACCCCGTTATGGTTCGAGTTGCTTACACATTAGGTGGCAAAGGTGCAGGCGTAGCGCATAACCAACCAGAACTCAAAGAAATCGCCACTGTCGGCATCGCTCAGAGTCGTATCCGTCAAGTTCTCGTCGAAGAGTATGTGGGCCACTGGAAAGAAATTGAGTACGAGGTTATGCGTGACTATTCCGACAACTGTTTAGCGGTGTGTAATATGGAGAACTTTGACCCCATGGGTATCCACACTGGTGACAGTATCGTGGTGGCTCCTGTCCAGACTCTGACTGACCGCGAGTGTCATTATATCCGTAGCGTCTCAATCGGGGCCATCCGCGCACTGGGCATAATCGGAGAATGCAACATTCAGTGGGCGCTCAATACACGGTCAGAGGAGTGTCGCGTTATCGAAGTCAACAGTCGCATGTCACGTAGCAGTGCGCTTGCCAGCAAAGTCACAGGGTACCCACTTGCCTATATTGCAACCAAATTGACTCTGGGTTATACCCTGCCCGAACTCGTCAACAGAGTCACCGAAGTCACAACCGCATGCTTTGAACCCGCTCTCGACTATGTTACCATTAAAATCCCTCGCTGGGATCTACAAAAATTCCAAAACGCCGACCGCCATGTCGGACCACAAATGCGCAGTGTCGGTGAAGTTATGGCTATAGGCAGATGTTTCGAAGAGGTACTCCAAAAAGCCGTTCGCATGCTTGACACGGGCAAAATCGGTATAGTGTGCAACCCCGAAGACGACGAACCCGAAACTGAAGCGCGCCTCCGTGACGAGATGGCTCATCCTACAGATGAGCGGCTCTACAAAATAGGCAAGGCCCTAAAAATCGGTATCCCTATTGCTGAGATTTACCGACTAAGTGGTCTCGACCCCTTTTTCCTCCATAGAATCCAAAACATCTTGAATATGGAGGAGCAACTCAAAAAACTAAATATGGCTTCAACTGACGCCGCAAAAGTTATTCGCGAAGCCAAACGCCTAGGTTTTAGCGACCAACAGATTGCGGTCTGCCAGAATACTGGCGAGGTTACCATACGCAACTATCGTAAAAACAGCAATATTCTGCCTGTCGTGAAACAGATTGATACGTTGGCGGCGGAGTGGCCAGCAAAAACCAACTACCTCTATATGACGTATGGCGGAGACGAAGACGACATAGAATTCGACAAAGCAAAAAGCAAAGTCATCGTTTTAGGTGCAGGTGTGTTTCGGATCGGTAGCAGTGTAGAATTCGACTGGTGTGGTGTCAACACTGTGTGGGCTCTTAAGAAAAATGGTGTAAAAGAAGCCATAATGATCAACTACAACCCTGAGACAGTCAGCACCGACTACGATATCTCAGATAAACTCTACTTCGAAGAACTTACCATCGAACGTATCCTTGATATCTACGACAAAGAGAACCCCCTAGGCATCATAACAAGTGTCGGCGGACAAATTCCCAACAACCTTTCAATGTCTCTCAGCGAGGCCGGTGCAAACATCCTTGGCACATCCGCACAGGATGTGGACCTAGCAGAAGACCGCAGCAAATTCAGTGCACTACTCGATCAGTTAAACATCCACCAGCCCAGCTGGAGCAAACTACAAAGTATTGACGATGCCAAACGGTTCGCAACCAAAATTGGTTACCCTGTACTGGTACGCCCCAGCTATGTGCTCTCAGGATCAGCTATGCGTGTTGCCTACAACGAAGTCGCCTTAGAAAATTTCCTCAACTTGGCAGCAAAGGTTTCCCGCGACCACCCGGTGGTCATCAGTAAATTCATAACCAATGCCAAAGAAGTTGAAGTCGACGGGGTTTCAGACGGCGAAAACGTTTTCATTGGTGCCATCATGGAACACGTTGAGAACGCCGGTATCCATAGTGGTGATGCTACCATGACGATTCCGCCTCAGGCCTTAAAGCCCGAGGTGCAAAAGGATATCGAAAACGCCACCATAAGTATTGTTAAAGCGCTCAAAATACATGGTCCCTACAATATCCAGTACCTAGTCAAAGACGATGTTGTTAACGTCATAGAGTGCAACCTCCGTGCGTCGCGTTCCATGCCTTTTGTGAGCAAAACTCGAGGAATTAACCTTATAGAATTGGCTACTTTGGCTATGTTGGGCAAAAAAATCGACGAGGTCAAGCTCTCACCCATGGAAGTAGCACCCCACGTTGGTGTCAAGGTGCCACAGTTTAGTTTCATGCGGCTAAGTGGTGCTGATCCAGTGTTGGGTGTAGAGATGCTTAGCACCGGCGAGGTAGCGTGTATTGGTGAGAGTTTCTCTGACGCGTTTAGTAAGGCGTTGCAGTCAGCGGAGTTCACGATTCCACCCAAAGGTGGTTCAGTGCTCATAAGTGTTGGCGGCAGTGATGAACGGAAATTGCGTGTTGTCCCAATCGCTAGGTCATTATTGGATCTGGGCTTTAAAATTTATTCCACTGTCAACACTGCCAAGGTTCTCAACAGCAACAATGTAACTACAACGGTGTTGCATAAAGTCAAAGACCCTGACGTTACTCCCAACATTCTTGACTACCTTCAGGAACGTAAAATAGACCTTGTTATCAACGTACCCATCGCTAACCGTCGTAGTAATATGAGTGATATATTAACCGATGGTTATGTCATCCGGCGTCAAGCAGTAGAGTTCAACATCCCTGTTATCACGAATCTACAGTTGGCGCAGGCATTGGTGGATGTTATGAAACAGAAGAACCAGAATGGCAACAGCATCCGTAGCCTCAACGAATATATGGATGAGTTACCCTGGAAACAGTGGTAAATCTTCTCCCCAATTCTTTACTGGTATGCTGTATTCTCGAAAAAGTTTGACCTATGTCCGAATTCAGTCGTATATGTCTTTCTGTAGGAATTCAGGTGGTATGTATTGCATGGTTATAGAAATGGGCTGTTTATGTAAACGATGGTCGGTGTGGTATAACGCTGTTGATGATTGTTATCACCACAATCTTTTTATTTTGTTGCCTGTTACCTTAGAAGGAATTGGAGATTCAAGAGGCAAGAATATGAGGGATCGTCACCTCAATAGCTGGGATCGTCGGGTATTCTTCTAAATTGGTCAGGCAGTCCTCTGGATTATCCAAAAAATTCTCAAAAACAATTTTTTCAGTAGACGAGAGTATGAACCCAAATCTCAGGAGACCCATGTATGAATAGTACTCAAATGAGTGGTGCTCAGGCACTAATAGAATCCCTTGAACGCGAAAAAGTCGATACAATCTTTGGCATTTTAGGCGGTGCAATCCTTCCAGTATACGATGCACTCTGCGGGAACAAAAAAATCCGCCATATCCTCGCGCGACACGAGCAGTGCGCAGCCCATGAGGCAGAAGGATACGCAAAAGCTAGTGGCCGAGTCGGAGTATGCATGGCTACATCTGGTCCTGGAGCCACTAATCTCGTAACGGGCATCGCTGATGCCTACATGGACTCTGTGCCCCTAGTCGCATTAACCGGGCAGGTTCCATCCACTGGCAAAAACACCAGCTATATGATTGGACGCGACGCCTTTCAAGAAGCAGACATCATCGGTATCGTCACTGCTATAACTAAATACAGTTATCAACCCCGTAACATAAACGAAATCCCCGTTGCTGTCAAAAGCGCATTTCACCTAGCAGGTACCGGAAGACCCGGTCCAGTTCTGATTGATTTACCCCGAAACATCCAATCCGGCATAGCTGATGTCGAATTCACCGATAAAATCGATGCTCGAGGTTATAAACTGCCCGAAGAACCCAACACAGACAAAATCAGCGAAGCTGCTAAACTTCTCTCTAGAGCTGAACGCCCATTAATCTTGGCCGGAGGCGGAGCCATAATTGCTGGTGTATCAGACGCGTTAGTGACTATGTCCGATTTGTTGATGGCACCGGTCGCAACCACATTTATGGGCAAAGGGGTGTTCCCAGAAAACCATCCTCTGTCGCTGGGCAGTGTCGGCATGCATGGCAACCCTGCCGCAAACCGACTGATAGGCGAAGCCGATGTGTTGTTAGCTGTGGGGACTCGATTCAGCGACCGTGCAACCACCAACCTCAACACATTTGCACCAAGCGCTAAAAAAATCCACCTAGAAATCGACAATGCGGAAATCGACAAAAACATCAAAGTTGACGTGCCCATTGTTGCTGATGCTAAACAATCGATGCATATGTTACTCAAAGCTACCTCCAAGAAACTGACAAACGGCGAAGGTACTGCATGGACTAAACGGGTTAGGGAAGCTAAAGAACAATTAAGCCCTCTGCTGAAAGACCAACCCAAAGACATAGTTCCCAAGAATCTGCTGCTCGTATTGCGCGAGCTATTACCAGAAAACGGTATCATTACTACCGAAGTTGGTCAAAATCAAATGTGGTCCGCACTTTACTTCCGAGCGCTAAAACCCCGCACGTTCATCAGCAGCGGTGGGCTTGGAACCATGGGATTTGGTTTCCCTGCCGCCATAGGTGCCAAAGTTGCATGCCCCAATCGCCCAGTCGTAGACATAGCTGGAGATGGTAGTTTCGTTATGAGTGAGCAGGAACTGGCTTGCAGTGTTAGCGAAGACATCCCTGTTACAGTTATCGTCCTAAACAACAGTGTTTTGGGTATGGTGGCGCAGTGGCAACGAATTCTCTACAACAAACGTTACATGGCAGTTAACTTGGGCAAGCACCCTGACATGGTCAAATTGGCAGAAGCTTACGGAGCAAACGGCGTTCGCGTTAACAGCATTGACGAGTTTAAAAAGGCCGTTAAGGCGTCACTAGTCAGCAAAGTTACAACGGTAATCGATGTTCCCATTGGCTCTGAAACAGATGTGGTTCCGTTTGTGCCGCCAGGTTGCGGTTTACCCCAACAGGGAGGTGACTATTAATGTGCACAGGCAAAACTAAAGTCATATCTGTATTAGTCGAGAACAAGCCAGGTGTATTGCATGTCATCGCGAATTTGTTCCGGCGGCGAAATTTTAACATCGAATCCATCACGGTTGGTCCCACCGAGAAGCCAGATACTGCACGCATGACCCTTACTGTTAACGAAGATGAAAACACCCTCGAGCAAGTAGTCAAACAAATCGAAAAACAAATCGATGTCTTGAAAGTCGGTGAACTCGAGTGCGGCAACTTTGTCATGCGCGACCTTTCGTTAATAAAAGTCTCAGTTAAAGATGCCAAAGAACGTAGCGAGATCATAGACTTTGTTGATGTCTTCCGAGGCAGAATCGTTGACATATCCGCTGGCAGTTTAATCGTTGAAATCACCGGCACCCCTGATAAAATCGATGCCTTTGTAAACCTCATGAAATCCTTTGGCATAATTGAACTCGCACGCACTGGCATAACAGCGCTGGCTCGAGGAGTACAATCGATAAGAATCGACGAATAAAGCACTTTCCCCTGGCGGAAATGCTTAATTGTCCCTTCTAAAATTTGCCCTTATTCTAGTGTGAATTGTATTATAGGAAAAGAGAAGAAAAATGAACATTACCGAAAAAATCTTGGCTAAGGCGTCAGGAAAAAAAACCGTGCATCCGGGCGAGATCATCGACGCAAACGTTGACATGTTGATGATACATGACTTAACTGGACCCTTAGCTGTGGAAGCCTTCAAGAAAATAGGCACCCAAAAAGTTTGGAATAACAAAAAAGTAGTGGTGATTCTAGATCATCAAGTTCCAGCTGAATCCGTGAAAGCCGCGGAACTACACAAGACTATGCGTAACTTCGCTAAAACCCAGAACCTCACCTTCTATGACGTTGGCAAAGGAGGTATTTGTCACCAGGTTATGCCTGAGAAAGGCCATGTTGCTCCCGGTGCAGTTATCGTCGGCTCAGATAGTCACACCTGTACCTACGGCGCATTTGGTGCATTCGCAACAGGCATAGGTAGTACAGAAGCCGCTGCGGTTATGGCAACAGGTAAAATCTGGTTCAAAGTTCCTTCAACCATCAAAGTAAACGTGAAAGGCAAATTCAAAAAACACGTTTATCCCAAAGACCTAATCCTAAATATCATAGGTACCCTAAGTGTGGACGGGGCAATCTACCGTGCAGCCGAATTCACCGGGTCCACCATCCAAACCATGAGCATAGCTGGCAGAATGACCCTTTGTAACATGGCCGTTGAAATGGGTGCCAAAAACGGTATCATCGCCCCCGACGAAGCCACAGCCGAGTTCTTAACAGGCCGAGTCAAAAAACTACCTGAACTTAAAACGCTGCACAGCGATCCAGACGCCGAGTACGAACGCACAGTAGACTTTGATGTCTCCAAACTGGAGCCTCAAATCGCTTGTCCAAGCTCAGTTGACAACGTGAAACCCGTCTCCGAAGTCGGAAACATCCCAATCGATCAGGCTTTCATCGGCAGCTGCACCAACGGCAGACTAGAAGATCTGAGGATAGCCGCCCAGATCATGACGGGCAAAAAAGTCAAAGCCGGCGTCCGCGCACTAATCATTCCCGCTTCCCAAGAAGTTTGGCAACAAGCATTAAAGGAGGGTTTGCTGGAAATCTTTACCGACGCAGGTGCCCTAGTCTGCGGTTCAGCCTGTGGACCATGCCTAGGGGGGCACATCGGCTTGTTGGCCACAGACGAAACATGTGTGGCGACGAGCAACCGCAATTTCATCGGCCGAATGGGCAGCACAAAAGCAAGTGTCTACTTAGCTTCACCCGCAACCGTGGCAGCGTCCGCTATCGCCGGTAGAATCGTCTCTCCATCGGAGGTTAAAGTATAATGGAAGATAAAATCAAAGCCAAAGCTATCGTATTTGGCAACAACATCGACACTGACGTTATCTTGCCCGGGCGATACCTGATTCTGGTTGATCCCCACGACTTAGCTAAACATGCACTAGAAAGTATAGACCCTGAATTCATTAATAAAGCCAAAAGCGGCGTAATCGTAGTCGGTGGCAAAAACTTTGGCTGTGGCTCAAGTCGCGAACAAGCTCCATTAGCTCTAAAGTACGCCGGTGTTAAATGTGTCATCGCTGAAACGTTTGCCCGTATATTCTACCGTAACAGTATAAACATTGGTTTGCCTGTCATCGAATGCAGCGGTATTTCCAGAGCAGTGCACAACGGTGATCAAGTATCAGTAGATTTAGCGACTGGTAAAATTCAAAACTTAACCAGCAAACAAACCTTGCAGGGTACAATGTTGCCACCTTTTATAATGGACATCCTGTCTGATGGTGGCTTAATAGAAAATCTGTGCAAGAGGCTGAACAAAAAATGACTACATACAAAATCGCTTTAATGCCCGGCGACGGCATAGGCCCCGAATTGACCGAGGCAACGCTAAAGGTCTTAGACGCTGCCCAAAAAAGATTCGGCTTAACTCTTCATATGATGCCTGCTGATGCAGGTGATGGTGTCTTAGCCCAACGCGGTGTTGCCTTACCAGCAGACAGCCTGCAGACAATCAAGGCATCCCACGCATGCCTGAAAGGGCCAGTCGGAGAAACCGCTGCTGATGTTATAGTGAGGTTGCGCCAAATCTTTGACTTGTATGCAAACATGCGACCGCTAAGAACCTACCCAAATATACCCGTCGCTAGCCCCAATATTGACATGATATTTGTGAGAGAAAACACCGAGGACGTTTACACGGGTCAAGAATTCGCCATAGGTGACGACACCACCGTATGCCTGCGCGTTATCACCCGCAGAAACTGCGAACGCATAGCTAAAAAAGCATTTGAAACCGCACGCCTACGTAACGGCAAGAAAAAAGTAACTGCCATTCACAAAGCTAATGTCATGCGCGTAACAGATGGCTTATTTAAACGCGTCTGCGCTGAAACCGCCAAAAATTACCCTGATATCGTGTACAATGAAATGTATGTTGACTCAGCATCGATGCACCTGATCCGTAAACCTGAAGATTTTGATGTTCTGTGCACATGCAACATGTTTGGTGACATCCTGAGTGATGAAGCTGCCCAACTCATCGGCGGGCTGGGCATGGCTCCAGGTGCCAACGTAGGCGACAACTTTGCACTGTTTGAACCCATCCACGGCTGTGCACCAGACATCGCAGGCAAACACATAGCTAACCCCATATCCATGATTCTATCAGCGAAGATGATGCTAGATTGGATAGGCGAACGCTACAAAGATAATGAATGCCTATCGGCAGCATCTGCGATAGAAGCAGCAGTGGTTAAAACACTGGCTAACGGTCAGTTTGTTCCTGATTTAGGTGGCAGAGCCACAACCGAAAGCATGGCACAAGCTATCGCAGAAGCATTAACCTCCTAACCTGGTGAAACCATGACCCCTAAAACCCGGAACATACGTATCCTCGACACAACCCTAAGGGACGGGGAACAAACCCCCGGTGTATCACTGACAACCGATGACAAAATTGAGATCGCACAGCAACTAAACAAACTTGGCGTAGACATAATCGAGGCAGGGTTTCCAAGCAGTAGCGAAGGTGAAAAACGAGTTGTCAAAGACATCGCCAAACTGGGTTTAACTTCAAAAGTTTGTGCCCTATCAAGGTGTACACACAAAGATATCGATGCCGCATTAGACTGCAACGTTGACTTAATACATGTGTTTATCCCCACCTCACCAGTACAAATGAAATACGCGGTTAACATGACACCCTCACAGGTTCTCTTAGCCGCAGTGGACTCGGTGACATACATTAAGAAACATGGCGTAGCCTGCGAATTTTCTCCCATGGATGCAACCCGCACTGAATTGCCCTTTCTAAAACAAGTGTGCCAAGCTACACAAGAAGCTGGTATGGACAGCTTAAATGTACCCGACACCGTCGGGATCATGATACCTAGAACCACCGCTGAATTGATCACCGCCCTAAAAACTGTAATCAAAGTACCCATTAGCATCCACTGTCATAACGACTTCGGTTTAGCAGTTGCCAACAGCCTAGCCGCCATTGAAGCAGGTGCATCACAGGTACACACCGCAGTCAACGGCTTAGGTGAGCGTGCAGGTAACGCAGCGCTCGAAGAAGTCGCCACCACTCTGCATGTAGTTTACAAGTACAAAACCAACATTAACACCCGCTTACTTTACAGCACAAGTCGTATGGTCGCATCCCTATCAGGCGTACCCGTGCAGGTCAATAAAGCAATAGTGGGTGAAAACGCGTTTGCCCACGAAAGCGGTATCCACACCCGCGGCGTAACCGAGCAACCCCTAACATTTGAGCCCATCAGCCCCGAATTAGTTGGTCGAACACGTAAACTGGTCGCAGGAAAACTAGCTGGCACAAGAGGTATTCAAGCTGAACTAGCCGACATCGGTATTTATCCCAACGAGGTGCAGTTAGCCGAAATTGTCAAGCGTGTTAAAGAACTAGGTGACAAAGGGAAAATGGTTACCGACGCAGATCTCCTTGCATTAACCTCTGGAGTCATGGGTGCCGTAATTGGTGAAGAAAAAATCATCGACCTATGCGACCTAGCTGTTATCACAGGTATCAAAGTTATCCCAACCGCATCAGTGCGCCTAGTGCTAGATGGCAAAGAATACATCGCCGCAGAAACAGGCGTTGGTCCAGTCGATGCAGTCCTAAATGCCATCCAGAAATTAACTAGCAACCTCGAAAAGATCCGTTTAAGCGAGTACCGCCTTGAAGCCATTACAGGTGGCTCTAACGCAGTGGCTGAAGTGATCATCAAAGTTGAAGATGAAAAAGGCAATATCATCTCCGCACGTGCAGCACGTGAAGACATCGTGATGGCTTCGGTTGAAGCCATGATAAACGGTATAAACAAGTGTCTATTAAAGAACCGTAACGCTAAGCAGCAGGTGCATGAACCCTGAAAGTGGTTTATCAGGGAGAAACCGGTGCTTATAGCGAGATGGCTGTCGCCAAGTTTTTCGGCGGCAAAGTAGAGCCGATGCCCTGCAAAGACTTTCGCGAAGTTTTCGAAGCCGTTAAATCTGCAACTGTGCCTCATGGAGTGGTTCCAATTGAGAACAGCATTGAGGGCAGTGTCAACCAAACCTACGACCTCTTCTTTGCATACGACCTCAAGGTCTGTGGCGAAGTCGCCGTCAAACTTGCCCATGTCCTTATTAGCAACCCAGATATCAAACTCGACGATATAAAAACCGTCTACTCCCACCCGCAGGCGTTGGCGCAGTGCCGCAAGTACCTCGAATCGCACAACTGGGAAGTTATCCCCGCATACGATACTGCAGGTGCTGTCAAAATCATAAAAGAGCAAAACCTCGTCAACGCAGCAGCCATTGCATCTGAGAAAGCCGCTAATCTCTACAGTATGAGAATCCTTGCCCGAGACATCGCTGATAACCCCACCAACTACACTCGTTTTCTTGTTTTGGATACTAAAGATGCACTACCGACTGGTGATGATAAAACCAGTATTATATTTGCGCTCAAGCATGTCCCCGGGTCGCTCTATTATGCTATAGGCGAATTCGCATCCCGTAACATTAATTTAACCCGTATCGAATCGCGTCCAACAAAAACCACTGCTTGGCAATATAATTTTTACGTTGATTTCGAAGGGCACCGAACCGAGAAGCGTTGTGCTGAGGCGCTGGTGGCATTAGAGAAGTACGCTACATTTGTAAAGATTCTGGGGTCCTACCCCAGAGTTATCTGACAAGCAGCTATATAGCAAAAAGTTTGAATGTTATTCTGTTAGGGCTTTGACTATTTTGTAGATATCTACTGGTTGGATTGGGTTGCCGCAATGTTTGCAGATTAGGAGTTTTCCGTTTTCAGGGATATCTATCATATTGCTGCATTTGGGACAGTTAAACGCTGGCATAACTATTTCTTTTTCTTTGAGAATGTTGTTTAGTGCAGCAAAGTCAACGATTTCTATGGCTCCTGTTTTGTGCAGATTTGTTTGGTTGGTTGACTGTGGTGTCTCTGGAGGTCCGAGGAAAACCGTGTATGCGCAGGCCTGACAGAGCTTCTTGCCCATGTATTGAGGAAATTCTTTGCGTTTGCCCATATCGCGTGAGCCTATAACGTACCATTTGATGTAACCTTTTTTGAGATGCTTATTCCAAAATGCCATACGCGCTTCATGCCAAAGCAGTTCTTTATCGCAGTGTGCACAGTTTTCCATATGGGTCCCTTTTGTTTATGCTTGAGGCTGGGGGTAATTAGGGTTTTGTCCAAGAATGCCTAAATCGGCTGTTTACTCGTTTAGTTTTCAGTCTACCTTTGCTTGAACTGATGTTTTCTAGAAAAGGTGGTTGCAAAAGTTCATCTATAACAAGGCTCTCTGAGGCGAAATGCTTATATTTTCTGTGTAATGACTTTTTGGTCAGGTTCGTCGAAGCATGACTATAACAGAAACCAAAAGCATCATCGGGTTGTTTCATAGCTTCGACTATGGTTTTTATTATTTCGGTTATTTTCGTTAAGCCCAGAAATAACAAATTTTTTGAGGTTAGTTCTGGGCAAGGCAGGGGCGTACTGAGATATGGCTAAATCACTAAACACTCGTAGAATTGTTGTTAAATTCGGCGGATCCAGTCTAGCCGACCATGAACGCATGCTAAGAGCAGTCAATTCAGTTGTGGATGAGGTAAAACGGGGTACAAAAATCGCAGTCGTCGTTTCCGCAATGGGTAAAACTACAGATGCCTTGTTGACCACCGCTAAGAATACCTCAAATGGTAAATTACAAAAAAATGACCTCGATGACATCCTCTCCATGGGCGAACGCACTAGCGTACGCATCTTTGCAGCAGCCTTGCGTAACAACGGTGTAAATGCTTGTTATTTCGATCCAATTGATAGCCAATGGCCCATAACCACTGATGATATCTTTCAAAATGCCAATCCAAACCTCAAAGAATGCCAACAAAACATCCGCCAATGTATCCTGCCCCTAGTCGAGCAGGGT
>Ga0123356_10004007_pt1 | contig 15298 bp, 10 predicted proteins | sample TergutEmb28metaG_2_FD_92546 | JGI IMG/M metagenome (GOLD analysis project Ga0123356, IMG submission 92546) | Embiratermes neotenicus P3 segment gut microbial communities from Petit-Saut dam, French Guiana - Emb289 P3 | ecosystem: Host-associated > Arthropoda: Insects > Digestive system > Gut ... | reverse complement strand
AGGCTTCGGAATCAGGCCGATCCGGATTACAGGAAGTTGCAGCGGATATCAGGGAGATTGCATATCAGTCAGAAGGGCTTTTTAATATAAACTCTGTGATGGAAAATATTTCCAGCCAGACAAACCTGCTTTCGATGAATGCCGCAATCGAAGCAGCTCATGCCGGAGAAGCAGGCAAGGGTTTTGCTGTTGTCGCGGGAGAAATCCGTAAACTTGCAGAGAGTTCGGGGCAGCAGTCAAATACAATCAGCGATGTACTGAAGAAAATAAAATATGCAATTGACAAGATTACATTATCAACAAAAAATGTAATGGATAAGTTCGAAGCCATCGATACAAGCGTAAAAATTGTAGCTGATCAGGAAGAACATATCCGGAATTCCATGGAAGAACAGCAGGCGGGTAGCAGGCAAATCCTGGAAGGAATTGGCAATGTGAACGAAATAACCAGACAGGTAAAAGGCGGATCTCAGGAAATGCTTGAAGGCTCGGAAGAAGTTATAAGAGAAAGTACTAATCTGGAAAAAGTTACACAGGAAATAACTTCCGGCATGAGCGAAATGGCAGCCGGAGCAGATCAAATAAACATCGCAGTAAATCACGTTAACGAAATAAGCGTAAAAAACCGGGAAAATATTAATTTGCTGGTTAAGGAAGTTTCACGGTTTAAAGTAGAATAAAATTGTTATATAATTATAATATTATATAATATTATATAATATTATAATGATCTGTAAAAACCAAAAAGTTTTTAGAGGTTCCAATAATTTTACTTTTAAAAGGCGGCATATGAAAAGCGTAAAAATGTCATTCAAGAATAGAGTTCTTATTCCTGCAATAACCATTTTTACAATATCTGTTTTTTTGATTGCAGCAAATGACTTCAGGCTGCTTGATATGTCCATCAAAACAAAAACAAACTCCATACTGGATATTTTTACATCTGATATCTTAAACCAGATAAATCAACTGGACATGATTCTTGAAACGACCAAAGAAACATTAAATAAACAGAATATGGCAATCACAAGGGCTGTTGCGCAGATACTGGATCAAGAGGGAGTTGACATGTCAACAGAAGCCCTTAAACGCCTTTGTGAACCCCTGGGAATAATTGAATTAACTGTCGCAGATTCCAATGGTGTAGTAATATACAGTAATTTTGATGAATATATAGGCTTTAATTACAATTCAACAGAACCAACAAGAAAATATATGGATTTGGCAGATGGTACAATAAATGAACTCACCGAAGAACCGCGAAAATCCGAAGTAGAAATGTCAACAGTCGGCGATTTAGGTCATTATACAGGAATCTCCCGTAAAAACGGAGGTTTCCTGCAGATAGGATACGATGCCGGAATTCTGCTTCGGCTGCAGGATGAAATAAACATCGCAAAAGTAATAAAAGAAACTAAAATAGGCGAAAACAGTTATGGTATAGTTGTAAACAACGGAATAATAACAGCGCATCCAAATGACGCTCTTTTGGGTTATGATATATCATCAAATGAATTATATAAAACAATCAGCACAAGTGATGGTTTTTCCTGGATTTACATTAATGAAGTCAGATATTACGCAGGATACAAGAATATTAACGGACGTATTGTAATCGGCCTTGTTCCAGAAACGGATTATTACAGGGAAATCAGAAATATTTTTTTTAATACTCTGATATTCTTTTCGGTTTCGCTTTTTATCATGATTTTTGCAATATATAAAATTATAAACAGACAGCTTAAACCAATAACGAAAGTGACAGAAGGAATAAAGGAGATTGCAAAAGGGAATTTTGACGCACGAATAGAAGGTAATTATACAGATGAATTTTCATTAATAAAAAATGCGGTAAATGATATGGCAAAGAATATTTCTTCCTATCTTAATGATAAACTTAAAGCAGAGCGGCTGGTACATGAAGCGGAACTTCAGAAACTGGATTTAATGTTAAAGGTAAATTATGACGGGCTGACAGGTGTTTATAACCGCAGGTATCTGGATGAAAACCTTGAACATATAATAAAAACCCTGTCACGTTCAAGGGGAACAATCAGCATATTAATGGTCGATATAGATTACTTCAAATTATTCAACGATACATACGGACATAGCGAAGGTGATGAATGTCTTAAAATCATCGCGAAAAATTTAAATGAAAATGTAACAAGGGAAAATGATTTTGTTACACGATACGGCGGAGAAGAATTCTGCATCGTTTTGCCCAACACCGATGAAAACGGCGCCAGGCAAATTGCGGATAAAATGCTGAATGTTATCAGAGCGCTGAAAATAAAAAACGAAAAAAGCCTGGCAGCCGAATTTGTAACAATCTCAATTGGGGTTACAACAGGTATTGTTACGCATGTTCAAAAAAATGAAGATTATATCAAACGCGCAGACGAAGCATTGTATATGTCCAAGCAAAACGGACGTGACCGTTCCACTTTTCTGCCAATATAAATTAACCGGGTATATACATGACAGGAATAAATAGATATCTAATAATACAACTTAGGTTTGGACGCAAAACTTCACAGGATTCTAACAATTGTAACAATAACAAAATGTATGCTTAAATATAATACTCAATATGCGTGTGCGTACAACCCTGCCGGCTCCGGACGGTCGTGGCTTCAGTTAACGCACGTTTTGACGTGGCTGCATCCCGATCCACGCCGTATGTCACCGACAAGGTTGCACGCACCACGCATATATAGTAATGTTTCTGAGCATACATTTTGATAGTATGACAATAATGAACTGTTAAGATTTTGCGTCCACACCTTACCAGTGTTATTGAGTATATATCATGCCATGTATATACCCGATTAATAATGATGTTTAACTTTAGAAATGTATGCTTTGTTAATTAACTTGTGCAGACGGAGCACGGGCTGACCTGAAAAACATTTTCTGGAGTTCTGAGCCGGAGAGACCTGACTACTAAAGCCTATAAGGTTATTATTATTAAGATATGTTTATTTTAGTAGTCAGGGCTCGTAGGCGTGTTCCTCCAGAGTTTTTCTGGGCAGCAGCGTGTTCCGTCTGCATAAATTTAATTAAGCATACATTTCTAGTTTTAAATACAATTAAGATAAATTTGGTATATCCCTGTCATGTATATACCCATGAACATTATTTAACTGCTACTTTCTGATTTCCCTGTCAAAAGTTCCGATATTATGATGAAAGGTTCCCGAGCCGTATCCTACATTTGAAAAACGGAAAAGCTCTTCGTTAAAAGTTATATTGGTCCAGTTATAATCATCCAATTGATATATTTCACCGGTAGTTTCATTAATATGTTCATTGTCAAACCATGTTAAATCAAAAAAAAGTCTTCTTCCGTCGTTCAGAATAATTACATTCCATGAATGACCTGGTGATGACCATTTTTGTACAGCGCTGACAGAATTTAATTTTAGTATCTTTTCCATAACTTCTTCCGTATAACCGTCACAAACAGCGTATCTCATACCTGGAGTCCGGTTTACAGGACCTCTGTATCCGCTGAAACTGGCCCAATCATATTCAATTTCTGCACAAAGCTGTATTGCAAATGCAATTATTTCCGCAAATGCAGGATCGGTTCTTAAAAGCCGGTCAACTTCCTGCCTGTATTCCCATTCAAATTTTAATGTATGATATACGGCATATTCACCATAAAGCTGATTTATTCCCTGATACCCATAATAACGCGCACCTTGTCCCCATGTTTCGCGGTTTCCTGCGCCTATATATCCCTGCGCAGTGGTATAGGAAGCTTCCGCATATACAGTATTGCCGTCATTACTCCACCAAACCCTGAGCGATGAATCCAGCATAAATGGCTGTTCCATTTGAACTCTTGAAAATGACGAATACATAATCCAATCTCTTATTTTCGGCGGGAAAGGCGTAAGATCGGCGCCATAATAAATTACTTCGGATAAGTTAAGCAGCGGAAGTGATGGCAGAAGCGATGAAAGATCAATTTCACGGTTATTTGCAACGGAATTATTCGCGGAATTATCAGCGGAGTTATCCGCGGAGTTATCCGCCGTTGCCAGTTCCATAAATTGCAGAATTGAAGCAGCGTCATCTCCATGATTAATTTCTGAATATTCAACAGAAGTTGTTACTGGTTCTGCAGACTGAGGAATGAAAGATACACATGAAACATACATGCAAACCAATAACACAGAAACAATTAATTTTTTTAAAGAATTCATTTTACTTCCTTATTATATAAAATTAAATTATTACAGGCATTATATATCATTATTTAAGAAAATAAAAGATTAATTTACTCAATCTTATAATCCATGTTATACTAACAATAACTCCGATTCCCTATAGCTAAAGCAGATTCAGGCAAATTGTCCGGATGCCATGCATAGCGGAACGATAGAGCACAGACGGAAACGCCTGTACTTACCAGTGAGTGAAGGAGAAAATTATGAAAATGACTTCATGTCAAAAGACCTTGGTTAAAAAAACCTTGTGTTTTACGGTTGCGGTGCTTTTATTGGCATCAGCTTTTCCGCTCTTTGCCGGAAGTAACCGGGATAATTACGGGAATGCCGCAACGGCTCCAGCCAGGGAAAGAATCACTTTATCTACTACTACAAGTACCCAGGATTCAGGATTACTCGACTTTATCCTGCCGGTATTTACCCGTGAAACAGGCTGGGAAATTGATGTAATAGCCGTAGGTTCCGGCGCTGCTTTGCGCATGGGACAGGATGGCGATGCAGATGTACTTCTTGTGCATGCAAGACCTGATGAAATTCAGTTTGTTGCAGACGGTCACGGTATTGTCAGATACGATGTTATGTATAACGACTTTCTTGTTGTCGGACCGGGCAACAGTGTAATTCCGCATAACAATAATGTTATTCAGACATTCAAAGATATTGCGGAATCAAATCTTCCCTTCGTTTCCCGCGGCGATGATTCAGGAACACATCGAATGGAACTTACTCTTTGGCAGACTGCGGGAATAAATGCAAGAGATATGCGCAGTTATTCATCTGTTGGTCAGGGAATGGGAGCAACTTTGCAAATGGCAAGCGAAATGCAGGCATATACTCTTACCGACAGAGCTACCTGGCTTATTCTAACAAGAGACAGAAGAATCGATCTGCCGGCTGTATGTGAAAATGCTCCGGAGCTTTTAAACTATTACGGAGTAATCCTGGTAAATCCGGCGCGTCATCCCCATATCAATTCAGAAGGCGCAAGAGCTTTTGCCGAATGGATGATAAGTCCTTCTGCCCAGCAGCTTATTTCCCAATATGGATTAGCAGAATTCGGCGGCGCCCTGTTCACGCCGAATGCAGGCAGATAAAAATAAACAGATAAGAGCAGACAAAATTGAATCTTGGTTTTATCAACTTAACGCCTGATACACTTTCGATCATTGGTGTTACCCTGAGAATGTCCTTCTTCTCTACATTAATTTCTACTGTTCTTGGTACAATTCTTGGACTGCTTTTGGAAAAACATCAGTTTCCGGGTAAACGAATAGTGGTAAGAATCTGCCGCACATTGATGGGGATGCCTCCTGTTGTGGCAGGGCTAATCGTTTACCTTTTACTGATGCGCCGCGGACCTTTGGGTTTTCTCGGACTATTGTTCACAATTGAAGCTATGGTGATTGCGCAGGTTGTTCTGATCACTCCGATCATTACAGGTTTGGTATACACTTATGCTGTTCGCAGCGCTCCTGCAATAAGAATGTTCGCAAAAACAATGGGAGCAAACCGTTTCCAGACTCAATTGCTTTTTATAAGAGAGATGAAAGGAGAATTTTATTTTTCAGTCGTTACTGCCTTCAGCCGCGCAATCAGCGAAGTTGGAGCAGTAATGATTGTCGGCGGCAACATTCAAAACAAAACAAGGACAATGACTACTGCAATTACAATGCTGCGTAACATGGGAGATTTCAGTCAGGGTATCACGCTAGGGATTTTACTTTTGGTTATTGCATTTACACTGCAGTCTCTTTCTGATTTGCTGCGCAGAAACGAAAAGAACGAGGAAAATTTTTAGAAATGATACTTGCAAATGTTAAAAAAAAACTTGGAGATTTTTCTCTTTGCATAGACAGTCTTTCTGTTTCCTCTCCGGGGATATACGGACTTATCGGACCAAACGGCTCCGGTAAATCAACGCTTGCAAAAATCATGGCAGGGCTTCTGGTACCTGACTGCGGTACAATTGATACTGAAGGTTTAAGTTTTAAAGACATTACCTTTATTTCCAGAAAGCCCTACATGATGGATGACACTGTGTATAACAATCTTGTTTATCCTCTTGAGCTGCGGAAAATTAAACCTGATACTCAATTTGTTGATGATTATCTGGAAAAAATGAATTTATCAAAAAAAATAAAACAAAGGGCAAAAAGTCTTTCGGGAGGCGAACAGCAAAAACTTGCATTCCTGCGGGCATTGATTTTTAAACCGCGTTTTGTAATTGCAGATGAAGCAATGACAGCAATGGACATGGACTCACTTGATCTTTTTGAAAAAACAATCCTGGAAGAACAGAAAAAAGAAAAGTCAATCTGGATTATTATCAGCCATCAGATGCCGCATATCAGGCGTATATGCGATTCAGTTTTTTTCATGTATGATGGAAATGTGGAAATAGAGGGAAACACTCAAAATATTTTTTCTGATGATAATCCGTTCCTGAAAAAGTATCTTCGTACTTATGATGCAGTTCAAAACTGAAACGGAGTAAATGATCACTTTGCCGAGGATTAATGAAGCTGTTAAATGTTGATACAATCGAACAAGCCCGCGAAAAAATATTATCCTGTGTAAAATCATGGACGGAAAAAACAAAAAATGTTTCATTGGACGAAGCTCTTGATTGCATTTTAGCGGAAGATTTATTCGCTTCCTGCGACATTCCGTCTTTCCGCCGTTCAACTGTTGACGGTTATGCTGTAATTGCTTCCGATACTGCTGGAGCATCCGATTCAATTCCTGTATTTTTAAAACAAACCAGCTCTGTGTCAATGGGAAAGGAAGCAAATTTCCCGATAGTACCGGGCGAGTGCGTCTATGTTCCTACAGGCGGAATGCTTCCCTCCTGCGCAGACGCAGTTGTAATGATCGAATACTGCGAAACAGCCATAAATGATTCTGAAAAAAAAATAATCTCCATATATGAAGCAATTGCATCAGGAGCGGGGACAGCCGAAGCGGGAGAAGATTTTCAGAATGGAAAACTTCTTTTGAAACGCGGAACCTGTATACGGCCTCAGGAAACCGGCGCATTGTCTGCGGCAGGGATTACCAAAATTAATATTTTTGTTCCATTAACTGTAAGTATATTTTCAACAGGTGATGAACTTATTACACCGGAAAGTGATCCAGGACCGGGAGAAATCCGTGACATCAATACAAAACTTTTAAAAACGCTTGCTGTAAAAAACGGATACAATGTAATTGCCTCACAATTGCTTCCTGACGATGAAACAATGCTGGAAATTACGGTCAGGGAAGCTTTATTATCAAGTGATATCGTAATAATTTCCGGCGGAAGTTCTCAGGGCGAAAAAGATTTTACTGCAATGATTATTGACCGTATTGCCAGACCGGGAGTTTTTACACATGGGCTTGCAGTAAAACCGGGAAAACCTACAATTATCGGCTGGGACGAAAAAAGTAAAACACTGCTTGCAGGACTGCCTGGGCATCCTGTTTCTGCAATGATGGTTTTTAAACTTTTTTTTGGCTGGCTTATGGAAACAAGACATGTTAAACCAGGCATATGTAAAAATATTTTTCCTGTTCCGGCGAGGATTTCATGCAATGTTCCTGGATCACCCGGGAGAACTGTTTGCCTGCCTGTTGTTCTTGAATTTAAAAATGACTTTTATACAGCGCAGCCTGTTTTCGGAAAAGCCGGAATGATTTCTACACTGACACAGTCAAATGGGTATATAATTATTGATATGAATAAAGAAGGACTAAAAAAAGACGAACAGGTTCTGGTTTATCTTTTTTAATAAAAAATGGCAAAACGAAATTTATATCTGAGCAATATCCCGGTTGACGAAGCGCTGTCAAAATATTTTTCTGCACTAAAAGGACTGCTCTCTGTTGGGATTGAAGTGATTCCTGCAGAAGAAAGTTTAAACCGTATAACATCCGAAGCAGTTTACGCCTGTTTGAGCTCTCCGCATTACAATGCCGCGGCAATGGACGGTATTGCAGTCAGGGCTGTTTCAACAACAGGCGCCCGCGAATCAAACCCTGTTGAATTAAAAGCCGGAAAAGATTTTATTAATGTAGACACAGGTGATCCTGTTCATTACCCATACGATGCTGTAATCATGGCGGAAGATCTGATTCAAATAGAAGATAAAGACGATGTAAAAATATTGGAAAGCGCATCTCCCTGGCAGCATATAAGACCAATCGGAGAAGACATTGTTGCAGGAGAAATGATTATCGGGAGCAGACATAAAATCAGACCTATCGATATCGGTGTTCTTTTTTCCGGCGGGATAACCCGTGTAAAAGTTTTTGCCAAACCAAAAGTTGCAATCATACCGACAGGCACAGAAATAATTGATGCATCAAAAATAAAAACAGATGAATCAAAAAATAAAATAAATATTCCCGAAGGAACAATAATAGAATCAAATACCAGAATGTTTGAAGCTCAGGTAAAACAGGCAGGCGGCGAAGGAATTCGTTTTGATCCTCTGCCGGATAATTATGAATTATTAAAAAACACAATTGCCGAAGCATCAAAAAATAATGACATGGTTTTGATAAATGCAGGTTCAAGCGCAGGTACAGAAGACTTTACTGTCCGGATATTGCGGGAAATCGGAGAAGTAATTGTTCACGGTGTTGCAATGAAACCGGGAAAGCCAGTGATACTTGCAGTTGTAAACGGCAAACCTGTAATCGGAACACCAGGTTATCCTGTATCAGCATATCTTGCATATGAAACATTTGCAGCTCCGGTATTGTCTGCCCTTGCTGGTTTTGGAAACATAAATTTTGCTGAAAGCGCAAAAACATTTTTAAAAACAGAAGCAGTGATATCAAGACGCATTGTTTCATCACTTAAACACCGTGAATATGTACGGATTAAAGCAGGCAGGGTAAACAATAAACTTGTAGTCTCACCTCTGGCAAGAGGCGCCGGCGCTGCGATGTCTTTGGTAAGAGCCGACGGCTTTTGTGTGATAGATCAGCAAAGCGAAGGAATCGAAGCCGGAGAAACAGCCGCAGTTGAACTTTACAGGTCTATACAGGAAATTGACCGGACACTTGTTGCAATCGGCAGCCACGATCTGATAATTGATGTAATTTCCGACATGATGTCTTCAGATTACGGAGCCTGTCTTGCAAGCGCTCATACAGGAAGTCTTGCAGGGCTTACTGCGCTGAAGCGCGGTGAATGTCACATTGCTCCTGTTCACTTGCTTGATGAAGAAGACGGCAGTTACAACACAAGCTGGATAAAAAAAATATTTCATGGAACGGCATCCGGCGGTGAACAAAAACCGGATGTATGTTTAATCAAAGGAATTGGAAGGGTTCAGGGTCTTATTGTTCAAAAAAATAATCCATTAAATATTAAATCAATTGCGGATCTTGAACGCTGCCGTTTTATCAACAGGCAAAGGGGAGCGGGAACAAGAATTTTTTTGGATCATCTTTTAAAAACTGAAGGACTTGATTCAAATAAAATAGATGGATATTCAAGAGAAGCTGTAACTCATATGGCAGTTGCAGCCGCAATACACGGCAAAAGCGCAGATACAGGTTTGGGAATTGCACCGGCGGCAAAAGCCCTGGATCTGGATTTTGTTCCGCTTGGTGAAGAAGAATATGATTTTGCCGTTTACATTGAATCTTTAAAGCTGAATGAGATGCAGATTTTTATTGATATATTAAAAAGTTCCGGTTTTCATAAAAAACTTTTTGAACTGGGACAGCCGCTGAATGCCTACACATGGAACAAAGCAGGAGAAATAATAAATGTTAAATAGTTTTACTCACTTTGATTCGCAGGGTAATGCAATCATGGTAGATGTGTCCGGCAAGGAGATCTCTTTGCGTACGGCAATTGCAAAAGGAATTATTTCCATGAACGATGATGCAATGAAAGCTGTTTTGGGCGGTACCGCGAAAAAAGGTGATGTTCTTGGTGTTGCCAGAATCGGCGGAATCATGGCGGCAAAACGCTGTTCTGATCTTATTCCGCTCTGTCATCCGCTTAACTTTGATAAGTGTACGATTGATTTTATAATTAACGAAAATAAAAACGAAATAGAAGCTGTCTGCGAAGTTAAACTTTCCGGGAAAACAGGAGTGGAAATGGAAGCATTAACCGGTGTTTCAATTGCTTTGCTTACTATATACGACATGTGTAAAGCGCTGGACAAGACAATGATCATCGGTAATGTAAGACTTTGTGAAAAATCCGGCGGAAGAAGCGGACATTTTGTTAACGAGCGGTGATTAATGTTAAAAGATTCCTGCGGCAGAATTATTGATTATCTAAGAATATCAATTACAGATCGATGTAATTTACGTTGCCTTTACTGTATGCCGCCAGAAGGTGTTGAATGGAAACCGCATGGCAGCATTATTTCATTTGAGCAAATACTAAGGATAACAGAAATCACCGCCAGGCTTGGTATAAAAAAAATCAGAATTACAGGAGGTGAACCTCTGCTTCGGCGCGGTGTGTCTGCTTTCATGAAAAACTTAAAAGCAATTCCAGGAATAGAAAGTTTAACGCTTACAACCAATGGTCTCCTTTTACAATCATACCTTGATGAAGCCGGACAATCAGGAATGGATCCGCTTCCGGACGGAATGAACATCAGCTTTAATGCATTGAACAAAGACAGGTACAGGTTAATAACCAGGTGCGGGAATACAGAGCCTCCGGATATAATTGCAATAATCGACAGGCTTTTGGAAAAAAAAATAAATGTAAAAGTAAATTGTGTTCCATTACGCACAGTTAACGATGATGAAATTATTCCAATAACTTTCCTCGCAAAAGACAGAAACATAACAGTTCGTTTTATCGAACTTATGCCGATTGGAACAGCCGCATTGTATCAATTTGTTTCGGGCAAAGAAATTAAAAATATGATTGAAAAAGAATTCGGTTCATTAACGCATCAAAATGATAAACCGTATGCTTCATCTGTGAACGGACCTGCTGTCAACTACAGCCTTGTTGATTTTAAAGGAAAGATTGGTTTTATTAACGCAATGACTCACGGATTTTGCGAAACATGCAACCGGCTGCGCCTTACTTCCGAAGGTTTTTTAAAACTCTGCCTGTCAAATGATCTTGGACTTGATTTAAAACAACTGCTTGTTTCCGGCGCAAGCGATGACGATATATCCCTGTCAATCATTAAAGCTGTTTATAATAAGCCGCGGTTTCATACGCTTTCTGATTATTACGTACCACAGGAAAATCATCCCGAAGGCATGTACAAAATCGGCGGATAAAATTTTCTTGTAGTTGGCAAAAAAATATTGTGTTATATTTATTACATGGGAAAAATATTGGCAGTATGTATCAGCAGGGAAAAAGGAACTGCAAAACGAAATGCCGGCAGCGCTGAATTTCTGGCAGGGTATGGATTATCAGGCGATGCTCATGCAGGTGATTGGCACAGACAGGTCAGTCTTCTCTCTTTTCAGAAGATAGAAAATTTCCGCGCAAAAGGAGCAAAAGTAGAATACGGAGACTTTGGCGAAAATCTTGTCGTATATGGAATTGATTTTCGAAGTCTGCCTGTCGGAACTTACCTTGAATGCGGCGATGTTGTCCTGGAAATAACCCAAATAGGAAAAGAATGTCACAGCCGCTGCGCAATTTTTCATACAATGGGTGACTGTATTATGCCGCGCGAAGGTGTTTTTGCAAGAGTAATCCGCGGCGGAGTTATCAATGTTAACGATGAAATGAAAATCCGCAAAGAACCGCTGTATCGTGCATGGATAATTACTGCAAGCGATAAATGTTTTAATGGTGAACGAGAAGATAAAAGCGGCAAAGTTGTAAAGGAAATTGCCGAAAGCGCAGGATATACAATTGCAGGCTGTACACTGCTTGCGGATGAACAAACAGATATAGAAAATGAACTGATTCGCATCTGCGATAAAAATTTTGCTGACCTGATTCTGACAACCGGAGGCACAGGTTTGTCTTTAAGGGATTGCATGCCGGAAGCTGTAATGAAAATAGCTCATCGTCTTGTCCCGGGAATTGCAGAAGCAATGCGTTCAGCAAGCATGATTGTGACCAAACGCGCTATGCTCAGCCGTTCTGTTGCAGCGACAAGGAACAAAACCTTAATTATCAATTTACCGGGAAGTCCAAAGGCAGCAAAAGAAAATCTTGAATTTATTATCAATGAACTTCGCCACGGTCTTGATATCCTGACAGGCAAATCGGGAGAATGCGCTTCGCATTGAATTAAAATAAACCGGAGAGTACAATGAAACAAAAATTTACCGTATTATTGCTTCTTGTCTGCATTGGCGTTACAGCCGAAGCGCAGCTATACAGACCTTTTACAATGTTCCGTGTAATAAAAACAGAAAAGTTTGATATTATTTATCCGAAGGAATCCGAACTGTCGGCATATCTGCTTTCAGCTTATGCAGACAGCATTTACGAAGAAATCAGTTCTGTACTTGGCATAAATGTACCCGGACGTATTCCTGTAACATTTGCTCCGCATACAGAAATGTTCAATGGTTATTACAGCCATGTTCCGAATCCTCATATAGTGCTTTATGACACACCAATGGATTTGGAATGGACAACATTCGAAGACAATTTAAAAGGACTTTTTATTCATGAGTTGGTTCATGCAATTACCATAAACACAAGAAATCCTTTTTTCAGATTTTTAAATACTGTTTTCGGAGCATGGGCTTCTCCTGCATTATGGAATGCGCCTTTATTTATGATAGAAGGAGCAACAATTAGTTTTGAAAGCCTCGGCGGTTTCGGCAGGTCAAATGATCCGTTTGTAAAACAAAAATTAAGACAGGCAATACACGAAAATAAATTTTTATCTCCCTTTCAGGCATCTGGGGTGTACGATTCACCCGGGCAATCCGGTATTTGGTATGATTACGGCGGACTTTTTTCAACATGGCTGCAGGATCAATACGGCATGGAGAAATATGCCGGACTTTGGCAGGCAATGGGAGGAATCGGACGGTTTTCTTTTAATGCTTACAGATCAGATTTTTACAGTATTTTCAACAGAGTTTATAGTTCAAACTTTATTGATGCATGGGACAGCTTCAGGGATTCGCTTGCACTAAACAACATCGAAGAAAATCCGAATGAAATTCTCCCGCTGCGGTACAGTTTTTTTTCCGAAAAGAGAAATACAATTTCTGCAATGGCTGCCGGAAAAAATGATGTTTTTATCCTGGACAGAACAGAAGAAAAAATCCGCATCTATGATACACAAACAGCAAGTGTCCGAACATTTAATACAAATTCCATGTATTCGTATAATCTTGATGTTTCAAGCTGCGGTACAACAATTCTGGTTTCTGGTTATCAGGTAACCGGCGGCATGTTCAGAGCTGTGATAACAGAATACTTTGCCGAATCAGGACGAAGTACAGGCAGAACCATTCAAGGTCTTTACAATGCAGGATATTTCCGTGATGGTATTATCGGATTAACTTCTGAGCTTCACAATAATAACATTGTGTACATTGATTCCGGCGGCAACAGGGAAATTCTTTTCCGGGGAAACGAAACATTGATGTTCTCCGGGCCGCAGGCTGTTGATAAAGAAAGGATAACATTCATAGCAGCCAGGAACGGCGTTCGCGAACTCTTGCTTTACAACTATGTTACAAAAGAACTTTTGCGGATAGAAAATTCAACAAACAGCGAATTGTACTGGAACTATATGCGAGGTCTCAGTGTTTCAGAAGGAAAACTACTGTTCAGCCACAACTCAGACGATCGAATGTACAAACTTGCTGTATTGGATCTGGAGAACATGACAGCAGCATTCAGCGACCGTGATTTCTCTGGCGGTGTGTCTATTCCAGTATCAGTTAACGGAAATGTTTATTACCGCGGAAATTTTTTTACTGGAAGCGGTGTTTTACAATTCCCGGAATCAGTTTCATCAATATCAGGAACACAAATCAATATTGAATTTACAAAACCGGCTGCAGAAGACTACGGAATGGCTGCTGCACAGGAAACAATGTTTGTACAATCAATACAAAACGAAATTCCTGCCATATCATCCAGACCGTATATTAGTTTGGTTTATATGAATCCATTCAGATTTTGGGTACCAATACCGCTGGTCAGAATTGATAATGATCTGCGGTTATCGCTTGACGGCGGAGGTCTTTTTTCTGTTATAACAGATCCTACAGACAGGCACATGATATTTATTTTGGCTTATGCAGACATCGCCTACAAGATGGCAAACATTGATACATTTCAATGGCAGACTACTGCTGCCGGTTTTCCGGTAACTTTGCAATTTTCTGATTTTGTTGATGTTAGTTCAGGAATCATTCCTTATCGTGAAACAAGAATTGGTCTAAGCGCAAGTTTCAGCAGAACTCCGGGCAGATGGTCATATGGATTTTCACTGGGCGGAAGTTATCTGCGTATTGCTTACGATGATTATGACAGCGGAAGAAGCGCATATCAATGGGAAGAAAAAGGAAGCATTTTCGCTTATTCAGCAGGATTTCAGGTTTCCAATTTAATGCGGCGGCAGCACGAATTATTCGGCACAGGATTATCATTCAGATCAAGAGGAGTTAATATTACAAATGATTTTATGCTTCGTGCCGAAGCAAGATTCCAGGCAAGTGCAGAAACCAGATTCCCTATGAAGCTTGTACTGTACGGCGCTTATGATAAATCGGGAATGAATCTTCACGGCAAATCTGTAATCTACGGTGATCCTGTTTTTAGTGATGCAGCATCTGCAGAATATTCCAATATCAGTGGACTTAGTCTTTCCTGGCTTACCGGCGCAGAATTATCGTTAGGGCTTTTTTCTTTTGAGATCCAGCGAAATCTTTCTCATGTTTATTTCAACAGATTTTCTTCCGCATTATCGCTTAGAAACATATTGTACGACAGCAATGGTTATCACAACGCACATGGAATAGAAATAGGAAGCCTGCATCTTGCACAATCTCTGGTACTAAAGCTTGGACTGACTACATCTTTTATTCCGCTGAAAATGGCTCCTATGTCTCTTGAAGCAAATATTTGGGGTTCATGGAATTTT
>Ga0123356_10004006_pt1 | contig 15301 bp, 16 predicted proteins | sample TergutEmb28metaG_2_FD_92546 | JGI IMG/M metagenome (GOLD analysis project Ga0123356, IMG submission 92546) | Embiratermes neotenicus P3 segment gut microbial communities from Petit-Saut dam, French Guiana - Emb289 P3 | ecosystem: Host-associated > Arthropoda: Insects > Digestive system > Gut ... | reverse complement strand
TGGCCGGACTAATGACGGCAAGTTGATGTACTACCAGGCCAAGGGTGGCGGCAAATGGCAGCCAACCGCCCAAATAGGAACCGGCTGGTAAACCGACCAGGCCCGTGGCTTGGGGCTGGTGCACATTTCCCTAGGGGCGTGGTCATTTACCACGCCCCGGCCGGGTTGCACGCAAGGTGGCGCTCGCGCCACCTGCGAAAACGCGGTGGCGAGCATAGTTGGTGGCCTTGGGGACTGGTGTTGAACACCAGTCCCCTAGGCCCTGAGTTCACCGCCCAGTTGCTTGGCCACGGCCTTGACCGCGCGGTTTCTGGCACCAGCCACATCTTCCGGACTCAAGGTCCGGTCAGCCGCGCGCAAACGCAGCGCCACCGCCACCGACTTTGATCCGGCCGGCACCTGGTCGCCGGCGTAGACGTCAAAGACCTCGACTGATTCGGCCAGATCACCCACAGCGCCACGAACAGCCTCAACCACCGCACCAGCTGCCACCGTCGAAGCCACCACAAAAGCTAGGTCTTCCTTAGCCACCGGTTGAGTTCTGAGCTCTTGGGCCTGAACCACGGCCGGCGAGACCTGGATCAGGGCGTCAAGGTTGAGCTCAAAGGCACTCGTCCTGGCCGGCAGGCCAAAGTTACGGCAAGCCTCTGGATGAAGCTCGCCAGCGCAACCAACTGCGGCCCCAGCCACCTTCAGCCGGGCGCAACGACCCGGGTGGTAAGGCGCTGCGCAGTCCTGTTGGACCTCAAGCGCCACATGGCAGGCCCGGGCCACCACCCTGGCCGCCTCAATCGAATCGGCCCAATCAGCCGCCCGGCCCGGACCCCACACCCCGGCCAGTTGACGTTGGCCCATCAGCACCCCGGCGACATGCCGCGGCTGGGCCGGCACGCCGGCAAAGATCTGTTCCATTACCTCAGGCGCCGGCCGGCAATCCGCCGGCGGCACTGGCACCGGGGCCAGCGAGGCCGCCGGGTTGGTCACCAGTCCCAGTTCGAACAAACCCAGATCGGTCAGACCCCGCCCAGCGTTGCGCCGGGCCGCGCCCAGCAGCGTCTGAAGCAGCGCAGTCCGCATCAAGCCGGCCGCCGAGTCAAGCGGATTGGCCAGTTTGACGGCCTGGCGAGCACCGTCATCGGGCGAGAGACCAAGCTGATCGAATGTTTCATGGCCAACGAAGGGATAGGTCAACACCTCGACCAGGCCAAAATCGGCCAGGGCACGGGCAACCGAACGGCGCAGGCGCTGGGAAGTGGTCAGGCCAGTGCCGGGCGGTGCGGCCGGCAAAACCGACTCGATTTTGTCATAGCCGTCCAGACGGGCGACCTCCTCGACCAGATCGACCGGGCGAGTCAGATCGATGCGCCAACTTGGCGGTATCACCAGCCAATCGCCGGCGCCGGCCTGCGCCCCAAGCCGGCCGCTGGTTTCGGCGTCCTGGCCGCCAGCCGGGCTGACTTGACAGCCAATCGCCTCAAGTAGGTCCTTGACCCGCCGGGGGCTGTAAGACACGCCCACCAAAGCCTCGGGATAGGCCGGATCGAAGCTGATAGGCGCGGGTGCAACGAGACTATTGAAGTCGGTGACCTCACCCACGGCCACGCCTCCGCCGTAGCGGACCAGCAGCTCAACCACGCGCTCGGCCGCCTTCGGGGCCAGCTCCGGGTCAACGCCGCGTTCGAAGCGCTTGGCCGCCTCGCTGGAGAGTTTGTGCCGCCTGGCGGTCCGGGCCACGCTGATCGGGTCGAAATGGGCGGCTTCGATCAGCAAGTCGTGGGTGGCCCCACGCACCTCGCTGGAGGCCCCGCCCATAACGCCGGCCAGCCCCAAAACCCGGCTGGCTTTCAGGCCATCGGGCGAGTCGGTGATGAGCAGATCCTCTAAGTCCAAGGCCCGCTCGACCTCATCTAGGGTGACCAGGTCTTCGCCTGGCAGGGCCCGGCGCACAACGATAGGCGCGGCGACCTGGTGCAGATCGTAAGCGTGCAAGGGCTGACCCAGCTCCAGCATGACGTAATTGGTGATGTCGACGGCCAAGGAAATCGGTCGCATTCCGGCCTGGTTCAAGCGACGTTGCATCCAGGCTGGTGAGGCGGCTGCCGGGTCGACCCCGCGAACTACCCGGGCGACAAAGCGGTCGCAGCCAATTTGGCCGCGGAGCGGGTTGGTGTCATCGACCTCAACAGCGAAGCCATCTGCCGTGGCCGACGGCGTCTCAACTGCGGCCGGGTCGGCTAGCTCAACTCCGGTGGCGTGAGCAAACTCGCGGGCCACGCCGCGCACCGAGAAGCAATAGCCCCTATCCGGGGTGACGTTGATCTCAACGGTCTGTTCGTCAAGGTGAAGCAGCGGGATCAGGTCCGTTCCCGGCGCGGCGTCAATGCCCTTCGAGGCCAGCACAATAATCCCGGTGTGGTCCTCCCCCAAGCCCAGTTCGCGCTCGGAGCAGATCATGCCGTCAGAAACATGACCATAGGTTTTGCGGGCTGTGATGGGGAACGGGCCGGGCAGCTGGGCGCCGGGCAGTGCCACTGCCACCAAGTCACCGGCGCCAAAGTTGTCCGCGCCGCAGACTATGCCGCGCACTGCCCCGTGCGCGCTGCCAACATCAACCTGACACCAGTTGATTGTCTTGCCGTTTTTCTGTGGTTCGGCCTGCTTGGACACCACCCGGCCGGCCACCAGCGACCCGGTCACACCCGAGCCGTGAATGGCCTCTTCTTCCAAACCAACTGTGACCAGCGCCGCAGCCACGCCGGCGGCGTCTTTGCCTTCGAGCGGGGCAAACTCATCTAGCCAAGGCAGTGGGATTCGCATCAGACACTCACCCCATATCCCAAAGAGAAGCGGGCGTCGCCCTCGACCATGTCTCGCATATCGGTGACACCGTTTCTGAACATCAAGGTCCGTTCGATCCCCATACCGAAGGCGAAACCCTGGAATTCGCATGGGTCAATGCCGCAGGCGATCAGCACATTCGGGTCGACCATGCCACAGCCACCCCATTCGATCCATCCGGTGCCGCCACAGGTCCGGCAGGCGGCCTCGGCCCCCAGGCAGACAAAACAGCGCAGATCCATCTCAGCTGACGGTTCGGTAAAGGGGAAGAACGAAGGCCTTAGGCGAGTGTCGGCATCGGGCCCAAACATGGCGTGCGCCAGGTGGTCCAAAGCGCCGCGCAGATGCGCCATTGTCAGCCCGCGGTCCACTGCCAGGCCCTCGACCTGGTGGAACACCGGGGTGTGGGTGGCGTCAAGCTCATCTGTGCGGAAGGTCTTACCCGGCACGGCGACGTAGCAGGGCGCGCCCTGGGTCAACAAAACGCGGGCTTGAACCGGCGAAGTGTGGGTGCGCAGGACCAAGCCGCTGCCTGGTGGGTCGATGAAGAAAGTGTCCTGCATTTGCCGGGCCGGATGGTCCGGGTCGAAGTTCAATGCGTCGAAGTTGAACCACTCCGCCTCTAGTTCCGGGCCTTCAGCCACGGTCCAGCCCATGGCCGTGAAAACATCGGCAATGCGCTCTTGCAGCAACTCCTCTGGGTGGCGAGCGCCCGGCGTTTGGCGGGCAGTTGGCAGGGTGACGTCAACTGTCTCACTGGCCAGGGCGCCGGCGGCGGCTTGGGCCTCCAAGGCGGCCTGGCGCTGTTCCAGGGCCTGGAAAACTTGGCGTTTGGCGGCGCCAACGTTCTTGCCGGCCTGGGCTCTTTGGCTGTGGTCAAGAGACTTGATGGCCCGGTTGGCTTGGACAATAGCGCTGGCCTCGCCAGTGTAGGCGCGGCGCACCTGGGCCAGTTGCTCTACGTCTTCAGCTTGCCCGATGCCGGCAAGTGCCTCTTCAACGGCCCTAGCCAAGCCATCTTGGTCAAGTGGCGATATCGGTGTGGTCGGTTCAGACACGCGCAGTATTGTCCCATGCCCACCGGGTAGGGCCGGTTTATTGGCTGGTGCGGGTCAAGTCTGCCTGCAAGGGCCGGTCAGCATGGCTGTCAGTTGGTCGCGGTCCGCCCCAGGTAGGGCCAGGTCGTAGCGGTTGGCCATCTGGGCGTAGGTGATGGCGTAGGGGCACTGGTTCTGAGCCGGCAGCCAGTTAGCAGGGCCTTTGTCGCCTTTGGACTGATTGGCTTGGCCGGACACGGCCAGCAGCTCGTCAAAGTCGTTGGCGAACTCGAGCCGCTTTTGGTCACTCCAGGCCCAGGCACCGGCCTGCCAAGCCTGTTTGAGCGGAATAACGTGGTCGATCTGGACCTCGGTTGAGGTCGTATTGCCTTTGACAAAGTTGATGGTGTCTCCGGTGTAGGGGTCTTCTAAGACGCCGGAAATGACAACGCAATCGTGAGTTCGAGGCTTGAACTCGACCTGGGTCAGGTCACGTTTCAGCACGTCATTCCGGGTGTCGCAGCCGTTGTGGTCAGTGTCCTGCCAGGCCGGGCCAAAGGCCGCCCGTTGGTATGGAGGTATTTCGGCAGTCGGGGCCACCTCCGGCGGCAAAGCCGCCAGGGCCTCTAGGGCCGCGTCGAGTTCCGCTTCCGCCGGAAGCTGTCCGGTTCGGTTTTGCCAAAGCTCTAACTGGCGGTCGTGGGCTAGTTGGTCGCCATCGCCCCGGTTCAACCAGTCCCACGCCATCACCCCAGCCAGCGCACACAGCAGAGCTGCGATCAGCACGAGCCATCGAACGGCCGCCCCAAGCCGCGGCTGGCTTGATCGCTGGTTCGGAGTAATTGGAGACCTTTCTGGCTGGCTATTGCGGTCTGCCCGCGCGGCGGGCTACCCAAATGGTGGCACCGGCGCCCCGGTTGACGAAACCGACACCCCGGAGGTCAAGTCAATCGCGCCAGCCCGGCGCGCGGCATCCGTCCTAGGAGCAAGACTCCAACTGCCACGCGGTGCCTGCGTCGTCGCTCCCTTCCGAAGTGCCCGCCAGCCTGTGAGTATAGTATTTGCTATGCTTGGAAGATGCCGGCCAGTCTTGCCCAAGTAGCCCGTCGCGCAGACGAGGCGGTGGCCAAAGCTCGCCAAGAGCTGGTCACGGCCGTGCGCCGGGCCGCTGCCAAGGGAATGACCCAGTCGCAGATCGCCACCCAAATTGGGCGGAGCCAGCCTGAGGTGTCGCGACTGCTGCACTTCCACGGCACGTCCAGACTTGCTCGACGGCTGCGCCGCAATACTGAGCCGATCCGGCGGTTGCTGGCAGAAAACGATGGATCCAACCCGCGAGTGTTTGGTTCGGTGGCAACCGGCCAGGACAATGATGACTCGGACATCGATCTTCTCTTCACGATGGGAACACCGCTTAGCCTCATGCAGTTGGAAGTCCTCCAATACCAAATCAGCCAGATAGTTGGTGCGCCGGTTGACCTCCACCCCGACAGCGCCCTGCGTCCCGAGATACGTGGTCGCATACTCAACGAGGCCGTGGCCCTGTGAACCGGCAACCATCTGAGGTGCTAAGTCAGGCGCTTTCCCACTTCCAAACAATGCAGGTCTATGCCGACCGCGACCTCGATGACCAGGTGGTGATAGACGCAATTTGCATGCGTTTGTCCGCCGGAGTCGAGACCCTAGCGGCGCTAGAACCCGATTTCCGAAACAAGCTTTTTGGTGACGACTGGCCACTGATGTGGGGAATGCGTAACCGCATAGCGCACGGCTACATGCTCGTAAGCCCGGCGATCGTGCGGCAAACCCTGCACCATGACCTCCCAGCGATCATCAGCCGCATTCAGACTTCGCTCATTGACGACCCGTGAGGAACCCGGCGGAGTCTCCCAGATTGGATTCCGCGAAAGCCGCGCCGGTTCCTCACATGAGCGGCCTTGCTTTGCGTGGCTAGCTGGCCGGGCCTTGAGTCAGCGTCACAGTAGACGTGGCTGTTCCCGCCCGCAGGGTCACCACTGCGGTGCGCGGCGAGGCCAGCGGGTTGGGCTGGGCCGTCATGGTGAGGAGGGCGCCATCGGCCCCGGTGGAGGTGACGGATAACCAAGACGCCGCGCTGGAAGCCGACCAAGTCTTCTGGTTGGTCGAAACCGTCACCGCCAGGCCGGTGTCTCTGCCACCAATGGAGATGGTGGAACTTGACGCGGAGACCGTTGGATCGGGATAACCCTGCACCACGGAGAAGCTGTCAACCGGGTTGACCGGATCGCCCACAAAGTAGGTGTTGACTCTGATGGCGTCTTGGCTGACCGTAACCACGGCGTAGGCGTTGTTGTTCAAAGCCCTAGCTGGAGAGGTGTATTTGGCGATCCAAGGGTACTGGCTCAGCGTGATCGAATAGGGGCCCTTGTCGGCCGCCTGGTGCGGGATGAAATAGACCAGGCCGTCGGTGTCAGAATTGATGGTGGTCAGGCCAAGATTGGCCCGGTCCCAGACGGCCTTGTTCTGCTGCGGCGACCATTGGATTGGCAGCGACCGGACCAGGCTGTGGTCGTGACCAGCCAAGACTAGATCTACGCCAGCTTCGCTGTAGATCCGGGGCAGGCGGTCAATCAGATTCCTGCTGGTATAGGTCGATCCTTGCGGATAGGTGCCATTGCCGTTGGCGTGAGACCCGCCAAACGGCGACTTGTGCTCCACCACGATGATGAACTTCCCCACGTCCCCGTCATCGAACCCGTTGGCTTTGACTGTCTCTTTGACCCATTGCTCGGTCACGTTTAGATCAGCCACCGACTCAAGGTTGGTGTTGATATGCAAGAACAGCGCGTTGCGGTAGATCTGCGCGTACTGGAGAGCGCCCGAACCGGAATACCGTGTAACCGAGTCGCGTGGGAACAAGGCTTTCCACATTGGCTGGGCGGCGGAGGCCGAATCATGGTTTCCCAAGACTGGGTTGAAGGCGACGTTGGCCAGGCTGTCGCCTGTTCCGGCAAGCCATCCGGTCAGGTGGGCGGCGGTGGTGTCATCGACGATGTCGCCGCTTTGGGTTACTAGCACCGCGTCCGGGTGGTTTTTGGTCGCGGTTGTAAGTGTCTGTCCCCAAAATTGGCTGTAATTGGCCGCGCCACCTTGGCTATCAGCCAGGTCGAGGAACTTGAACTCGGACTTATCCAAGCCCAGCTCCGTGGCGAAACTGTAGGCCTTCGATTCGTAGGGACGTGCCCCCACCTGGGCGCCAACCTTGTAGGTGTACGTAGTCCCGGCGCTCAGCCCGGACACCTGGCAGGTGTAAGAGTTGTAGGTGCTCAAGGCCGAGACCATTCTGGCCGGTGCATTGCAGCCGGCGGTTATGGCCGGCGCCGCGTCGATGTTTTGGCCGGCGGGCACAATCTTGTAGTAGGGGTTGGTGTAACCAGCGGTCGCCAAACCCAGCCAGGTGATGGTGCGGCTGGTCTTGGCGTCGGTACCGAAGGAGTTGTTCAACCCGGTCAGCGCTAGTGGCCTGGGCTCGTAGGCCGGGGTTGATCCGCGGTTGATTGTGAATTCGTCCAGTTTGGTGCCGTCGACCATCTGGGCTGCCACCTTCAGCTCGCTTGGGGTGGCGGTGATGACTGAGTAGGACTTCTTGGCCGCCTGAGTGGCAGTCCCACTGGCGTTGGGGCTGGCCACGGCGAGCCATGAACTCGAACCCGTCAGCGCAGCCGCAGGCACGGTCGCCAAATCAGCCCCACTAGCCCCAGGTGTCACATAGACGGTGCCGTCTTTGGTGGCCACTGTCGCTGTTCCTGGGTAGTCCCTAAAAACCGTGGAGGTGCTGGCGCCAGACGTGATTGGCCAAGAGCGGGTGTAGGCCCTGGAGCCGCCCTGCAGCACCAGCGCGACCTTGGCGTCGCTGAAGGCTTGTTTCAGCCCGGTCAAATAGGTGCTAGATGTCGCCGACGCCCCATAGATCTGGGTTGGCACCGAGGCCACTACCCAGGTGTCGGCGGAGACATTACTGGTCTGTTGTTGGATAAAGGTCCTCACCGCGGCGATGTTGGTGGTGACGTAGGTGTTGATGACAAGCACCAAAACCTGCCCGTCTCGCACGGCGTAGAAGCCACTGTTGTTGGTTGTGCCTTCCAGCGGCACGGCCGTGCCGTGGGCGAACCTGATGTTGGCGTTGTAGGACTGGGTTGGCGCCCAGGCCATACGATCCAACACTGGGGCCGCGTGTTCGAGGAACCCGTCCCAGCGCGCCAGATCAGTGTCGGTGCTGGTCAAAATCCCGTTGTGAGTCATGAAGCTGGCGCCAGGATACTGGCTTTGGGCCGACTCAACCGTGTTGCGGAAAGAGTTAGCGGAGGCAGTTGAACTCCAGGCCGCATCGGCAAAGGCCAAGAACGTCGTTGAGGCGCTGTTCGAGACCGGCATTGTCAACGAACTGGTGATTGGCTGCGTCTGCAGGGCCGAAAGCACGCAGTATTGGTAGCTGGCTCCTGGCGTCAGCTGCGACAGGAAGGCCTTGGCGTAGCCCACCCCACCGTCTACTCTGAGCACCGGTTTGACAGCAGAGTCCCAGTTGGCATAGCTGCACGTAAACCCGCCAGCCGGGCCCCAAGACAGCCGGGTCTCGGGAGGCTGGCCACTGGTGACCCTGGCCGTGTGCCAGGCCAGCCCAATTTGCGTCGAAGCGTCCTGTCCCGGAACCCGGGTGACCGGTGAGATGGGTGGTGGCGCGGCGTTGGCCGCAAAGATGCCTGGGAAGGCCAGGCCGGCCGCGATCAGCCCGGCGGCAGCAGCCGCCGCAATGGTGGTTTTGTTCCGCATCAGAAAAGTCCCCTCAGGTGTGCCTCAATTACCTGCGTTTCAAGCCGCATCAGCCCCAACGCTGCGACGATGATACTCAGATCCGTGTCTCCTAGGCCCAGGCTGGCGCCGCCTCGAGTGCCAAGGTGGCCGTAACATCGGTAGAACTGCGGTTTAGTGACGGAATTGGGCACATATTGTTAAGGCTCGTTGATAGATAACTGCTCTGTTTTTGCTGCTTTGCTGCCGCAGGGCGGCTGCCTGGCTTATGGCCTCAATTGCCTCTAGCCGGCCGGCTTGGGTCGGCAGTTTGGCAAGGACGGTCGAGCCAAGATCGGCCCGCCGGTCAAATGATGGTTATCACCGAAGAGGTGAACGGCCAACACAAAAGGGGTGAGTAATCTGAAGCCACAGGTCGAGGCGGTCCAGCGGATGCAAGACTTCATCGCCGCGCACCCAGCTGAGACCATCACCCTGGCGGACTTGGCCCGGGTCTCGCTGTACTCACCCTGGCATTCCCACCGTCTGTTTTTGGAGCACACCGGCATGACGCCGGCCACCTACATCCGGCGGTTGCGGTTGGCCAATTCCGCTGTGAAGCTGCGCGATGGCGATCGCCTCATTACCGAGGTGGCCTTCGAATCTGGCTTTGGTTCAGTTGACGGCTTTCAACGAGCCTTCTTCCGAGAGTTCGGTCGCAATCCGGCTGATTTCGCCAAGAACCCCGGCCCGGTCTGGTTGTTTACACCTTTCGGCGTCAAATTCGCATCTGTGGAAAGGAAACCCATCGTGGACATGCTGCGCACTGTTTTTGTCTCAATTATCGAAAAGCCCAATCGCAAAGCCATCATCAAACGAGGCATCAGAGCCACTGACTACTTCGCCTACTGCGAAGAGGTCTCCTGCGACATCTGGGGGCTGCTGACTTCGATCAAACCGGCCCTGAGCGAGCCAGGCGGTTACTGGCTCTCTGGGGCCTACCGCCTGCCAGGCACCTCCGAATACGTCCAAGGCGTCGACGTGGCCAGCGATTGGGACGGCGTTTTGCCGGAAGGTTTTGACGTTATCGACCTGCCCGCCGCGACCTATCTGGCCTTCCAAGGTGAACCGTTCGAAGAGGAAAACTATTGCCAGGCAATTGATGAATTGCAGCAGGCCACCGCCAAATACGACCCGTCGCTGCTGGGCTACGCCTGGCATGACCAAGAGCCGCGCATCCAACTCGAACCGCTCGGCTCACGCGGCTACATCGAGCTGCTCCCAGTGCGGCCTGCTTAGGATCGTAGTCCCCAATCGATGCGCATTTCGATGCTAAAATCAATGCATGAATAGTAGCGCCAAATCGGAGCCCGTGGCCTTGGTCCGTATGCCTGCCTCGGCCCGCGACAACTTCGCCCAGGCGGCCAAAGACAGCGGCCTGACGCTCTCGGCCTACATGGGTCAGCTTGGCAGGCAGGTCTGGCGAGAACGCGCTTACGCTGAGGAGCGAGCGGCCTGGCTAGAAGACATCAAGGATCGGCAGTTCATGGCCCAATTGGCCCAGTGGGAGGAACTAAGCGGTGACCCAGCCAGCGCCTCCTGATCCCCGTCACGGCGAGATCTGGCTGGCGGCCCTGGGCGCCGCCAAGAAAGGAGAGGTCGGCAAGACCCGGCCAGTGATAGTGGTCACGCTCGACGAGATGCGAGCCGGCACCCCCTTTGACCTAATTGGCGTTGTGCCACTGTCGACCTCGCGGACCCCGACCACATTACGCCCGCTGGTCAAGGCCATAGACCACCTTGAGCAGGACTCGGTTGCCCTTTGCTTTGCCGGCGCGGCGATCTCGGTTAGCCGATTCATCAAACGGCTGGGGATCGCACCGGGACACGTCATGATCCGAATCGCCCAGGCGCGCGCCGCCATCGAGGGCTGGCAGTGAACCCAAGCGGCTCCGCTGGCGCTGCCGTTAGGCGGTGAACATCCGTTGGACCAACCGGGCCAGGAGGCCGATGGCGCCAGCCCTGCGGGCGGTAATCTCGCCGAAGGCCGCGAACTGTGCGCCGCCGGTTTTCAACTGGGCCCGCCAAGCGGCATGATTGTCCTCTGGACGAAAGGCTGGACTTTGATGGACGAGCAACCGCGGCGCACAGTACCGGGCTGGGACGAATACTTCCTGGGCATTGCCCAAGCCGTGGCGGCCCGAGCCAAATGCGTTCGCCGCCAGGTCGCCGCCGTCATCGTGCATGAGCGCCGCATTATTGCCACCGGCTATAACGGCGCCGCCCCCGGCCGGCCGGACTGCCTTGAGGGCGCCTGCCCGCGCGGCCAGCTGGACTACACGCAGATCCCGGGCCTGGGCGACTACGACCGTCCTGGCACGCCGGGCTTTTGCATCGCCATTCACGCCGAGGTCAACGCCCTGCTCTTCGCCACGCGCGACACCAAAGGCGCCACCGCATACATCACCGACCCGCCCTGCCCCGGCTGCCGCAAGGCGCTAGCCGCTGCCGGCATTGTCCGGGCGGTTTGGCCCGAGGGCGTGCTCGACCAAGACGGCCTAGTGGCCTGGGACCTCTAGCCCGGCGACGCCGCTGACCGGCTGGTCGCCCGCCCCTGCTTGCCGCCTACCACCCCTCGCCGCCAACCGCCCTGTGCCGCCAAAGGCGGATTGACCAGCCACAATGCCGCGAGACCGAGGTTGGACACCACTCCGCCCACGCGGCTCAATCCGGAACCGCAGGGCCAACCGCACGTGGGCGCTGGCTAGACCAACCGGGATCGCCACGCGCGTTGGGCCGGCCGCGACTTAGCACCGAGACAGGCTGACCGGCTGTGACCTAGCATCAAAACAGGCTGACCGGCTGTGACCTAGCACCGAAACAGGGTGGCCGGCCGCGACTTAGCATCAAGACAGGTTGGGGCTTTGGGGCGACGGGAGTGACCAGGCCTTTTGTGCCTCATCCAGAATTCACACCTGCGTTGATACTAAGTCGTGGCGGATTGACCTGCGTTGATACTAGGTCGTGGCAGATTGAGCTGCATTGATACTAAGTCGTGTCGATGTGGCCCGAGGGCGTGCTCGACCAAGACGGCCTGGTGGCCTGGGACCTCTAGCCCGGCGACGCCGCTGACCGGCTGGTTGCCCGCTGGCCCCTTTCCGTGTGACTGCCAACTAGCCCATCGGGAAGGCAGGTTTCAACCCCTCGAACATGGGGTAGTGGCGAACGTTCAATGTGGCCAGGCTGGCCCCAGTGCATTCGGCGGTGGCGGCAATGAGATAGTCCGCAATGCCAATGCCTCCGTGAGATGCCCGGTATTGGCGCATCAACTGGCCAGCCCGGTGTGCCACCGTTTCCGTCACCGGTTCAAGGCGAAGCTCAGCAAACAACCTCGCCACCGCGCGGCGTTCGCTGGACCGCATTCCGCCCATCACCTCCGTTAGCGTTACCACGCTCACCGCCACGGCCTCGGTGGCGGCGGCCTGTTCCCAAAAAACTACGGCTCGCTGGTCTCCCCGCAGAAGACTGATGACAACGTCTGAATCAACCAGGATCACGGCTGCTTGGCCCACATTTGGTCAAGGTGTTCCTCACGCGCCCCTGGACCACGGCCGGGCACCTCAAATGCCTGGCAACAACCAGCCGCGCCGCGAATCGCGTTGAGCAGCTCGTCCGTGTTGCGACCGGGACCTGACAACCCCCGGTCTATCAGTCGCCGGACAACCTCGGCTCTGGAAACTCCATCCCGGTCAGCGACCGCATCCAACGCCTCGACCTGCCCCTGGTCGAGATAGATATTGGTACGCAACATACACCACATTATACATCACCTGGTCTCACGCAGATCGGCTAGGCTGGCCTGCGGTGATGGATCCCGCCTGGGCCAAGCCGGTCGCTTCAGCTGACCAGTCCCGGCCCAAACCGCCCCCCGGCTGATGGTTCCTGTCCCGCGAGCAGGCGGGCGGAACCCGCGCGCCTGCCCACAACGAAAAGGAAGCGTATGGCGCGCCGCACTCCCCCACCTGGCAATGGCCGCGACGCCTCGCGCCAGTCAGCACCCAAAAACCGGTGGCCGATGCCGGCACGAGAGACCGGCATTGTCCTCGCCTTTGTGCTGGCGGGCGGCGGCTGCGGCACTTTGGCCCGGAGCGCAATTGACCAAATCTGGCCCGCCCAGGGCTGGCCTTGGGCCACTTTCTGCATCAACCTACTAGGGACGGCCGTGCTGGCTTGGCTGTTGACTTGGCTGGCAGGCCAAGGCCCCGAGACTCGTTTGAGCTCTCGCTTAAGGCAGGGCGTCGGCACCGGTCTGCTGGGCGGTTTCACCACCTATTCAGCCTTTGGCGTTCAGGTTGCCGAACGGTTGCCCACTAGCCCGTGGTTGGCCACCGGCTACGCCCTGGGCTCGCTGGTGGGCGGGATGGCAGCCGCGCTGGTGGCCGCGCGACTGACCCGGCTGGCGATGAATCGGCGGCAAGCCTCATGATCGCAGTGTTCTTGGCTGGTGGCGTTGGTGCCACTTGCCGCTGGCTACTGGGCATTCTTCTGAGCCGGATTAGGCGCGGCCTGGACCTGTTTGTCATCAACCTGTCCGGGGCGTTTCTGCTGGGCTTGTTGTTTGCCTGGCAGTCAGCCCAAACCGGGACGGGACTGGTTTGGACAGAAGGTGCGGCCTTCTTGGGCGGCTACACGACCTTCTCGACTGCCTTGGTCCAGTCAGCCGACTTGGTCAAAGCCAGCGGGTGGCGCCTGGCCGCGGCGCACGCCGGTGCCATGTGCCTAGCTGCGGTGGCGGCCGCCGCGCTTGGCCTATGGCTGGGCGGATAGCCGCAGGCAAACCCGCGCTTGAACGGGCCTGTTCTGACTGACGAAGTTCGTTCGTGGTTAGGCGGTTAGCCACGGCGGACCAAACAAGGAGGTGGCCAGATGTGACTATCAGCCGGCGTTGGCCTTGGCCGGGCGGGCGGCCAGAATCATCCAGATGCCCAGAGCCAAGGTCAGCCAAAACCCACTCACGGGAACGAATGGCAGGCCAACCAGCGACATCCCCACGAACCACCAACCCAGCCAGACCGGCGCCGGCCGGCGCAAAGTTGAGTTGACGAAGCTAACCAGCAATCCCAGCATGATCATCACCACGCCGGCGAACAGGAACCAAAACAACGACGCGAATTCGGGGTCTTGTCCAGTCGCGCTCAGCAGGCCGTCGCGGGCGGCCTGGCCCATGATGCTCCAGCCCGCAACTAGGCCCAGGATCTGGTGGAACACTCCAATTCCCACCAAAGCCCGGCCGGTCCAGCGCCAGCCCAGCCGTCCAACGTCACTACCTGGTAAGAGCTTCGACCGGCCTTTTGCCGTGTTCACCGATGGGGCCGGCGTTCCCGTGGCGATGCTCGCCGGCTGAGCTAGTTGTGCGGCGGTGGTGCCCATAGCTGCCCTGTGCTGACCTTTGGCCGGGTCACCCCCGCTGACTGGACTTCGATTCACGCCTTCTCCATTCGATTGGACAACCCGCCTGCCGGGGTTATTTCGGTCCCGGTCGCCGTTGTTGGCACTTTGGGCCGCGGCCGCCTTGACGAGCATTTAGTGTCTTGATTCCAGAATACTACCTCTAGAATAGCAGCTCTAGAATGCCTCCGCTATAATTACCTGGTGGCTCGCCGGCAGGTCTTTAGCCTCGATCAGTTGCTCGATGGCGCGCAGCGGGCTGTCGCCCAAAACGGCCGGGACGCCACCTTGGCGCAAATTGGCCAGGCCTGCGGTGCTCCGATGGGCTCGATCTATTACAGGTTCGCCTCGCGGGACGAGCTGACAGGCGAACTGTGGCTACGCGCCATCGGCCGCTGGCATCGCTACTTGAGCCAAATGATGAAAGACGCGCCGCAACCCAGGGCGGCCCTGCTGGCTGTGGCCAGCGCAATTCCTGACTACTGCCGCCAGTACCCCGATGAGGCCATGGCCATGACGCTGTGGCGCCAGCCGGATCTGGCCACCGCCGGACCAGCCAAACTTAGGGCCCGCGCCGCGGTCGTCAACGATGACATCATGGGGCAGATCTTCGCCCTGGCCAGCGAGGTTGTGCCCAAGGCCGGATTTGAGCAAGTGGTCGCCGTTGTGATGCAACTGTCCTATGGCTTGACGCGGCCGTTTGTGGGTAAGGAAGTACCCCGGTGGCTGGACCCGTTGGTACTGGCCGCGGTAGACGGCGCACTCAACTCCCTGGCCTAAAGGTGGCGGCAATTAGGTGTCCGCCGGCGGCGTGAAACCGCCGTTTGGCCGGGCCCTTTCAGCGAACCGCGTGGCTCAGGGGCGTGTCGGGGCAGTCGGCCGCGTCCAGGTCAAGCCGTCAAAGCGAGCGAAGTCTGAATCGTGTGAGCACACCCCCACCCCGTGCGCTAACACCAATGCGGCCAGGTGTGCGTCTAAGACCTAGTTGCCCGCGACCGGAAAGCCAAACGGGCACGAACTGGTCGGGATGCCGGGATTTGAACCCGGGGCCCCCTGCTCCCAAAGCAGGTGCGCTACCAAGCTGCGCCACATCCCGAAGGTTAGTGAACCTTGGCCGTCCGAGTTTACTCGAGACGGACAAGGTGAGCGATCTGAGGGGATGTAGTCATACATCCCGAAGGTTAGTGAACCTTGGCCGTCCGAGTTTACTC
>Ga0123356_10004005_pt1 | contig 15301 bp, 13 predicted proteins | sample TergutEmb28metaG_2_FD_92546 | JGI IMG/M metagenome (GOLD analysis project Ga0123356, IMG submission 92546) | Embiratermes neotenicus P3 segment gut microbial communities from Petit-Saut dam, French Guiana - Emb289 P3 | ecosystem: Host-associated > Arthropoda: Insects > Digestive system > Gut ... | reverse complement strand
CTATTGCCGAAAGCGGAGCTGAATAGCGGTCTATTTCGTCATTATGTAAAAGGTCTGTGACATTCTCACCGTTTAGATAAACATCGTTTTTTTGGTAGGAAATATCGATATTTTTTGCATATTCTATTACTTTTTCACTGTCAGATATGTCGATTTTTGAGCGCAGGCAGCCTAATGTAATGGTGCGGTATAACTTGCCTGAGTTAATATAAGTATAGTTAAGCTTTTCTGCCAGCATCTTTGCGATGGTGCTTTTCCCTGAACCCGCAGGTCCGTCAATCGCTATTACCATATTATTTCTCCTTAGATATAATCAAAATTTTTAACCACAAACCACACGAACTCCATATTACACAATTTCCCTATGTTCGTGTTGGTTCGTGCTGGTTCGTGGTAAAAGATCCGAAATTTCATTCTCCATTAAAGGTCTTGATGAGCCTTCTGCAAGGCTGCCCAATAAAATTGTGCCGATTCTCACCCTGCGAAGCAAAGACGGATGTAAATGAAAATGCGAAAAAACCCTTCGGATTTCACGGTTTTTACCTTCTACAAGAATTATGCGCAGCGCCTTACGTCCTAATCTTTCTGCTTTTTTTGCCTTGTAATAAACATCCTCAATCGTTATTCCGTTGTTGAATGCGTCTATTACATCATCCTTAACAATGCCCGTTGCCTCGACAATATATTCTTTTTCAAGCATGGAACTTGGATGTCCCAAGTTCTTCGCAAAATTACCATCGTTGGTAAAAAAGATTAAACCGCTTGATAAAAAATCCAGGCGTCCTACACTATAAAGCCGTTCCTTTCCTGCAGGAAGCAAGCTGAGAGCCAACGGACGTTCCTGCGGATCGTGGCTGCTGCAAATAAAACCTGGAGGTTTATTTAAAGCAAGGTATATTTGCCTGTTTTCTAATTGAATCGGTTTTCCGTCAAGAAGAACAACATCTCCTTCTTCTACCTTGCATCCCTGTGTATTTATTATTTCACCGTTTACAGAAACCCTGCCCTGGGCAATGATGTCTTCCGACGCTCTCCTTGAAGCTACTCCGCAGTGAGAGAGATAAACCTGTAGTCTCAACAGAGCCTTGCCTTTGGCAGAATTTTTCTCATAAAGTTTATTGCTTCTCCGCCTCAAGTTCAAATTTTTCTATATCGCTTTCCCCTAATTTTGGAAGCTCGGCGATAGAATTAAGATGAAACTGTCTTAAAAATTCTTTCGTAGTACCATATAGAACAGGACGGCCGGGGATATCTTTTTTCCCTGTTTCACGTACAAACCCTTTTTCCAAAAGAAGCCTGATCATATTATCTGCGGAAACACCACGGATTTTTTCTATTTCGGCTCTTGTAACAGGCTGTGAATATGCGACAATTGCAAGCGTTTCCATTGCGGCGCGGGATATTTTTCCTTCGTTCTTTTTACCGTATCTTTCTTTTAGATTATCCCATAACTCTCGTTTTGCGGTAATTGTAACAGCGCCGCCTATTCGGCTTAGTTCAAGACCGCAGTCAATTGAGGCATAGCGCTCTTCTATGTTTCCCAAGGCAGATATTATTATTTCTTTATCAAGACCGCAGATACGTGAAATACCGCCTTCATCCAAAGGTTCGCCTTCCATGTAAAGAATTGCTTCAACTAAAGCTGTCTCTTTCTCGATACCATCAGTCATTATTATTCCCCTGCCTTATTTGGTTTAATAAGAATATCACCAAAAAGGCGGTGTTGAAAGAGTAAAATCATCCGCATTTTAGCGGCTTCCAGAACAGCCAAAAAGGCGCAGACAACGTCAAGCGCGCCTGCTCTGATTATTAGTTCTGTAAATCTGCATTCACCTTTATTTTCTAATTTTTCTATAAGCAATGTAGTTTTTTCATTTACGGAAACCTCTTCGTACAGGTCTATAATGCGTTCTGTTGAAAGGTTAATCGTTAATGTTGAAAAGGTTTTGACCAAATCCCAAACATCAACTTTTTGCCACATATCATCATCAGAAAACGGTAAATGATGCTGAAGCCTTTTACGTTCGATAAGCCACTCATTTTCTTTTTCTTTGTCTTCCATGAGTTCAGAGAGTTTTTTATATTTTTGGTATTCAATAAGGCGCTCAACAAGTTCAGCTCTTGGGTCTTCGCCATAATCGTCGTCCATCTCTACAGGCAGAAGGGTGCGGCTTTTTATATACAGCAGTGTCGCAGCCATGACATGGAAACTTGTAAGATCTTCTAGTTCCATTTTTTCTGCTTCTCTAAGGTAGCCTATATACTGCTCTGTTATTTGAGCAATTGGAATATCGTATATGTTTATCTCATTTTTGCGGATCATATAAAGCAAGAGATCAAGAGGTCCTTCAAATTCGCTTAATTTAAAACTGCGGGTTTCTGGTTTGGCTTCCATTACGTTTATTTTACCACAGAAGTTACACAGAGTTAAAGAGGGGGTTTTTAAGAGATTTTACCACGAACTGCACGAACTCTCGCTTTGAAATCTAAGCACAGGTTCGAGTTGGTTCGTGGTAAAAAATTCTTACTCTTCTTTTTTATCTTCTTCCTTTGCGGGTTTGGCGGGTTTTGCTGACTTGTCAGAAGACTTTGCGCCAGGTATTTCCCTTCCAGGGAAGATTTGAGAGCGCAGTTTTACTTCAAGCTCTTTTACAAAATCAGGGCGCTGCTCAAGGTATTCACGTGTATTTTCTTTACCCTGCCCTATTTTTTCTTCATTGTAGGAATACCAGGCGCCGCTCTTTTTAATAACATCGTATTTAACTGCGCAGTCCAGGATACTTCCAATAGCCGAAATTCCCTTACCAAACATGAGCTCAATTTCGGTTTTTCTAAACGGAGGCGCAACTTTATTTTTTACTACTTTAACACGTACCCTGTTTCCGATTGCGTCTGCGTCTTTGCTGACTTCGATCGTTTCTGTTTTTCGGACTTCCAGGCGAACCGATGAATAAAACTTAAGAGCGTTGCCGCCTGTTGTTGTTTCCGGGTTGCCGAAGAAAACGCCTATTTTCATACGGATTTGGTTTATGAAAATTAGGATGGTTCTTGATTTGCCGATTGTCGCTGTAAGTTTACGCAGCGCCTGGCTCATAAGACGGGCCTGCGCACCCATTTGGGCATCACCCATTTCACCTTCAATCTCTGATTGGGGTGTAAGCGCTGCAACCGAGTCTACAACGATAACATCGACTGCTCCTGAACGAACCAGGCTTTCTGTAATTTCCATTGCCTGTTCACCATTATCAGGCTGCGAAACCCATAGTTCATCGATGTTAACCCCAAGATTTTTGGCGTAAACGGGGTCTAGCGCATGTTCTGCATCGATAAATGCCGCGTTACCGCCCAATTTCTGCGCTTCTGCAATTGCATGCAATGCAAGGGTGGTTTTACCCGAAGACTCAGGACCGTAAATCTCGATTATTCGACCCCTTGGATAGCCGCCAATTCCAAGCGCTTCGTCCAAAAGGATAGAACCGGAGGGTACTACCTCGATACCGGCAGCCGCATCATGCGTTCCCAGTTTGATAAGTGATCCCGCACCAAATTGCTTTTCAATTTGAAGTCGGGCTGCTTCCAGGGCTTTAATTCTCTCCTCGCTTGAAGCGATTGGACTAACCCTAGTTTTTTCTGTGTCATTTGACTTTGCCATAATTATCTCCTCCCTTATATATGGCGCGCAGATGCGTGGCGCTTTATCGTAACTGGGGTTATTTTAACATATTTTTAAAAATATGTCTATATATTACTACATATTTGTTAAGGTTTATTTTGCAGGTTTTTCAGCTTTTTTACTGTTTAAATCCCCAAGTATTATTTGAGTATACATAAGTTCCTGCTGTTTTGCCGCTGTCATTGTAAAAATCGTCAAAGTCGTATGAGAATGAATAATGAAACTCTGATAAAGAGACATTACTTCCTAAAGTAATTTCTGTTAATTGATTATCTGAAAACGCGTTTTCTCCTATGCTTGTAACGCTTTCAGGGATATTAACAGTTGAAAGTTTGTTATTCATAAAAGCGTTTTCTCCAATGCTCTTTATTCCGTAAGACATATTTATTCTTGCAATTTGATTATTCGAAAAAGCGTCTTTACGGATTTCTATTATGTTTACTGGTATATTAACAGAAGTTAGCAGGTTATTTGAAAAAGTTCCGCTATTAATTATTGTCATACGGTTGGATAAAGCAGCGGATTCAAGCTTATTATTTCTAAAAGCCGCATCGCCTACATGTGTAACGCTGTTGGGAATATCTACGAACTTTATTTGGTTATCCATGAAAGCAAAAGATCCTATTGTTGTAAGGCTCTCTCCAAAAGTGACAGAAGTAATTTCATTTTCCGCAAAAGCCAATATTTCAATTTCTTCAGTGTTTTTACCTGTAGAAATAGTTATTAATTTATTCTTCTGAAAAGCACCCCATTCGATAAGAGTAACACTATCGGGAATTGAGATAGAAGTAATTTTATTTTTTCCAAATACTCCAACGCTAACAATTTTTAAATTAGGCGGCAGCTTAATTTGTGTAAGTTCGTTGTTATAGAATGTATTAACACCTATGCTTGTAACACTATCGGGGAATGTAACGCTTGTTATTTTTTTATCTTTAAATAAATCATCTGCGATACCTGCAACTATTATGCCATTAATGCTTTGCGGGATTTCTAAATTTGTTTTTAGAGCTTCTTTAAGAGGAATATAATCTTTTATTATTCCATTTTCATCGATTTTAAAATCTGTCCATGTTGAAAAACAGGCTGTTAAAATTAACAATATTAAACAAGACAAAAGAGTTCTTTTTATCATTATCAATCTCCGAATATCTTGATTTTATCACAAAATATAGATATTGTAACCGTATGAACCCATTTATAGTCTGTGCTACCCGCTCAATGCGAAATTACGCTTCCCTGGTAATTGAAAGTCTTACAAAATATCTTAGTTTTTCAAAAATCGCGGATCAAATTAACGGTCTTGATTTATTAACAACAGACCGTTTTGCCGACGGCGAAATGGAAGTTTCTGTTAACTCATCAATCCGAGGAAGGGATGTTATATTGTTTACTTCCAGCGCTCGAAATGAAGCAGGCGTTGGCGTAGAAGAAGCTAAAATAGAGCTCTATAACGCTGTAGACGCCCTTGTACGCTGTCAGGCAAAGAGAATCATAGTATTTGAGCCTTTTATATCAAGTTCACGTTCAGACCGCACTACAAGGCGCAGTTCTGTGGGTTTGTGGGTGCATTTAAAGACTCTTTCAAGCCTTGGCGCAAGTCATATTGTTACTTTTCAGCTTCATTCGGATAAGTCAAAAACCATGCTGGATCCCGCATTTTACGCAATGGATGATATCCCTGCCCTAAACTTACTTAAAAAATACCTATGTGATAATTACATTAAAACTGTAGATGTTCTTGAACAGGATGTAAGAAGCAATTGGGCTTTTTGTTCTGTCGATGCAGGCGGTGAAAAACTTGCAAGAGTTTTTGCTAACTCATTCGGAGCGCCTTTAGTTGTTGCGCATAAACAGCGAGATTATTCCAAGGTAAATACAGTTGAATCTATTAATATTCTTTCTGCAGAACCTGTAGAAGGAAAAAGCCTCTGGATTGTTGATGATATGGTTGATACAGGCGGTTCTGTAGAAAAATTAATCCGAGCTTTAGCTCCTTTAAAACCAAAAGACATTAACATTATCTCTGTGCATGCTCTCTTTTCTCCGCCTGCAGCTGAAAAATTGGAAGCTTTATCAAAGGAAGGTCTTTTAAATAAAATGATTGTAACTGATACAGTAAGCTGTTCAGGTTACAAGCAAAACATTCCTGGATTAGAAATTGTTAAATCAAGTGAATTAGCTTCGCAGATTATTAAGGCAATTATAAACAATGAATCGATGAGTAATTTATTAAGTTCTTTTAATGCCGTCGAGTATCTTAGGAATTAATATTAAAAGTCTTCACACAGACTTCGAACCAAAGGTTCGACAAAGGCACAGAGGTTTTAATTAGTTTTTGTATCTAAAATTATTGTAACAGGTCCGTCATTTGTATATGTAACTTTCATGTGTGCCTGAAACTCGCCGCTTTCACAGTGAAGATTCTGTTTTTCTAATTCTTTAATAAAATATTTATAGAGTTTATTTGCTGTTTCAGGAGGCGCTGCATCATTCCAGGAAGGTCTTCTTCCTTTTTTGGCATCACCCAATAATGTAAATTGAGAAATGGCAAGAACAGATGTACCTGGTATATCTTTTAAAGATAGATTCATTTTACCATCAGAATCGTTAAATATTCTTAGATAAGCAATTTTTTCAGCAAGCCAGTCTGCATCAGATTCGCTGTCATCGTATGCAACACCAAGATATACCAAAAGCCCGGAGTCAATTTTACCCTTTACAACACCATCAACACTCACAGAGGCATCTGTTACTCTTTGTACTACAGCTTTCAAAAATAAACCCTCAATCTTACTCCGTGATACTCCGTGTTCTCTGTCGAACCTTTGGTTCGAAGTCTGTGTGAGCTCTTCTTTATAAAAAACTAATTCTCCAATCTTCCCGATTGATGTATTGCTACTCCTTCGAGCCTAAAATCTGAATAAGAAGGAGTTAGAATTATTTTACCTAAAACTTCCAATGGGCGTTCTGTACTAACAGAAACAGGACTATAAAACACAACAGAAACAATTCCTTCCAGGGATCTTCGTGTATCATAGCCTACAAGAAGATCAAATCTTGTGTATTCATCTGTAATTTCAACATTGCTTGCCATGCCTCTCCAGATGACATGTACGTTTCTGTAAAGCGCAGGTTCGCTTTTAATATCAGAGTAACTATAATTATCAGATCTTCTAAATGTATCAAAACCAGGAACTGCCATGTTATTTAGAAGAAGACGAGACCTGTTTTTTAATCCATCCGATGCATTAGATTCCAGCAGACGGTTAAGTTCTTTTTTAGCGGCTTCATCACGATAAGATGTAAAAAGAGTCAAAGCTCTATCATAATAATTTAAAGCTTCATTTCTTGTAAGAACATAACGGTAATAGCCCTCTATTTGAACAGGGTCGCTTCTCTCCTGGCTTGTTAGTATAAAATCAGATGTAGGACGCCCACTGGATGACTTAAAAGTACCGCTAAATACATTTATAAGCCAAATTGTCAGAGTTAAAACGGCTGTAAGTATTAAAGCCCCATTAATAATAGTTTTTGTATTAACAGCAGGTCTTGGAACCGGCGGAAATAAAACAGGAAGTTTTTCTGTTATCCATTCAGACAGCGCTTCTCCCGCTGAATGTTTGCGTATAACTTCAAGCGCTTTTTTTGCGATTTTGTTTTTTGGATCAATCTCCTGCACGTTAAGGTAATAATCAACAGCTTGAACTGTGTTCATTCGTTTAAGATAAAGTACAGCATGACCTAACATTGTTGAAGGATCGTTCATTTTTATTTTTCTTGCGCTGTCAAAATTTTCTTTGGCTTCAATAAAATTACCTGCATAAAGGCTTATAACTCCTAGCAGATAATAATATTTAAAAGAGCCGTAATATCTGTCTTCTTCATCTTTTAGGATTTTTAATGCGCCTTCATAATTGCGCTTTTTGTATAGAATTATGGCTTTGTTTAAAATGGGATCTGCTTTCATATTAAAGACAGCTACCTATACCTGTCAATTGCTTTTTCCAGATCAATAAGATCCTGTTCGTTAAGATGTATTTCGCCTGCAATAAACTTATTTAGAATCTCCTGGAACTTTCTTAGGGTTACAGTATCAACATTCTCACTTGCTTTTTCAGCTTCAACTATTGCGTCAAGTTCTATAGCTTTAATATCAATTGTCGCAGCTTCTCTATTTACGTTTTCTGTAACAGGTTCTGCTTGCCTTACAGGCGGTGTTTCCCTTGCAGGAGCTGTTTCTGTGCGAGGCGTCTCTCTTGCAGGCGCTGTCTGTCTTGCAGAAGGTTGAGGCAGAACACGTAGATCGTTATACCACTCAACATCCTCTGTAGAAAGAACTATCGAATATGTAAATGAAGCACCTTGGTTAAGAGTGCTTGAATCATAATAATAGCAGACAGCAGAATCATCTACAGAAAAAGGCAGGTTGGTAAATGATCTGCCTTCTACGTAACGTAATTTCCATGGAGCATCGTTTAATCTTTTCCAGTTAGCAAAATGAATAGCATCAGGGATTCTGGCTGCAGGATCAACAGGATTTACTATACTTCCCATTAAAGAAACAGTTCTGCCTCTTGTTATCCAGAATCTTTCTCCCGCAATGCCTTCTACAAGTGTTTCATTGGTAACTATCTGCTCTCCTGTAATAAACGGAGTTTTACGTTTTTCTCCAAGATATGTATCTAAAAGAATGCGAAAGCCAACCGAATGCTGCATATCGCCTGTATTTTCTACCGTGTATGTTATCATAACACCGTTTGCGTATTTGGAGTTTGCCGATTTAATCGGAGTAAAAACCTGAGTTATAAGAAGGTTTTCTGATTCAAATACAAATGCAGGTAAACCATTTTGTCTTTCATATCTATGTGTGAAATGTTTGCCGCCAAGACGATAGATTTTTCCGTCTATTAAAACCGAAGCATAGCTTGTCCTTGGATCTTCAAAACTAAGTAATGGCTCATAACGCACTGCATCTGCATTAGAAAGATAAAAAATCGAATACCTACCAGTTGATTCATGCAGAATAAGGCGGAAATATCCGTTTGTAATACTCGATGCAAAAGAAAAACACGAAACAGTGAAGATTAAAAAAAGGAATAAGGCTAATGCTTTAGCTTTCATTAATGCGCCCCGGGATGATGATCTAATATTTCCTGTACGTTATTTCCCAATTCACGGGCTCTTTCAATTAAAAGTCTTTCGCTTTCTGTAGGCGGAATATAAACCGGAGCCGGTACATTCTGCGCAGGTACAACAATGTTTTCTACACGGCTAATAACTTCCGGTACAGGGATTTCTTCAACTTCATTTTGAATAATATTGTTTCCCGCATTTGTAAGTTCCGCTATTCTTCTTTGGTAAACATTTAATGTATGTTCATACGTTCTAATTGTTCTTTGGAAATCTTCGCTTGTTTTAAGCGATTCTTCATGACTCCACTGAAGAAGAGCCAAAAGTTCATATTCTATTTTCTTTTGTTTAATTAAATCTATGCGGTAAGAGGCGGCTTCCAATTTTGGGCTATGCGGATATCTGCCGATCACCCATGCGTAAAATTTTTCAGCTTCTTCAAGCTGACCCATTGCGTATAAACTTTCGCCCATCCAAAAGAATGCGGCTGCTCTTCTGTCCGAGGATTCCCGATCAATATCGCTTGTCGATGTATTGTATCGGTTAAACAATGAGAGCGCATCTTCAAAATAACCTTGATTAAAATAAATTCTGGCTCTGTGATAAACCATATCTCTTGTGTATGTTGAATTAGGCGCTCTTCTTTGAAGTTCATCCATATCTCTAAGCGCAGAACCGTAATCTGAATATGCAAGTTCGCTTAAGATAACCCAATAAATCGCGCGTGACCAATCGTTTGTGTTTGTTGCGATTTCCTGAGAACGTCTAAACTCAATAGCAGCTTCTTGAAAACGTGAGATTGAATAAAGCTGCGCTCCGTTTTGAAACCTGCGGTTATACTCAACTGAGTTATCCATTGCAAAGACAAATCCAGCCGAAAGCATCATAAAACATGAGAAAATTAGCCAAAATAAACATCTTTTCTTCATCATATCCATATTATAATAAATATCGGTAATAATTGCCAATAAAATGGCAAAAACTAAAGATTTTATCCCTGAAGTTGCCTTATAAGAGAGCTTTTATCTTGATGAGCGAAGAAAGCCGACCCTATTACAAGGATATCAGCTCCTGCCTGTTTAGCTTTCTCGGCATTATGCTCATTTATCCCGCCGTCTACAGAAATTTTAAAATTAAGACCCGCCTGTGCCCTTTTTTTAACCAATTCTTCGACTTTAATCAGGCAATCAGGGAGAAGCTCCTGCCCTCCATACCCGGGATTTACAGTCATAATAAGCACTAAATCGGTATAGGGCAGTATTTCATCGAGTACCGAAGAAGGTGTAGAAGGAGCTATAGAAATGCCTGCTTTTAGTCCAAAATTGCGAATTTCAGACAGAAACCTTCGGGGGTTCATTTCCGCTTCGTAATGTAAAGTAATTATGTCCGCTCCTGCATCCGCAAAATCACGGATAAAAGTTCCAGGGTGTATAACCATCAGGTGGACATCAAAAACAGCCTTTGTTCTAGACCTTAAAGCACGGACTAGCTGAGGACCAAAAGTCAGGTTTGGAACGAACGATCCGTCCATTATGTCCAGATGAATCCAACCGGCTCCGCTTGAATCAATCTGCGAAACTGCGCCTCCAAAATCGGCAAAATCGGCGGATAAAATTGATGGTGAAACGATAATTTTGTTCATTTTTTGACATATTACATCTTAAGGATACTATTGTCAAACCATGAAAAAATGGTATACTGTAACGAGATAATGGAAAATGGGCAAGCATCGCTTCCAAAAAGCGTCGGGCTGCTAAAAAAAGCCTATGACAAACTGAAAGACTCAGATGTTGTAACAGCCCAGATCCTTATGGAACAGGCTCTGGATTTGGATTTTGAGAACGAAGAAATTAAGCATGCGCTTAAATGTGTTCATTGGTGGATTGAGCATACCAGGAGGATTGATGAGACGGGAAACCCTTATGAAAAAGGCGTTTTCCTAATTACCCAGTTAAAGCAATATTATGTTTTTCTTGGGCAATTTGATAAGGTATACGAACAATGCCAATACGCAGTTCGTTATTTTGTTTATTCAAAAGCGCTTGTTCATTTTAAAGGATTGCTTGGAAATCCTGCAAATCAAAATGATCCTGGTTTGTTATTATTTGTCGGACGATGTTACAAAGGACTTGGTAATTATGACGAAGCTCTTAATTATCTGGAACAAGCTGTGCACATTAAAAGGGAGGATGCGGAAATACTTGCGGAGGTGGCGGACATAAACGCTTTGCTTTCGCAGACAAAAACAGCTAAAGCGCTTTTTAGAGAAGCGTTTTTTATAGACCCGTTAAAAATTGATTTAAGGTTTATGGAGTCGGCTTTAATTCTTAAACTACGGGACAGTGTTTATGAATTGGGCTACAGAAACGAAGAACTGCTTGAATGGATGCCGGTTTACGGTTATTTACAGGAGGTGTTTTCGGTAAAACGTGAGCTAAAACAGATGGAAGCAGGCAGGTTAAAGCAGTCGATTTTTTTATTGGAAGCGGAATATGAAGCCAATCCTGCGAGGCAAAGTCTTTTAAGACCAAGGCTGTTAAATCAATATTTTTGGCTTATTGATTATTACATTATAAATCGTGAGGATTCTTCGTTCATAGAGGAAACCTTGCTTAAAATAAAAGTAAAAGATCCGGATATTTTTAAGTTATATACCGGCTAGATATGAGGAGTAAAAGTTTATGAATAATGCTGAAACAACACCGGCAGTGACACATTCAGAGAAAGCTCAGGCTTTGTTGAAAAATTTACAGGAAACGCTGAACGAAGAAAAATGGACCAGGGCAAGTCTTGGTAATTATTCAACTAACCAATTCAAGGAACTTGACGAAATCCTTAATGCTGCCCGCAGTGAAAAGGTAATAGACGATCTTAAAAAGAATTGTGATGATCACCTTGCAAATACTAGAAACAGCATAAACGCTCTTTATTTATCAGGAATGATAGCAATTTCCCGCCAGATAATTGATGACGGAGCTATGATAAATCTTGTTTCTATATTTTTAGATAACAACAAATGGAAAATTGTAGAATACCTTTGCGAAAGAATCCTTGAACACGGTGAATCAAAGTATGCGCTTCGCACTCTTGCAGATTGTTATAAAAATAATAACGAAGAAGATAAAATATACGAAGTTTGGGAAAAACTTGTAAAGATAGATTTTGAAGAAGCGGATATTGTAAAATCGTTAGCTGAACGTTATGAAAAGAAGAATAAAACTGAAGAAGCGGTAGATTATTATAAAAAAGCGCTTCACAGATATTTAAACAAATCAAATTTTGCAAACATAAAAGAAATTTGGGAAAAATTAATCAGCATCAATATCGAAGATATAGACTTCTTTTTGCATATACAAAAAAAGATCGCAAAAACTGTGTCAGAAGACAAAGCTGTTATTTTATTAAACGAACTGTATTCCAAATATAAAGATAAAGATGTAGAAATTGCAATTACAATTTTAAAAACAATTCTTGAATATGACGAAAAGGATGTGCATGGACGAAGAGAAATTATTGAATGTTACAAGAAAAAATATGCAACTCATAGTCAGTTGGATGAATATATACGTATTTCAAATCTTTCCCAGAATTACCGTGCTGTAGGTCAGGCAATTGCGGATTTTGAAAAGCATATTGCGTTTGATAAAGGAAACTTTGTTTATCACCGCACATGGGGAGTTGGAAGAATTGCAAGCATAGTAGATGACGAAATAAAAATTGATTTCTCAAAAAAGAGAGGTCATGTAATGTCTTTAAAAATGGCGGTTGACGCTCTTCAAACGCTTTCTAAAGAACATATTTGGGTATTAAAAGCGACAAACAAAAAAGAAGAATTACACAGCAAAGTAAAGAGCGATTATGTCTGGACATTAAAAACAATTATAAAAAGTTTTGGTTCTGCCGACATGAAGAGAATTAAAGCAGAGCTCTCCCCTGCTCTTTTAAGCGCGGGAGAATGGTCTACATGGAATTCCAAAGCACGTGATATTTTAAAATCTAATATTGATTTTGGAATAAGCATAGACAACAGCGATGTTTTTATTGTGCGTGACAGACCTGTAAGCGTTGTAGAAAAACTTTATAATGAGTTTACCGCGCAACGCAATTTCTATGATAAAGTTTCCGCTATACGCGATTATGTCAAAAATAGTGATGCATCAGAGGATTCTGATTATTTTACAGAAATGTTTTCGTTCTTTACAGGATTTTTACGCACATCAACAGGTGATCCTTCAAGGAGAGCCGCAGAAGCTGTAAGTCACAATAATGAATATACAATTGCAAGCTGCCTGCTTGTTAATGAAATAACTTCAAATGAAAAATACTCACGCTATAAAGCAGCAGTTTCATCTTCATTTTCGGATATTTTCAAAAAAATAAAAGATGTACCCGGAATCTTTAAAAACATGAAAGATTCAAAATTAAAAACTGATTTTTTATCCAACATAAAACAGCATATTCAGGAATGGTCAGATGTTTATATTAAGATTTTTCCGTATTCGCAGCTTGATACAATTATCGATGATTTAGAAAAAGCAGGCTATAAAGATAAGATACTAACTTTGTGCAATGATTGTTTTGACAGATACCGTGACTGTCGTGAAGCTGTTGTATGGTTCTTTAAAAAAGTAAAAGACAATGAGAAAGAAAAAGAAAAAAACAAACAAAAAGAAATATACAAAAACTTGTTTAATGACGCAAACATCGGAATCGAAAAACAGCTTATTACACTTATTCACATTATGGATTTAACTTACAGGGATATTGATAATCATAAGGACACTGTCGAAAACAGAAAAATAAACAAGCTTGTTCATAATATTCTTTTTAAAGACGGCGAAATTGCGTCGTTCATTGATAACTCTGACGAAGAAGCAATCATAAGAATATTTACTTTTGTAAACGATGTTAAAGATTTAGATCCTCAGGATAAGCTAAACCTTCGTTCAAGAATTGTTGATAAGCTGCCAGGGTTCAAATTCTTCGGAGATACGGAAAAAAAGGTATCAAGAGGACTTATGGTTACCCAGGCTATGTACGAGGAGAAACAAAAACAACTTACCCATATCATGGATGTGGAAGTGCCTGCAAACTCCAAGGAAATCGAATATGCGCTGTCTCTTGGCGATTTAAGGGAAAATGCCGAATACAAGGCTGCAAAAGAAAGACAGGAACAGCTCAATTCCCAGGTTGCAAAACTCAAGGAAGATATCGACAGAGCTCAATTGTTCGACCCCAATTCTATCAATACTTCAAAGGCTTCCTTTGGTACAAAAGTTATTCTGTTCAACGAAACCAAAGGAGAAAAAGAAGAATTTACAATTCTAGGTCCCTGGGAATCTGATCCAAATAGTAAAATTATTTCCTATCTTTCTCCGATTGGAAGTGCTATACTGAATAAGTCGGTTGGAGATAAGTTTGATTTTAATATAGACTCAGGCAAGGTTTCATATCTTGTAGAGAGTATTAGCGCGGCTGTGATTTGATGGGAATAAAAAAGGGGTGAATATGAAAAGGACTATTCTGGTATTCGTATTAGTTTTTTGCGCATTATTCGGCATGAACAGCGAACAGGCTTATGGGCAGGCTTCGTCTCCCATTGACCTTGTTTTGCTTCTGGATACGTCCTCAAACATGAGCTCGTCTTATGAGAATGTGAACAATTACATTACAGGCGCATTTCTTAACGAGTTTTTAAGAGTTGGAGATACTTTTCATTTAATCGCTTTTTCAGGCAATTCAAGGCTGGATGTTGCCAGAAGAATTTCAGGTGTAGGTGATGTTGAAACAATAATCGGGCGAATGCTTCTGCAGTACCCCGTAGAAAGAGGTTCAAATATCGGTTCTGCTTTAACTTATGCCGAGCAGTATATTGTTTCTCTTCCAAGCCGTCCAAAAAAGATTGTTTTGGTAAGTACCGGCGGCTCTGGAGTTGATAATCTTGTATCAAGTTCAAAACAGCGTTTAAATTCCAGAAATACAACACTAGATTATATTCAGGTAACGCCTGGTCAGCCTTTAACAAATCTTCCAAGATCCGGGCGTCCTGCAGATCAGAGAACAGCGGCTGGCGCAGGTTCTACAGCAACAACAACAGCATCTGCCGCAGGAACAACGCAAGGTACAGGTTCTGCTTCTTCACAGCAATCAACAAATCAATTTAATGATTCAAGAGGCACAGGCACAGAAAATGATTCCTGGCGCACTTCTGAATTTAATGCAGACGGAGAAAGAATTTCAGGAACCGGATTTACAGATTATGATCCGCAAACAGGGGAAGCATCCGGCGGATTAACATCCGATGGATTTGCATCTGAAGGTTACGAATCAACTTCCGCAGGTTTCCCTGAAACACAAAGAACAAGAGATGCCGGAGAATCCTGGGCTTCATCGCTTCCAATTATAATTGCGGTTATTATTGGCATATTATTGCTGTTGGGTTTAATTCTACTGCTCGCTTCACGAAGGCTGGGCTCCAGCCCTAACCGTGTAATG
>Ga0123356_10004004_pt1 | contig 15302 bp, 13 predicted proteins | sample TergutEmb28metaG_2_FD_92546 | JGI IMG/M metagenome (GOLD analysis project Ga0123356, IMG submission 92546) | Embiratermes neotenicus P3 segment gut microbial communities from Petit-Saut dam, French Guiana - Emb289 P3 | ecosystem: Host-associated > Arthropoda: Insects > Digestive system > Gut ... | reverse complement strand
CCTTTGTAACCAAGCTCGCGTAATTTTCCTGTTGTTTCTATTCCGTCCATTTCGGGCATCATGTGATCCATGAATATTACGCTGTAAACTTTTCCATTTTTTACTTTTTCTATTGCCGCAAATCCGCTGTTAGCAGTTTCTATTTTTAATCTGTAAGGTCTTAGTAATCCTTCTGCTACAAAAAGATTAGTTTCAACATCATCTACAACAAGAACGCTTCCGTATGGCATGGGTTCACGCATAATTTGTAATCTGCTAATCTGCCGTTCACTGCTGAATGTAAAGTTTCGTAGTCTTTGTGCAATATCTGCGCCAATAGGTATGTATTCATCAATTGTTTGATGCAGCGTTACTGTAAATACACTGCCTTTACCCCATTCACTTTCTGCACTGATAGTGCCGTCCATCGTTTCAACAAGTTTTTGCGTAATGTTTAAACCTAAACCAGTTCCTTCTGTATTACGGTTAGCTTCTGTGTTGAAACGTAAATATTCAGAAAATAGACGCTTTTTGTCTTCGTCTTTCATGCCCTGCCCGGTATCTTCCACAGAGAAGTTTAAAACTACATTAGTGTCCGTAATTTCATGTCTTACTGATAATTTTACTTGTCCTTTTTCTGTGTATTTAATTGCGTTTGAAAGCAGGTTATTTAATACTTGCTTAAGGCGCAGTTCATCGCCGTAGAGTCTTGCAGGCAGGTCTTCTTTTATATCCAGAATAAATTCAATTGGCTTTGATCCTATACGGATGATATTAAGCTGAACTGTATCGTTTATCATGCTTGGCATATCATATTCTGTAATATTAAATTGTAATTTTCCTGTCTCTATTTTTGACATATCAAGAATATCATTGATAATTCCAAGGAGACTGTTTCCTGATGATAATATTTTTTCCTGTGCTGCAGCGTATTTGATAGGTAAGTTACTGTCTTCCAGCTGGATTTGTGAAATTCCAATAATAGCGTTTAAAGGAGTACGGATTTCGTGTGACATCATTGCTAAAAATTCACTCTTTGATCGTGTAGCTGCCTCAGCCGCACGCTGAGATTCTATAATAGAAGTTATTTCTACACAGTCAAAGAAGCGTGCTATGCCTATAATTTCATTGCGAGGGTCTTTTTCTCCCATCGGAATAGAGTGGAGCATAAAACTTCTTACAACCATAGGTTGTGAAATCGAATGCTGTGAAGCAGAAGATTGAACAACTTTGGAATTTTTTCCATTGCTTGTTATCATTTCAAAGGTTGTTTGTATTGTGCCATACCGTTCCAGTAACTCGCCAAAAAAATATCTTAATTCTATTGTAGGAAATAGATCGACAAAAGGCAGATTAATCGCATATTCCTGTTTTTCTATACCTAAAATTTCGGCAAATGATTTGCTTATATACTCAACCCGTGCCTGATTATTTACTATTACAATTAAGCTGGAAGATCCTTCCAAAACTTTATCAAACATTTGTTTTGTCCGCTGCGAGCGGTTCAGCATCCCGATAGAATAATTTCCAAGTACAAGAATTACTATATAAACAAAAACCATTGCAAAGAAACTAAATATTTCATCAACTCCTGAATGTCCGGATTCAAGAAGCTGGAGATCGCAGACAAATATTAAAAATGCAACCATCGCTGTTGTAGCAGAAACCATTATTATAAGACCTTTAACATTTACATATAACAGGCTTACCAACGAGCAGCCTATTAAGAAAATATAAATTGTGCGGTTGCCGCCAAGTAATAATGAAACAGAAGCCAGTTCTACAACCGCAACAGATAAAGGTACAAATATTGATAATTGCAGACTTTTAAAATTTTTATTTTTTGTAATAAAAATACCAAGCAGAATTAAAACAACGCTTGTTAATATACGAATATGCGTATTTTCTAAATTGTAAATTATATAAACTGCCGCCTGAATAATTGCATAGGTGATAATAATAAATCTTGCAGGTCTTCTTGCCAGGTTGGTGTAGTCTATCATGTTCTGTAACCCTCTTTGGGTTTGCCGTAAATAAGCGGCAGTTTAGAAAGGTCAACTCCGCTTGGGCATACAAAATTAACTGCGCCTGGCATTATCTCATATTCAATTGATGTACCGTACATAGTCTGTCCGTCTATGCTCATGCACATAACTTCGTCAGATGAAAGTTTAATATTTTTCGCTTTGTAATGTAAAACAAGATCAGGTATTTTACGGTAGTCGCCTTTTGTATAAACAGAAACATTGGATAACAAATCTAATATGGATGCATTTTTAAACATATATACATCCAGTATTCCATTATCCGGGTGCGCATCAACGGCAGAAAACATGTTTTTACCGTAACAAGGCGCATTTGCAACCAATACGGAAATAAAGTCGCCCTCTATTTTGTTACCGTCTATCTCTACTAAATATTTTTGACCTGCTTTGCCTGAAACTATTCTGACAATGGCAGCCAATACATAAGCAATGTCTTCCGGCATTCCTTTTTCTATCCATTCATCGCCTTTCATGTTTGCATAAGCTTCTACCCCTGCTATTGCAAAACCTATGCCGTAATTATTCCCGCAGCGGATTATATCTAAAGGGATTGTTTTGGAAAAAACCATATTATCTAAACGTAAAAAATATTTTTCGCTGCGAGAACCAAAATATCTTAAAAAAGCATTTGCGCTGCCATAAGGGTGCGCTGCAACTTCTACATTTTTTAGTCCTGCAATGCTGTTTATAACTTCAAAGAGAGTGCCGTTTCCGCCAATCGAGTGTATGCGGACAGTTTCGTTTGCATCAGAGATATACCGCCTGATAAATGAAAGAGAATCTCGGCACCATCTGGATTCAAAAATATCATAACGTAACCCCGACCATTCTTTAAAAAAAGCATTAATATTATCTCTGATTTTTTTTGTTTTTCCGTTTATTCCTTTTGCTACAGGGTTAATTATAAATAAATGCCTCATTTATTATCCAATGTTAATTTTAATACGCTGAAGCAGAAGACTTGCATGAAAAGGCTTGGATATGTAATCAATTGCTCCAAGAGTAAGCCCTTCTAATCTGTCTTCTGAGACAATAGAGGCTGTTAAAAAGATAACGGGAATATCTTTTGTTTCCGGTTTGGACTTTAATATTTTTATTGCTTCAAAACCGCCCATTTCAGGCATTTCGACGTCAAGTAAGATTAAATCCGGGGTAATTTTCTCCAGTAATTGAAACATTTTGTCCGCAGATGGCATAGCATAAGCCTTATAAGTGCCTTCCAGCGCTGTTTTTGCCGTAACCAGGTTTGTGGCATTGTCATCAACTATAAAAACTGTTTTCATCTTGTTTTTATTATATCACTATATTTATTTTTTGTATATTATATATCAGGCAATTTTAGATTTTCCTGTATTTTGTCAAACTCCCGCAAAGCTTGCAGCAGAGGCTTCCTGAGTGCGGTTTAACTGCAAAAATGCAATTTTTTTTAATTATCGCTTCTCCTGCTGACATTGATCATGTTTTTATTTCGCATAAAAAAAACCGTCAGCTTGTTTTATAAAATAATATTCATCATTTTTATATAATAGTACAAGTTTTTTATTTATTTAATTACTTTTTTAAAAAAAAATTTATATAAAAAAAATTGTTTTAATATATTAATTAATATTAAAATTTTCTTGACACTTGCTGCTAGTGTTTATATACTTTAATGTCGTATAACGTGTTATTTTATATCGTGTAACACAGTATATATAATCATTTTATGGTACTTGGAGGTTTTTATGAAACTTAGAATTAAATTAATATCTATAATTCTGGCGATGCTTACAACAGTAATTGTAATTTTGTCGATTTTTACTTTAACGCAATCTGCAAAAATGCAAAAAGCTACAACGTTTCAGTATGTGGAAGAAATGGCAGAATCTAATTCTTTAGAAATACAGCGGCGTATAGAAATTTATACCGGTTACGGTTCTGTTCTTGCCATGATATTCCGTGATTATGAAGATGTAGCAGAGCATACACGCAGAAGTAACTATAACGATTTTCTTCGAAGCATAATTAGCAAGAACCGACTATTATGGGTATATGGACAGCATGGCTTCCAAATACAATAGACAGCCGTGATGCAGAACTAGGACAGTATCAGACATTTTATACAAGGAGAGCAGGAACTCTTGAATATATTTCAGCAGGTTATGAAGGCTGGCAAAAATTTTTGGCGGAGATGACTGAAGTACCTGATATTGCTTCTCCTGTTTGGAGAGATATTCATGGATTTGGAAATGTTCCCATCGTTGCAGTTATGTTTCCTGTAAAAAATTCAAAAGGTTCTCTTGTTGGTCTTGTTGGAATTAATTATGTAAGCAGCATGCAGGTAATTGTTGATGAAATAAAAGAAGCAATTTATAACGGAGAGGGAATAGCAGCTGTTTATGCAAATGACGGCACAATTGTTGCGCATTATGATGAAACGAGAGTAAGAGGAAACATAAAAGATAATGCTGCAGAAATAAAAACACTTGGAAATTATCATAACCGTATTGTACGTGCAATTGAACAGGGAGGTGAAAATAAAAAACCTGTAATAATTCATAATTATTTTGATGATTTTGATACATCCATGCATGTAATTTACCAGCCTATTAAAATAACCGGAATGGATACTCCCTGGTCTTTAATGATAGCAGTTCCTATGAACGAAATTAACAAGCCTGTTAGGAATATGACCATTATGTCATCAATATTTGCGGTGGTAATTCTTGCGGCGGCAGGCATTATTACTTTTTTTGTCGCACAGAGCATGACAAAACCTATAATTAATGTAACAAATACTCTTAAGGATATTTCGGAAGGCGAAGGGGATCTTACAAAAGTAATTGAATGTAATACTAAAGATGAAATAGGAAGCCTTGCTTTGTATTTTAACCAAACGCTAAAAAAAATAAAAGATCTTGTAGTTATTATTAAAAACGAAGCTACAAAATTATCTGATATTGGAAATAATCTTTCCAGCAACATGAACGAGACAGCTGCGGCTGTAAATCAAATTACAGCAAATACTAAAAGCATAAAAGAACGTGTTATGAATCAGAGCGCAAGCGTAAGTCAGACTCATGCGACAATGGAACAGGTTACAATAAATATTCACAAGCTAAATGATCATGTAGAAGAGCAAAGTACGTATGTGTCACAGGCATCTTCTGCAATTGAAGAAATGGTAGCTAATGTGCAATCAGTCACCGAAACTCTTATAAAAAACGCAGCGAATGTTCGTATGTTAACAGAGTCTTCCGACATAGGACGCAGCGGGCTGCAGGAGGTTTCTTCAAATATACAGGAAATTTCCAAGGAATCAGAAGGATTGCTGGAGATTAACTCGGTAATGGAAAATATTGCAAGCCAGACAAATTTGCTTTCTATGAATGCGGCAATAGAAGCGGCTCATGCAGGAGAAGCAGGCAAAGGATTTGCTGTAGTTGCTGATGAAATCCGTAAGCTGGCAGAATCTTCCAGCGAACAGTCAAAAACAATTGGATTGGTATTAAAGAAGATAAAAGAATCGATAGAAAAGATAGCTTTTTCTACAGATAATGTTTTAAATAAATTTGAATCAATCGATACAAGCGTCAGGATTGTATCGCAGCAGGAAGATATAATTCGCAATGCCATGGAAGAACAAAAAACGGGAAGCAATCAAATACTGGAAGGCGTAAGCCAGGTAAATGAGATTACACGTCATGTTAAAACCGGTTCTCATGAAATGTATGAAGGAGCAAAAGAAGTTATACAGGAAAGCAATAATCTGGAAAAGGTTACCCAAGAAATAGCATCCGGCATGAACGAAATGGCATCAGGTGCAGAACAAATTAATATAGCTGTAAACCAGGTTAATGAGATTACAATTCAAAATAGGGATACAATTAATGTTCTTATAAAGGAAGTATCTCGCTTTAAAGTAAATTAATATTTATTTGCAGCAGATATAATTGCAAGAATATATCTGTCCATTAATAGATTTTCCATTACCGCAACAGGCGATCGAAGAAGCATATCGTACTCAGCTGTAATGGCAAGGCACGCTTCTGCAGAATCTAAATTATAACGCCGTGATGCTGCGGCATATTCGTCTTTTGCCTTTGGAGAAGAAAGCCCTATTTTTTTTAGCTCAAAGCTATTTGGCTGTGCATCTCCTGTTTCTAATAGGATTAAGTAATCGCTTAGTTTTCTAAAACACCAGGCTAAGCCTGCCAGTATGCTTTGTGCGCTTTGTTTTGCAGTTAGCATTACAGATACTGATTCCAGCGATTTTGAAAGATCCCCCGATGCAATGCGGGCAAAAAGCGTAAAGGCAGATTCCTCTCTATTGTGGGAAAGCCATTTTTCGATATCTTCCTTACAAAGGGAAGAGCCTGCAGACTGCTCTTTTGCGAAAAAAAACAATAGACGAGAACACTCTTTTTTTAGAGCATCTGTATTGTTTTCTACCATTTCAAGGATTGTATCAATGCAGTCTTTGTCGATGTCAAAACCTTCTCGTTTAAAGAACTGCTTAACCCATTCATTTTTTTCTCTTTCAAATAATTCGTAAAAAACCTTGCGGTTTACTTTTGAGCCGCCTGCCTGCGTACAGGCATCTTCCAGGCTGTTTGGAAGTTTTATTTCATCGGAAAGCAGCATTAAAACAGTGTTATTGTCTAAATCTTTAATGCATGAAGCAAGCAGTTCAATATCACTTTTGTCTTTAATAAGTTCTGCATTTTTTATAATTATAAGTTTAGAGTCTGCAAAAAGGCTGATGTTTTGAATAGTATCCGCAATTATACTTACAGGGGTATCGCCTGCATAATAAACAGTTTCTTCCGCATGAGCAGATGCTTTTTTTAACTGTTCTTTTATGGCGTTTATTTCATCCTGTTTTTTTCCAAGTTCAGGACCAAGAAAAATATGGAAAGCCATATTAGTAAGAGCGGACTAATGTAAAAAGTCTTCCAAGGATCTTTACATCCTGGCTGTATATTGGCTTATATGCAGGATTTTCCGCCTGCAGTTTAATTCTTGAGCTTTCTTTATAAAAGCGCTTAAGCGTAACAGCTTCGTCTATTACTGCCACAGCAATTTCACCATTGCGTACTGTGTTTTGCTTTTCGATTATTGCCGTATCGCCTTCCAGAATACCTGCGCCCGACATGGAATCGCCTTTTACTCTTAATGCAAAATATTTTTTGTTTTTCTTAAAAAGAGAACGATGCATAACAATATTGCCGTCAAAGTTTTCTTCTGCAAGAAGCGGTACGCCTGCCGCAACGCTCCCCAGAATCGGAATTTCGATTAAGTCTGGAGAATCCTCAGGTCTTTTATATGTGAGCCCCATTGTTCGCGGCCGTTTATCGGCATGTTTTAAATGACCTTTTTTTCTTAGAGCAGTTATATGATCATGCGCTCCCTTAACAGAAATTTCAAAATTATCTGCGATCTCTCTTACTGTAGGAGGATACGATTGCTTCCTGATATAATCAGCAATAAAGTTGAGGACTTGCTTTTGACGATTTGTTAATTCTTTCATAACTATTCTTTACTCCCTGTATTTGTAGAGGTAATACTATACTTCCTCAATTTTGCATGGAGGTTGCTCGGATACATTCCGATGGCTTCCGCCGTTCTTGAGATTATACCATTATTCTTTAAAAGTTGGAACTCCAAATAATGCTTTTCAAAATTATCCCTTGCATCATTGTAATTCTTTTCCAATATACCTAAAGGCAGAGCTGCCTGCAGCGATGTTTCATCTGTTTTTGCGCCTGATTTTCTTTCCTTTTTATTAAGCAGTTTTAGCAGTTCATTCCCCGAGATTGTATTACCTTGATGCATTACGGCTATACGTTCCGCCAAATTCTTCAATTCCCGCACATTTCCGGGCCAATTATGGGAAATAAGGAGTTCCGATGCTTCAGTTTCCAATGTCATTTCCTTTTTTAAAGCGCCAAGGAAGTGGCAGAGTAATAGCGGTATATCTTCAGGCCTTTCCCTAAGCGGAGGCGCATTTATAGGTATAACATTTAATCTAAAGAAAAGATCCTGCCTAAATTTACCCTCTTCGCAGGCTTTTTCCAAATCCTGATTGGTTGCCGCAATAATACGCACATCAGTTTCTATTGTTTTTTCGCCGCCAACACGTTCGATTTTTTGTTCCTGAATAACCCTTAATACTTTTGCCTGCGCAGAAAGGCTCATATCGCCAATTTCGTCAAGGAAGAGCGTTCCGCCGTGCGCTAACTCAAACCGCCCCTTGCGCGTAGAAACTGCATCTGTAAAAGCGCCTTTTTCGTGCCCGAATAATTCGCTTTCTATAAGGCTTTCCGGAATTGCCGCGCAATTTACATCTATAAAAGGATTATCAGCGCGCGCAGAGCACAGGTGAATAGCCCTTGCGATAACTTCCTTGCCTGAACCATTCTCGCCTGTTATTAATATTCTTGCGTCACTGTCAGAGGCTTGTTTAACAATCTCGCGAATATTGCTTATGGCGGAGCTAGTTCCAATTATATCTTCACAGGCAATATTACTGAGTTTTTTTAATGTTTTGTTTTCTTCGCGGAGCTTTTTAATGGCAAGCGCATTTCTGCATACTGTAAGAACTTTATCAAGCGACAGCGGTTTCTCCAAAAACTCAAAAGCGCCAAGCTTAACAGCACGCACCGCCATATCAATATTAGCGTGCCCTGAAATCATTACAATTTCTGCAGGTGATTCTTTGTGTATTTTTTCCAGCGCTTCAATGCCGCCAAGTTTTGGAAGAAGAACATCAAGGAAAATTAAATCTACGGTTTCCTTTTTAAGTATCTCCATTCCTATTATTGCATCTTCTGCAGTAAAGACTTTATATTTTTCATCTTCAAGAATTGAACAAAGAGTAGATCTGATACCTGGTTCATCATCAATGATTAAAATAGCTGCCACTATAATTCATCCTTAATAGATTATGCGGTTAAGCTGCCGGCAAATCAATATAAAACGTAGAACCCATATCAGGCGCAGAATCAAACCAAATTGCTCCGCCGTGATCTGTTACAATGCGTTCTATAATGGGAAGCCCAAGCCCTGTGCCTGATTTTTTTGACGTATAATATGGTGTAAAAATATTCTGGGCTTCTTCAGAGCTAATCCCTTTGCCGGAATCTTTGACGCTTATTCTACAGTAACAAACTTCTCTTTTTTTAACAAGGTCTGTGCGTATTTCTATTAGTCCTTTTCCATCCATGGAATCTATGGCATTTATAACTAGGTTTGTTATTATTTGAGACAATCTATGTTTGTCTATTTTGATTCTTATGCCTGTTTGAACATGTTCTATATCAAGCGTAACTTTTGGATACGATGACGAGTATGAGTTTATTACTTCTTCTACAGGATCTCGGACATCGGTTAATGTTTTTGATGGTTCTATAGGTTTAGATAATGTTCTAAATTCATTAAGCAAAGCAGAAAGCCCTTCTGTTTCCTGAATAATTGCCATCATGGAGCTTTCCAGTATTTCGCCAATCTGTTCAGGGCTCTTCTGCCATCTGCGCAGTATTCGTTCTGCAGACAGTTTGATGGGCGTAAGCGGATTTTTTATTTCATGAGCTAGCTGCTGCGCCATATTTTGCCATATCGAAATTTTTTCATTCTTTAAAAGAGCTTCTCGGGATTTTTCCAAATCCTGTACCATAGAGTTAAAAGACTTGATTAATATTCCAAGTTCATCATTGCGGCGTGTTAATATTTGTATGGAAAAATCCCCTTCGGCTACTCTTTGTGTTGCAGATGTTAATTCTACAATAGGTTTTGTAATTCTTCGTGTAAAAGAAATTGCAATAAGAGCAGTCATTAAAAGGGTAGGAAGGAAAAACACCACATAATAATAAAATAAAAGCGGACGCATGTTTTTTCTTAGTTCGTTTACAGTTTCAAAATGCTCCGCCTGATTTTCCAGCGCAGCCTTTCCAATATCAAAATCAGCGCCAAGATTATAACTTATTATATAAACTTGATTCTGGGATATTCTTTGCGCATATCGAATTACTCCCATATCTCTGGGTATTTCTCTTGTAACAAAACCGTTTTCCACAGAAGGCGGAGACGACAGGGTAAAAGTTTCATTTCCCAGAAAAGAACTTTCTGTCCATGTGTTTGTCTGTCCGCTGCCTGAATCATGGCTTGATAAATGAAAAACCTGAACAGAGGAAATATTCGCAGGCAGCCTGCCTTGCCTGGAAACGTTTGTAAAATCGGTTTGCCTAATAATATTTTCGAACCGTTCAAGGTGCAGCGTATAATTTTCTGCGACAAAACTGTTAGCCGATCTTGCAGCTGCAGAAGTGTCTAAATTATGCCAAAAGCGGACAATCTCGCTTAATGCAGTGCTTGTCATCAGTATTACAGGCGTTATGGAAAATAAAACAATAACTGCAAAGTAACCTATAAGCCTTGCGTTAAATTTGCTTCCGGGGCGTTTAAAAATAAAATCCATTATTAGATTAAAAAATGAAAATCCAAGAACAATCATTAGAACGATAGGAATTGTAAAAAAAACAATCAGGTGCAGTCTTTCAGGAACATTGCCGTCCTGAAGGGTATCTATATAAAAACTTCTGGAAAAAAGAAAAGAAAGAACGCACAAAAGAGCATAAATGAGAATTAATATACGTACGCTGATTATTGTATATTCTTGACGTATCTTCACGCAGTTTACTCTTCTTCGAATTTTGATTCAAAGAGCTTGACCAGCGTATCTACCGCAAGAACTTCATCATCTCCATCTGCGATAATTTTTAGCTCAGTTCCATACGCTGCGCCTAAGGTTATAATACCCATAATTGATTTTGCGTTTATCCGATCAGTTCCTTTTTCTATATAAATATTAGATTTAAAATTTTTGGTTGTTTGGACAAGAATAGCCGAAGGACGTGCGTGAATGCCTGCTCTGTTTGATACTGTTACTTTTTTTTCAGTCATATTTTATTCCTTATATTATATCATCATGACCAAAGAAAACAGAGCGGGTAGCGTCACTTTCGATCCATTTTAGGATATTTTTGTTAAACTCCCTTGCCGCATGATAGCCCATCGATTTTAACCTTTCATTCATCGCCGCAGTTTCGATGATAATTGGAATATTGCGCCCAGGTCTTACAGGTATTGTAAGTTTGGGAATATTTACACCAAGCAGTTCTATTGTGTGGTCTTCTGCGCCAAGCCTGTCGTAATTTTTGTTTGAATCCCATTCTTCAAGTTCAACAACAAGCTGTATTTCTTTGCGATCCCTTATAGCTCTAACTCCAAAGAGATGCGTTATATTGATAATACCAGGTCCGCGGATTTCCATGTGGTGTCCGATTATTCTGTTTGCGCCTGCTCCCATCAAGGTATTTCCGTATATACAATTTATTTCTACAACATCGTCAGCAACAAGCCTGTGTCCGTGATGAATTAATTCCAGGGCTGTTTCACTTTTTCCAACGCCTGAATCGCCTTGTATTAAAATGCCCAAACCATAAACTTCTACAAGTACGCCGTGAACAACCTGACGCGGAGAAAAGATTCTGGAAAGGATACGCATTATTCTTGCAGAAAAATCCGATGATCCCAAATCTGTTTGCAATATCGGACATTGGGCATTTTCGGCTATTTCAAAAAAATCTTTGTGCGGACTATGGTTATGCGTAAAAATACAGCAGGGCATCGAAAAGCTGAACATTTCCTTGATAGTGTCGGTTTTTCCTTCGTTTTCCAGACGCTTTAAATAGGACATTTCTCCTCGTCCAAAAAGCTGGATTCTTTGATAGGCAAAATCTTCAAAAAAGCCCATTATTGCGCCCATTGGTCTGTTTAAGTCTGGAATATCGATAGGTCTCCCAAGCCCCTTTCTGCCGCCAATACAGCGTAAATTTAGGGAGTTATGCTCTTTGAGATCCAGATCGATTAAATCGAGTACAGTAAATACTCTTTCTGCCATTCTTTAATTTTAATGGAAATTTGCATACCATGCAACTCGACAAAATCCTGATTTTTCCGTATTATACCTGTAAATACCCTTTCTACTTGGAGTTTTTATGCGAGTTTACAACTTTTCACCCGGACCTTCGGTTCTTCCTGTTTCGGTTCTAGAAAGAGCCGCTTCCGAAATGACAGATGCCAACGGCACAGGTCAATCAGTAATGGAAATGAGCCATCGTTCAAAGGATTATAAACCTATTTTCGAGAAAACAGAGTCTCTGCTTAGAGAACTTATGGGCATTCCGTCAAATTATAAAGTTCTCTTTTTACAGGGCGGCGCTTCTCTGCAGTTTTCTATGATTCCTCTTAATCTGGCAGCAGGAGATGCTCCCGGTGTTGGAAAAAAAGCTACATATATTGATACAGGTATATGGGCTGACAAAGCTGCAAAAGAAGGCGCAAAATATGCTGCGGTAGAAGTAAAGGCAAGTTCAAAAGATAAAGCCTACACATATATTCCCGATGCTCCTGCACCAAGTTCTGGTGATGCTTATTACCATATAACATTGAACAATACTATTGTAGGAACAAAGTGGGATAAGCTCCCCGATACAGGATCAGTGCCGCTGGTTTCTGATATTTCCAGCTGCATTTTGTCTGAACCGCTTGATGTAAGCAAGTTTGGCATAATTTATGCAGGCGCACAAAAGAACCTTGGTCCTGCAGGAACAACTCTTGTTATCATCCGAGAAGACTTAATCGGCAAAGCTCCCGACTGGACTCCGATAATGCTTCGTTATGATACTCATGTAAGTGAAGGTTCTATGTATAACACGCCGCCATGCTACGGCATATACATGATAGGTCTTGTTCTGGAATGGATCAAAAACCTTGGCGGAGTTGAAGCAATGGCTAAACTTAACCGTGAAAAAGCGGATTTATTTTACAACTACCTTGATGATTCAAAATTATTTTACTCGCCTGTCGAAAAACAATTCCGCAGCTTAATGAATATTCCGTTTGTTACAATGGCAGATGATGATGCAAAAAAAACCGAACAGGAAGCTCGTTTTGTTAAAGAAGCTGCTGCAGCAGGGCTAGTGAATCTTGCAGGACATCGCCTTGTTGGCGGAATGAGAGCCAGTATTTACAACGCTATGCCTATTGATGGAGTAAAAGCGCTGATAGATTTCATGAAAAAATTTGAAAGCAGTATATAAAAAAGAGGTGTCATGAAACTTTGTTTCATGTCCGATTATATCGCCTGACCACTTATAAGTGGTCAGACAAAAATGAGGTGTAATATGTTTCGTATACAAACATTAAACAAGATTTCTTCTATAGGATTGGATCTTTTTCCAAGAGACAAGTATGAAATAGCAAGCGATATCTCTAATCCAGATGCAATTTTGGTTAGAAGCGCAGATATGAACGATATGGAAATTCCATCTTCTGTGCTAGCAATTGCCAGAGCAGGAGCAGGTTATAATAATATCCCTGTTAAACGCTGCAGCGAAAGCGGAGTAGTGGTTTTTAATACGCCTGGGGCTAATGCCAACGCGGTTAAAGAACTAGCTCTTGCCGCTCTGCTTATTTCTTCACGCAATATCGTAGGCGGTATTAACTGGACTTCGACTGTTGCTGACAAAGCGGATGTCGCCGATTTAGTAGAAAAAGAAAAATCAAAATTTACAGGACCGGAACTTAAAGGAAAAACTTTGGGCGTTATCGGTCTTGGAGCTATCGGCGTAATGGTTGCAAATGATGCAATGGCTCTTGGAATGAAGGTAATAGGTTTTGATCCTTACATTTCTGTAGACGCTGCATGGCATCTTTCCAGCGATGTTGCCCGTGCCGACAGTCTGGAAAGCCTGCTTACCAAGTCCGATTACGTTACCTTGCATATTCCGCAGAGCGAAGCTACAAAAGGTCTTTTAGACGCTGACAAGTTTAAAATTATTAAAAAAGACGCACGTGTTATTAATCTTTCACGCAATGCGCTTGTTAAAGATAAAGATGTAGTTGAAGCTTTGGAAGCAGGAAAAATAAGCTGTTATGTAACAGATTTTCCATCACAGGAGCTTTTAGCGTGTAAGAAAGTTATAGGTATTCCGCACCTTGGAGCATCTACGCCTGAAGCCGAAGATAATTGCGCGATAATGGCAGTTCAGCAAATTATGGATTACCTTGAAAACGGAGAAATCCGTAATTCTGTTAATTTCCCCAAATGCAGACTTGAGCAAAGATATCCGAACAGGCTGCTTGTTGTAAATAGAAACATCCCCAATATGGTAGGACAAATAACTACTAATCTTGCGAATGCGAATATTAACATTCAAGATTTAATTAACCATCATCTTAACGATTTTGGGTACAACATTATTGATACAGAGCAGAGCATTTCTGAATCTGTGCTTGAACAAATCCGCAAAGTTGACGGGATAATTAAGGTTAGAGAAATTAAAAGGTAGATTTTTTGGAATTATCATTTCAAAGAATAAAGATGGAACTTGTAATACCCCTGTTTATAGGGGTATTCTGTTCTTTGTTTTTCTGTGTTTTTATAGGCGTAAGTTACGGTTTTTTTCCAAAGCCTGACGTAGTTATAGTTGATGAACCTGAAGAAGAAGATTACAAACTGCTTTTTTCTGTAACAGAAACAGTTCCGGATATAGTTTTAAAATACTACAGAGACCCCGCTTTTAAAGAATGGGTTATTGATTTCTTTACAAACATTTGTTCAGGAAGGGAAATTGCGCAGGCTATTTTGGATAGCTCTGATGAATTTGAAGTGTCACCAGCGCTGGCTTTTGCTTTATGCTGGGAAGAAAGCAGATTTATGCCCTATGCAATTAACCGTCAAAACCGAAACGGAAGTATCGACCGTGGGTTGTTTCAGTTAAACAACCGATCTTTTCCGCAGCTTGAAATATCCGCTTATTATAATATAAACACCAACGCGCGGTATGGAATTGGTTATCTGCGCCAATGTTTAAATTTTGGCGGAACAGAAATCTCTGCTCTTGCAATGTATAATGCAGGTTCCGGAAGAATAAGAACTACAGGCGCACCTGAGGTTACGCTTAATTATATTGCAAGAATTTTAGATAATCGCAGAAAGATAGAAAGCCGCTTCCATTCCAGATTAATTGTCGAAGAGGAATCCCGCCTGGCAGAAAGCAGTTCAGGCGGCAGTTTATTCAGCGTCTGGTAAAATATTCCATTTTGCAATCGCCTTGCAATTTTTTAAGCGGCGTTGTGTATGCTGCAAAGCTGCGTCACGGTGTTTTTCCTGCTGTTCTTTGACCCAGGCTGGAGCTTTACAAAGGAAGTTGATAGAGACAGAATTTCCTTCTT
>Ga0123356_10004003_pt1 | contig 15303 bp, 13 predicted proteins | sample TergutEmb28metaG_2_FD_92546 | JGI IMG/M metagenome (GOLD analysis project Ga0123356, IMG submission 92546) | Embiratermes neotenicus P3 segment gut microbial communities from Petit-Saut dam, French Guiana - Emb289 P3 | ecosystem: Host-associated > Arthropoda: Insects > Digestive system > Gut ... | reverse complement strand
TCAGCTGCTGCGGCCTGGACGGCGCCGTTGGCTGCGGCGAGACGGCCGGCCATGATGACCAGAGCCAGGAACAAGAACACTGCGGGGATGGTGATGGCCACGCCCAGGCTCAACTGCCCGGCGTCGGCGCTCGCCGGAGTGTCAGACGGGCGTCGCCACGGCCTTCGGATCGTCAGTGTGGCGCTCATGGTGCTGTGAACCGTTCGACGGGGGCGGTGACGGTCTGGGTGATGGTCAGCGGGGGCAGACCGGGGACGAACGTCTTGGCGGTGCCGCGGACGGTGACGGTGACGTCCGTGGCGGTATCGGTGGCGTCGACGCTGGCGTCTTCCAGCAGGGACGAACCGCCGGCGCGGTCGAGACGGGCGCGGGCCTCGTCGGCGGCTGCTGCACCCCCGTGGACCGCCCCTGCGACCGCACCGCCGTTGGCGGCCCACCGTGCCGCGTCGCGGGCGTGGTAGTACACCCCGGCCTGGATCACCGTCATCACCAGGGCCAGGACCGCCGGGAACAAGATGGCTGCTTCGACAGCTGCCGAGCCCTCGTCCCACCGGCGACGCCGTGACGTTCGGCGGCGGACCATCAGTGGATCTGGGTCATGTAGTTCTCGGCGACCTCTTTGACCAGTCCGACGATCAAGATGGCCAAGGTGACGAACCCGGCGATGATGATGACCGTGCTCAGCGTGCCGTCACCGGTGTCGTCGCGGCGGAGCTTGGCGAGGACTGTGAGTATGCGGGTCATGGTGTTCCTTCCTCAGGGGGTGGGTACTACCTGGTGAGCATCTGCCAGGCCAGGGGTGCCACGATCGCCAAGGCGACGACGATCACGGTCATGGACATCGGGGCGGTCATGGTCACCGACGCGGCGTTGGCTGCGGCGCGGTCGGCGGAGGCCTGGACACCGCGCATGGCACGGGCCCGGCCCTGGAGCTGGTCGGCGACCTGGGTGCCGCGCTGGGCCGCCTGACGGGTGATGGCAGCCAGGTCTCGCAGGGCCTGGGTGCGTTCGGGGTGACGCGGGTCGGCGAGCTGTGCGGCCAGGTCGTCCAGGGCGTCCCACGGCGGTTGTCCGTTGAGCTCACCGCGGGCGATAGCCGCGCGCACACGCACGAACGGCCAGGACTCGGCGGCGAGCGCTGCCTCCTTGACCGACTGGGCGACTCCCGCCCCCGACAGGCGCTGGATCGCGACAAGCTCGGCCAGAGCAGCCACAGCCCTGTCCATCTCGCTGCGGGCAGCACGGGCACGAGAGGTCACGTCCAGGTCGGGAGCGACCCACCCCACCACGAGCAACGCCACTGCGGCGCCCAGGAACAGCGCCGGGGGCACCCGGATCCCGAAGGCGGTCAACCCGACCCCTGCGGTCATGGGGAACACGATCCCCACAGCCGCGCCCAGGACTTTCTCGCCAAGGTGCTCGTGGGGGGTGGTCCCGGTCAGGTCCAGGTCAGCAGCCGACGGGTCCAGGTACTTCACGACCGGGATCTGCACGCGGGCAGTGACAGTCGCCCCCACCTTGCCCTTGAACGTCGTGATCGTGGTCAGGTCCACCGGTGCGATCCGGTCCGTACCTGACATACGGGCCTGGGCAGCGGCCAGGTCGGGCGGACCGCCTGCCAGCTCGCGGATCACCAGCCACAGTCCAGCGCCGACGGCGGCACCGGCGACGAGAGCGACGAGCAGGGCCAGGCTCATGGTTTGCCTCCTTTTGCGGGGCTCTCTGGCAAGAACCTGGGCACCGGTCTGCCCTGGGCGACCTTGCGCATCCACAGCAAGCACCCGGTATAAGCCGCGAGGAACACCGCCGCTGCCAGCTGGCCCAGAGGTGTGGTGTAGAAAGCGGAGAACGTGGGCTGGGTGACCAGCGCCGCCAGCAGCACCCCAGAGATCACCGAGACCCACCGCACCGTGGTGCGCGAACCCTTACGGTCGGCCTCGACCTGGCGCCGTGCCGTGGTCAGCTCGCACACGGTGTCGGCCAGGCGTTCCAGGGACCCGGTCACCGCCCCGCCGCGGCGCTGGGCTTCGAGCTTCAGACACGCCACGGCCAGGTCAGCGGTCGGGTCGTCCAGGTCGTCGCCCCACTCGTGCAAGGCGTCAGGCAGCGGACGTTGCGCGTCGAGCTGGGCCGCCAGACGGGCCAGGGACGGCTGCAAGGACTTCGGCGCCGCAGGTGCCGAGTCGTGCAGGGCCTGACGCAGGCCGACCGACCCGCCGACCAGGGTCCCGGCCAGCCCCCGCAGCCACGACTCCAGGTCCGTCAGACGTTGCACCTGCTCGTCGGTGGTGTCGCGCCCCAGGAGAACCGGCAGGCCGACGATCGCGGCAGGCACCACGACCACCAAGATCCACCACCCCGTCAACGCACCGACCACCAGACCGACCACTGCCCCGCCCACCGTGGTGCGCGGGTAGCGGCCCAGAGGCCCGCCCGGTGCCAGGCCGAACAGCGTGACCAGGTCCGTCGCCGGACGTCGTGGTCGTGGGGCCGCCGGGACCATCCCGACGACCACCGCCAGCACCCCCAGCCCCACCATGGCCGCAGCGCCAGCGGCGACTGCCGCGTTCACCACGTCCTCCAGGTGCCGCCGGTGTTCAGGCAGGACTGGTCGAACCCAGCGGCGACCAGCGAGCTGATGAACGACGGGGCGATATGGGGCACCGCCCGCCCGGCCCGGTTGGGCACGAACACGTCGGTCAGCGCCACACCCGTGCCCGACTCCCCGCGGGACGGTTCGACGATCTCACGCACGAACCGGGTCTTGGACCCGTCAGGGTTGAGCTGGACCCCGAGGAACACGATGAGGTCGATCGTCTCGGCGACCTGCCTGTACGCATAGGTCTCAGAGACCGACGAGTCGCGCACCGCAAGCCCCACAAGACGTTCGACCACGTCGTTGGCCGAGTCAGCGTGGACCGTCGACAACGACCCGTTCCCGGCCTGCATCGCCTCGAACATCGCCAGCAGCGCGTCAGAGTCACGGACCTCCCCGACGATGATCCGGTCGATCGTGTGCCGCAACGCCCGGCGCAAGAGCTCACCGGCGGTCAGCTGCCCGGCGCGACCTCCGCGGACGTCGACCTCCCCTGCACCGTGGAAGGTCTGCTGTGCGAACACACGGTGGTGCCGGTCAGGCTCCTCGTGCAAGAACAGCTCGTAGTCGTCCTCGACTGTCGCGACGGACTCCCCCGGGTCGATGGCCGAGCACAACGCCCGCAGGAACGTCGTCTTGCCCGACCCCTGACCCTGCCCGGACACCACGATCGACCTGCGGGCCCGCACCGCAGCGGTCAAGAACCCCTCGAGGATCGTGTCGATCTCGTCCTGGGCGCGCAGCATCGCCAGGTCCACCGACTGCAGGTGCTGCAGACGGATCGTCACCCGTGGGCGTGGTGTGACCCCGAACGCTGCGGCGGCCAGGCGCCCGCGACCGGGCAGGGCCATCTCCAGGTGCCGGTGCACGGGGGTGAACGCCTGCTCGTTGTCAGGTTCGCGTGCGGCCAGCAGCTGCAGGTACGCCACGAGGTCTTCGTCGGAGTCGGCCACAGGCCGGTGCCACTCACGGTGCCCGTCGGCGAACAGCACCAGCACACGGTCGTGCCCGTAGATCTCGATATCGGTCGCTCCGGGCAGGTCCACCAGCGGCTGGAGACGGCCCAGGCGGAACATCGCGTCGAACAGCACCTGGACCAGGTGCGCCTCGACCGTCGCACCCAACGGCGGCTTGCGCCGGTCGACCAGCTCTTGAGCGTGCTCGTCGACGACCTGCTGGATATGGTGCCGCCCCAGCTGTTCACGGGTCGCAGTGTCCAGGGCACGACTGCCCAGCTCGTCGCGGACCCGGTCGGAGACCTTCGCCCGCAGCTCGCGCACCGACGCCCAGAAGGTGGCATCGGTGCCCGGCGTATATGCCGAACCTGCCTGCGCCGGCACCGGCTCTGTCTCGAGGGGGCCGGTCAGGATCGGCTGGTGGACGAAAGGCAGCACGTTGAGCGCTACGTGGGTAGGGACCGCGGTCATCATGCCTCCGTCAGGCCGAGCTGGCCACGACGACGCCGGGCGTCACGCAGCAGGTCGTGGGCGACGGTGCGTGCCGTGCGCATCAGCGCTGACGTGGCGAAACGGTTGGTCTCGGCCGCGCCGACCGACAGCACCCGGGCTGCGTCGGGATCCCATGCGAGGGTCCCGCCGGCGCCGAGCCCTGCGTTGTGGGCGATCTCGGCTGCCGAGTACGGGCCGTGGTCGACCACGAGGAGACGCCACGGTGTGGTCGTACGCGACGAGACCGGAACCCGTGAGGTGATCAGCCTCAACGTGGCGGTCACGTCCGGCAGCCACGCCCGGGTGACCACCGCCACCACGTCGGCCATGGTGACCAGTGCGTCACGGTCGTCTGAGGGAGCCACCCGACCCAGGTCGACCAGGGCGTCGCACCCGGCGGCCTCCAGCGCTGCCAGGTGCGAGGCCAGCGGACCCCACAGGTTGCGCAGGGCAGGGGCCTCGTCGGGCGAGGTCAGACCCGGTAGCAAGAACGCCTGGCTCGGACCGGTCTCAGCGGCTTGGCGTCCGTTCGACGAGCCTGAGGGCAACCAGCACGTCTGGTCCCAGAACCGGTCGGGCAGCTCGTCGTGCGCGGCGGCGACGGCCAGAGGCACCAGGCCTCCAACCTGCTCTATCGTCCCGCGCAGCAGTCCGGGCAGGACTGACGGCCCCGCAGTGTCGGCCTCGACCAGCACCACCGGGCGTGGCCACGCGCGGGCCAGCGCCAGCGCTGTCGTCGAGACTCCTGGTGCTCCCTTCGCAGAGACGAGTGCGATCAGAGCCATGTCTCAGCCCTCCCCGGGGTTGGGCTCTGGTTCTTCGCCAGGTGCCGGTGGCTGGTCAGGTTCCTCGGCCTCTGGTTCCTCAGGTGATGCCGGAGCCGGGTCTGACGCGACCTGCTCGGTCCCCGGTGCGTCCAGCACCAACGTCGCGCGGCCTGAGGCGGCCAGTGCCGCAAGCTGAGCGGCGTCGTCGGCGTCGACCTCGACGTTCACGATGAGCACCGACCCGGTCACTGTGTCGCCGGTGGAGGTCGAGACCACCACCGCTGGCACCGACACCTCCGAACCTGGTGGCGGTGCGTCACCGTTGATCACCGGAGCCTGGACGAAACGCACCAGGTCACCGGCGTGCAACGTCACCCCAGGCCGATGAGCAGCGTCCAGGCTCACACCGACCAGCGACCTACCTGGGCCCGGTATCAGCTTGTCGGCGAACGAGTCAGGCGACAGCAACGAACCTGGGCGCAGGTCGACAGCCGCCACCTTCCCCACGACTTTGCCCAGGTCGCCTGCCGGGACTGTGCGCAGCACCCGCGACCCGGGCACCGGCACCGCAGCCAGGTCGTCAGCCTGGATAGGTACACCCCGGGCGACGTCGCGCGTCACAGCCAGCACCTGCGCAGACGCTGTGGTCATCTGCACCAACCACCCAGCCGTCAGCGCTCCCACCACTACTAGTGCCACACCCAGCGCGATCAGCCCGTGGCGGCGCCGCGGCTTGATCGCCCGCGGCGCCTCCAACCTCGTCGGACCGCCCGCGCGGGCAGGAGCCACTGTCGTGCTCACCGCGACCCCCCTCGCCGCGCCGCCGAACGTGTCCGCAGCCCTCCGGCTGCTGAACCTACGACCATGCCCATACCAACCCTTCCCCTCGACGACCGGAGGGTATGACGAAGACCTGAGTCAGCCGTCACACCGTTCCCCAGTTCAGCGAACCCCAACAAGTCGGACAAACCCGACAAGTCGATACTCATACCTAACCACAGGTTCACCCGTACAGACGAAGCTTCTCGGCACCGAGTTTTCCGGACCTACCGACGAAGCCCTGAATCGTGCTCTGACCTGGGAAAACGTCATCTCACGCTATGAGACGCGCCCGATCCGTCCTACGTGTTCCTGTCGACCGGCGGTCAGCGACCGCCCGGCTCACATGTCTGAGCCGCGCACTTTGTCCGATAACTCTTCTGGGCGTCTGCTGGCGTCTGCAGCGCCCTGCGGTCCCTACCCGTCTTGGTCCGTCGTAGCCGTCATCCGTTCTTCGGTGGGGACCAGGCGAGCTGGGCGGTGAAGAGGCCACGGTCTCGGTTGATGACCTGGGCTCGGCCGGGCGGGGACTGCTTGGGTTTGACGCGGCGCAGGATCTGGCCTTCGTCGGGGTTTCCCGACAGCAGGACGGCGGTGGCTCCTAGGTCGTTGAGGCGTTGGAGGACGGGGTCGAACATGGCTCGGGCTGCACCGCCGGAATGGCGGACGACAACAACGTGCAGACCTATGTCTGTGGCTTGGGCCAGCAGGGGGACGAGAGGGAGCAGGGGGTTTCCCTGGGAGGTGACGACGAGGTCGTAGTCGTCGACGAGGACGAAACCTTCAGCACCTGTCCACCACGACCTGTTGCGGAGCTGGTCTGCGGTGACGTCGGGACCGGGGATACGGGTCTTGACGAAGCCGGCGACGTCGGAGATACCTTTGGCGGCGCTCTCGTGCGAGGTCATGTAGAGCATGAGGTTCTGCTCTGGGATCTCGTCGAGCAAAGCGCGACGGTAGTCGACGACGAAGAACTTGACCTTGTCGGACGGGTACACACGCAGGACTTCCTGGGCGAAAGAACGCAGCACAGAGGACTTACCCGAGCCGCCCTCGCCGAACAAGAACAGGTGCGGTTCTAGTACCGGGTTGATACCGAAAGGCGACAACGAGTCCTCGTCGACACCGAGCAGGACCCGCGGGTCGTCACCGGCGACCAGCTCACGCACCTGCGCCAGGTCGATCCGCTCGGGCAGCAGCCTCAGCGTGGGCCCTGGCGGACCGTTCCAGGCCGCCGTGATCTTCGCCACCAGGTCCGCGACACCATGGCCGAGGGTGGATGCCTCACCGGAACCGTCGACACGAGGCAGACCAACCATGAAGTGAAGCTTGTCGGCCGGGTTCAGACCCCGGCCAGGCAGGGACGCCGGGACTGTCTCGGCGACCCGACGGTTGACCACAGACTCCCCCGGGTCGCCCAGACGTAGCTCCAACCGGGTTCCGACCAGGTCTTTGACCTGCGGACGGACCTCCATCCACCGTGATGCGGCGAACATGAGGTGCACACCGTAGGTCAGACCCCGGGCGACGATCTGCTGCACCTGCGCTTCGAGCTGTTCGAAGTCCTGGCGCAAGGTGGCCCATCCGTCAATGACCAAGAACACGTCACCCCAGCCGTCGTCGACCTCTCCGCGGGCCCGACGCTGCCGGTAGGTGTCCATCGAGTCGATACCGTGGGTGCGGAAGAACACCTCGCGTGAGTCGATGACTGATGCGACCTCCGCGACGGTCCGACGCACCACGTCCGGCTCGGACCGCGACCCCAGACCGGCCAGGTGCGGCAGGTCCCGCAACCCAACGAACGACCCCCCGCCGAAGTCCAGGACGTAGAACTGCACCTGTACAGGTGTGGCAGCCAACGACAACGCACACACCAACGTGCGCAGCAAGGTTGACTTACCGGTCAACGGTCCGCCGACCACACCCACATGCCCGCCAGCGCCGGCAAGGTCCACCACCAACGGTTCGCGACGCTGCTCCAGAGGGATGTCCACCACGCCGACCGGAACCTTCAGCGCCCCGGCCCGACGCCAGGTGGGGCTCGTCAGACCCAGCTGCGGGTCGACGACGAGGTCGCCGAACAACGCGTCGAGCGACTCAGGACGTTCCAGAGGCGGCAACCACACCGGGTGCGCCTGGGGACCACGCCCAGCCATGGACGCGACCGCCACCTCGAACGCTGTACCGGTCGGAGCCTGTTCGAGCACCGGCGCCGGCAGGTCAGGTGTGGCGTCGACCAACGGGACGGGCGCGGCGGTGAACCGTTCCACCCGTGCCGTGTGATGGTCGAGCTCATGGTTGACGGGCGCAGAGACCATCCGCGGAGCGAGCCGACCGGACACGTACGCGGCCTTGAACCGGGTCATCACGTCTGTGCCGGTCTTCAAGAAGCCCAGACCAGGTTCGGGTGGCAGACGGAACGCGTCGTCGGCCCCCAGGACTGCCCGAGACTCGGACGCTGAGAAGGTCCGCAACCCGATCCTGTACGACAGGTACGTGTCCAGGCCGCGGAGCCGACCCTCCTCCAACCGCTGGGACGCGAACAGCAGGTGCACCTGCAACGAACGCCCCACACGCCCGATGTTGACGAAGGAGTCGACGAACTCCGACCGGGCAGCGAGCAGCTCGGAGAACTCGTCGACGACCACCAGCAGAGCCGGCAACGGCTCCAGGTCGTTGCGGCCCTCGGCCCGGGCCGCTTCGTAGTCGCTGACGGAGGCGAAGTTCCCTGCCGCACGCAGCACCTCCTGGCGACGGGTCACCTCGCCGGTCAAGGCGTCCTGGAAACGGTCGACCAGCGACGCCTCCCTGCCCAGGTTGGTGATGATGGCCGACACGTGCGGCATACCTGCCATCCCCGCGAACGTCGCACCGCCCTTGAAGTCCACCAGGACGAAGTTCAGCTGTTCTGGCGAGTGGGTCAGCGCCAGGGCCAGCACCAACGTCCGCAGCACCTCGGACTTGCCCGAACCGGTCGCACCGATGAGCACCCCGTGCGGACCCATCCCCTGCTCAGCCGACTCCTTGAGGTCCAGCACCAACGGGGCGCCGTGCTCGTCCTGCCCGATCGGCACCCGCAACCGGTCACGCGCCAACCTGGGGCGCCACGCCATATCCATATCCACGTCACGCACGTCCGGCAGGCCGAGCAGGTCGGTCAACGGGGCCTGCGACGCTGTCGGCGACGCCACCGGGACCGCTGCCGGACCGTTGTACAACGGTATGAGCCGCCGGGCCGTGGCCTCGGCCTCGACCTCGGCACACTGGTCGGCGCACACCAACCGGTCCATACCGTCGGCGTCGACCACGCGTGCGTCACGTCCGTCGGTGAAGGTGATACGCACCGTGCCGTCATCGAGGTCAGCCTGCGGACCAAGGCGCTGACCAGGTGTTTCCCGACGCCCCAGCTCTAGTACCGTCACCCCGTCAACCCCCAGGAACGGCTCGTGGGCTGGCCCGACCCCGTCTGCCACGACCAGCACATGCGGTCCGCAGTTCGAGGGTCCGACTGGTCTGGGTCTGGTCGCCAGCTCTTCGGGCAGCAGACCTACCAGGTCGGCGTAGTCGCGCACGACCATCCGCACCGGCCCTGCACCGTCGCGTTCGCGACGCGAATGAGTGTGCGGCAACCACTTGACCCACTCCCAGGCTGCGGCACCACGCGACGTCGTGACCACGGCGACGACGAAGTTCTCCGGGTGGTGCACCGTCGCAGCACTGATCACCACTGCCCGCGCCAAGGCACGGGCACGCTCGACGTCACCGAGCACCTCGATCCGGCGTGCCCTGCGTAGCTCGACGCACACCGGCAGCTCTGGCTGCGTCTCGTGCGTCACGACGAAACGGTGCGCCGCCACAGCGCATACCGGGTCCACCTGGACGAACGACTCCAGCTCATGGGCTTGTAGCACCAGGCTCGACGGCTGGTCCCCCACCCCCACCCGGACATGGAGGAACTCGGCATCGGCGGGGTTGCGCTCCCAGACCCGGGTGCGGTCCTCGGCGAGGAAGACCAGGGTCGACGGGTCAGGGAACCGCCAGGCCGCGGCGTTGCGCTGCGCACCGGCGGCGGCGCGGACCTCGGCGCGGATCGTGGCGATGTACCGCAGGTACTCGCGACGGTTCCGTGTCACCTCCCCCGCCCGTTGCGAACGCTGGCGCCACCCGTTGACCAGCACGAACCCCAACGACGACAGCAAGAACACGCCGCCGATGAGGAACCCCGTACGCCCAGGGCGCAGGAAGGAGATCATCACGACCGACCCGAGGCTGCCGACCATCGGTAGCAGCGACGTCAAGGCAGACGTCTGGCCTGCCGGGGGCAGCTCTGGCGGTGGCTTGACCGTGAGGGTGCCCTCGGGCACCTGGGGTGCCAGCACACGGGCGGTCATGGACGCCCCCCTTTCACCAGGTACGACACCACGACCATCACCTGACCGACCTGGACCACCACAACCCCCTCGATCCGGGTCCGCATATGGCTCACCAACGGGGTGGACTCACCGTCGAGCACGAGCCGGGTGCCGTCGGCCGACCCCAGGTCGGTCAGCCACACCCCGTCCGCGGTGTGCTCCACACGCAGGTGGTCGGCGGACACCGTGTCGTGGTCGACCACGACGAGCCGGTCCCCGGGTTGCTGCGGTCGCGGATCGCTGCCGATGACAGCCCCCTGGTCGAACGAGACCTGGTCGCGCTGGCCGTTGTCGAACATGAGCAGCACCGTGACATCCGGCTGGTGCAGCGGCGCAGTCTGGGCAGGTCCGCGGCCAGGTGGTCGTCGGAACCTGGACCCTGGTCCGGTGGGCTGACGCGGACCAGCGGCCTGGGTCGGGATCGGAGAAGGTGGCACGTACGTCGGCGCAGCGACCGACTGCCGCGGCACTCCAGGCGCCGACGGGACCGGTGTGGGTACCTGCGACGGCCCAACCCTCAGACGTCGCGGCGCCGAAAGCCCAGCATTGGGACCTGCAGCCGGGACGGGCACAGGTGCACGAACCGGCTCAGCACGCACCGCAGCGAACTGCTGAGGCTCGCCGACGTGGACGACCACAGTCCCTGCAGCACGATCGGCCCAGGTACGACCCCGCCCGGTGCGGTCCTGCCCGCCTGAGGCCACCACGACCCAGGCACCAGCCACCGCGACGATCGCCCCGGCACCGACAACCCCGGCACGGACCAGCGCACGCACAGCCCCCGGTGACCACGGCCGGTCCTGGCGTGAGGTGCGCAGGCGCAGCACGCCGTTGCCGAGGGTCAGACCTGTCCGCGCCTCCCAGACGACGAGGACGACCACAGCCTCCACGGCGACGACGACACCCAGAACAGCAGACCGGGTCACGACAGCTGTCGCACCAGCGAGCACGACGACGGCGAGCGCGTCGATGCTGAACGATCCCAGCCGTGCTGCCACACCAGCGACTCCACCGCCGACAACCGACGGTTCGACGACCTGGACCTGTCGCGACCGGACCCCGCAACCTGGGCACGACCGGCCAGCGAAGACGGCCCCGCACTTCGAGCATCGCCTCGTCATGCGACCAGCCTGCGCAGTGCTGCCACGACGTCGGCGGCGATCAGCCCTGCAGGTAGGCAGACCACAACCGCCACCGCTTCGACGATATCGGCCGCACGTGACCACACCAGGGATCGCGTCCCCCGCGCCACCAGCACCGCCACACCGGCGGCGCCAAGGCCTGCGAGCACGGCGACGACTGCCACGACAGTGAGCATCGGTCCGCCGAACCCGGCGAGCCGCACGGCGACCAGAACTGCCACGACCGCCGACGCACGTGGCACCCAGTGCAGGTACCGCCCCCCGACCGACCGTGCCAGGGTGGTCATCGCAGCCACATAGCACACCAGCAACCCCAGCTGCCCGACACGGACCAGCACCGACGCAGACCCGGGCGGCACAGCGAAAGGCAAGGCCACCGCGCCGACGGCACTGAGGACGACCGTCCCGACAACCCGCGCCTGTGCGGCAGCACAGACCTTGGCGCGGACCGCCACGTCGTCGACCACGTCGAGCACCGCAGGCGGACGCGAGCGCACCGACCAGCGGGTGTCCTGGTAGCGCTCGACGTCGATGAGCCAACCTTCGGCGACGCCGAACAACGCACCAGGCAGGGCCCGCAGACCTAGGGGTACAGCCCCAGCGATCACCGCTGCACCCATCGCCACGTCCCACCCCAGAACGAGCAGCACACCCCACACCACAGCCATCGCCATGCACACCACGGCGACGACGCCCAGGCTCGCCCGGGTCTGCGTCGCGGTTGCCGCACCCGCCGTGAACACTGCCGCTGCGGCGAGCGACGCCGCGAGCAGGACCAGGTGGGTCCCGCCGACCTGGTGCGCCGAGACAGTCACGACCACTGCCGCAACACCGACGAGGGCCGGACCGACCACGGCGAATGCGGGGTAGTCACCGTCACGGGCACGGACCGCCGCCACAGCACCGACGACTGCCACCACAGCCAGCACCGCTGCGACCGTCTGGCGCCACTCGACTGCCTCGCTGGTCAGCACGACGGATATGGTGACCAGCCCGACAGCGGCCAAGGCCCACCACGGACCGGTGATACGTCGGCCGACGACTGCCCTGCCGTGTGGTGGCACCGCCGACGTCGACAGGTCTGTCACTGTCAGGAGGGCGCCGTCGTCCAGGTCCCGCACCAACGACCCTGGCACACCTCCGGCGACAGTCCGCAGCTGGCCCTGGCGACGAGGCAGCCCGGCTGTGTCGAGCACCTCCCCCAGGCCCATCGACCCGGGTGCCACCAGGTCCAGCCGCCGGTCGCCGTCGACGACGACGAACCGACGTAAGTCAGCGTTCATGAGCACATCCCCGGTAGGACTCGTGACGCAGGCGGCTGCTGGGGCGGACCGTCGGCCCGCCCCAGCGGCTGCTCTAGAACAAGTTGGCGCCCTGACGGTCGGCCGCCTGGTACATGCCGACGATGCCTTCGAGGCTGTTGCCGATGTTGGACAGGCAGGTTCTCAGGTTGGTCATCTTCTGGGTCCAGTCGAGCTGGGCGGCGTTGTAGGCCGCCTGCGCCTCACCGTCCCACTGGCCCAGGACCAGTCGGACCTTGGTGTCGAGGGCGTCCAGATCGGTCTGGACGCCGCCGGACTGGCCTGCGAGGTACTCGCCGAGGTCGATGACCGTCTGACCTTTGATGTAGAACATGTCGAACTCTCTCTCTGCTTGTCGGGGGGGCTCAGAAGACCATGTCTCCGCCAGGGGCGGACCTAGTCACGTCGGTCACCTCGTCCTCGGTGGTGACATGGATCCCTGCGATCGTGCGCAGGTTGCCCTCCAGGGTGATCAGCACCCCTTGGAGGTTGGTCGCCGAGGTGTCGAACTCGGTCATCAGGGCCTGGAACGCTGTGGCTGCATCGCCCAGCCAGCCCTGGCCCAGGTCGACGAGCTCGTCCCGGATCAGCTGGAGCCGAGCGTCGATCGACCCCTTCGTCTCGGCGACCGCGTCGTACCCGATCGCCAGAGCGCCGGTCTCCGCCCGTACTACTGGAGCAACCATGATGCTCTCCGTTCTCGTGATGTGTGTCCTGCTCGTGCACAACCGACGACAACGGTCGTTCTGGACCCCTCCAGGCCCGCTGTGTCGCGCGGCTGAACTCACCCTAGCGGACTAATGGCGTAAATGGGACGAGTCTCCCTTCCCTCGTTCTGGGGACAAGAACTCCCTCGATCGGGCGATTCGTCACCTTTCGCCGGTTCGTCCTCCCGTTCGACCCGGGTGACCAGCTAGCCTTGGCCGCGTCTATCGCTGCGGGGTTCAGCGGAGGGGAGGCCATGATGCCGACGACGCAACGCGCGGTCGTGCATGTGACAGTCACAGCCGAGGGGCGTCAGGTCGACACGTCGGTCCCGGCACAGGTGCCCCTGGTCGAGCTGCTGCCCGGGATCGTCAACGCGCTCGGTGCGCTGTCGGTGTCGCAGGTGCACACAGGGTTCACCCTGAGCCGCTCGGACGGCACACGTCTGGACCCGACCAGCACCTGCGCCGCCCAGCACGTGGCCGACGGGACGGTGCTGGTCCTGGTGTCCGGCGAGCTGGTGGCTGAGCGGCGCCGCTACGACGACGTGGTCGAGGCCATCATCGACGCCACCGCCGACCAACCGCGCTGGACGCCCACGGACCACGCCCACACTGCCGTCGCCGTCTCGTTGACCCTGCTCACCCTGGGCGCTGGTCTGCTGGCAGCCGGTGGTCACGCGTTCGTGGCTTTCGGTACTGCTGCGGTGCTGGTGGTGACCGGGGCGGTCCTCGCCCGGATCGGTCAGACGGTCGCAGGTCATGGTCTGGCTCTGGCCGGTGCGGTGTACGGGGGCGTCGGAGCGTACCTGCTGGCCCCGGCAGGCCCCGTGTGGACGTGGCCGTTGGCGGCGGTGGGCGTGGGACTCGTCGTGGTCGGCGTCGCGGCGTTCGTGGCGGTGCCAGGGTCGGGTCGGCCGGTCCACCTGGTGCCGGTCGGGCTGGGCGCCACGCTCGGCACCGCGGCGACCGTCGCGGCCGTGACCTCCTCTGACGGGGTGGTTCCGACCGCCCCGTACGCGGTGCTCGTCGCCGTCCTGGGGGCTGTGGCGAACCTGCTGCCGTGGCTTGCTGCGGCCTCGACACGGATCGCGGTGATCAGCCCGCAGTCCGACGACGAGATGTACGCCGCACCTGCTGTGGTGGACGGGCCTGACGTGGCACGGCGCACCGCCCACGGCCATGCGGTGGCCCTGGCCTGCCGTACGGCGTTGGGCCTGGCTGTGCTCGTGGCAACCCCGGTCGTCGCGGCGGCGAACGTCGCGGGGGTGGCGCTGTGCACGTTGGTGTTCGTGGGGATGATGTTCGAGTCACGTCTGGTGTACGCCCGCGCGCAGGTCGCCGTGCTCATGGGTCTGGCCACGCTCGGTGTGGCGCTGACCGGGACTGTCGCAGCGGTCGCCGGCACCGTGCCGCACACATGGTTGACCGCGATCCTGCTGGGTGCAGCAGTGGTCCTGGTGGGCCTGACCATGACGTCGTCGTCGACGCACCTGCGGATGGTCCGCCTCTACGACACGGTCGAGGCGTTGTGCCTGGCAGCGCTGCTGCCCCTGGGTGCTTTCGCTGCCGGGCTGGTCTGACGATGGCCAGCAAGAAGGAGCTGATCGAAGCACAGTCGTTCGCACGACGACGTCTGGTGACAGCTTTCACCTCAGGCGCCTCGGGCACCAAGGAGACCGAACCGATCCGGCCTCTGCGTGGTGTGGTCGCAGGGGTGGTGCTGACCGCGCTGGTCGTGGTCGTGGGGCTGGTCCTGGGGTTCGTCAAGAAAGGACTGCCTGACGGGTGGGACAACAACCACCTGGTGATCGCCCAGGACACCGGCGCCCGCTACGTCACCGTCGACGGGGTGCTGTACCCGGTGCTCAACACCGCCAGCGCCCGGCTGCTGCTGCCCGCGGGCCAGTCGGCGCCGGTGGTCACCTCGTCGAGCCAGCTGCGCAACACCCCGCTGGGGCACACGGTGGGGATCGTCGGCGCCCCCGACCAGCTGCCGGTCCCCGGTTCGCTGGTCAACACCGGGTGGGCCGCATGCCTGGACGACGACGGCACACCCACCATCACGGTGTCCGCCCAACCCGCTGCCCGTCTGTCGGCGTCCGCCTTGGTGG
>Ga0123356_10004002_pt1 | contig 15305 bp, 4 predicted proteins | sample TergutEmb28metaG_2_FD_92546 | JGI IMG/M metagenome (GOLD analysis project Ga0123356, IMG submission 92546) | Embiratermes neotenicus P3 segment gut microbial communities from Petit-Saut dam, French Guiana - Emb289 P3 | ecosystem: Host-associated > Arthropoda: Insects > Digestive system > Gut ... | reverse complement strand
TCCAATGCAACAAAAGCCTCGCGGAATACGTAGGCCGCAGCGCAGAAGACATAGTAGGCAAAAGCAACAAAGAAGGCCTGAAGCTCCCGACAAGCTCAGCGGACGAATACGAAGAAAAAGACCGCAAAGTGCTTGAAGAAGGCAAGATGATCGTCTTTGAGGAATCCTTCCCGCGCTCCGACGGCTCTATCTCGCAGATGGAAACTATAAGAACGCCGCTGTTCCTCGACGGCGCCGTCATGGGCATCGTGGGCATAGCCCGCGACATAACGGAACGCAAGGAGATGGAGCGCAAAATAAAAGACAGTTACGACTACTCGAAAAGGCTCTCGGACTCACTGGCGATGTTAACTAAACTGCCGAACATATCGTCAGGGGACATAGTTGCCGCAGCGGAAATAATCGCGAAAGAAGGATGCCGCGTGCTAAACGTCCACAAGATAAGCATGTGGACCCTATCAGAAAACTCCGAGGCGCTAATAAATATCACATGTTATTCAAACACGGCCCAAAAGCACAACGTCTTTGAAGACTTCGACCTGAAAACCCGTGGCGAATACGCCTATCTGCTCCAAACGGAAAGGCTTATAATAGCAAACAACGTCCACGAATCAAAGCTTTATCACGAAAGCTACAACCCAAACCTGTGCGCGATGCTCGAAGCGCCGATCCGCATCGACGGGAAACTAGCGGGCCTTGTATGCGCCGAACTGGACCAGTGCCCGGAATACCCATCAAAACGCGAATGGATGATAGAAGAACAAAACTTCGTATCCTCGCTGGCAGACCTGATGGCGCTGTCGATCACAGGACATCAGCGGCAAAAAGCGCATAACGAAGCCGACGCCGCAAATCATGCAAAATCAGCGTTCCTTGCAAACATGAGCCACGAGATACGCACCCCGCTAAACGGCATCGTAGGATTCTCAGAACTTGCGATGGACGACGTCATAACCCAAAAAACAAGGGATTACCTATCAAAAATCCTCGAAAACTCACGGTGGCTCCTGCAGATAATCGACGACATACTGGACATATCAAAAGTCGAATCAGGCAAAATGGAACTTGAAAAAATCCCGTTTGACCTGCATGAAATGTTATCCGCCTGCAGATCGACAATAATGCCGAAAGCATACGAAAAAGGCCTGCACCTGATCTTTCATTCAAAAACTGACATCATAAAAAAACCGGTCGGCGACCCGACCAGGCTGCGGCAGATAATCCTTAACCTGCTCTCCAATGCCGTGAAATTTACGCAAAGCGGCTCGGTCGAACTGTTTGTCAGCTCAGTGAGCAGGGAAGGGATGATGCCCGTGATGCGCTTTGAAGTCAAAGACAGCGGGATCGGCATGACAGCCGAACAAATCGACAAGATTTTTGACCCCTTCGTTCAGGCGGAGATCGGCACGACCCGAAAATTCGGCGGCTCCGGCCTGGGGCTGGCGATCACAAAAGCCCTTGTGGAATCGATGGGCGGCACACTCTTCGTCGAAAGCGTGCCGGGCGTCGGAAGCACATTCGGATTTGACGTGACCCTCGAGGCAGCGGACGAAAATACCGAAGGCCAGTATAATAATGAATCAACACAAAAGATATTACGAAAACCCACATTTAAAGGCGAAATCCTGCTGTGCGAAGACAATTCGATGAACCAGCAGGTCATCTGCGACCACCTGGCAAGGGTAGGCCTAAACACCATTGTGGCAGAAAACGGCAGCATCGGGGTCGACATGGTCAAAAAACGCAAGCAAAACGGCAAAAAGCAGTTTGACCTCATATTCATGGACATGTATATGCCCGTGATGGACGGCTTTGAAGCGACGAAACAAATCCTGGAGCTGGGGCTGGACATCCCGATCGTGGCGATGACGGCAAACATAATGGAAGACGACAAGCTGATCTACACAGAAAGCGGAATGAGCGGTTATGTTGGAAAGCCATTCACATCGCAGGAACTCTGGCGCTGCCTGCTCAGATTCTTTGAGCCGGTCGCATGGGACCAGGGGGAGGGTGACGGACGCTCAAAATCCGACGACGAACTCAAGCAGCAGCTAATAAACAATTTCGTAAAAAACAACAAAAACAGATACGAAGAAATCGCAGACGCCATCGACGAAGGAAACATAGAGCTTGCCCACAGGTACGTCCACAACCTCAAAAGCAACGCCGGCCAACTTGGGAAAAGCCTTCTCCAGCAAGCGGCGCAAGAGGTGGAAAACAACCTGACAGACGGAAAGAACAGGACCACGCCCTGGCAGATGTCAGCGCTTAAGGCAGAAATGAACACAGTCCTGGTTGAACTCTCCGAAAAAGTAAGCGAATCGCCAAATCAGAGACAAGCTGAAGCCCCGGACCATGCGATAATATGGCGCCTGTTTAACAGACTCGAACCCTACCTCCTGGACGAAGACGCCGAATGCCTGAACATGCTTGAAAGTTTAAGAATGATCCCAAAAACCGGCGACATCGTAAAACACATAGAAAACCTCGACTTCGGCCTCGCCCTCGACTCCCTCGCAGAACTAAAAAAAGAATACGACTCCAGAACCCCCTCGTAGGGGCGAACTGCGTTCGCCCGCGTCCCGAATCCCCCGTCCTTAATTCCGAATTCCGCATTCCGAATTCCGAATTTGCCTCGTAGGGGCGAACTGCGTTCGCCCGCAACCCCCGTCCCCTCAATAAAAGAGGCCGTTTCAATACAGCCTCTTTCTTTACTGATTAATTGTCAATTGTCAATTGTCAATTGTCAATTGGTTTAGTATTTCCCAAACCCGCCGCCTGAATCAAACGAATCAGCCGGAGAATCAACCGGCGCCGCCGGCGCAAACGACTTCGAAGGCTTCGCCGCAGCCGGAAGCCCGCGATACTGCTGAGCGCTATCCTTTAACTTAAACTGCGAAATCAGCTCCTCAAGCATAGTCGACTGACTGCTCATCTCCTCAGACGCAGCCGCGCTCTCCTGAGCCGTGGCGCTATTCTGCTGCACGACCTGCGCAACCTGATCGATCCCCGTATTGATCTGGGAAATACCAAGCGACTGCGACTCCGAAGCCTTCGCGATCTCCCCGACAAGCTGACTCGACTCATTGATGCCCGAAACGATCTCCTTCAGACTAGTGGCAGTCTCACCGGCAATACGCGAACCAAGCTCAGCCTTCTCCATCGAATTCTGGATCATGTTGCCCGTATCCTTTGCAGCCTCCGCGCTCTTCGAAGCAAGGTTACGCACCTCCTCCGCAACAACGGCAAACCCCTTGCCGTGCTGACCGGCGCGGGCAGCCTCAACAGCCGCGTTAAGCGCGAGGATATTCGTCTGGAACGCGATATCGTCAATAGTCTTGATGATCTTGCTGATGGACTGGCTGGCGTCGTTAATCTCCTTGACAGCAACAATCATGTCATCCATCTGACGGCTACCCTTTTCGGCGTTCTCCTTGATTGAAACAGAAAGCCTCGCCGTCTTATCCGCAGTTGTGGCATTCGTCTTAGTGCTCTCAGCAATCTCAGCGATAGAACTCGAAAGCTCCTCAATCGAAGCAGCCTGCTCGGTCGCGCCCTGCGCCAGAGCCTGCGCACCATCCGCCACCTGCTTCGAACCCGCAGAAACCTGCCCGGTCGAAGACTGGATATTGCCGAACATAGTGTTAAGATTTTCCAGCATGTTTTTCATGGAAACGCCCATAGTATCGTTATTCGACAAAAGCTTGACATCAACAGTCAGATCGCCGGCAGAAATTGTTTTTAAGCTGTTTGCTATGGTAGTGACATGGTTTACAAAAGTGGCAGTGCTGCCGATAGTCTGGCCGATCTCGTCCTTGATAGTACCCATTTCGGCAATGATCTTCGCGTCAGCGGGCGTAATGGAAATGTCGCCGGTCGTACCAGCCTTGATCATAAACGAAGATAGGATGCCGAGCGGCCTGCTGATAAGCCTCGAAATATACAAGGAAAGTGCGACCGCACCAGCGATACTGACTACAAGAACAACTATAATAATGACAAGCAAACTGTCAGCATTGTCGGAAGCCGATTGGGCAGCATCAGCCGCGACTTCTATCTTCATCGTCATGCACAAATCGAAGTTATCAACGATCTGGTTCGTAGCGGCCGTATATTCCCCCATTATGGCATAAAGCTCGCTCGCAGGCAGCCCATCCAACGCACCATTGTAAATACGATCCATTGCAGTCCTGAACTCAGTGTCATAAAGCCGTTGAGCCTCCTCAAAGAGCCTTATAGCCTCAGGGGCCCTGATAGTTTTAAAATAAGCATCCATACTATCATACATGACAGGCCTGTATAGCTGCACCCTCCTATACGCATCGGCAACCAGATCCATATCGTTCATCGCAGCGCCGATTATGTATTCACGCATGCAAGCGCGCTGACGCTGCAGCATCTCAATAGCCTTACCAAGCTCAGGCAGAGGAATCGTCTGCAACTCATACATTTCGTCAAACGACTGGTTAATATCCCGCATACCAAAAATCCCAATGAAACCGACGATCGCAGTAAGCAGGGCGACAAGCAGGAAACCAACGATTAGTTTGACCGAAACCTTAAGATTTTTCATAGTAATACTCCACCCTTACAAGTTAGAATGAGACATATTGACAGTATACTACAAAAAAATCACCAAAGCAAGAGCAGGTATGCCTACTTATTCCACATATTTACAATCTATTCACAATATTAATCACCATTGACAAATTGACAAAACCACAACAATGTGGTAGATTAACTGACACGGTTGACACGGTCGTCCAAACAAAACCCGGCAAGGGGTGCAAGAAAAATGATAAAAGACCTTAGAAACACATTTTTCAGCCGTGACCTGGACATAAAAGAACAACTACTGCACCTGCTCGCAATATCAGGGATAGCAGCAGGAATAGCAGAAGCCCTCATAACAATAATCAGCGGCAGAGGAATGCTGATACTGACAGTGATCCTCATCTACACAAGCGTAGTAGTCATATTCCTGCAAGTCGCCAGAAAAAAGAAATGCTACCTGCTCTGCAGCAGGACCGCCGTCGTAGTCGTCTTTATGATCGCCTTCCCGGTCCTATTCTTTAACGTCGGCGGATACAAAGGCGGCATGCCGAACTACTTCGTGCTAGCCCTCGTATTCACAGCATGCCTGCTGGAAAAACCCGAAAGAAACCCCGCGCTAATAATAGAAGGCATAATATACACAGCCTGCTTCCTCATAGCACACCACTACCCCGAAGCGATCACACAAATAGCAAAAGAAACAGACATATACATCGAAATCCACACAAGCACGGCAATAACAGGCATAATCCTCACAGTCGTAGCCATATTCGCGATCCGGATATACTCGGAAAAACACACTCAAGCCGAAAACCTCAACAAACAACTCATAGAAAGAAACGAAGCGCTGGCACGCTACGACAGGATGAAAAGCGAATTCCTGAGTATGGTCGCGCACGAAATCAGCACGCCGATGACAACGATAATGGCAAGCGGCCGCGACACCCTCGACCTCTTAAAAGAACCGCCGCTCGACGTTGAAGAAATCGCGGAAAACCAACGCAGGATAGAAAAAAAAGTCCTGCTCATCGACGGCATCATAACAGACCTCATGGACGTCACAGCCATAGAAAACGGACGCCTCTCGCTAAAACAGCACCCGCTCCACCTGCCCGAACTGCTAAGACTCTCAAGCGACGCCCACTTCAAACACCAGGACCTCAACAATAATAAGATATCATTCGTATTCCAGCCCGGACTGCCAAAAGTCCACGCCGACCCCGTCCGCATCGAACAAGTCCTGCTTAACCTCCTGTCAAACGCGGACAGACACACGCGCGACGACACGATCGAAGTAAAACTCGAAAGCGCAGGCGGCGGCATGCAGGTTGTCAGCGTGACCGATCACGGCGAAGGCATGGACGAAGACACAAAAAGCACGGCATTCGACCAAAACGTATCATCAAAAGAAATGTACTGGCGCCACGGCATAGGACTGCACGTATGCCGCCTCATTGTCACGGCGCATGGCGGCGAAATTTGGATAGACAGCGAAAAAGGCTGCGGCACAAGCGTTTCATTCTCGCTTAGAGAGGAGAACCCTTGATGAGTTCCAAAGAACCCCTGATAATGATCGTCGAAGACGATGCGGAAACAGCGATGCTAAATGCGCGGATGCTGAAGCGGCGGGGGAACGAAGTAGTGGTCGCAAACAGCATCGCAGACGCCAAAACGCTGATAAAAGATAACACGCCGGACCTGTTCGTGCTGGACATAGTCCTGCCCGACGGCGACGGGCTGGCGCTATGCAAAGAACTGAGGCAGCGTAACGACGCGCCGATCCTGTTCCTGACAGGAAAAAAAAGCACGGAAGACAAAATAGCAGGACTCAGCCAGGGAGGGGACTACTTCCTCACAAAACCATACTCCGTCGACGAATTCCTCGTAGTAGTCGAAAGGCTGCTGCAAAGGACGGCGGAAACGCAAAAAAAGATATCGGAAGCGTCCGAAATAAAGCGCGGAGCGCTAACCCTGAACCTCCACCAGAGGGCGGCATTTGTAAACGGCTGCGACGCAGTCCTGACGCACAAAGAGTTCTCAGTGCTGCTGATATTAGTTCAGAATGAAGGTATGGAAATAGCGAGCGAAGAAATCTACGAAAGAGTATGGAACTCCCCGATGCATGGCGACTCAGGCGCCCTGCGCGTCCAGATAGCAAGGCTGAAAAAAAAGCTCGACGAAGAAAACGCAGACGACTTCTCGATCCTCCACATCCACAGCAAAGGCTACATGTTCACCACAGAATAACAAACTCAGCCACGTCCCCTGGAATTATCCGCGTACGTAGGGGCGAACTGCGTTCGCCCGTCCCCCGGGCTTCGTCCACAATTCCGAATTCCGCATTCCGCATTCCTCATTCGCTAACCCCGTCCTTAATTCCGAATTCCGAATTCCGCATTCCGCATTCGCTAACCCCGTCCTTAATTCCGAATTCCGAATTCCGAATTCCGAATTAATGTGCCTGTTACATCTCTGTAACAATTCAAAAATCGCCAAAAACTATGTTATCCTTACCATAGTAGTCCGTAATAATATCAAAGAACCTGTGATAACGATGATAAAACTTACGGCAACGAAAAAAGAATAACAAACAAATTGGCGGTAATTGATGAAGAAGACATTACTATTAATTAACGGCGGCCAGATAATTCTGGATTTCAACAAAAGAATACTCGAAAGAGCCGGATACTCCGTCAAATGTGCAGTAGGACACGACGGCGCCTGGGAACAACTCGCCGAGCACACGCCCGACGGGATAATCCTTGCGTCAGACCTGCCCGACGGCACAGGCTTCGACCTACTTAAAGAACTGATGGACAAAAAAGACATCCCCATCATGTTCATATCCAATAACCGCGACGACGAAGTAAAAGCCCTCAACCTCGGATCCAGCGACTTCCTAAAAAAACCCTACGATTACGACGTTATGCTAGCCCGCGTAGACTTGATGCTCGAAAGGATCGAACGCGAGAGAATGACGCAAACAAAGGAACTCAACATAGGGTCATACGAACGCAAAGGCAAGAATATCCAGTCACGGCAACGGAAAACCACAAAAGACGGTGACGGACCCGCACCCCAGGAAAAGAAAAACAGCCTGGACAGGCGCTTTACCCCCGCAGTGCTGGCGGCTTGTCTGGTCTTATTTGTCGCGGCCGGAATCCTCATACACTCATTTATCGGCGGCGGCTCCCAGTTTGTTGACATCCCGGAAAGCAGAACCCCGCTCGCAGGATACCAGCCGCCCCCGGGACAGACAGGCGCACCGCGCGTAGAAATCCCCGGCATAGAAAACATAACAATCCCCGCAGACACCAGAGACGTTAGCATCCGTTTGTTCAACCCGGAAAATAACGTCTTTGATTTCGTCTTTGAGCTCATCCTAATGGACACCTCAGAAGTGCTGTTTACATCAGAGAAGGTGCCGCCTGGAACGAGTTTTGAAGATATATCGCTTACCAGAAGCCTGACGAGAGGCGAATACGATGCTGTCCTGAAAATCCAAACTTATACTCCTGCGGAGAACACGTCCGCAGGAATAATAAGGGTGGATTTTCGACTGACAGCGGAATAATAAAGGAGGGATAATCGACAAAATTGTAAGCCGTCAGAAGGATTATCAACCAATAGGGTCGCATGACCACCAAAAGCGCAGCGTGCGAACCCAACGATGGAGAACCACAACTCCGTAACGCAAAGTGGCTGAAAATTGGGAACCACAACCCAAGAGCAAAAGAGGCACTATTCTAAATTCTTGGGGGAATATTCAAAGAATGAAGAGAACAAAAAAAAGGATATTAGCAGTACTGTTGTCCCTCGCAATGGTGCTCTCTTTCTCTGCCCCGGCACTTGCGTTTCTTGCACCGGACTATGATCCGGCTGAAGAACTGCGCACACAGTTGCTGGCAGAGCTTGAAAGCATGCTGCAGGACATGGTACTCGACGCCTTCAATCCGGACGACTTCGATGATGATGACGGACTCAACGAAGACGAGCTGAATGAAGACGAAATCAACGAGGACGAACTAGGTGAGGATGAACTCGCCGAGGACGAACTCAACGGAGACGACCTCAACAATGACGATGAAGTCATTGAAGAGGAAGAAGCACCCCTGGCAGCGATTGCACCGATGAATGCGCTGATTATGCCGATGAACGCTGAGCATCCTGATTTCAATCGTGATGCGCTCAGAGTAATCGTAGCGGGTCAAATCAACAGCACTATCGGTGCTGGAGCAGACGCACTGCTCAACAACGACGCTATCAAGGATTTTGCCAAAGATGCGGTCAAAACCGTCTTAAACCCCAGCTTACTGGCTGGTACGGCAGGACCGGCTCTCGGCGGCCTGATCCAAGGCGCCATTGAGGGTGCGCTCGGAATCGACATCCCAGAATCCATAAGCATTGGTGATATCATTGGCGACGTACTTGGCAACGACTTTGTGATGGGCATTCTCACTCACAGGATTGTCGAGTCGATAATCGACAAGACCATAGACAACCTTTTCGATGAAATCGACCTCATGCCATTTGCGGATTTAGTCTTCGACGCAATGATAGACAGGTTCACGGATGAAATCTGGAGAAACGGGAATCCAACGACTGGGACTTTTGGGCACTGGAGTGAAGGAACCCCTGACAGAGTAGTGCTTGGAATTACGATCCCGGGCACTCCTGCTGGATGGAACACCCTTACAATTGGTGGATATCTTGTTGTTAATGGGATCGTTGGCCTTTGGAATGCGATTTCCAGTGGTGATTTCAGTGGACTTGTTGACATCGATGACATCAGCCTTGAAGACCTTCTCGCCATTTTCGACCTCAACGTTGTTCTGGATGCGGTAGTAAATGCAGTCATCGACACAGTTAGGGAAGAGATTGAGACATTCCTTGCTCCGTATATCGATGCTCTTCGTAACGCAATAGTAGAAGCCATTGAAGCTATCAACGATGCGATCGACGCCGCAGTCGCGGCAGCGCATCGACTGGTCATCAACGGCCTCAACGACATCTTCGATGCTGGTCTGACAATGGACATGACCTTGGAAGAGATCATTGGAACCCTTAATCCGATCATTGATCAAATCGTCTTTGAAGATGAGGGCGTTGCAATCAGAAGGCTTACCTCTCTACAGGGTATTGCTGGCAGAGTCGGACTCGATGACCTCGCAAACTTCATCGGCAGCATTATCGACCGTTTGGAATCAAGGGAAGGTAGACACGGAGAGATACTCTCACGTACAGTCAACATTACGTTCACTGGCGTAGAAGGCGTGACTGTCCAGTACTACACATCAACCACAAACTGGGTGACAGTTGGCGTATACGATAACGAAGCCAGCTTCGTCATTCCAACAGAAGCTCTTGGCGCAAATGGATACTACGCTGTTCGCGCACTAAAAAGCGGCATGAGCTACCAGGTCAGCAACATCACTTTGGTGAGTGGCCAAACTGTCAACGTTGACGTACCGGTGAAACCCATCACCGTTACCGGCGTGAGTTCGGTATGCAACCTCGGAATCGTGCAGAGCAACTGGGTATATGACATGGCTCCGGCTATCGTCGGTGAATCCAACGTCTTCAACGTATTCGACAACGGTAGAGAATACGAATTGCGCGTCGGCAGAGCAGGATATCACAACATAACCGGAATAATGACCGAAGCAGGCGGCAATGTATGGCTTGATGTATTCTACAACATTGCGATACCCGAAGGCGTGACTAACGTCAGGATTTCAAACGCCAACTGGGTTGACACGACTGTATGGTATGCGAACTACCTCGAAAGCGATGTCATCACCCTCATGAAGAACAACTCCCCAGCATGGCTGACATTTACTCATGAAGGAACGACATACAGCAGAATGCCCTTCGTGCTCGACGGCAACAGCCCATTCGACCCTCTAATAATCAGGACGGAAGCGACCTGCACCACCGATGGCTATACGATAGAGTGGTATGTTGCAACCGGATGGAGAGGCAACCAAGTAATCCATACCGCCGCATTAGGCCATGACTTCGGCATCACATCGCATAATGATTTTGACAACAGCCAATCTCGTTTTGCAGATGTAAGCGATAGACTCATGGACCCATGGCATACTTGCCAAACTTGCGGTTGGGGTGGATACATCTACTCGTTCACCAGTGCTGAAATATTCGTTGCGACATGCACAACAAACGGCCTGGTCGAATATACCGCGACGCTTATCCCGCACTCTGGCATGAGCAGCGACTGGAACTACATTCTTGGCGTATGGTCTGATCCCCTCGGTCACACCCCGGGCGCAGAAGCAAACTGCACAGAAGATCAAGTCTGCGAAGTATGCGACGAAGTTCTAGTCGAAGCCCTCGGTCACAAGCCCGGCGAACCAGTCAGTACAGCGACTTGCTGGACAGGGGGCTGGATAACGAGCTTCTGCACCGAATGCGGTGACGTTGTCGCGACCCACGGCTGGGAAGGCGCTCTCGGACACGATTTAGACCTTGTAAACTACACAGTCTCTGAATCGAACCCGAATGGACTATTTGGCAGACCCGACCTTCCGCGTTGGGGATATGCTAACTGCCTGCGCGAAGGCTGCGACCATGTCGCAACAATCAACCTTTGGTTCGCGACAGTAGTTGAGCCGACTTGTACAGCAGACGGCTACACCATTTGGGAATACTGGCCTACTGGTTGGATAGGACACCAAGGCAATTGGGTACCAGCTCTCAAACACGTCTTCGGAGACTTCTGGGACATGGACTTCACGCAATCACGTCTGCCACACCTCACAAACGCAAATGACCCGGTAGGCACGTGCACAAGAGACGGTTGCGGTTGGTCTGGCTACGTCTTCCATTGGCAGATTGACGAGTTTGAACCCACATGTACAACAGGTGGACGAGTAAGCTACGTTGCGACAGTGTTGCCGAACATGGGCTTCGACTTCGAGCCGTGGGCGACAGAGCGTTACACCGACGATGCACTTGGCCACGATTTCCAAAGCATCGTTTGGGACGGTCACGGCTGGTGGTATTCCGAATGCATCCGTTGCAACTGGGCAGGCTACTTAAGCTATGACCCTTGCCTCTTTGAATGTGACTGGCAAGTAGTGACCACACCCCCGACCTGCTCGCTGCAAGGACACACGACGAATGTATGCGCGAATGGCTGCGGCAATGTCTGGGGCTTCTGGTGGGATTACACCGATGCACTTGGACATGACTTCCAAACCATAGCTTGGGACGGGCATGGATGGCTGGCATCAGATTGCACTCGTTGCGATTGGAGAGGCTATGTCTCGTTTGAGCTTCAGCGCATCGCGATTACAGGCGGCAGACCAGCAGCAAACATGTCGATCGATGCAATCCTCAACCCGAACCTGGTAGTAACAGCGTACTACGAGTATGAAGGTAAAGAGTACAGAGATACAGTCACAGACTATACCGTTACGCTCAACGGCGAAGAAATCACTTTCCCCTACACGCTCAATGAGCGCGGCAACCAGACCTTTGTGGTCACATTCGAAGGGGAAGAGGATAGCTTCACAGTAAGAGTGCGCCCAGACGATGCTGACAAAGAAATACTGCGCGGAATGGTAGAAGGAAACACACAACTGCTTGGCTTTTTGGGCGGAGCGATAGGTGACATGCTGGCGCCACTTATTACTGGCATGATCAGCGATTTCCTGAATCCTGCTGAATTAGTCGGCATGGCTGGACCAGCGCTTGCAGGTCTCATCGAGGGCGCAATACGCGACATGGGTATTGAACTACCCTCATCGATCAGCGTAGAAGAAATAATCGACGACGTGCTAAACAGCGGTATAGTGCAAGGCATCTTAGGCAGCGACTTTCTTGCCAAAGTCATTGACGGAGTGATTGTTGCCCTGATAGCCGAGGTAAGCATGGATGCGCTGATTCCGGCAGTCATGGCTAGCGCGATCGACGGGATAACTGAAGCGATCTGGAACAACGGACGGCCAGGTACGGTAACATTCACATTATTTGGCTTTCCCGTGACTCAGAACTTGTGGAACACCACGGGCAACAATGCCTGGACGTGGAACGCCTTGGGAGTCAGCACGTATGCTTTGGCCAACTTTGCGAACCACATAAACCTTGACGGGATAGACTTCTTAGACCTCCTGCCTGATATGGACGTCCTGCTAAACATCCTTCTGAGCGTAGTGACGGAAGTTGCTAAGGAAACATACGAAGAATACAGAGCAGTTATCGAGGGGCTTATCCGCGAAAAGATTCAGGCTGTGAAGGACGCTGCAATTACATGGATTATTGCAGAACTGAACAAGATCCTGCCGATAGCCATCTCGGTATACGACTCATACCAGGAAATCATGGCAAAAGTCGAAGCGGCGATTGAACTCTACAACATGACCAAGGAACAAGTAGAAGAGATCATCGACAGACTGATTGCACTCCACGACGTCGTCCAGAACTTGCCAATCGACGCTTACAAAGACCAGGCTTTGTCGATCATCAACGCAGTAATCGCAAAACTGATCGAGTGCAAGAATAACAAGTTCAAAGACGATGACGACGATCCTGATCCAGTATTCTTCACCGTGACATTCGATGACGGCGACGGCAACATTCTGGAAGAACTGACACAAGTAGTAGCGCAGAATGGTTTAGTCGAGCAGCCGGCTGATCTTGCAGCCAGAGAAGGTTACGATTTCGGTGGATGGCACTACATCTTCGAGGATAACGATTTCCCATTTAATTTCGAAGAGATGAGAGCGAACTCGGACTTCACGATCACAGCGAAGTGGACTGAGATTATGTTCGGAGTATCCTTCCGTACAGAACACGGCATCTTCGAATCAAACAACGATGACAACCTCGGTTGGCAGAACATCGGCTGGTTCCGCGAATTCGTGATTCCGACGGAAATCCCCGTAAGAGAAGGCTACAAGTTCACAGGCTGGCTGTCAGAAGCTAACGTAGTCCCAGCTGAAGGAATGACCTATGCACAACTGGTAGCCGGAAATAACACAATGACAAGCGTATCAGTGTGGGCGCAATGGGCAGCAGTGCTGACGTACATAGAGCTTGACTTCAGCGCAGTCAAAACGAACTACCTGATCCGCGAGAACATTCCGGCAAACGCCGGCCTCTCGGAAACGCTCGACCTGACTGGTCTGGTAGTCACCGCCTTCTACGGCGACGACACGAGCAAAACTGTCACGGACTTCACGACAGACCTGACTGAAAGCACAATGCTCAGGCTTAGCAACACCAGCGTGACAGTGGAGTACGTAGACGACGGAGTCAGCAAGACGGCTAGCTTCCCAATCACGGTACGTCTGCACGTGTCCGAGCTTGAGACGCTCACTGAGCTGGTGTACAACGCTCTCAGCAGCTCCGCAACAATAATGAACTTCATCATGGGCGGCAGCTTCATCGAGGACATGATAAACGATGCTATCGGCGAATTCCTCGACCTTGAGTTGCTGCTTGAGATGGCTGGCCCGTTGCTTGGCGGGGTCATAAAGGACGCGTTGCTCGGCATAGGCATACCCGTGCCCGATTCCATCGACATCGAAGGCATAGTCAACGGCATCTTCGCGAACGACATAGTCAACGGCATAGTCACGAGCGAGTTTGTTGGTGCCGTGTTCGCCAGGGTCATTGAGAAGGTTCTTGCCGAGCTCGATTTTGACGCGCTTATGGAGCCCGTGCTGAGGAGCATTGCGAAAAACATCGCCATCGTTATCTTCAATGATGGCAATCCTGCGCTTGGTACTGGCAATGCGTTTGATGCAGGAGTATGGAACGACAGCACAAACCGCTGGATTCCCCACAGAGTCGTCTTAGGCTTGGAACTGCCGACAGCCGGCGTTGCGTTGACAGTGCTGACCAACATGTTATCCAACATCAACAACCTCCTGAACTACATAAACCTCGAAGACCTCGACTTCATGGCGATGCTTCCCGACCTCGACGTCCTGCTCGCAGCGGCGATCGCTGGTGTCACGGAAGTAGTGATGGAGTACTACGAGAAGTACAGGCAGCAGATACTTGACTACATCAAAGGCCTGATCGACGGCGCAATTGACGCAGGCATGAAGTGGATAGTCGACACGCTCAACAGCGAGTTCCCGGCGCTGAACCTGAACTACGACATGAACCCCGAGGATATCCTTGCCAGGATAGCAACAGTCCTCTACGGCGACTTGCAGGATGTGTTAGCGGCATTCCGCATCGAGGCCAATGAAGTGGGTCAGGACGAAATACGCTATGACCTCACCTTCCTCTACGACTCGAGCAACCAGTACGCGAACACAGTGATTCCAGCAGTCCTTAGGCTGCTCGAACTCACGGGCAACGCCCCCGAATTCTCAATCCAAAGCGCCAGCGGCGGCAACTTCGAGATCGTTGGCGGCCAGCTTGTGGAGAAGGCAGAGGGCAACGCCCCCGGCACATACAACGTAAGGGTACTGTACACATTCGAATTCCGCGGAACCACATACAGACTCGCGTCTGCGACGGTAGTTGTCGTGATCGAAGAGCAGAAGTGCTGCGAAGATTACCCAGACTGCATCTGCGACGACAAGCTTCCGCCCTGCGACTGCGGCGACTGCGACGAGTGCAACCCGCCCTGCGACTGCGGCGACTGCGACGAGTGCAACCCGCCCTGCGACTGCGGCGTGTGTGAAGAGTGCGACCCAGGCACGGGCGACTGCACCTGCGGCGTGTGCGAAGAGTGCGACCCAGGCACGGGCGACTGCACCTGCGGCGTGTGC
>Ga0123356_10004001_pt1 | contig 15308 bp, 11 predicted proteins | sample TergutEmb28metaG_2_FD_92546 | JGI IMG/M metagenome (GOLD analysis project Ga0123356, IMG submission 92546) | Embiratermes neotenicus P3 segment gut microbial communities from Petit-Saut dam, French Guiana - Emb289 P3 | ecosystem: Host-associated > Arthropoda: Insects > Digestive system > Gut ... | reverse complement strand
CTTCCAAGGGTCCGGCTGTTCGCCGGTTAAAGTGGTACGCGAGCTGGGTTCAGAACGTCGTGAGACAGTTCGGTTTATATCCGGCATGATCGTTAGGATTCTTGAGGAGATCTGCCCCTAGTACGAGAGGACCGGGGTGGACGAACCGCTAGTGTATCGGTTGTGGCCACCTGCTGCATTGCCGAGTAGCTATGTTCGGAATGGATAAGCGCTGAAAGCATATTAAGCGCGAAGCCAACTTCAAGATTAGGAATCCCTATGGAGGACCCAGAGAGATGATCTGGTTGATAGGCGCAAGATGGAAGTACCGCAAGGTATGGAGTCGAAGCGTACTAATCGTCCCATCGCCTTTTTGTGCCCATATTAGCAGCTTTGTCTAGACAAAGCATCGCTAATATGGTAGACTTAACTAGTGATTGGCTATTATAAGCCAAAGTCAATTTAAATTCTGCATCTCAAATTATCGACATCGAGCTGACGCCGCACCCAAGGGTTGACCGGCGCCAGCTTGGTGTCCATAGCGCCAGGGAAATACCTGTTCTCATCCCGAACACAGAAGTCAAGCCTGGTCGCGGCGATTATACTGCGTTAGCGGGAAACTAGCAAGATGCCAAATTATAGAAAAAGCCACCGAATAGGTGGCTTTTTCTCTATCTGAGAAAACTAGTCCTCGCTTCCCAACCTCTCAGCAGGCTCCGACCCTGCTTCGTGTATCAAGACCTCCGTCTCTGATACATAATCTACATCGTCCCGCTTCACTTCTTCCATACCCTTATTATACACTATAAGAAAAAAGCCCCTTCAAGAGAGGCTCTTTTCGCGTTCAAAGACTATTCGTCCGCATCAGTGTTTTCTTCAATCGCTGACAACAGGTCGTCCTCAACGTTCTTCTTCTTTTTCTTCGCCGGAGCCTGCGCTACTTCGATATCAATCTCATAACCAGTCAACTTCGAAGCAAGACGCACATTTTGACCGCCGCGGCCGACCGCAATCGGTTGCTGCTCGGTTGACAAGTAGACAGTAGCCCTCCTACCCTCGATGTCCACCTTCTGCACCTCTGCTGGAGACAAGGCCTCGCGGATATACTCGCTCGGATTATCGCTCCAATTCACAATATCAATCCGCTCGCGATTCCCAATCTCATTCATCACAGCTTGCACACGCACACCGCGTCCACCGACGAAAGTACCCACAGCATCCACGCCGGAAAGGGAAGCAGCCACCGCAATCTTGGTCCTGCGTCCACCCTCGCGCGCCACACCCTTAATCTCCACCGCACCAGTCTCCACCTCTGGAACTTCCTGACGGAACAAGTACTCAATAAACGCCTCATTACCACGCGACAACACTAGTTGTGCCCGAGTCTCGCCGGCTTCCACGCCTTTGATATACACGCGCACCCTGCGGCCTACCACATAGTGCTCGCCTTCGATTTGCTCGCTTTTCGGCATAATCCCCTCAACCTTGCCGAGGTCGACCCGCACAATTCGCGGCTCCACCCGCACAATCGTACCAGTTACCACCGTACCAATCTTGTCTTCATAAGCGGCCAATACAGCATCACGTTCCGCCTCGCGCAATCTCTGAATCACCACCTGCTTAGCCGTCTGCGAAGCAACACGACCGAATCCAGTCACCTCGTGCTTCTCTTCGACCACATCGCCGATTTCTTTTTTCTTGGTCTCAGCCTGCGGAATCTCATTGTCTGGATTATACCCGACACCATCTTCAACCACAGTACGTTGCACATACACATTAGCCTTGCCGCTCTGCATGTTAATGTCAGCACGCACATCCATCTCTTTCGTACCGAAATCCTTGCGCCACGCCGCCGCAATCGCGGCTTCAATCACTTCAATCACCTTATCTTCGGGCAAACCCTTTTCCTCAGCAATCACCGAAACCATAGCCGCCATCTGTTTAATATCTAGTGCTTCCATATTTCTCCTTATTTCTATTGTCTTCATTAAAAATGCCGTCTCTCTTCGAGCCGGCCATCTTAAGTATGTATCTATTATATCGTTCTGAAACAAAATAGTCAACCGAATATCATTGACAAACTCACACCACTTCTATAGAATAGTCAGAACATCTAAAAAAGGAAGGGTAAGCGCTATGGCAACATACTTTGACACACCATCAAGAACATTTGGGGAATACCTCCTCATACCGTCACTGACTACTAGGGAGTGCACACCTGATAAAATATCGCTCGCCACCCCGCTTACACGCTACAAGACCGGCGAAAAACCCGCCATCACCGCCAATATCCCGCTCGTTTCGGCCGGCATGCAATCAGTATCCGGCGTCCAGATGGGAATAGCGCTCGCCCGAGAGGGCGGTTTTTGTTTCATCTACGGCTCACAGTCCATCGAAAGCCAAGCCGAGATGATTCGCACTGTCAAAAACAACCGCGCCGGTTTCGTGATTAGCAAGTGGAACTTGAAACCCACCGACACCCTTCAAGACATTCTCAACATCAAAGCTGAAACCGACCATTCCACCATCCCTATTACCGACGACGGCTCTCATCACGGCCAACTCCTCGGGCTCATCACCAGCAAAGACTACCGCATCTCCCGCGACACCCCAGATACTCCCGTCGCCCAGCTCATGACCCCTGTCGATAGTCTAATCACTAGCGAAGAGGGCATATCTCTTACTGCAGCCAACGATCTCATCTGGGACCACAAAATCAACTGCCTGCCTATTATCGATCGAAAAGGCCGCCTCAACTCCCTTGTCTTCCGCAAAGATTACGACCAACACAAACACAACCCCCTATCCCTATTCGACGACCAAAAACGCTACCTCGTCGGCGCCAGCATCAACTCCCACGACTACAAACAGCGCGTTCCCGCCCTCGTCGAAGCCGGCGTAGATCTCCTCTGTATCGACTCCTCCGACGGCTATTCTGTCTGGCAGAAAGAAACCATCGAGTTCGTCCACAAGAAATACAAGGGCGCGGTCAAAGTTGGCGCCGGTAACGTCGTCGACAAAGCCGCTTTCAAATACCTCGCTGACGCCGGAGCAGACTTTATCAAAATTGGCATCGGTGGTGGCTCTATCTGCATTACTAGAGAGCAGAAAGGCATCGGCCGCGGCCAGGCCAGCGCCGTCATCGAAGTCGCCGCCGCCCGCGACGAATACGCACGCACAACAGGCGAGTATATTCCTCTCTGTTCTGACGGCAGCATCGTCCACGATTATCACATTACCCTCGCCCTCGCTATGGGCGCAGATTTCGTCATGATGGGGCGGTATTTCGCCCGCCTCGACGAAAGCCCCAGCGCCAAAGTCAAACGCGGCAACGATTTCGTCAAAGAATACTGGGGCGAGGGCAGCAACCGCGCCCGCAACTGGCAACGCTACGACCTCGGCGACCACAAAGGCGGATTGACCTTCCAAGAGGGTGTCGACTCTTACATTCCATATGCCGGCACCCTCAAAGAGAACCTCAATATCACCATCGCTAAAGTCAAATCCACCATGTCCAACTGCGGTGCCGCCGACATCCCGGACTTCCATAAAAACGCCAAACTTACCTTGGTCTCTGACCTCTCTCTGGTCGAAGGCGCACCGCACGACCTAATCGTCCGCGAATAGACATTTTTCTCATAAAATATTGACTTTTTCGGTCCAGTGTGCTATAATAAGAGTATAAAGTAGTTGCAAGACTACCATATCTTTGCTATAATCAAGGTACTAATACATTCTTTTTACCTGATCTGCGACCTCGCGTCCCATGTGCAAAGTGTATGAGAAATGACTAAAAAGTAACATAATTAAGGAATCTTTATGAGACAAAACCCCAGAGAAAGGGAACGACAAGAAAAGCTGCTGAAGCAGTATGAAAAACGCCGCCCAGATATCAAACAACAGTTTGAAGAGGGCCAGAACCGCAATTTCAACAAAAACACCCGCGGTCGACAAGGCAACCAAGACAATCGAAATAACCGCAATAATCAAAACGGCAACCAAAACCAGAATCAGAACCAAAACAACACGCCCGAACAATCCGCCAACGCCAAGCGCAAGGTAGAACTTGCGGTCAACACCCGCCGTGGCGAGATGGTCCACCACCAACGCATGTTGAGTTCTGACGTCAACGCTCAGGCCACCCAGCATATCGTCGGCATCCCGGTCAACAAATCCCGCTACAACGGTTTTGGCGGTACCCAGATCACCAGCAACCAAGCCAAGAACAACAGACGCGACCCAGAAGCTGTACGCATTATCCCCTTAGGCGGACTCGGCGAGTTCGGTATCGGCAAGAACATGACTGTCATCGAATACAAAGACGAAGCTGTCATCATCGATATGGGCACGCTTTTCGCAAGCGATGATTATCCTGGCATCAACTATATGATTCCGGACATTAAATACCTCGAGGACAACCTGAAGAAAGTCAAAGCCGTCCTCTTTACCCACGCCCACCTTGACCACATCGGCGCCTGCCGCCACCTCTTGCCTATGATGGGCAATTACACCCCGATTTACGGCACAGAATTCACTATTGGCATGATTAAAAAGCAGATGAGCGAACTTGACGACGAACCAGACCTCAATTATCAGGTCGTCGACCCATTCAAACACGAGAAACACGCTGTTTCCGAACATCTCTCCGTTGAATTTGTCCACACTCTCCACTCCATCCCGGGCAGCACCAACATCATCGTACGCACCCCGAACGGCGCTATCCTCTTATCTGGAGACTGGCGCTTCGAGAACAACCCCGTCGGCACCCCAGCTGATTACGGCCGCCTCTTGGACGTTGCGAATTCCGAAGGTTTCTCCCTGATGCTCAACGAAGCCACCAACATAGACTCCCCAGGCACCCACCCGCACTCTGAATACGACGTCGGCGACAACCTCGGTCTCGTAATGGACCACTACGCCAATGGCCGCATCATCGTCAGCTGTTTCAGTTCCCAACTCGGCCGCATCGAACTTATCTTGAACGAAGCTGCCAAGCGCAACCGCAAGGTCGCTTTCGCCGGTTTCTCGATGATTAACAACGTCGAAGTCGCTCTCCGCACTCGCGCTATCAAGATCCCAAAGAACACCATCATGAAGATGGAAGAGCTCATCAAGCTCCCAGACGACAAAGTTGTCGTTATCTGTACCGGCTCTCAGGGCGAAATGAACGCTGTGTTGAACCGCATGGTTACCGGCGCCCACAAATACATCAAAGTCAAGTCGACCGACACGATTATCTTCAGTTCCAACCCTATACCAGGGAACGAACCGCACGTCGTCTCGACTGTCGACGGCCTGCTCCGCGAAGGCGCTCAGGTTATCCAAAACGGCAAGTCGCATATTAATAATATCGGCCCGCTTCACCTCTCAGGACATGCTTACTACGAAGACCACGTCAAGTTTGTCACCGACATGCACCCGCTCAACTATATGCCTTACCACGGAGAGTTCTTCATGCTTGAACACTCTGCAGAGATGGCAGAAAACGTCGTCGGCATCCACAAGGACAACATTATCGTCGTTGACAACGGAGATGTCGTTGAGCTCGGCCAGGACAGAAAAGTCCGCCGCACCGGTCGTATCACCGTCGGCAGCAAACTCTATGACGACGCCGACAATCCCGTCCACGAAGCTGTAGTCAAGGATCGTGTCCACATCAGCCGCGAGGGTATCTTCATCATCATCCTTACTCTCTCCAAATCCAACGGCCACCTCATCAAAACTCCGGATATCATCTCCCGCGCTTTCATTTATCTCGACAACTCGGAAGAATTAGTTGGCAAAATTCGCCACTATCTCCGCAACAAGACTGAACATAGCGCCAACGTAGACCTCAAGACCCTCAAAGAAGAAATCAAAGATGACGTCACTCACATTCTCTTCGACTCTACCGGCCATACTCCAATCGTTATCCCAGTCATCAACAAAGTCTAGCCTACAACAACCACAATTTGCTAAAATATACACATCATGATATTACATGTCGAAATTACAGAGAAATCTTTTGGCCCCAAGAGCTTGTTTTCCCATCTCGATTTTTCCGTCAATGACGGCGAAAAAATCGGCATCATCGGCCGCAACGGCGTTGGCAAGACAACCTTATTCAACATTCTCTCTGGACTGGATACGGACTACTCTGGCGAAATCATCCCGCGCCGCGGAGCTATAATCGTTGCCACTAGCCAGGAATACTATGATGTCGAAAATCAGACTGTCATCGAATATATCACTAGCGGACTGCCCGACTTCGCCGAGCTCGAGCGCATCATCAACACCTTCGCAACTCTCGAGAAACCCTCCAGCCGCCAAATCTCTGAATACTCTGCTGCTGTCGACCGTTTCTCCTCCAAAGGTTATTACTACATCGAAGATCAAATCCGCCAAACCCTAGCTAAGTTCCAACTCGACCACCTTTTGGACCGCTCATTCAGCACCCTGTCTGGCGGCGAGAAACGCCTCAGCGAAATCGTCAAGATTATGCTCAGCGACTCCCATCTGGCTCTTATCGACGAACCCACCAACTATATGGATTATATTGCTAAGGCCAAGTTCATCGAATGGATGAATACCGCCCCAGAGGCTATCCTGGTCATTACACACGACCGTGACGTCCTTGATCAAGTCGACCGGATTATTGAAATCAAAGACGGAGAGGCCTACAGCTACCCCGGTAATTACACCGCTTATTTGACCCAAAACTCCACCCGCACCGTCACTAACATGAACGAGTACGAAATCGTCCAACGCCGCATCGATAACCTCAAAAAACAGATTGCATACGCTCGTAGTAAGAAATCTATGTGGTCAGGCACCGCCGATAAACGCAACCCCTTCGTCGTTATTGAGGAGCGCTGTCTGCGCGAACTCAAGAAGCTGCAAGAAATCGAAAAGCCCAGCTTCTGGATTGACAAAACCAGCGCTGCCGAGCTCGATTATAAAGACTCCGCCCGCTACGAAAAGTACAAAGCCAAGAACATCCGCCTTAGCCTAAGCTCCAACCCATCGCGTAGCAAACGCTCGCTGATTCGTGCCAGCCAGCTCTCTATCGGCTACGAAGTGCCAATTGCCGCCGACATCAGCTTCGACATCCACGAAGGCGAATCTCTTGAAATCCGCGGCCGCAACGGCGCCGGCAAAACTACTCTAGTCAAAGCTATTCTCAATCTCCCTGGCCCTCAAATCTTCAGCGGAGAAGCAAAAGTTGACCCTCACGCCCACATCAGCATCTACGAACAAGAGGTCAGCGATAAACTCTTCGGACTCACCCTGCCCGAAGCTATCGAGCAAGTCTACCACGACTGCGGTCTGAGTTGCACCAATCAACAGGTCCGCGCTATCATGAATAATTATCTCTTCACCGAAGCCGACCGTTCCGTCCGTGTTCGCGACCTCTCCGGTGGTCAAAAAGCCCGCCTGCAAATCATCGCCATGCTCGCTACTGAGCCAGACCTCCTGGTCCTAGACGAACCTACATCTCACCTCGACCTGCCATCGATCGAAGAATTAGAAACCGCTCTTTTGAACTATAAAGGCGCTATTATTTACATATCTCATGATAATTATTTTCGTGACAAATTAGGAGGTCAAGTTGTCCAACTCTAAACCAACCATTGTAGTTTTTGATTCCGGCACCGGCGGACGGCTTTTCGCCGCCGAGCTCGCCAAGAATATGCCGCATGCACTCATTACCACGGTCATAGACGCCGCCAACGCACCTTATGGCAACCGTGACAGACTCGACATCCAGAACCTCGTAGAAACCGCTCTAAAGCCCTATATCGACACAACCGACCTTATTGTTATTGCCTGCAACACCGCTACTGCCAACGCGGCCGAATACCTCCGCGCCAAATATCCCGACCAGCGCTTTATCGGCTTCGAACCAGCTATTAAACCAGCTAGTGAACAGAGTAAAACCAAACAAATTATCGTCCTCGCCACCAATGCCACCAAAAAAGCGCCCCGCTACCAAAAGCTGCGCAATAAATACTGCCCATCCACCCAGTTCACCATCTACGAACCCGATTGCCGCACCTGGGCTGCCGAAATCGACGCCGGCACTCTTGACGAATCCAAAATCCGCGCTACCCTAGAGCCCTATCTAGACAAGAATGTCGACTTTATTTCTATCTCCTGCACCCACTACCATGCCGTCATCGACACCATAAAAAAGATCGTAGGCGATTCTGTTACCGTCTACGACCCCTTTAATGCGATTATTCGTTATATCGAAACGCTTATTTGTGATAAAGCGCAAGGCTAGCCAATAGACCGCCAAGCAAGAGACAGCTCATGCCGATATAGACCATCGGGTCGAGCGTAGTCTTGTCTGCGACCTGCATATAAAGCATAACTTGCGTGACCAACGACGCAATCAATAAACCAAAACCTACGATTGCAATTGGGCGCAAATCAGACTTCTTGATAATACCGCTTTCGCTCTTCGCTGCTGCTGCCTTTTTCTTTGCTGCTGCTTTTTTTGCCATTTTCCCATCCTTATGGTTAATAATTGTTATGCTTATTATAGCATATCTGCGCAATATACAAGCCTTATTTCGCTACCAGCCCCACGATTCGACGATAATACTCTCTGGTTTTCGTCACCACCCGCCCTACTTTGGGCAACGAACCATATTTCACCAGCTGTTTCGCCTTCTTGGGGCTCATTACCTTCACCCATTCCACCTCGTTTTCATCCCATACTAACTCTGGCTTATCCGTATCTAACTGTACATGGTAGGTATAATTAAAAACCCGATTCCACATTTTATACTTCGGATGATATGAATGCTGCCGGTATATTTCCAAAAACTTCATATCACGCATTTTTACCTTCAATCCCGTTTCTTCTACAATCTCGCGCTTCATCGCCGCCCTTGGCGTCTCTCCGTCGTCCACATGCCCGCCCATCGTAATATCAATCATCCCAGGCGCAAACATAATATTTCTCGACCGTTTCTGTATCAAAATATTGCCGTTGGGAGTCGTAATAATAGCGTGACACCCCCTCGAATACAACCCGCGCCGTTTCGCTAAACGCGTCGGCAGCCGGTACCCCAGCGGCTGGTTGTCTTCACTCACTATATCTACCCAGCTCGTTTCTGTCATTATTTTCACTAACTCGCGTATTCTCATTTTGATGTATCTTCTTGTCCGTGCTCGTTTCTGCACCGCACCCAACTTCCATTTCTTTTCCCAATCCTGTACGTCTCGAATATTCCAAACTATCGCTTTGCGCCGATCAAAATCCAGACGCTGCAACGCCCGTTTATAAACATTCTCATTCGCAAAAATAATCAAATCCTGTTTCGCCAACATCGCGTTTGTCGTTTTGTGGCGCTTTTTGCCCCACAACATACCATCTATACCATCTTGCTTGGCGATTTTTATCGCCCAGGGGCTCACGAAATCAATTGGCCGCGGATCATTCTCCCAAGTCATCAAGCCACTGCTTGTAAACTCAAAATTCTTCAAACCATAAGTCTGGGCATAAGCCGCCGCCAACCGACTCCTATAAACATTTCCATTGCAAACAAAGTGCACCCTATATTCACCCATACAGATATTCTACACTAAATGTTACAATATCCCTATGAAGAGGTTGGTGATTATTGATGGCAAGTCGGTCTTGTACCGCGGATTCTATGCGATGGGCAATCTCCGCACCCACGACGGCGTTCCTACTGGCGGCATCTATGGATTCACTAGTATCCTATTCGAAATACTCAGCCAAGTCCATCCGGATTACGTAGCAGTCGCTTGGGACAAACGCGAGACCAACATCCGCAGCCGCCTCGCCATTTACCCTGAATACAAAGCTGGCCGCTCCAAAGCGCCAGACGAATTTTATGCGCAAATCCCTTTGCTCGTCGAGCTGCTCGATGCATTCCACATCCCACTCTACGAGGCTGATGATTATGAGGCTGATGATATAATGGGTACTCTCAGCACCAAAGCTAATCTAGCTGGCGTCGAAACCATACTCGTCTCCGGTGATCTCGACATGCTCCAGCTAGTCGACCACGACACTAAGTTCTATGCCCTCAAAACTGGTTTTTCTCGTGTCGACGAATTCGACCTCGAAGCTTTCCGCGCCAAATACGGTATCGATAAGTCCCAGTTCCTCGACCTCAAAGCCCTCAAAGGCGACTCGTCTGATAATATCCCAGGCGTTCCTGGCGTCGGCGAAAAAACAGCAATCAAACTACTTCAAGATTACCACTCGCTAGATGGTATTTATGAAAACATCGATCAAATCAAAGGCAGCTTACACGACAAATTAATCGCCGGCAAAGATTCCGCCTACATGAGCAAACGCCTCGGTGAAATTATGCTCGACGCACCCAACGAATGGGAGCCAGAAGCATGCGATATTTCCCTCGCCAACCCCGACAAAGTATTGTCAATTCTACAACACTTCGAATTCCGCAGCCTAATCATGAAAGCCAAAAAGCTATTCCATTATGTTGATGGTCACGCGAGTCAGAAAGGTTCTGTTGCCTTACCAAATATCATCTCTTTCGACATCAAATCCGACATGCACACCGACCCCACCACCGCTTCTCAAATCATCACCGGCCTCAAATCCTACTGGGACCTCACCCAAGCCGCTTTCCTCCTTAACACACCCAAACCTCTCGGCACCGAAAACCCAGAAGCACTCTATCGTTCCCAATTCGCCGCCCTCGAGCGCGTCCCGAAACTACTTACCATCTGCACCGATTACGACCTCCCACTTATTCCAATCCTCTATCAGATGGAGACCAACGGCATAGCCATCGACCCCAAGTACTTTGCTAAACTCCACGACAAGCTCACTGCCGTCCAACAAGATTACGAGCAGCAAATCTACAAACTGGCGGATACTTCATTCAACCTCAATTCTCCCGCCCAGCTTAGCGACGTCCTCTTCAACACACTCCATTTACCTACCAAAAGCATCCGCAAGAAACAGAAGTTCTACTCCACCGATGCCCGCACACTTGAGACATTACATCATCAACACCCAATTATTCCTCTTATCGAAAACTACCGTGAAGTCTCCAAGCTGCTTTCCACCTATATCGACGCTCTCCCCACGCTTACAGACGAGGACCACCACATTCACACCACTTTCACTCAAGACGTCACCGCCACTGGACGCCTCAGCAGCCGCGACCCCAACCTCCAAAACATCCCGGTCCGCACCGAACTCGGCCGCGAAATCCGCACCGGCTTCATAGCCAAACCAGGCAATACACTCATCTCCGCCGATTACTCTCAGTTCGAGCTCCGCCTTGCCGCCGCTCTAGCCGGCGACCAAGAACTAGTCAACGACTTCAATCAAGGCATCGACATCCACACCAAAACCGCCGCCACTATCTTCGGTATCCCTATGGATCAAGTCGACAAATCCCAACGCCGCGCCGCCAAAACCATCAATTTCGGCGTCCTTTACGGCATGAGCCCCAAAGGTCTCTCCGACGCCACCGACATGTCGATGACCGAAGCTAGCACCTTCATCAAGCGCTACTTCGACCTCCGTGCACCCATCCGCCAATATCTTGACTCTATTCTCGCCAAGGCTCGCACCGACGGTTACGTCGAAACCTATTACGGCCGCCGCCGCTACACTCCAGACGTCATGTCGCCAATCTGGACCGTCCGCCAGGCTGCCGAGCGTGCCGCCATGAATATGCCTATCCAAGGCACCGAGGCTGACCTTATGAAACGCGCCATGATACAGCTTTCACACAAACTCGCCAAATACTCAGATGTTCAAATGGTTCTCCAAATCCACGATTCTCTCATCCTCGAATGCCCTCCTACTCGCGCTAAAGTTATCTCAGAACTCCTCAAATCAACCATGGAATCCGTAGCTCCAGAAATACCAGTCAAGCTCTCCGTCGACGTATCTATCGGCACCAACTGGGGCGAGCTCTAGTGTTGCAAATATTCCATGGCGACGACCGTCTCGCCGCTGAGAAACAAATCCTCTCGATTCTAGGCCAGAATTACGAAGTCTTTGACGGTGAAATACTCACGCTAGCCGACCTCCCCAATATCTTCCAGGGAACCAGCCTCTTCGCCGAACACCGCAAAATCCTCATCAAGGATTTATCTGGGTCCTCTGCCTGGCCAGAGCTACCCAAGTACTTTTCAACCGATTCCGACATCATCATCTGGGAGTCCAAGCTCGACAAACGCTCCACCACCTACAAATCTCTCGTCAAAGCCAAAATCCCCGTCCAAGAATTCACCACCCCAGAGCCACCAGAATCCAAGCAGGTTTTCCAAATCTTCGATCTCGCCATCGCAGGGAAGTACAGACAAACCGTAACAATTCTCGACAAAATCCAACCAAACCAAGATCCCTACATGTTCTTCGGACTAATGATTTCTCAAGCCGTCCGCGGGTTCGAACGCGACCAACGCCGATACAAACCCATCCTTAAGACTCTCGCGAAACACGACCTGGACCTAAAAACCACGGGCCTTGACCCGTGGCTCTTGATACGTAGTTGTTTGCTTAAGCTTTCTTCGCAGCCCGCTTAGCAGCAGCTTTCACAGTATTTGTCTTCTTAGCTGGACCAGTCTTTTTGCCAGCAGTACCCGGCTTAGCGCCCGGTTTTTTAGCAACGACGGCTTTCTTCGCAGCGACAACTTCGTTGTCAGCAGATGCACTCTTGGCAACAGTCTTCTTCTGGGCAGCGGCTTTGTTTGTTACCACTTTTACCTCGCCAGACTTCTTCACTTTGGCGATGACACGCACACCAGCATTCTTAGCATCGCGCACCAAAGCCGACTTGCGGCGAGCAGCAGTATTTTTCTTCATCAAACCCTTCTTCACAGCTTTGTCGATTTCACTTTGAGCTTCTTGCAACCTCTTGAACTCAGGAGACCGCTCAAAATTCTTCACAGCCTTCTTCACCGAGCTCTTAATTTTGAGATTCTTCTCACGTTTGCGGATATCCGCACGCGCTTGCTTTTGCGCAGACTTAATAATTGGCATTTCTTTTCCTTATAACCTTATAAATACTTTACACAATTATAGCACAACAGGGAGAGAATATCAACATTTACTCCTATCGATAGAACTTCAAACTATCAATCGGATCTTTTCGCGCAGCCCGTATCGCCGGCAAGAGGCCAAACAAACATCCCACTAGCAGAGCCACACCAAATGTTTGGCCGACAATATTGAGTGAAATATACGGCGGGAACGGCGTCACTAACGAAATCAGAAACGCCACCACATATCCGATGCCCAACCCCATAATCCCGCCTATCATCGACAAAATAAACGCTTCAAACAAGAACTGCATCAAGATATAAGACGATGCCGCCCCGACTGCCTTGCGAATCCCTATTTCCCGCGTCCGCTCCGCCACCGACACCAACATAATATTCATCACGCCAATTCCACCCACCACCAGAGAAACACCGGCCACCAACGACAGCATCGCCGTAATCACCCCAAACAACGACCCCGCCGGATGAGAAATATTATCACCGCTACTCACGCTGAAGTTCTCTACCCCGTTTCTCTTTTCTTTCAATTTATCGGTTACTTTTTCCATCATCCCGGAAACATCATTGACTTCCCTCAAGCGCACGTTAATCTGTTGCACCTGCAACCCCAGTTGTTTATCCTCGAAATAACTGCTATTCACCACTACCGCCATGTCCAGATCAATATTATTGAAGTTTACCGGATCCGCCGTCTCCGCCAACACTCCAATCACTACCATCACCTGATCATTGAAGTGAATCGACTTGCCTACCGCTTCTTTTGTACCAAACAGAGTGAGAGCAATTCGATTTCCCACTACAATCCTAGTCGGCTGGTCGTCCTCCAAAAAATCCCCAGCGTACATCGTCAACGACACTATATCCTTGAAGTCGCTGTTGGTCACAATCATCGCAGTCGTCGGGAACATTACATCACCTACCTCAATTGTCTCTTCGCTCACCGCCACCGGCGCTACAGCGCTCACCCCGTCAATACTTTCAATCACTTCTATATCATCAAGCATCAAGCTGCTCTTCTGGTACTTCGTACTCGCAGTAATTTCATCCACCAACCCATCCACCACATTCTTGCCGCTCTCCGGACGCACTACCACTAGATTCGCCCCTATTGATCTCACCTGCCCCGAAATCATCTGCTGGATGCTGCCAGAGAGAGACATGATTAAGACAATGCTCGCCACGCCAATTGCGATTCCAAGTGCCGTCAAGAAAGTCCGCACTCTTGTCCGCTTCAAACTGACCCAAGCCATCTTGAAATGGTTAAAAATAATCATTTCTTTGCCGCCTTTCTCGTCCTCTTCACACTCATCTTCTTCCTCTCAGGCTTTTTCTTGGCATCAACCACATTAACCGTCACAGACTCTGCTTCTTCCGGGTTTTTCGCCTCTTCTGCCTTCACCTGGCCCAGCGGACGCTTTTGGACCTCCACCTTCTTCGGCGTTGGAGCTACTTTTTTATCCGAAGTCAGCCTTACTACCACCTTCTCGGGCTCATCCGGACTCGGCAAATCATGGTCCGCCACCATTTTCTCGTCAGTATCAATCTTGCCATCCAGCATATTTATTACCCTCGTCGCATAGCCAAGCAGGGAAGGATTGTGCGTTACCATAATAATTGTATTGCCGGCTGCATGTATTTGCGCCAACTCTTCCATCACTATATGGCTCGTCCGTGAGTCCAAGTTTCCCGTCGGTTCATCCGCCAAAATAATCGAGGGGTTAGCCACTAGCGAACGTGCAATCGCCACCCTCTGTTGCTGTCCGCCAGACAACTGATAAGGAAGATAATATTCGCGCTTGCTCAGATGGAAGTTTTCCAGCACATCGCTCGCCATCCTCAATCGCCGTGCCGACGAATACCCTGCATATACCAGAGGCAGCGCCACATTCTCAATAATCGGCATGTCGTTAATCAAGTTGAAACTTTGAAACACAAAACCAATTTCCCGCGAACGCAATTTCGCTTTGCGGCGCGCGCCCATCCGCTCAACATTATTCCCATTCAAATAGTATTGCCCGTCCGACGGCCTATCCAATAGCCCAATAATATTCAATAAAGTAGTCTTGCCGCACCCCGACGGCCCCATAATCATTACGAATTCCCCCTGCCGTACAGTCAGATCAAAATTATCCAGCGCGAAATACTCGCTCATTCCATAGCCATACTTTTTAGTGAGCCCGGCGAGCTCAATCACTACGCTGTTTTTTGCCATTGAAATCATTTTACCACTTTTATGGTATAATTGTGAAGACGGAAGTGTGTCCGAGTGGCTGAAGGAGCACGCTTGGAAAGCGTGTGTGCTCGCAAGGGTACCGAGG
>Ga0123356_10004000_pt1 | contig 15312 bp, 10 predicted proteins | sample TergutEmb28metaG_2_FD_92546 | JGI IMG/M metagenome (GOLD analysis project Ga0123356, IMG submission 92546) | Embiratermes neotenicus P3 segment gut microbial communities from Petit-Saut dam, French Guiana - Emb289 P3 | ecosystem: Host-associated > Arthropoda: Insects > Digestive system > Gut ... | reverse complement strand
CAGAAAATAGCTCATTGGGTTTTCCGGCAAATATTGCGCGCGCAGCTCGGTGGCTTTAATCGCGCCCGCATAGTCCTGATTTTCGCTCGCGGCGATCGCCAACTCGCCATACGCTTCGCCCCACTGGGGTTTCAAACGAACCGCTTGGGTCAACTCCCGCTGGGCATCGGAAGCCTTCTTTTCCTTGAGGTAGACCCGCCCCAGTCCGAAATGCAGGGTTGCATCGCTCGGATGCAGAGCGAGTAGACTGCCATAGAGCCGCCCCGCCTGGTCGTATCGCCCCGCATCTGCGTACATATCGGCGAGGTCCCGCTGGGCGTTGCTGTCGGCGGGATCCAGCTTCAACCCGGCTTCCATTTCGCTTACCGCTTCGGCTTTCTTGCCGGAGATTGCCAGCATGCGGCCAAGCTGAAAGTGTCCCCCCGCGTCGTCGGGATGAAGCGCAACCAGCCTTTTCAGCGAGGCTTCGGCATCGGCGAATTTTTTTTGACGCATGTAGAAGTTGCTGATGGCGACGAGAGCATCGGTCGATTCGGGGGCTAGTGCGAGCGCCTGCTGATATTCCTTTTCCGCCTCGCCGGGGTTCTGCTGCTTCTCGAGAAGAGTTCCCATCAGCAAATGCGGCTCGGGATCTTTCGGATCGAGCGCCGCAGCCTGGCGGAAGGCCCGGATTGCCTCCTCGGGCTTGGTCGCCTGAAGCACGTTGCCGAGAGCCATCCACGCCCGGGGAAGAGACTGCTCGGGACTTGAAACGGGTTTGAGTTGCGTGGCGGCGCGCAGGTATTGTTCAGCCTGGGGATCGCCGGCATCCGCGAGCGCCAAACCAAGGTTGAGGTTCGACTCAAAGACATCCGGCTTTGCGGCCACGGATTTCCGGTAGGCGGAAACCGAGTCGTCGCGCCTTCCCAGTGCGTGATACACAAAGGCGAGGTCATACCAGGCCGCGTAGTCGTCGGCGTGAGCCTCGAGAGATTTCTTCAGCAGGGATTCTGCCGCAGAGTAGTCCTGCTTGCCGATATCGGCTTCGGCTTCCGCCCGGGCGGCTCGAGCGGGATCCTGCTCTTCAACTTTATGGTGCCGAACGGTTGTGCCGGTGGTCTGCGCCATAAGCCCGGCGGGAAAGAAAAAGAAACACCCGATTGCAGTAATCGAGCGAGCCACACGTGATTTACTGGTCAACATTCGACCGCAAGGCCCCGTTTCCGTCGAGCACCTGGGCAAGGAATTGTCCGGTGTAGGAGTCTTTGAGGCGGGAAATCTCTTCCGGGGTTCCCTCTCCGACGATGCGCCCGCCGCGTTCGCCGCCTTCCGGCCCGAGATCCAACACCCAATCCGCCGTCTTGATCACCTCCAGGTTGTGCTCGATCAACAGAATCGACCCCCCTGCTTCAATAAGACGCCGGAAAGCCGAGAGTAGTTTACTGATGTCGTCGAAGTGCAGGCCGGTCGTGGGCTCATCGAAAATGTAGAGAATGCGCCGCCCGAACGCTGAGCCGCGGGCCGCCGCAGCCGGCTCGCAGTGCGCGGCCAGCTTGACCCGCTGCGCTTCGCCGCCGGAGAGCGTGGTCGCGGACTGGCCCAGGCGCAGGTAGCCGAGGCCGACCTCATCGAGCATGCGAAGCTTGTCCGCCACCTTGGGTGTGCTGCCGAAATGGTGCATAGCCTCGCGCACGGTCATCTCCAGCGCCTCGTAAATGTTCTTTCCGCGGTAGCGAACTTCGAGCAGCTCGGGTTTGAAGCGCCTGCCCTTACACTCCTCGCAAATCAGCTCCACATCGGCCAGGAACTGCATTTCGACGACTACGGTTCCGGCTCCCTGGCAGGTTTCGCAGCGTCCGCCGGGAACGTTGAAGGAAAAGTGCCCGGCCGTGAATCCGCGCCGGTGGGCCTCGGGGGTACCGGCAAACAGCTCGCGGATGCCGTCGAAGGCTTTGATGTAAGTCACGGGATTCGACCGCGGCGTCCGTCCGATGGGGGATTGATCGACCAGCACAACGTCGTCGATGTAATCATCGCCGGTGATCTCATCGAACAGATTGGAGCCGAGCGGCGTACCGTTGGTCTGGTTCTTGCGCGCGCGGAGCGCCCGATACAGGACATCGTGCAGCAGAGTGGACTTTCCCGAGCCCGAAACCCCGGTGATGGCAACCAGCATGCCGAGCGGGATGGTCACATCAATGTGTTTTAAATTATGGGCGCGCGCCCCGCGAATGATGATCCGCTCGCGGCCGGGCTGGCGGCGATTGGAAGGAGTTTGAATGCGGAGCTCGTGCGCCAGATAGCGCCCGGTAAGCGAGCCTGGCGTCTTCTGGATCTCGTCATAGGTTCCTGCCGCGATGACTTTCCCGCCATGCTCGCCTGCCCCGGGCCCGAGATCGAGAATGTGGTCGCTGGCGCGCATGACATCGGGATCGTGCTCGACGACGAGAACCGTGTTTCCCAGATCCCGCAGTCCATGCAAGATATGCAGCAGCCGGCGGGTGTCGCGGCTGTGCAAACCAATCGAGGGCTCGTCGAGCACATACAAGGTGCCTACCAGGCGCGACCCGAGCGAAGTCGCCAGTTGAATGCGCTGCGCTTCTCCCCCCGAGAGGGTGGAGGTGAGACGGTCAAGCGTCAGATATTCGAGGCCGGAGTCGTTGAGAAATTGCAGCCGTGCCTGAATCTCGTGCAGAAGTTTCTCGGCAATATCGGACTCCGCCCGGCCCAGTTCGACCTGGCCGAAGAATTTGGCGGCTTCCTCGACCGTCATCGAACACACTTCGCAGATACTTTTCCCTGCGATCTTCACCTGCCGGGCTTCCACCCGCAGTCTGGTTCCCTGGCAAACTGAGCACAGCGTATAGCCGCGGTACCGGCTCAGAAACACCCGCACGTGCAGTTTGTATTTCTTGCGTTCGAGGTACTCGAAAAATCCGCGAATGCCGGGAAACTTTTTCCCCCCGTTAACGATCCGGCTCCGCTCGTCGGGAGCGAGGTCCCCCCAGGGGACATCCAGCGGAATGCCCGCCTGCCGGGCGAACCGCTTCATCTCCGTGGCGTAGGCGCCATATTTCGGCTTGGTCCACGGCTCGATTGCCCCCTCATCGAGCGACTTCGATTTGTCTGGAACTACAAGGTCGAGATCGAAGTCGATGGTGTTGCCGAATCCCTGGCAGCGCGGGCAAGCGCCGAAGGGGTTGTTAAAAGAAAACAAGCGCGGCTCGGGCTCCTCGTTTCTAAGGCCGCAGTTCTTGCACTCAAAGCGTTCGGAAAATCGGAGCTGGCGCGGTTTTCCACCGTCGCGCGGCAAGCTCTCGAAGATCACTTCTCCGCTCTCGCGGAAGCCGATTTCCGTGGCATCTACAATGCGCGCGCGCGAATCGGGGGAAACTGCCAGCCGGTCGACGAGCACGAAGACCGGTTGAGCGAAGTCTATGTCGAGCAGGGACTCGGGAGTGGAGAACTCAAACACCTGGCCGCTCTGGAACAGGCGGTTGAAGCCGCGCTGGCGCAGCTCAAACAACCGGGTCTTGATCGCATCCGCCGCGACTTTGTCACTCCTCTTCCGTTTCCCTCCGTCCGTCCCCTCAAGCGCCTCCGGGCGCGAGGGCTGGGCACGGGCGGATTCCTTATCGCGCAAGCCATCCAGAATCGATGCGCCGCGGGTGCGCGCGCCAAGCGGAAACAGAGCATTCAGCCGTGTACCGTCTTCGAGCTTCAGAACGGCTTCGGCGATTTCATCGACCGTGTCCCTTTTCACCTCGGCGCCACACTGAACGCAATAGGTTCGGCCGATGCGTGCGAACAGCAGGCGGAGATAGTCGTAAATCTCCGTTGCAGTTCCCACCGTGGAGCGCGGGTTGCGGGTGGTGTTTTTTTGCCGGATCGCCACCGCGGGCGCTATGCCATCAATGTGGTCGGCATCGGGCTTCTCGATGCGCTCCAGGAATTGACGGGCGTAGGCGGAGAGCGATTCCACGTAGCGCCGCTGGCCTTCTGCGTAAATCGTGTCGAAAGCGAGCGAAGACTTGCCTGATCCCGAGACTCCGGTTACGACCGTGAAGGCATTGTGCGGAATCTCGAAATCGATGTTCTTCAGGTTGTGAGTGCGCGCGCCGCGCACCACAATCCTGTCATTGGAATTTTCACCCATCGGATCACGGGAGCAGCCTCCGGTTGCGCAGGCCGCTCAGCGGACCCGGCGAGTGCTGCCGAATCTTTCTATTATATGGGAGCCGGGAGCGCTCGCCCTGGGGTGTGCACGGGGGGATTCAGGCGACGAGCGATCGAATGCGACGCGGCTTCCACGCGGAGAGGTCCCGTTTCAGGATTGATTCCAGCTCTTCCACTTCCGGCAAGAACAGCTCGTAGAGCCGGTCGACGGCGTCCGCGGGCAAGGGTTCGAACTTACGGCCGGTGCCGAGCAATAGCCGGAGCAGAATCCTTCTTCGCGCCGCAACCAGCAGCCGGTCCATCCGTTCCGCCTTGAACCAGTCCGCGAGACTGCATGCCAGGCGGTTTAAGACGTAGCTGCGGGGATGAGTCAAGTCCTCCGAATCGTGCACCCGGGATCTTTCCGAGGGCGTGAGCGAGATGCGCGGAACCGCAATAAAGTCGGTGACGGCCTCGAGATAAGCCTGCGGATCACGCCGCAGGTCTTCGTACAACGTCGCCAGCACGTGTTCTTCGCCGAAGTCGCTTTGCCACGCTCTGAGATGCGTGGCATAGCGGCCGGAGGCGACCAGCTCGGGATCCTTGGCTACGGCCTCGTCGAAGCTCCAGGGCGACATTCCGTAGGCCCGCTTTACTTTGTAAAGGGACAATATGCGTTCTACCGGATTGCGGAAGGTGCAGACAATTTTCGCCGCCGGCGCAAGCTGTGCGATTCGTTCCCGGGCGAGGCTCGAGGCGAAATAGGTGGGAGCCACTTCCCCCATCACCCGGGCATCTGCACGGTCGGGAAAATGCCCCAGGTACCACTCGAGCCCGCGATGAAAATGGGAGTCGAAAAACCGGGTCTCTTTGGCGGGAAAAGGCAGCACAGATCTGTGTCTTAAAACCTCATAGAGCCAGGTGGACCCGGTCCGCGGTGGACCGACAATAAAAAACGCGGGAAATCGAGTTTTGCTCTGGTCGCAAATTGGTGGAGTATTGACTCCGGCGCTCACCTACCCCCCTGAATTTTGGTGCGGGCTTGGCTATCGGCGAAGCAGCTCCGCATTGACCCATTAGATGGAAGCGGTGGAGGAGTCTGTTGTCGGGGAAGGCTGCTTTTTTGACCTTTAACGCCCTAAACGTCCTATTTCGAACAAGGTGAAGATGTAAATCCACAGTACCGTCATGAAGTGCCAGTACCATGCGGCAACTTCGATTACGATGCGGCGACGCTCCAGGCTATGGCGGAAAAGGGAGGTCAGGCCGGCATAAAGCAATACTACCAACCCGCCCGCCAGGTGCACGGCATGCGCCCCGGTCAGAATATAGAAGAAAGGACTGGGAATGCCTGTAAATATATGAAAGCCGCGGCTTTCGAGCACGCTCCAGGCGGCCCACTGTCCAAACAGAAAAAGAGCGCCGAGAATGATGGTGATCGTGAGCCATGGAATTCCGAGTTCGCGATCCACAGCGATGCCTGGAATGGAGCGGACAGGAGCGAGGACCATCTCCTGGGCAATCGAGCGGCGGGCCATTTCGATGGTGAAGCTGCTCGCGAGGAGGACCATTGTGTTCAGGAGGAGCAGCCGTACGGGCAAGGCCATCGGCACCCAGTGCCGCACGTAAATGCCCGTACGGGGGTCGAGCGAGATGCTTCCATGCCGTAGAAGCACGAACACCACGGTGATGGTTACAAAGAGAACACTGATCGAGGTAAGCGCAAGAATCAGGCCAAGGCGAGCGCGAAAGAGCCGCCGGCCATAATCGAACGAGCCGTCCCCGGGGCTGTTATCGCCCCCGCCGCCATGGGCTGGAGGATGCACACCGCCGCCGCCCTGGCCGGGCCTCGGCCGTTCAACCGGAATGGGTGGCGACAGGACTGGCATGGCTGTCCACTCAACTTTCTATTTGCTTGCCGTCTTGCTTGGCGTCCTTCCGAGCGAGCGAACGTACTTGATCACTTGCGTGATCTCCTCCTCGTTCAGCTCATCCGCGAATCCCGGCATGTTGGTTTGCCCATCGTGAATCACCCGGTGCAACTCCGCGTCGGTCTTCTTCTGAACATCTTTAGAGCGAAGGTCGGCGGCTTGCAGTTGTTTGCCCAGCGGAGTATTCCCGGACCCGTCGGCTCCATGGCAGAGTACGCATTTTTCCTTGAAGGTCTCGGCGCCGGAACCTGACTGGCACAGAGCAGGACTAAAAGCCGCAGAAACGAACATCACGCAAAGAGCCGCTACTGCGAGCCTGCCCAAAGATCGAGTTTTTCTCACTAAGTCCTCCGTCACCTATGGTTAAAATTTTCGGACCGTCATTAGAGTCGGCTCTCCGATCCTTTTTCTCTTAGATCATACTTCACAGCGCCAGGTTTCAGCCTCATCGAGTAGAATGCACGCTCTATGGCGAAAGGGACTCGAGCGCGCGGCCACGGAACCCGGGCGCTTCCACTCCAAAGGAACTTTTGTTTCGGATGCGGCGAGCACAATGCAGAGGGAATGCGGCTGAAATTCTTTCGCGATCAGAAGCGCTTCATCTGCAACTTCCGGCTGGGCCGTCGATATACCGGGCCTCCGGGGCATTGCCACGGCGGGATCATCGCAACCATTCTCGATGAGGCCATGAGCAAATTAAGCAACCTGCGCGGTGTCATCGCGGCGACGTCCACGATGACGGTCGAGTATTTAAGGCCCGTGCCCTTGCACAAAAGACTCCGCGTGGAGTCGCATGAGACCGGCAAACGTGGACGCCGGTTGACGCGATTTGCGGAGATCCTGGATGAAAAAGGAACCGTGCTGGCCCGAAGCCGGGGAGTGTTTGTGATCATTGATCCGGCGCAGGTTTTCGCACGAAAACCGCGATGAGCCTCCCTCTGAGTCATTTCTGGCTCCCCAGGCGGCGGGAGAGCGGGAACAAATCGCAGTCACCGGGTCACGGGCGGGGTTTAGCCCGGAAGCAACCAGCCTGCTAAAATCTGAATAACCAATGCGTAGACTCTCTCTGCTGATCGCCTTGGGCGTTCTGCTGCTCGACCGCTCGACGAAATGGCTCGTCGCCAGAGACATCTCCCTGCACGACAGCATTACGGTCATCAAGCGCGTCTTTTACATCACCCATGTCGAGAACCGCGGCGCCGCGTTCGGCCTGTTCGCGGAATCGCCTTCCGAATGGAAGGTCGCGCTACTGGTGCTGTTCTCAATCGTCGCCCTCGTCATCGTCTCCGCCCTGCTCTGGCGCAGCAGCCATACCATGACCACAACCGCCGTCGGACTTTCCCTCATCCTCGGCGGGGCACTCGGCAACCTTTGGGACCGCCTGCTGAGCGGGCGGGTGGTGGATTTCCTGCTTGTGTATATCGGTTCCTATCAATGGCCCGCCTTCAATGTCGCCGATAGCGCCATTGTGGTGGGCGCCGGCCTGCTGGTCTTCGAAATCCTCTTCGCCAAAACACCCACCGCAGAAAAAAGCAGCTCTCTCTAGGCTTCAGGCTCCGGGTTTGGACTGCGGGTTCTAACTGCCGAGCCCGCCCGAAGAAGCCGATCCGGAGCGGGCCCAAACTCTGCTACAGCCACCGATCGGCCGGGAACGGCCCGCGGTAGCTATTTCCGGGTCGTCGGCGCACTTGTTCTTCCCGGCCGCCAGCAGCATGCCCGGGAACCTATTTAAGAAGCTCCCCACCTAGGGTTTCGTGCTATCCTTCGCTCAACTCCGCTCGTCCGAGAACAGTCGTGCTCGTCGAACTGCGCCTTGAAAACTTTGCCGTGATCGAGAACGTTGCGGTTGAGTTCGGTGCTGGACTAAACCTCCTCACGGGCGAAACCGGCGCAGGCAAGTCTATTCTCGTGGACGCCTTGGCGCTCTTGCTGGGCGGTAAGGCTTCTACGGACGTGGTTCGCTTCGGCGCTGAACGCGCCGTGGTCTCCGCCGTATTTCATATGCAGTCGGGAGCCGAAAAGGCCGGCGCCCGCATTCTCGAAGAAAACGGGATCGACGCGGAAGACTCTGGGATTATTCTCCGCCGCGAAATCTCCGGCAAGGGCCGAGTTTTTGTGAATAATCAGCCGGCTACGGTGGCGCTGCTGAAGCAGTTGGCCCCGCACTTCGGCAGCATTCACGCCCAGAACGAATCGCTGATATCGTTTGATGCCGGAGCTCGCCTGGAACTTCTCGATCAATTTGCGGGGACGCTGCTGGACGCAGTGAAACCCGCCTATGAGAACTGGAAGCAGATCAAATTGCGGATCGAGGAGCTCGAACAAGGCGAGCAGGAGCGCATGCGCCGGGTCGATCTCTGGACATTTCAGCGGCGCGAAATCGAAGACGCCAAACTCCAGCCGGGCGAAGATGAGCGTCTCGAAGTCGAAAAGCGGGTTCTCGTGAATGCGGAGAAGATCTTTAACGCCGCCATGAACGCCTTTGACCTGCTTTATGAGGGCACAAGTTCCACTTCGGCGACGCTGCGTTCAGCGCAAAGGCAGATCGAAGAACTGGTGCGCTACGAACCGAAATACCAGGAGGCGCTCGCTTCCCTCGAATCCGCCCGCATCAGCGTCGAGGACGTGGGCGCGAGCCTGCGCGATTACGCAGGAGGCATCGAGTCGTCGCCCGAGCATCTGGCGAAGATCGAGGACCGGCTGGCATTGCTGGACCGCTTGAAGCGTAAATACGGGCCCGCCCTCAAGGACGTGATCGATCTCGGGGGGGAGATTTCGCGAAAGCTTTCGGAAATGGAAAACAAGGACGAGATTTTGGACCAGCTTCGGAAAGGCCTGGTGAAAGCTGGCGACGAATATGTCGAGCATGCCCGCGCAACTTCCAAGAAGCGTTACGAAGCCGCCAAGAAGCTCGAAAAGCTAGTGGAATCGGAAATGAACCAGCTTGCCATGAAAGCGCGCTTCTCCATCGAGCTGAGCGGAACCGACGAGGACTCGAACTGGACCCCATCCGGCTTCGATCAGGCCGAGTATCTGATTTCCACGAATCCGGGCGAACCCTTCCATCCTCTCGCTCAGATCGCCTCGGGCGGCGAACTTTCCCGCGTGATGCTGGCGCTCAAGGCGAGCGCCGAATCTGGAGCCGCGAAGAAGCGCCCGCCCGAACGCACCCTGGTTTTCGACGAAATCGACACCGGCATTGGCGGGCGTGCGGCCGAAGCCGTGGGCAGGAAATTGAAAGATCTTTCGCGCGCGCACCAGGTCATCTGCGTTACTCATCTCCCGCAGATCGCCGCCTTTGCCGATCAGCATTACTTAATCGAAAAGAAGCAGGCGGCCGGGCGAACCAGAACCACCGTCCGCCTCATTCGCGGCGAGGAGCGCACGGAAGAAATCGCACGCATGCTCAGCGGAGCGAAGCTGACGGACACATCTCTGAAGCATGCGGAGCAGATGATCAAAGCCAATGCTTGAGAATTTGCTTCGCCACCTTGGCAGTTAACCAGCATCCAATCCTTGGGAATTCCGAATGGCCGCCGAGCAGATCGTCGAAATTGACGGCAAGACTCTCAAACTCACCAATCTCGACAAGGTCTTCTATCCTTCCGTCGGCTTCACCAAAGGCCAGGTCATTGACTACTACGCGCGCATCGCGCCGGTTCTCATCCCGCACCTCAAGAACAAGCCACTCACCCTCAAACGCTACCCGAATGGCGTCAACCAACCGCCATTTTTCGAGAAGAACGCTACCCAATATCGGCCGGAGTGGGTAAAAACCGCTCCCATCTGGAGCCAAGGCAATCAGCGCCAGATAAATTACATCCTCGCCAACGATCTCCCCACCCTGATCTGGGTCGCGAACCTGGCTTCGATCGAATTGCATCCTTCGCTCTCCCTGGCAGACAACATCCCGTGTCCGCGATCCATCGTCTTCGATCTTGACCCCGGTCCGCCCGCAACCATCGTTCAATGCTGCCAGGTTGCGCTCTGGCTGCAAACCATCTTCGGACACTTTCAGCTGGAGAGCTTCCCCAAGACCTCGGGCTCCAAGGGAATGCAAGTCTATGTCCCGCTCAACACGGCGACCAGTTACGATGAAACCAAGCCGCTGGCGCACGCTCTCGCCCGTTTGTTAGAAAACGAACATCGCGACCTCGTAGTCTCTGACATGAAGAAGGAGATCCGGACCAACAAAGTCTTCGTCGACTGGAGCCAGAACGACGATCACAAAACTACGATCAGCGTTTACGCCTTGCGCGCCCGCGAGCGGCCGACGGTTTCAACTCCCATAACCTGGGAAGAAGTCGAGAATTGCCTGAAGAAGAAGGATGCCGGGCTGCTGGTGTTTGAGTCCCGGCAAACCCTGGCCCGGGTTGAAAAACTCGGCGACCTGTTTCGTCCGCTTCTCAGCCTGAAACAGAAATTACCCAAGCTTCCCCGAATCGACCCGGGTGAACCCGCAGCGCCTCCCGCCCGGAACTCGCCCTCACGCCGGGCGAGCCCCAGCGCTTCGAAACCGGCCAAGGTACGCAAGGAAGCTATAATTCCCCGTGCCAGGAAACCGGGCAGTTAAAACCTCCTGGTGTAACTTCGTGTCCTTCGTGGCTCAGGAGGAAAATGGCGCAACTCTACGTGGGAACTTCCGGGTGGGCCTACCCGAGCTGGAAGCCCGCCTTCTACCCGGAGAAACTCGCGCAAACCAAATTTCTGACTTACTACGCCGGCCAATTGAACTCGGTCGAGGTAAATCTCACCTTCCGCCAGCTGCTCAAAGAAAGCACCGCGCAAAAATGGATCTCGCAAACCCCGGACGATTTCCGCTTCGCCATCAAAGCGCATCAAGTCATCACCCACATCAAGCGTCTCCAGAACACGGAGGACTTTCTTCCCCGCTTTTTTTCGACCATTGAGCCGCTCGCCGGCGTGCGAAAAATCGCACCCGTGCTTTTTCAGCTTCCCCCCAACCTGAAAGCCGATCCCGCGCTGCTCGCGTCCTTTCTTGCGGCGGTTCCGCGCGGCGTTCAGGCGGCGTTCGAATTCCGCCATGAATCCTGGTTTGCCGACGACACCTTCTCCTGTTTGAAGGAGCACAATCGGGCTCTGTGCGTTGCCGAAACTGAAGAGCGGATAACACCCGACGTGGTCACCGCCGATTTTTGTTATTACCGTTATCGGAAATCCGCGTACTCAGCGGAAGAACGACGCGTCATGGTTCGACGCATGCAGGAGCACCTGAGCGCCGGGCGCGACACCTTCGTCTATTTCAAACACGAAGAGACGCCCGAGGGAGCAATCTACGCCGTGGACGTGCTCAAGCAATTTGCGAACCCTCATGCCACTCCTCGATGACCTCTATCGGCGAGGTTTGCGATTCTCAGCGGGCAAGAGTTCTTCAAGACCTTACCGCTTCCTATCCACCGAAAAACAATAAGCAATTCAGTACTATGGATTCAATTTCTCCGTCAGAGCGGGCTCGTCCCGTTTTTGTGCCTTCATCCTTCAATGCCTCTGCTCTGCCGGGAACGAGTTACCGCAGTCGGTCGCGACCCGGAGTGTGCCTCGAGGGCAGGTGCTCGCGGCCAGCTAACTCAGGGCTCTCCTGACTGAGGCATTAACTCGCATTCTTCGGCCTGTGGATTCGGTCCGAGGCCGCACGCGCTTCCAGCGCTCTGACGAGTACGATGCACTTCCGAGTAACCATGCACTTTTTGACTAACTATGCAATGTCTGAAGGCCACATATTCGCTCCTCGCTCTCCCGCGATGCACTTCCGAGTATCTGTATACAAATCTGCTTCCCTCGAGTCGCAAGCGCAGCTAAGCGACGGATCGACATCGGCTGCACTTGTGATCACGCGGAAAGCTTTTTGCACAGCCTTTTTTCACGATTTCAACGGAGCTTCACAATTCCTTAATCACGGCTAAACCGATCGCTCCATAACCTATTTACGCGCCCGACATCGTCCATCCTGTTTTCGCCAAGGAGAAATAATGAACGCACACTCTTCTAGAAAGAAACTTCAACGGAGCCGGCGGTGGCTGCCATTGCTAGCCCTGCTGGCCTTTGCAGCCCTCCCTATGCTTGCTGAGCAGGGACAAGACAATAGTAAGAAGTCGCCGACCCCGCCGGGCCTGTTTGTCACCCCAAGAGCCCTGGATCACGCCGTTCAGCAGGAACTGAACCCCGGCCTCGCCAATCATCCGAAGTTTGTCGCCGGTGAAGCGGTAAAGGCGGTGGTCAGCCCGGATGGGAAAACCCTTGCCATCCTGACAGCCGGATTCAACACCCTGGACTTCCCCAACGTTGGTGAGCCTTCAACCAATCCCAACCTTGGTCAGGTCGACACAGCCGCTTCCACGCAGTACCTCTTTCTTTACGATATTTCGGGCAGAAACAAGACCAGACCTCTGGTAAAGCAAGTCATCCAGCAGCTTAACGCACACGTTGGGCTGGTGTGGGCACCAAACAGCCAGACGATCTACGCCACAGGCGGCTGTGACGATGTGGTGTATGTTTACACGAACAAAGGCGGCACCTTCGCGTTAAGCTCGCAGATTCCCCTTGGCCATGCTCCAAACGGCTGTGTCTCGAATGCCGCGAATCGCACCGGGCTCGGTCTCGGCGTGGAGCCCAATGCGGCCGGCCTCGCCATTTCAGCCGACGGCCAGACCCTGGTGGTCGCCAACAACTATAACGATTCAATCAGCGTAATTAATACGGCTAGCGGAAAAGTCCAGTATGAATACGATCTCCGGCCCTTTGCTACTTCGGGAGCGCCGGCCGGCACCAAGGGCGGTACGTTTCCCTACTCCGTCGCGTTGGTTGGCAACGTCGCCTATGTGGGCTGCGATCGAGATCGGGAAGTTGTCGCCGTCAACCTTGCCGGCTCCGGCTCATTGGTAGCCCGCATTGAACTGGACGGCAACCCTAACGGCATGGCGGCCAGCACGGATGGGTCGAGCGTTTTTGTTGCGCAGGATAACCAGGACCAGGTTGCTGTCATTAACACCGCAACTAACATGGTCGTCAACAAAATCGACACCCGCGGACCCGCCAGTCTTAATTTTCCCCAGAACACAACGGGCGCGGCACCGACCGCCGTTACCATCAATCGCGCCACCAACACGCTCTACGCGGCCAATGCAGGTTCGAACTCAATCGCAGTGATCCCGCTGACAGGCTCGCGTGCTTTCACAACCACCGGTCTTCTGCCGACCGCATACGATCCCACCGATGTAGCTTTCAGTGCCGACGGCAGCTGGATGTATATCATCAACGGCAAGAGCGACCAGGGGCCGAATCCCGGGTATGGCTTCGGCAATTTGGGCCTGATCGTGTTTAAACAGATTGACCCTCCAGAAACCAATGCGCAGGAATCACTTGAGCTGAACTCCAATAATCAGTATCAATTTCAACTGGAACACGCCACGCTCGTCAGCGCTCGAGTTCCGGGCGACAACGATCTCTCGGACCTGACCTCGCGGGTAGCAGCCAATAACGGCTACCAGAACCATCTCTCCGGCAGGGATCAGGCCACAATGCAGTTCCTTCACTCGAAAATCAAACACATTATTTACATCGTGAAGGAAAACCGCACCTTCGATCAGATTCTGGGGGATCTGGGCAATGGCTCCAACGGCGCTCCTTCTTTGGCACTGTTCGGCCAGCAAGTTACTCCCAGCTTCCACAGCATGGCTCGGAATTTCGTGACCCTGGACAACTTCATGGATCCGGGCGACGGATCGATGGATGGCTGGTCCTGGTCGATGCGCGGCCGCGTCACCAATACCGAGACGCTCACGCAGCAGATCAATTATGCGCACGTGAACCGAGGGCTCTCCTATGAAGGTGAGGGCCAGAACCGGAACATTCCGGGCAACTTGAATACCACTGCGGCACGGAACTTTTTCTTTGACCCGACCGGCGCAACCACTCCCTACACCAGCGCCACTGCATCGCTCAAGGGAGGTACAGACAACATTTTGGCCGGCGACGGTGACCATGCCGCCACCGACGGCCCGAGCGGTTTTCAACAGGGATACATCTTCAACGCAGTGCTGAACGCCGGCGGAACGGTTCGCAACTACGGCTGGATGGCCAACACCCCGGGCAGTATCGGAACCCAGGCGAACCCCATCGCGGACCCTTTCTCGGCGGGCGTGATCCAAACCACGACGGCCAATCAACTCCTCTTCGAAAACGGGTTCTACGATCCCTACTTCCGCGCTTTCGATCAGGCCTACCCTGATGTTTGGCGCTTCAATGAATGGAACCGTGAGTTCCAGCAATTCGTTGCCAACGGTAACCTGCCGTCGCTCGAGATGATCCGTGGCCTCAGCCACGATCATACGGGCAGCTTCGGCCAAGCCCTGGGCGGCGTGAACACGCCGGAGCTGCAGCAGGCAGATAATGACTATGCTGTCGCCCTCCTGATTCAAGCGGTCGCTCAGAGCCCCTACGCCAAAGACACCCTGATCATCACCATCGAAGATGACTGTCAGGATGGAGCGGACCACGTCGATTCGCATCGCGCCACAACCTACTTCGTAGGCCCGTACGTGAAGCAGGGGGCGGTCGTGAGCACACGCTACAGCCAACCCAACGTGCTCCGCACCATCGAGGACATCCTCGGCACCGAGCACATCAACCTGAACACCTTTTACGGAAGTCCGATGGCAGATGTCTTCGACGTCAGGTCGTCGGGGAATTGGACCTTCCAGGCCGTGGCATCGACCCTGCTGAAACCGATACTTACTCTGCCCATCGCAAGTGGCGGGTTGGGATTCGACCCCAGCAAGGTGCAGTTCGCTGGCGGGCCGGATTTGACGCCGACGCATGACGCGCAGTACTGGGCAGCGAAAACCGGCCGCTTCGACTTCTCGGGAGAAGACCGCGTTCCAGCGGAGCTCTACAACAAGATCCTTTGGGAAGGTATCAAGGGGACACCTGCTCCAGCTGTCAAAACCAGCTTCTCGAAGTCGGACGACGAGAAGGACACGGACGACAACTAGGCCACATTCGCGGCCTTCAACCAACTCCAACTGACCGATTGCGACCTTGGGCCGGCCCCGCCGGCCCAAGTTTTTTGAGGGGGAGGACTATCTCGAGGTCCCGGCCACCCCCGGCAGCGAGCGGAACGACGCCCGAGCGGCGTCCTGACTCGCACTGGGCACTTTTCGCGGGCGATTGAAACAGGCACAATGCATTTGTGTTCTCTGCGGCGAATTCCGGAACCGCCTCCTCGTTT
>Ga0123356_10003999_pt1 | contig 15317 bp, 15 predicted proteins | sample TergutEmb28metaG_2_FD_92546 | JGI IMG/M metagenome (GOLD analysis project Ga0123356, IMG submission 92546) | Embiratermes neotenicus P3 segment gut microbial communities from Petit-Saut dam, French Guiana - Emb289 P3 | ecosystem: Host-associated > Arthropoda: Insects > Digestive system > Gut ... | reverse complement strand
ATGCAGGCGCTGGTCACGAGCATGGTCATAGAAGGCGTGTTCGAGCGCTTTCCGAAGCTGCGGGTCGTGTTGATCGAAGGCGGGTTCGTTTGGGTGCCATCGCTGTGCTGGCGCCTCGACAAGCATTGGAAGACGCTGCGCTCCGAAGTGCCGCATTTGCGCCGCGCGCCGTCGGACTATGTCCGCGAGCATTTCTGGTTCACCAGCCAGCCGATCGAGGAGCCGGAAGATCCGCGCCACATGCTCGATGCGATGGATTGGGTCGGCTGGGACAGGATTCTGTTCTCGACCGACTACCCGCACTGGGATTTCGACGACCCCAAATTCGCCTTTGCGCGGCTGCGCCTGACGCCGGAACAGCATCGGCTGCTGTTCCGCGACAACGCCAGAAATCTGTACGGGCTGCACTAACGGTGGCGCTGCGTTATGTCGTTGCCGCTGCCGGCGAGATTCCGCCGGGAGGAGCCAAGGCCGCGACGGTGGCCGGACGCGAGATCGCCGTCTTCAACCTCGACGGCGAATATTTTGCGCTGCTGAACCGCTGCCCGCATGAAGGCGGGCCCTTGTGCAAGGGCCGCCGCACCGCGCTTTTCGAATCAAAGCGCCCGGGCACCTTCACGACGTCGCGTCCCGGCGAAATCCTGCGCTGCCCGTGGCATGGCTGGGAGTTCGACATCCGCACGGGCCGTTCCTACTGCGACCCCGACAAGGTAGGGGCGCGCGCCTACGCGGTGACGGTCGAGCCCGGCCGGCGCCTCGCCGAAGGCCCCTACACCGCGGAGACCTATCCGGTGGCGGTCGACAAGAATTACATCGTCGTGGAGATCTGAATGGAATTGCACCTCAGGGGCAGAACCGCCGCGGTAACGGGCGGCAGCAAGGGGATCGGCCAGGGGATCGCGCGGGAACTGGCGCGCGAAGGCGTCAATCTGCACCTGGCCGCGCGTCATGGCGACGAATTGAAGCTGGTATCGGACGATATCGCCGAGCGGTTCGGCGTCACCGTCGAAACCCATGCCGTCGATCTTTCCCAGCGCGATGCGCGCGACGCGTTCGCGCAAGAGATCGCCGGGGTCGACATTCTGGTCAATTGCGCCGGCGCCATCCCCGGCGGCGGCCTCGATCAGGTCGACGAGGACACCTGGCGCCAGTCCTGGGAGCTGAAGCTGTTCGGCTATGTCGGCATTTCGCGCATCGTCTACAAGGCAATGTGCGACCGCCGCCGCGGCGTCATCATCAATATCATCGGCGCGGGCGGCGTGTTGACCGGCGCCGGATACGTCGCCGGCGGCGCCGGAAACTCGGCGCTGATCAATTTTACCAGGAGCCTCGGCGGCGAGGCGGTGCGCTATGGCGTGCGCGTCGTCGGAATCAACCCCGGACCCGTCGATACGCCCCGTCTTACCTATCTGCATAAGCTGGCGGAAGAAAAAGTAGCCGCCCCGGATCTGGACGCGTTCCGCCGCCAGCGCGGTCGCAACATGGCCTATGGCCGCCCCGCGAAGGTCGACGAGATAACAGGGCTGGTGGCGTTTCTGGCGTCCGATCGCGCCGCCTACCTGACCGGCGAGGTGATCAATGTCGATGGCGGCATTATCGCTCGCGGCGGCACACCCGGCGACCCGATCGGCAGCAACGCTTAGCCGCGGGCGACGATCGCGGCGACGTCCTTGCCGTTCGAGAGCGCCGCCTCGACCGTGCCGATATCCGGGCCGCGATAGAGCGCCTCGCCCGAATAATAGAGGACGCCCCCCGCCGGCCGCGCCAATTCTTCCTGGGCGGCACGGCTTTCGGGTGTCGCGTAGGAATAGGCGCCGCGCGCGAACCTGTCCTGGCCCCAGTGCAGCGCGCGCGCCGCGGTCAGCAAGGCGCGCAGCGTTCCGGGCGCCTCATCGAAGATATGGGCCAGTGATTCGAGCCCGCGCTCGATCAGCATCGCTTCCGACAGTCGCAATTGCGCCGCGCGAGGTCCGGCGAGCCAGCCGGTCAGCACCGGATGCGGACGCGGATACTGGGTCCACCAGGTCGGCACGAATTCGTCGGAGATCATGAAGGACAGGCGGGAGAGGTCGTGGCCGACAGCGTGCGACCACCATGCGTGTTCGAAGCGGAATATCAGCTTGATGACATCGCCATAGCCGATCCGTTCCGCAGCCTGCCACCGCGCCGTCGTTGCCGGATCGAATTGAATATCGTGCAGAACGGGGAGCGGCACGGTGAGGATGATGCGATCGCCGGTGAATTGGGCGCCGTTGGCACAGCGCACTCCGGCGCCCTCGACGACCGTGACTTCGGCGCGCAAGTGAATTGTGCCGCCGCCCCGGCGGATCTCGGCCGCGAGAAAATCCATCAGCGCGCCGTAACCCTCCTCGACGCGATGCGATTGACGCAAGCCGCCGCCGAGCCACTCGTCGCGCAGCGCGAAGGTGCTGGCGCGCAGGGGATCGGCGGCGTCGTAGCCTTCGGTCATGCGGATGATCGCGGTGCGCATGGCCGCGAACTTGTCTCCGGCGAAATGCTCGTTGAGAAACTCCGCGATCGGCAGGTCCCGCTTCAGCGTCGCGAGCCGGGCCGGCACCAGGTCAAGGCCCGGCACGTCGTCGTCGCGGCTGATGAGCTTGCCGCCGCGCCGGTCCCAGCGTTGGCCGTCGCGTCGGCCGCGCACCAGGGTCAGTCCTGCTTCGGCGACCAGTGCCCTGGTGACCGGTGCTTCGCCGTGAATGAATTCGGCGCCGCCTTCGGCGCGGTAGCCGAACTGATCGGCCGGCAGCTCCCAGATGCGCCCGCCGACGCGGCCGCGTGCCTCGAGTATGGTGACACGGTGGCCGGCGCGCATGAGCTCGCGCCCGACCATCAGTCCCGCCGACCCCGCGCCGATGATGAGACTGTCGATGAGGCGACTCCTGCTACCCGATGATCTTGTCGAAATTGAGCCGCAGGTCGTCGCACATCCTGACCGCGGTGGCGCGGCCGGCGCCGAACACGCCGCCCCCGGGATGCTGGAACGGCCCGACCAGATACATGCGCTCGACGCCCGGCACGGTGTAGTTGCCGAGATCGGGTGTCGGGCGGTGCGCGCCGGACTGATAGGCGTTGGGCGCGATGCCGTGAATATCGCCGCGGCGGAAGCTGGAGGAGGTGCGCTCCATATCGACCGGGGTGTCGTCGTGGCGCGCCAGGATGTTTGCGTCGGTGAGATTGGCGATGAACCCGCTCATATGATCGAGCATGGCAGCGGCGAATTCCTCCTTCTTGCTGTCCCATGCCTCAGCCCCGCCCTGCGGGTGCTCGTAGGGCACATAGTCCCAGGCATGCATGGTTGCCTTGCCCTGCGGCGCACGGCTCGGATCGTGATTGGAGGGAGAGCCGAGCCCGACGAGGCGCGAGCGCGGCAGACGGCCATAGCGCAGATCGTCGAAATGCTCGCGCAGATGCTCGAGGCCCGGCGGCAACAGCTCGATCATCATCGCCTTGCCGACATGGTCTCCGGCCTTGAATTTGAGGGGCTCGTCGAGTGCGGCGTGAATCGTGAAGACGCAATTGGCGCCGATCTCGGTCTTGGCCGCGTCGGCGGCGACCCGCGGGTCGATCCCGGCGATGAACGCGCCGACATCGTGCGGATGAATGGCCCCGATGACCGCATCCTTGGCACTGAACTCGCGACCGTCTCGCGCGTGAACGCCGACGGCGCGGCCCGACTTGACGATGATGCGATCGCAATCGACGCCGGCAATGACCCGGCCGCCCTGGTCTTCGATCAGTCTCACGAGCGCGCCCGTCAGCGTGCCGCTGCCGCCCATCGGCACGCCGATGCCATATTGCTCGAGAAACGCCAGAAACATGAAGAGGCCGATGCCGGTGCCTTTCTCTTCCGGCCCGACCAGATGCTCGCTGACGATGCGCAGGAAATGGAGGCGCACGCGATCGTTCTGAAACCATTCGCAGATGATGTCGTAGCCGCTCTTCTGCATGATCTGGAACATGGCGCGGCCTTCGCGGCTCTGGTCCATCATCGCGTACATGGCGCCGACCGGTGTCGGCGGAACGAAGAGGCCCGCGGTGAGGAGCGGCAGGTATGTGGCGCCGAGCTCGGCAAACCGCAGGTACGATTCCGCGTCCTTTTTGGAGAAGCGCTCGAGCTCGCGATAGTTCTTCTGCCGGTCGCGCCACAGCGGGATCGTCTCGCCGTCGGGAAACACGGAGATCGTCGGCATTTCCGGGTAACCATAGGTCATGCCGTATTTCGAGATGAGGCCGAGCTCGTCGTTCTTGATGAGGGGATTGGCCTGGATGAAGATGTGCGCCATCGAATGCTGATCGTGGCGGAAGCCGGGCAGGGTCAGATCGCGCGTCACCACGCCGCCGCCGAACCAGGGCTGACGCTCCAGCACCGTGACGCTCTTTCCCGCCTTGGCGAGATAAGCCCCCGCGACCAGGCCGTTATGCCCCGAACCAACGACGACGATGTCGCTCGACTGCGCCATTTACCGCTCCCGCCCCGACCATTTTCGTGGCCGATAGTCTTACCCGCCGGTCGCGATATCCTCAAGGCGGATGCCGTATCGAGCCCTTCCGGCGCATGGGAAGGGAACCCGAGAATCTCCGGCAAGTTCCGTGGCTCGACCGCCCGGCTCGAATAGACCTACAATCGTGCCTGCCCATATAACCTCGATGGGAAGACGCCATGCCCGACAGCCCTAAGTCCGCGACCGCCGTTACGCCAGAGTTTCGCGGCCGGGTCTATCAATCGATTACCGAGACCATCGGGGCGACGCCGCTCGTGCGCCTCGCGCGCCTCGCGGCCGCGCACAAGGTCAAGGCCGACATTCTCGGCAAATGCGAATTCTTCAATCCGCTCGCCTCGGTGAAGGACCGCATCGGCCTCGCCATGATCGAGGCGGCGGAACGCGAGGGCCGCATCAAGCCCGGCCGCACCGTGCTGGTCGAGCCGACGTCGGGCAACACCGGCATCGCGCTCGCGTTCGTCGCGGCGGCGAAGGGTTATCGGCTGATTCTCACCATGCCCGACTCGATGTCGATCGAGCGGCGCAAGATGCTGCTGATCCTCGGCGCCGAGCTGGAGCTCACGCCCGCCGCGCGCGGCATGCGCGGCGCGATCGAGCGGGCCGAGGCGCTGGTGGCTTCGCTGCCCGATGCGATCATGCTGCATCAGTTCGAGAACCCCGCCAATCCCGAGATCCATCGCCGGACCACCGCCGAAGAGATCTGGCGCGATACCGGGGGCGCCGTCGATTATTTCGTCAGTCCGGTCGGCACCGGCGGCACGCTGACCGGGGTCGGCTCCGTGCTGAAGCAGCGCAAGCCGGGCGTCAAGAATATCGCGGTCGAGCCCGAAGACAGCGCCGTGTTGTCCGGCGGTCCGCCCGGCCCGCACAAGATCCAGGGCATCGGCGCCGGTTTCGTTCCGGCAATCCTCGACACCGGGCTGATCGACGAGGTGCTGCGCATTTCGAACGACAATGCCTTCCTCTACTCGCGCGAGCTGGCGCGGGCCGAGGGCATGCCCGTCGGCATTTCGTCCGGGGCCGCGGTGGCGGCGGCACTGGAGCTGGGTGCACGGCCGGGCATGGCGGGCAAGACCATCGTCCTGATCCTGCCCGATTCCGCCGAGCGCTATCTCTCGACGCAGCTGTTCGAGGGGCTATGAGCGAGCTCAGCGAAGCCCAGTTCCACCGCTATGCCCGCCATGTGATCCTCGACGAGGTCGGCGAGGAGGGTCAGGAGAGACTGCTCGCCTCCCGCGTGCTGATCGTCGGCGCCGGCGGCCTCGGCTCGCCGCTTCTGCTCTATCTTGCGGCCGCGGGCGTCGGCACGCTGGGCATCGTCGATGACGACACGGTCGACCTCTCCAATCTGCAGCGACAGATCGTGCATCCGAGCGGCGCGATCGGCGTGCTGAAGGTCGAGAGCGCGCGCGCCACGGTGGCGGCGATCAATCCCGACGTCCATGTCGAAACCTATGCGTCGCGCCTCGACGCAACCAATGTTTCTGATCTGCTCGCCGGCTACGACCTGGTCGCCGATGGCAGCGACAATTTTGCCACGCGCTACCTGCTCAACGATGCGTGCTACGCGTTGCGCCGGACATTGATCGGCGCGGCGCTGTCGCCGTTCGACGGCCAGCTCTCGACCTTCAAGGCATATCTCGGCGCGCCGCATCCATGCTACCGCTGCCTTTTCCGCGAGCCGCCGCCGCCGGACACGGTGCCGCGCTGCGAGACCGCGGGCATCCTGGGCGCGGTTGCCGGCGTGATGGGCACGCTTCAGGCCACCGAGGTGCTGAAGGAGTTGCTGGGCATCGGCGAAAGCCTGTCCGGCACGCTTTTAATGTATGACGCGCTGCGCGCCGGCTTTCACAAGATCAAGGTCTCGCGCGATCCCGATTGCCCGACCTGCGCGCAGGCCTGATGATCCCGACCGGGGGTCAGAGCCGGTCAAGCCGACGGGCGCTCACGCGGTCACGATGAGGGCATCGAGCGCAACCACACCCTGCCCGAAATCGCACACCAGCAAAGGATTGACGTCGATCTCCGCGACGGCAGGGGTGGCGCGGATAAGCTCGCCGATCCGCGCCACCGCCTGCGCCAGCGCCGGGATGTCGGCCGGCTCGGCGCCGCGTGCGCCCGCGAGCAGTCGGGCGCCCCGCAGCTTGCCGATCTCGGCCGCGATGCCTGCCTCGTCGAGGTCCGCGGGCATCAGGCGCACATCGTTCAGCGTCTCGATCCAGAGGCCGCCCAGCCCGACCATCAGCACCGGTCCCCAGTGCCGGTCGCGGCGCGCCCCGACCGCCATTTCGATCCCGCGTCCCGCCATGCGTTCGACCAGCACGCCGTCGAGCGCGAGACCGGGCGCCGTTCTCGCCAGATTGGCATGAAGCCGTGTCCAGCCTGCGGCCAGAGCGGCATCGTCGCCGATGCCGAGCACGAGGCCCTGGGCGTCGCTTTTGTGGGCCAGCGTGGCCGCCTGTGCCTTCAACGCGATCGGATAGCCGATGCGCGCGGCAACGCGCTGCGCCTCGGCGAGGTCCGCGACAAGCGCGCCTGCGGGTATCGGGATGCCGGCCGCTGCCAGCCATTCCTTGCCGCGATACTCGGCGAGCCGGCCTCGTGCCGGCAGCGGCGGCGCGTCGGGGGTGTGGCGCGCGCGCCGTTCGGCCGTTGACAAGGCCTCGCCGTAGGCGGTGACGCGGGCCATCGCGCGCACCGCCGCTTCGGGCGAACGCTGAAACGGAATGTTGGCGGCGCGAAGCATCGGCTCCAGCTCGGGCGGCAGGGTCGAGCCGGCGGCGAAGATGGCGTAGATCGCCGGCTTGCCAGCAGCCGCGATCGGGGCGATCGCATGGCGCGCATTTGCCAGGGGCATCGGACCGGAGGCGCCGGCCATCGCCACGACCAGACTGCCGATCGCCGGATCATCGATCAGCGGCTTCACGCCGAGCCCGACGATATCGTGCTGGAATGCTGTCTGCGCGGTGACGTCGAGCGGATTGCCCGGATGAGCGAATGGCGGCAGCACCCGGCGCAGCGCCGCTTGCGTTGCCGGTGACAGCGCCGGCAGTGCCAGTCCGAGCTCGTCGCACAGGTCAAAGGCGATGCCGCGGAATGCGCCCGAGTTGGTGATGACACCGAGCCCGCCTTTGGGCGGTGTCGGGTAATGGCACAGAAGCGTCGTGACGTCGACCCATTCGTCGATGGAGTCGACCAGCAGCACCGCCTCGTGTTGCACGAGTGCGCGCATCACGGCGTGATCGCCGGCGAGCGCTCCGGTATGCGTCGCCGCCGCCTCGCGCGCTCGGGGGCCGGCGCCGGGATGCATGAGGACGATCGGCTTGCCGACGGCGCGGGCACGCCGGGCAAGCTCGAGGAACCGTTGCGGCTTGCGAAATTGCTCCGCCAGAAGCGCGATGATCTTCACCTCGGGCTCGCCGATCGCGTCGGCGATCACTTCCTCGAGGCCGAGCGCCGCTTCGTTGCCGGTCGATACAATAGAGGTCGCGGCGAAACCGCGAAGGCGCAGCGCCGAGCCCAGCGCCACCCCCATGCCGCCGCTTTGCGACACGATTGCCACCATCGGTTTTGCCTGGGCCAGTTCGCCGGTGAGGCGCGGCGCCAGGCCAAGGCCCAGAGAGATGCCGTTGCCCGGGGCCTGGATGCCGAGACAATTCGGTCCCAGAAGCGCGATATCATGCGCGAGTGCGATCCGGGCCAGCTCGTCCTGTTCGGCGCGGCCGGCGGCGTCCTGCTCGGCGAAGCCCGAGGCAAAGACGATGGCGGCGCCAACCTTGCGCCGGGCGCAGGCCGCCAGCGCTTCGACCGTGCCGGCGCGCGGCAGGCACAGAACGGCAAGGTCGATGCCTTCAGGCATTTCCTCGATGGCGGGGTAGCAGCTGCGGCCGAGCACCTCGGTGCGGCCGCGGCTGACAAGGTGCGTGGTGCCGGCATAATCGTAGTTGGCAAGGCTGCCGAGAATATTGGCGCCGGGGCTGCCGGGCCGCTCCGACACGCCGACCACCGCGATCGAACGCGGTCGCAGGAGGCGGCCGATATCGATGCTCATTTCTCTCAGCTCCGCCCATACACCGGAACGATGCCGCCGCTGGTGGCCCGATTGTCGGGCGAAGCGAGATAGAGGATGGTCGCGGCCACCGCGTCGGGGCTTGCCCATTTTGACGGATCGGCATGCGGCATCGCCGCGCGGTTGGCCGGCGTGTCGAGCGTGCCGGGCGCCACCGCGTTGACCAGGATGTCGTCGCCGACGACTTCAGCCGCCAGCGCCTGGGTAAAAGCGGCCACCGCCGCCTTGGCCGTGACATAGGCCGTCATGCCGGCGCCGTGGCGCGGTTCAATCCCCGGACGGGCAGTGACGTTGACGATCCGTCCGCCTTCGCCCGACTGGCGCATCGCGATGACCGCGGCGCGGCTGGCGAGAACGCAGCTCATCAGGTTCATGTCGATCTGTGCCATGAAAGCGGCACGGTCGGTCGCGGCGATCGGCGCCATCGCGAAGCCGCCCGCGACGTGGATCGATGCCCATGGCGTGCCGGCGCTGCCGAAGAATCGCGCGACGGCGGCCTCGTCCACCAATTGCGTCTCGACCAGCGTGACATGCGGATGATCGCGATAGGGAAAACGGTCGATCTCGGGCCGGGAGATCCACGGCACGAATAGGCTCGCGCCTTGCCTCAGCAAGGCGCCAACCACGGCGGTGCCGAGCGCGCCGGAGCCGCCCGTTACCACCACCTTGCGATTGCTGAAATCGTTCATCGAGCGCGTTCTCCTCCCGTTTCCCCTGGCGGCAATTTGAAGCCTTGGGGCGCGGTTTGCCAAGTGTTGATCGGCGCCTCGGTGAGTGTCAGCCTCGCCCCATGTCTCAACCTTCGCATGGCCCGCCGCCCACGGCCCGGGCCGCGGCGCTCGATCTGCTGGCGGCGGTGCTGTCGCGCCGGCAGGCGCTCGACGAGGCGCTGGCGGGACACCGCGGTCTGCCGCTGCTCGAGCCGCGCGACCGTGCCTTCACCCGCCAGCTTGTCGCGACGACCCTGCGCCGCCTCGGTCAGATCGACACGCTGATCGCGCAGGCGCTGACCGCGCCGCTGCCACACCGTGCGCGCCCTGTCAGCGACATTTTGCGGCTCGGGGTCGCGCAGCTCGCCTTCTTGCGGACGCCGCCGCATGCCGCCGTGTCGACCGCGGTCGATCTGGTCGAGGCCGCCGGCCACCCGAAAATGAAGGGCCTGGTCAACGGCGTGCTGCGCCGTCTCGCCCGCGTCAGCGACGCGTTGATCGCGGTGCAGGATGCGGCGCGGCTCAATACCCCGGAATGGCTGTGGCAGAGCTGGTGCCTCACCTACGGCGAGACGGCGACCCGGGCCATCGCCGCGGCGCACCTCAAGGATCCGCCGCTCGATCTCGGCGTGCGCGATGCCTCCGCGATTGCCGACTGGGCAGCGCGGCTCGAGGCTGAGATCCTGCCCACCGGCACGCTGCGCCGCCCTGACGTGGGTCTGGTCGCGGAGCTTCCCGGCTTCAGCGACGGTGCGTGGTGGGTTCAGGATGCGGCGGCGGCCTTGCCGGCGCTACTCCTCGGCCCCGTGAGCGGGAAGCGGGTACTTGATCTGTGTGCCGCTCCCGGCGGGAAAACCGCGCAGCTTGCCGCCGCCGGCGCGCGCGTGCTTGCGGTCGACCGGTCGCCGTCGCGTATCGGGCGGCTGCGGGAAAATCTCGGGCGCCTGGGTCTTGCGTCCCAATCTGTCGTCGCCGATGTCACGGAGTGGCGGCCCGCGGAGCCGGCGTCATTGATCCTGCTCGATGCGCCCTGCACCGCGACCGGCACCATCCGCCGGCATCCCGACATCCCTCATCTCAAGACCGGCGCGGATGTGGCGCGGCTGGCGTCGCTGCAGGCACGGCTGCTCGACGCCGCAGTCGCGATGCTGGCGCCGGGCGGCACGCTGATTTACGGCGTCTGCTCGCTTGAAGCGGAGGAGGGACCGCGCCAGGTCGAGCAGTTGCAGGCGCGCGGCGCGCCGGTCCGGCGTGTGCCGGTCGAGGCGGCCGAAATCGGCGGCCTCAAGCAATGCATCACCGACGAGGGCGATCTGCGCAGCCTGCCGTGTCACCTCGCCGACCAAGGCGGCCTTGACGGTTTCTACGCCGCGAGACTGCGGCGCGTTTAGGGCTTGCGGGCGACCCCGATCGATCGGCACCGACGTGCCGGCGCCGTTCGTGCTCAGGCGAGCATCGGTTTCATTCCAGGCTCGGCCTTGGCCATGGCGCGCTGGTAGGCGGGTCTCCGGCCGATACGCTGGAGGTAGGCCCTCAGGTTCGGATAGCCTTCGATCGAGGTCCCGCGAAATATCCGGCTGGTGGTCAGGCAGAAGACCATCATGATGTCGGCGGTGGTGAGGCTGGCGCCGCCAAAGAAAGGCTTCGCCCCCAATCTTTCCTCCACCATCGCCCAGCCGCGCCGGCTGCGATCCTCGACGAAAACCGCGGCCGGATTGCCCTCGCCGCCCATGGAAAGCACCAGTTGCATCATCATGGTGGTCATGAAGGTTCCATTCGACCCGTGGAACCAGAACAGGTGCCCGGCGAAGTCGGGATCGTCGGGCCGGGGCGTGAGCCTTCCGCCGCCGTAGCGCGCGCAGATATACTCACAGATCGCGCCGCTCTCACCCAGCACGACGTTGCCGTCGGTGATCACCGGGGCGATACCCATCGGGTGCAGCGCCTTGTATTCGTCCGGCGCGAGCCGATTGTCGGCGCGGCGCTCGTAGCGCTTCAACTCGTAGTCGAGCTCCAATTCCTCGCATAGCCACACGATGCGTTCGGACTGGGAAACACCCAGGTGATGTACGGTCAGCATGTCCTACTGTCCTCCTTCCCCGCGATGATAGACGCCCGACGGACCGCTGCCGTGCGCAGAGCCGAGTGGGAGGGCGCTCACCCATCCGTCCGCTCTCTTTGGTGCTCCGTGGTGGCCGATCCCGCCGGCCCCGGCAGCGTCCCCCATTGTTGTACTGCTTCGATGAGGGCCCGAAACACAAGTGACACCTGCTCTCGGGCATGTCGGTGACACTCTCCGCGATTTTGTCGGGGGTGTCCATGTCGCGGATGCAGCGTCCGGTCGTCGAGGATCGTCGGCCATCGCCTCCTCATTCCCATTCGATATGGCCGGCAATAAAGCCCGCGCCGGCCCGGTCCCGGCGATCGAGGGCATGTTATGGTCGCGCGATGGAGCCCTGGATCGAATTGGAGCGGGCCCTGACGCCGCAAGGCGACACCATGGTGTTGCGGCGGCGCGGCGGCGAATTCGAGATCCGCTGCAACGGCTGGGAGCTGGTCTCCACCCGGACATCGTTGTCCGAAGAAGCCTTGCCGAGGCTGGCATTCGCCGAACTGGGTCGGGCGCCCCGGCGCATTCTGGTCGGCGGCCTCGGCATGGGCTACACGCTTCGCGCGGCGCTTGATGCCGCGGATGCGCAAGCGCGCATCATCGTCCTCGAGCTCGTTCCCGCGGTCGTCGATTGGGTGCGGGGGCCGCTCGCCGATCTCGCCGGCCGGCCGCTCGACGATCCCCGCGTCGACGCCCGGGCCGGCGACGTTGCCGACGCGCTTAAGGGCGCGGGTGACGACGTCGACGTCGTTCTCCTCGACACCGACAATGGCCCCGATGCCGTGATGTACCGGCCGAACCGATTTCTCTACGGGCGCGAAGGTCTGCGATCGGTGAAGCGGGCGCTGGTGCGGGATGGCGTCGCCGGGGTCTGGTCTGCCGATCGCTCCGATCGCTTCGAGCGTGAGCTCGCCGCCGCGGCAATGCGGTGGCGTCGCACCGCGCTCGACGCGAGCGGCGGCCGATTCATTGCCGAGCATTCGATCTACCTGGCGCGTCGCCGGTGACGAGGCGGAAAAGGCGGTCCTTCGATTGAGCTTGACAGAATGCTCTGTATTGCAGAGTATTCTGTCATTCTTGAAAGAGGCACAAGCCATGCTCCAAATGCCACGGTCGTTCTGGTACATCGCGGCGCCGGCCTCGCGGCTGGGTGACGGGCCGCTCGCGTGCCGCGTGTTCGATCGCGATCTCGTGCTGTTCCGCGCCGGTGACGGCGCGCCCCGTGCGCTGATCGATCGCTGCTGTCATCGCGGCGTGAAACTGTCGCTCGGCGTGGTCGAAAACGGCGGCCTTCGATGCGGTTACCACGGATGGCGGTATGACGGCGCCGGGCACTGCGTCCACATTCCGTCGCTGCCCGCCGGCGCCGCACCGCCGCCGGAGGCATGCGTGCCGGCCGTTCCTTGCATCGAACGGGATTCCTATGTCTGGGTCTGGATGGGGGAGCGCGAACCGGAGCCGAGTGCGCCGCCGCCAATACCCGGGCTCGAGCGCTTCGTGTGGCAGCAAGGCACGATCCCGATGGCGTGTGCCGCGATGCTCGGGATCGAAAACAATCTCGATTGGTGCCACCCCGCCTTCGCCCATCCCTGGACGCACGGACAATTCTTCAGGACAGAGGTTGCCGGCTTCACCGAGCAGGCATACGAAACGCGGCTCACCGACACCGGCATGGTCCTGTTCGGTCCCGCGACCGCCGGCGGGGACGACCCGGTTCCGTCGCAGTGCTGGTTCAAGGGAACGTTCGCGCTGCCCGATCGCGTCGTGGTCGAAATTCCGGGCGAGCGCGGCATGACGATCGTGTTCCATTTCGTGCCGACCGGGCCGAATACCTGCCGCCAGGAATGGCTGTTATCGCTCCTGCCGCTGGCCGAGCCGCGCGACGGGATCCGCGCGCGCTGGACCGACGAGGAACCGAAAATCTTTGCCCAGGATCGGGCGCTGATGGAAAGCGCGCAATTGAACTACGACCGCGAGGGTGACGCCTTCGAACGCAACGTGGCTGCGGATACTTCGACCATGCTGGCACGGCGCATCGTCGCGGCTGCGGCCGAGGACCGCTGGCGCAGCGAGCGCGCGACCTTGCCGCGGCGGCGGGTCGTCACGGTGCGGGCCTAGCGCATGCGTGCGGCGTCGACCAAGGAGGGCCGCACAGGCTTCACAGATGACATCTCTTGCTTGCGCGATACTGCAGGCCAGACCCGAGGGAGAGCATCATGAACATGGAGGGTGTGTCGCTGATCGGCTGGGTGCATGCCATTGCGTGCACGGTCGCACTTCTCGCGGGCGGCTGGAATATTCTCGCCGCCAAAGGGACCGGCCGTCACCGATTTCGCGGCCGCCTTTATGTGTGGTCGATGATTGTGGCCAGCGTGCCGGCTTTCTTCATCTACCGCTTCGATCTCGACATGACCCATGGCTTCAAGCCCGGACCGGGCGTGTTCGGTGTGTTCCATTGGCTTGCGGTCGCCACGCTCTTCTTCACGCTATCGGGCTATTATGCGTCCTCGCGCCACAACAAGGCTTACTGGGCTTACAGCCATCCCGTCGCGATGGTTCTGAGCTACTACCTTCTCCTGGGCGGGCTTGTGAACGAGCTCTTTGCGCGGGTCTTCGTGCTCAGGCGTCTGGGCGGGTTTGGCTCGCCCGCCGTCGGCCTTACGCAATTCGCGGTCCAGATCGCGACCGTCGTCCTGCTCGTCCTCTTCGCCCTCAAGGTCCGGCGTCATCGCCGCACCAGCCGCGTGTCCGGCGCTGTTCGGAAATCGTCTCCGGCATGAGATTGTGGCGCCGCCGCGTGACCCCGGGGTTGCACCGTGAACGTCCGCAACAACGCCTCCGCCTCTGTGCTGTTCCTCTGTTCTCATCGCACCACTGACGCAGGGCCGACGCCATGACGCTCGATCCGAAGGAAGCCGCCACATCGCTGGATGATGTTGCCGCAATCGAACGTCGCACCCGCGAGGCGCTTTATTATGCCAGTACCAGCGAGGTGCTCCTCCTGTGGGGCGTGCTGACGGTGGTCGGGAATTTGCTGAGCTGGCTCGAGCCCCAGTGGTCCGGCCTCATCTGGCTGCCGATCGATATCGGCGGCACCATCGCCACGTTCGCGATCGTGCGCCGCCGCGTGCCGCGCGCAGGCAAGCGCCGTGCCGGCATGCAATGGCTCGCGAGCTATGGCGCGTTTGTCGGCTTCGGTATCATCGTCGTGATCCTGCTGTGGCCGCTCACGGCGCGTCAGCAGGCTGCGTTTTGGCCGACGCTGGTGATGTTCGCCTATGTGCTGATCGGCATTTGGGTCGGCCGATTTTTCCTCTTCACCGGTATCGCCGCCACCATTGCGATCCTGCTCGGCTACTATTTCGCCGGCGACTGGTTCCCGCTATGGCTCGCCCTGGTGTTCGGCGGCGGTCTGATCGCCGGCGGTCTCTGGCTGCGGCGGGTGGCGGTCTGACGCCATGGCCGCCAACGAGATCATTCACCAATCGATGCGGCTCAAGATCATGGCCGCGCTCAACGTGCTGGAGCCGGATGGGCACATCGAGTTCACGCGGCTGAAGTCGCTGGTGGCGACCACCGACGGCAATCTCGGTGCCCATCTGGAGACGCTGGAAAAGGCGGGCTACGTCGCCATCGAAAAGCTGTTCGTCGGCAAGCGGCCGCAGACGCGGATCAAGGCGACGCGCACCGGCCGCCGGGCCTTTGCCGAGCATGTCAGCTATCTGCGTGAAATTCTGGATCAAGACTGAGGAGGGCTCTATGCGCCTGATCATCGCGGCGTTGTTTTCGATCGTGTTCGCGGCGCCGGCCGGCGCCGTCGGCTTTGAGAAAGCGACGGTGCCCGATCCCGGCGATCAGCCGCTCGAGGTCGGCATCTGGTATCCAAGCAAGGCGCCGGCATT
>Ga0123356_10003998_pt1 | contig 15317 bp, 20 predicted proteins | sample TergutEmb28metaG_2_FD_92546 | JGI IMG/M metagenome (GOLD analysis project Ga0123356, IMG submission 92546) | Embiratermes neotenicus P3 segment gut microbial communities from Petit-Saut dam, French Guiana - Emb289 P3 | ecosystem: Host-associated > Arthropoda: Insects > Digestive system > Gut ... | reverse complement strand
TGTCGGCCCCGGTGAAACAGTGACGATCACACTCAAATTTGAGATGACTCGTCAGAATTTTGTCCTCATCCTGAATGGCCGCGGAGACACTCAACTTTCGGCACTCCAGGTGTCTGGGTAGCATGTTTGGCCAGCTTAGGATAGCGTTACCTACGGAACCGTAAGTTCTTACAAGGATTGATTATGAGTTACGTAGACTTCTACCAGCCGGGGGTACCCGCTCAGATTGACTTACCAACTACCTCGCTTGTAGAAATGTACGAGGAGTCTGTCGCACAAGCCAAAGACAAGGTTGCACTCAACTTCTTTGGACGTACGACTACCTATAGGCAATTGGGGGATCAAATCTCTCGGGCAGCAGAGGGACTGCTCAAACTTGGAGTACGCCGAGGCGACCGAGTTGCCGTCATACTTCCTAACTGCCCGCAGCATGTGGTTGCTTTCTATGCGATTCTTCGTCTGGGTGCAATCGTCGTTGAGCACAATCCTCTCTACACCGCGCGTGAATTCCGTCACATGTTTGAAGACCATTCGGCCCGCGTCGTCATCGCCTGGGATGTGGCTGTGGAAAAACTGCGGGACCAACCAGTTGACATCGTTCTTGATCACATTATTTCGGTGAACATCCTCAAAGAGTTCCCGAGTTTCAAGCGCATGGCTTTGAAACTTCCGCTGCCCGGGCTTCGATCCCAACGAAAGAAGCTGACAACTAAGGTCAGAAACACCATCACCTGGACAGACTTGTTGAGAAACCGTCCGATCAAGAAGTCACATCCTCGTCCCAGTGTTCATGACATCGCTGCGATCCAATACACTTCTGGAACCACAGGATTGCCCAAGGGCGCGATTCTAACTCACATGAATCTTCACTCCAATGCACGCCAAGGCGAAGCGTGGATGCCTGAAACTGTTTCCGGTAAGGAAGTGTTCTATGCCTTCCTGCCTTTCTTCCATGCTTTCGGTTTGACGATTCTTCTTTTATTCGGTGTGCTGAAGCAAGCCCGGATCCATCTGTTTCCCACCTTCGACCTCTCGCTGGTGCTGCCGGCGGCTAAGAAGGATCCGCCTACTGTGCTTGTCGGCGTACCTCCAATTTTCTAGGCCCTCACTTCTGCTGCCAAGAGAAAGAAAATCTCCTTCAAATCGGCTAAATTCTGTATGTCAGGGGCGATGAGTCTCCCGGTGTCAGTGACAGAAGCCTGGGAGCAAATCTCCGGCGGCCCGCTGGTTGAGGGGTACGGCATGACCGAATCTTCGCCTGTGGCTTTGGGGAACCCTTTCTATAAGGAGACCCGCCGTCCTGGTATGGTCGGTTTGCCCTTCCCATCCACGGAAATCAAGGTGGTTGATCCCGAGGATTCCACGAAAGAGGTACGGCGCGGCGAACGCGGCGAGCTCCTGATTCGAGGCCCGCAAGTTTTCTCGGGCTACTGGAATAACCCTGAAGAGACTGAGAAGACCCTTCTGCCTGGGCGATGGTTGGCCACGGGCGACATTGTGGTTCAGGACGAGGACGGTTTTACAGCAATCGTCGACCGCAAGAAGGAACTCATCATCACATCTGGGTTCAATGTTGGCCCCACCGAGGTTGAGCTCGTACTGAAGTCTCATGTGGGCGTTGCTGATGCTGCCGTGGTGGGACTGCCCCATCCTCATTCCGGCGAGGAAGTCGTGGCAGCGATCATCCCCAATCCGGGGCATACGGTGACAACCGAGGACATTCGCTCCTTCTGTAGGGATCGCCTAGCAGCGTACAAGATTCCGCGCCGCATCTTCATCATGGAGTCTCTGCCGAAGTCCATGCTCGGAAAGGTGCTGCGCGGACAAGTACGTACCGAGTTGCTGGCTTATGGCAAAGGGGCAAAATAAGAAACCCAGTGGATCGGGGTCGGTCAGCTAGGGCAGGGGGGGGAAAACCCTGCTGACTCGACCCGCACGATTCCACCAGGTAACACTTAGCACTGAACTAAGCGGCCTTCACGTACGACGGTGAGGTCGTAGGTCCCTCCAAAAAGTCTCTCGATTCTCTTGGAGTCGCTGCTACCACATTAACATACACAAACGATTGACGCAATCGATTTTGTAAAACCATTGTGTATAATTCGATTTCTTCAAGCTACACTAGGGATAGCATCTATCCCGACAGGGGGTCTCATGCCAACAAACCGTGGCCCGGCGCGCCCCACCCAGCGCCAAATTGCCGCACTTGTAGGCGTCTCCGTAACTACTGTGTCACGCATTCTGAACCCTGAAGAATCGAATCCATTCCGATGGGCATCCGAAGAAACAGTCGAAGCAATTAGACAGGCCGCAGTGACCCTGGGTTACCGCCATAATGCCCTTGCTGTGTCTTTGCGAACCTCACGTTCGCATACCGTTGGTGTTCTCATGCCACTGCTCGGCGATCATGTCATGGCGATGATCTTCGCTGGGATTGACGAGGTTGCCCGTGAGCACGGCATGATGGCGATCACCGCCTCTACCTTGGATGAGCCGACCATCCGTGTCGAGCGCTCTTTGGCGATGCAGGATCGTCTCGTTGACGGACTGATTTTCGCAGACGCACACATCGACAAGGACTATCTGAGCACCCTGAAAGACCAAGGTGTTGCCTTCACCCTTGTGCATCGGCGTCACCCCAACCATGTCTCGGTGAGCGCCGACGATCTTCTAGCTGGTCGATTAGCTGCCCGGCATCTCATCGAGATCGGGCGTACCCGTCTGGCCATTATCTGCCGACACCGCTACATGTCTACCTCAACCGACCGTATTCAGGGGTTCTGCGATGAGATACGCGAAGCCGGCTTGGAACCGCCTGCTGTTCTGGAAACTGGCTTCAATGTCGTCGCCGGACGTGATGCTGCCTACATGATGATGGAACACCCGCCGTACCCTGATGGAGTCTGGGCGATCAACGACGCCTCAGCCTTAGGAGCACTCAGCGTTTTTCGTCAGCGCGGTCTGAACGTACCTGATGATGTTGCGATTATCGGCTTCTATGACTCCCCAGTGGCGTGGGGAATCGACTTGACCTCGATCAGAGTTTCTTTGCATCAGATGGGACGCAGATCTATCGAATTGCTGCTTGATCGCCTCGATGGAAAGCCCGTTGAGTCTGAGATTCTCCCGGTTTCCCTGATTGTGCGCCGGTCTACTGATTCGACACGCCCGATTGGTTCGGATTTGGGAGAGGTTGTGTCATAGGTATAGCCCGGCGTGTTCCTCATCAAGGCGCGTGGTGGCAACCGCATGGAGATCGCGTTCCCGCAGCAGGATATAGACCTGGGCACGCAGTTCCACTTCAGCGACTTCATCGGGGTTGAAGAGCACTCGGTCCCCCACCTTCACTGAGCGTACATTCGGCCCGGCAGCCACCACTTGGGCCCACGCGAGACGGTGCCCCATTTTGACGGTAGCAGGGATAAGAATTCCTGCCCCAGATCGGCGCTCTCCCTCGGTTTCCGACGACACGAGGATGCGGTCATGGAGCATGTGGATAGGCAGCGGTTCGCTTGATAATGCCTTGTCAGCCTTAGTCACAGATGTCATTTCTTGTTCAATACCACGAGCGCGATGACGACGACTGTCACAACTGAGGCAGCCGCCACTGCGGAAGGCTTCCAGCCAGACTCATCTTTGAAATACCCCACAACTTTCCTCGTGGTTTTCTTCACTGCCTTCACCCCGTCAGCGATGGCATGATTGGTTGTTCTCTTCGTTTCCTCGATCGTACGATGAACCACGGCTTTCGGGTGGATCTCAGTGACCAATTGGGAAAGATTGTCAGCCAGGCGCTGCCTGGACACCTCCAAATCAGCTTCGATCTGCTCCACTGTTCGTCTGCCGGCCATGAATCCTCCTGAAAAAACGTCAAAACCAGTTTACCCCCCGCCGGAATTGATACTATGAATTATGGCTGATTTAGTACCAGGGGATCCAGCCCCTGAATTTCGACTGCAGGACGCCTACGGTAAGTGGTATTCCCTGGCAGATTTTGCCGGGTCCAAGGTTATCCTTTACTTCTATCCTGCTGCACTCACACCCCACTGTACGGTACAGGCCATCGACTTCACAGCTACGTTGTCGGACTTCAGCAACGCAGGCTATACCGTCTTGGGTGTTTCCCCAGATGACCAAGAAGCTCTCAAGGCTTTCATCATCCGTTACGATCTCACTGTCACCCTTCTCTCTGATCCCGACATGTCCGTGATCAATGCCTACGGCGCATGGGGCAACCGCATGCTCTGGGGCAAAGAAATCGAAGGGTTTATCCGCTGCACCTTCATCATCGACGTCGATTCCGAAGGCAAAGGCACTATTTCACATTCCGAATACGCAATTCGCGGAATCGGTCATGTCAAGCACCTTCAAGAGATGCTGGGGATCTAATCGATCCATTGGTACCGGAGAAGAGACTTGAACTCTCACGCCCGAAGGCACAGGAACCTAAATCCTGCGTGTCTGCCAATTCCACCACTCCGGCTGGCTGAACAAGTGTACCAACATTTCTGTGCGACCTAGTACGCGAAGCCTGTCTATTCTTCTAACCAGCCGGGCCCGGAGGCTTCGTCGGCGATTTGAATCGGGTTGGGGTGGAGATCTGGGTCGTCAATGGGGAAGGTGCGGATAGGACCTGGAGGGGTATTCGCTGTTTCGAAGCGTACGGTGACTTGGCCTAAGCCGGAGCCCCAGACCCACCCGGGGCCATAGGTGTCGTGGATAACATCATCACCAGGGCCGTATCCATGCCAGGAATGGCGATCAGGGATTGAGGATTCCACACGTGACAAGTCGGAACGGGCAGCACTGATCTCAAAGAGAGCTTCTTGGGCTTCTGTGGTGAATCCCGAGACACCTACCCCGAGGAGGCGAATTCCGCGGGGTACGAGGTGTTTCTGCTCGTCTAGGAGCGACAGGGCTACCGCCGTGATTGTCTCATCAGAATCCACCGCACCTAAGAGAGTCCGCGAACGAGTGTGGATCGTAAAGTCAGCCAACTTCAGTTTGAGTGTGATCGTCCGGGCAAACAGGCCAGACTTCCGCAGACGCTTGGCTACCCAGACTGCATCACGCGCTGTGATCGGTTCTAGTTCACTGACATGTGTGTAGTCGACAGCGAAGGTATCCTCCATAGAAATGGACTTCACCTCCCTCGACGAACTAATTCCGCGATCGTCTTGAGCATAAGCCAGTGCGGTCAGCCATGCTGCCGTATTAGGCCCTAATTCCCTGCGCAACTCATTGTCGGTTGCCTGGCGAAGCTCAGCAACGGTGTGGATTCCCAAACGTAGAAGACGCTCAGCCGTGGCAGGCCCCACACCAGGAATCGCTCGTACGCTCAGAGGGCTGATTCGATCTGCTTCCGTACCTGGAGGAACAATCACCAGCCCGTCAGGCTTGGCTTCCTCCGAGGCCAGCTTCGCCATGAACTTACTCGACCCGATCCCCACCGATGCGGTCAATCCATTGGTCGCCTCACGGACTTGCTGACGAAGATCCTCGCCGAGCTTGCGGAGCGACTCCAGCGAAAAATCAGTACGCCCGGACGCAGCCAGGTCAACATAGGCCTCGTCAAGACTCATCGGTTCCATCTGCGGAGATACTTGGGCCAGCACCTCCATGACCTGGCGCGATGCAATCCGATAGGCCCCAAAACGCCCATGAAGAAAGGCCGCATTTGGACACAGACGGCGAGCCTCATGGGTGGGCATAGCAGAGTGAACTCCGAATTTGCGTGCTTCATAGGAGGCCGTCGAGACCACTCCCCGCCCGGAGACTCCACCGATGATCACGGGCTTGCCGCGAAGACTAGGCTTGTCTCTTTGCTCGACTGCGGCGAAGAAGGCATCGAGGTCCAGGTGAAGGATCGAGGCCTCAGCTCGCATCGTTGATCAGGGTTTTCAGTGCCTGCGCTGCGGTGGTGTCCGTACGTTCGTAGGTGACGAAGTCGAACTGATCACCGGGTTCGCGGCTGGTCTGATTCCATTGCAGAGGATCGATCTCAGGGAAGGTGACGGCACCTGTGGCTGGTGTGTGGATCTGCGTCAGATCGAGGTTGGTTGTGTAGTCCCACAAGGTGCGATAGACCTGTCCCCCACCGGTTGACCACCACTGAAGATCAGTACGCTCGGCCAAGAGTGCGCCGAGTTCGGTCACACTGGCAGCAACAAGCACCTCACAGTCACGAGTCTGTGTCGGTATCCATGAACGATTGCGAGTCAAGATGATCGACGTACGCCCGCGTAAGGCACCACCCAGGGATTCATAGGTAGGCCGACCCATGATCAAAACCCCACCCATTGTCAAAGCCTTGAACCGGCGTAGATCTTCAGGGTAATGCCACAGCAACCCCGCCCCATCGCCAATCACACCATTGGAGGCCACCGCGGCGATAGCGGTCAGGCGTGGGGTAAATTCTTCCATCTCACACCGCTATCGGGGCTTTGATCGCAGGATGGGGATCATAGTTATCCACGCGGATATCAGACAATTCGAAGGCATCGATGTCAGTGATCTCCGGATTGATCCACAAACTCGGCAGTTCACGCGGTTCCCGGGACAACTGCTCACGGGCTTGGTCGAGATGGTTGAGGTAGAGATGAGCGTCCCCGAAGGTGTGCACGAAATCACCAACTTCCAACCCGGTCACGTGCGCAACAAGGTGAGTCAGCAGAGCATAGGAGGCGATATTGAAGGGCACCCCGAGAAAGACATCAGCCGAACGCTGATAAAGCTGACAGGAGAGTTTTCCATCAGCGACATAGAACTGGAAGATCATGTGACACGGCGGCAGCGCCATCTTATCCAGATCGGAGACATTCCACGCTGAGACGATGTGTCGGCGCGAATCTGGGGATCTGCGTATCTGTTCGATCACTTGGGCGATCTGGTCAATATGCTCTCCACCCGCAGTCGGCCAACTGCGCCATTGGTATCCATAGATCGGCCCCAAGTCACCATCTGCGTTGGCCCACTCGTCCCAGATCGTAATCCCATTATCGTGAAGCCAGGTGATGTTGGTGTCGCCCTTCAGGAACCACAGCAACTCCCCAAACACTGAACGAGTATGAATCTTCTTGGTGGTGACAAGGGGAAATCCTTGACTCAGGTCGAAGCGCATCTGATGACCGAACACAGACAGAGTTCCTGTGCCAGTACGGTCGGTCTTGGTGGCACCTTCATCAAGGATCCGTTGGAGCAGATCACAATAGGCCTTCATCGAACTCCTTCAGGTAGTCAATCATTGCCCGCAGGGCACGACCTCGGTGGCTGATGGCGTCTTTGTCTTCATCCGACATCTGCGCTGTGGTTCGGCTCTCCCCAGTGGGCACAAAGATCGGGTCGTACCCGAAACCATTCTCCCCGCGCGGAATTTGGGCCAAAGTTCCCTCGACAACCCCGCGTACCATGTGTTCGCCGCCAGCCCACACCAGCGCCATCACGCACACAAAGCGAGCAGTACGCCGAGCAGGCTCGACGTCATCGATTTGGCGGAGCAGCAAGGACAGATTCTCACCGTCCTCGGCATGACCCCCCGCCCAGCGCGCAGACCTGACTCCCGGCATCTTGTTGAGGACATCGACCTCGATTCCCGAGTCATCGGCCAGGGTCGGCAACCCTGTCACGGCATATCCAGCACGAGCCTTAATCAGCGCGTTTTCCTCGAAGGTCGCACCATTCTCAACCGGTTCCGGATAGGACTCAACATCGCGAAGACCGAGGACCTCGATCGGCAGTGCCGCCCGATCAAGGATTCGCCTCAACTCAAGTATCTTGTGAGCAGACCCGCTTGCCAGAAGTAACTTCACGCTGACTCCAAACTCAGCCGCTGGATCTCGGCAAGCTCGGCGCATCCGGCTAATCCCAAATCCATCATCTGATCGAGTTCCGCCCGTGAGAAGGGGTCGCCCTCGGCCGTACCTTGGACTTCAATGAGGCGCCCGTCACCGGTGGCAACCAGGTTCAGATCGACCTGGGCCCGTACGTCTTCTTCATAGGGAAGGTCCACCATCACGACTTGGTCGATGATGCCCACCGACACTGCTGCGACCGAACCGATCAGCGGCTCGGCGACCAGTAGCTTGCGCTCCCTCAGCCAGGACACTGCATCAGCGAGAGCGACATAGGCGCCGGTGATCGAAGCCGTACGAGTTCCGCCGTCAGCTTGGAGGACATCGCAGTCGATTTGAATGGTGTTCTCCCCCAGCGCCTTGTAATCGATGACTGCGCGAAGACTGCGGCCAATCAGCCGGGAAATCTCATGGGTGCGCCCGCCAATTCTGCCGCGCACAGACTCGCGGTCATTACGCTCCTGGGTCGCTCGCGGCAGCATCGCGTACTCAGCGGTGACCCACCCCAGACCGGAATCCTTGCGCCACCTGGGGACCCCGGGTGTGACCGAGGCTGTGACGAGTACGCGGGTCTTCCCGAACTCAACTAGTGCGGATCCTTCAGCGGTATCCAGCCAGTTTCTGGTGATTGTTACTGGGCGTAGTTCCTGGGGCTTTCGGCCGTCTGCTCGGGTCATGGCTCCACCTTAATATGCTCGTAGGACAGTTTTCCGCCGACAGTGTCCGCGGAAACAAAATCCCCCAAAAGTCTGCTAGCAATGAGCTCAAATCTTTGCGGATTCCCCGTGGTCAGGAAGCGGCGATGCCCGGTGGTTTCGGATCTCAGCAGCCCGTGATCCGCGAGAACCGCGTAGGCAGCATTGGCGCACTCCTCCGCAGATGACACTAGGGTGACGTCGTCTCCCAAGACATAGGAAATCACCCCTGACAGCAGAGGATAGTGGGTGCATCCTAGGATTACTGTGTCGGCTTTGGACTCAATCACAGGAGCCAGATATTCCTGAGCGGCGTGAAGCAACTCCTCACCACCGGTGATTCCTTCCTCAACAAATTCCACGAAACGCGGACACACAGCGGTCGTCAACTCCACGCCCACCGCTGCTGCCACAGCGTCGTTATAGGCCCCCGAGGTCGCTGTCGCCTGGGTGGACAACACAGCGATCTTGCCCGTACGCGAGACTCGTACTGCTCGATGGGCAGCAGGAAAGATCACTTCCACCACCGGAATCGAGTATCTCTCGCGGGCATCGGCGAGCACGGCTGCTGAGGCGGAGTTGCAGGCAATCACCAGTGCTTTGACCCCCATATCCACCAGCGCATCCAGACAGGCCAGCGCGTACTGCCGTACCTGTGCAATCGGCCTGGGCCCGTACGGCGCCCGCGCGGTGTCCCCCAAATAGATGATGTCTTCGCCCGGGAGCTGGTCCACGATAGCCCGCGCCACCGTCAACCCGCCAAACCCAGAATCAAAGATCCCAATCGGGGCACTGATGTCAACACTCACCCTGCCATCTTAGTGGACTTGCACATTACCCCCCCAGGAAGATGTCGTAGCAGTTTGCCACGATAAGAGCTCAAAACGAAGGAGTCTGAATGGAATCGTTATTCACTTGGCAATGCATGATTAATGTATCCTTACTTATATCCGACGGTAAGGAGAAAGTATGGAAACCATGGCAACAGTAACATCGAAAGGACAGGTTACCCTTCCATCCGCAGTCCGACGCGCCTTGTCTATTAGGCAAGGAGATCGCTTAATGTTCACCATCTCTGACCATAAGGTGATCGTTGAAAAAACTCCTGACTTTCTGAGCCTTGCAGGAAGCATCCCCGTGCCACCGGATCGCCGTGGGGCGACCTGGGATGAGGTCATGGAATACACTCGTTGGGAGCGAGGGACAGCATGACGATTCTGCTTGATAGCAATGTGATTGTGCGACACCTCACCCAGGACCCACCTGATCAAGGGAAGGCTGCAACATCATTTCTCACTTCTGTTGATGGTCTTCTTTTAGTAGACGTTATTGCAGCAGAAGTTGTGTATGTACTCCAGTCTTTTTATCGCGCAACAAAGCCGGCGATTTGCACTGCATTGCGAGCACTCATCGCGATGCCCACAGTCGCTACTGAAAATCGGCGCATCATGTTTCGCAGTTGTGCGCTGTATGAACAAACGAATCTGGACTTTGCAGATGCTTATCTCACTGCATATGCCGAACACCACAACATCACTGAAATTGCATCCTTCGACAAGGGTGTTGGAAAGAACTCGGCTTCTCGTCGGATCGATCCACTCCATGCTTCGGGCAAGGATCGATGATCCATTCTCATCCCCAGCATGCCATGGTGCCTGGCCCCTTGGCATGCTTACATTAGTGAACTTGCCAATGACACCTGGAAACAGATACCCTGTACGACTGTTGTCTACTATCGAGAGAGGAAAAAGTTGAACACATATCGCCATGATGTCCGCGAGGGTTCACCTATGCCCTCGATGCACAACACCTTGGTCCGCCTGCCGTAACCAAAAGGTCATCCCGCCGAAGGCGGGACCCCCGGCAGCCAATCTAAGGACTCGGGAAAGACAGTCGCATGTCAAGTCATTCTCAAGCCCCCATCCACTTATTCCACACCCATTGTCAGACACTCACGCATCCATGAAAGGAGAGGATGATGAAACCGAATTTTCCAGTACGACTACCTGGAGCAAAGGCCGACACACTAATGTGGGCTTACCCTGAAGCTGTCGAATATCAGGCCTTAGACCAACTACGTCGAATCTCTGCCTTGCCGTGGACCGAAAAGCTGAGGGTTATGCCCGACGTTCACCTCGGTAAAGGAGCCACTGTTGGGTCAGTGATCGCTATGCGTGATGCCGTGGCACCCAACGCAGTCGGTGTCGACATTGGCTGCGGGATGATTGCTATCCAGTCCACACTAACAAAAGAGGATCTGCCGGAGAATCTACACGGACTGCGGTTGGCTATTGAAGCTGGCATCCCGGTGGGCTTCGGGAGGTACGCGGAGACTTCGCCTGAACTGAAGAAGAACCGGGAGTTATCTGTGTCGTTCAAGAAGCTGATGTCCAGGTTCGATAGCTTGCAGGCCGATCGGATTGCCGAGAAGGAGTTCAACTCAGCACGGCAATGCGGGACTTTGGGTGGCGGCAACCACTTCATTGAGGTGTGCTCTGATACCGATGGCCGTATCTGGGTGACCCTGCACTCAGGTTCGAGGAACATCGGCAAGGAGATCGCGGAAAGACACGCTTATGTTGCTCGTGGGTTGGCTCACAATAAGGCTCTGCCGGATCGTGATTTAGCCGTGTTTCTTGCCGGTACGCCCGAGATGGATGCGTACAGACATGATCTCTACTGGGCGCAGGACTATGCGTACCTCAGCAGACAGATCATGCTGGCAACCGTCATGAGGATTCTGACAGAGCAGTTCGGCGAGGTGTCCTTCGGCGAGCAGATCAACTGTCACCACAACTATGTGGCTGAAGAAACCTATGACGGGGTTGAGCTCTTCGTCACAAGAAAGGGTGCGATTCGGGCAGGACGCGGTGAGATGGGTTTGATCCCAGGTTCCATGGGCACAGGTTCGTACGTCGTTTCCGGCCTAGGCAACCCACGGTCGCTGAACTCCGCCGCCCACGGCGCTGGTCGGCGCATGTCCAGAGCCGAAGCCAAACGTCAGTTCACAACGGCAGACCTCGCCGAACAAACCCTCGGCGTGGAATGCAGAAAAGACCACGGCGTCGTCGACGAAATTCCCGGAGCCTACAAGGACATCAACGATGTCATTGCTGCTCAGGTAGATCTCGTAGAGGTTGTGGCTAGATTGGAGACCCTTTTGTGTGTCAAGGGCTGAGCACTCAGCCCTTGGCTCGGGCCCAATTACTCTAGCCTTGTTATAAGACACTGCGAATCAGAGAGGAGACAGCATGGATAAGTCTGCTATGGGGGTGCACATCATCTTCGCTCATCCACAGCACGACTCGTTTACAGGCAACATCCTCGACTCCTTCGTTGCACGACATGAGCATGGCCGTACCTGATGATGTCCTAGCCGAACAAGCCAAGCTCAACGCTGCGGACATCTGGGTTTTCATCTATCCCCTCTGGTGGACAGATTGCCCAGCCATTCTCAAGGGGTGGTTCGACCGTGTATGGTCGGTAGGCTATGCCTACACCCCCGATCATACGTTGCCGGGAACCCAACGCCCCGCACAGAAAGCACTAGCGCTCTGTACAGCTGGCCACACAGAACTCCAACTACGTGAGTCTGGGTGTTATCAAGCCATTGAGACCACCATGATCAAGGATCGCTTAACAACCCGCTCCTTAGAACAAAAGCTCGTCATCTTCGGCGGGTCGGCTGATCTCACACCCCAGGAATGGTCCGATAAGCGTCAGCAGCACCTAGACAAGGCATACGAACTGGGAAGTAAGCCTCTCCGCTAACGATTGGGGAAAGATCCTTACCCGAGTCCATACTTCGGCTGCCGGGGGTCCTGCCTTTGGCAGGATGACCGGGGGTGGAGCATGCAACAGCCTCCAGGCCCCTTGGCATATTCGAGGCTCTCAGAAGGGTGGTGGTTCTTCTTTGAGTTTTTGGCAGAAGGGTTTGGGGGTGAGGTCGGTGGTTCCGTCGGGGCCTACTCGAAAGATTTGGCCGCGTCGGGTTCTCCACCAGAAGACTCCGGGTTCGGTTTGGACCAATTCGAATCCAGCATGGGTTTTTGCGCGGTGGACTTTCCGGGAGAGTGGACCGAGATTATCAGCCTGGGTTTGTTTCGGTTTGCCTCGTTGATACGGGATTGTGTGATCTAGGTCTTGGTTGCGGGCTGTGCGGGAGGAGAAGGGAAATACTTCGTATCTGTCTCGTTGGATGACTTGTTCACGGATACGATCCGGGATTTCGTAGGCATCCACACCGGGCTCTATCGCATTCACATACACAATCGGGGTGACACGTACTTTGGAATGTCCGACGATCTTCGAAATCTGAGTTTTCAGTGCGGGACCGATCTCTTCAACCCTGACTACCGCTTGATCGTCGGCGAGGTGATCCTGGTGGATCACTACGTTGATCCTCGTGGTGGGCAACGCGGTCGCTGCGATCTCTGCGGGAATCACGACATGATCAGGGTCACTGGTATCCAAACCGAGCATGGACAGTGCAACTGCGGGTGTGGCCAGTATTCCCACCGCCGTGGCACGACGATGATCCTTGTCACGAGTATCACCTTGATCAGAGAGTATCTGTGCGACACGATCAAGCATCGCATCGAAGAACACCGCATCACTGGTATCCACACGCGCATAAATATCGGTGGAAGCAGGATCAGCGTGGGCAACCTTCTTCTCCACATACCGTGTTTGTTGTGACCGGCGGGCCCGTTCTTCAACCCCATCAGGATCGACTTTCATCATGGCTGCTTCGATGAGCTTCTTCAGGCGCATTACTCCGACTTTGCCTAACGCTGGTGCTATTTGAGCATCAATGGCCAGTGCTTGGTCACAACTGAGATCCTGGAAGGCGCACATTTGTGCCACATGTTGGGCTTGCCACAGTGGGATTCTGCATTCCTGGATCGCAGCCCAGGTCAGGGGGTGACGCACTTTCAGGTTCACAATGTCTCGAACAAACCAGGAAGCGGACCCCACCGATGTGCCGCGAGCTGCGGCGACTTCTAGGGGGAGTTCCTCGTCAATTAGGGGTGTTCCATCCGCGCCGAGAGGAACTAGTTTGTGTCCTCTCTCCCCGACGTTGGTGACGTCGTCGTCGACATACCAGCCGTTTGCGGTGCCTTCCTCGGCAATAGCTTCTGCTTGGATTGCTGCCAGGAGGGTGGACAGTTGGGCGGTGGTCCGGATTGTGGTGATGTTCGACATGCCACCATTCACCACGGCGATGAATAGTTGGATGGCTTCTTCGTTACTTTCGAACATACGTTCGATTCTACACTATTCTGCTGACAAATTCTACCCAGAATCGGGTTATCCACAAGGAAAAATATTCTTCATCACTTCTGTGGATAAGTCGCAGTTTTGTTAGCTGTGGTTGGGTCCATACGTCGGCTTACGGGGTCCTGACTTCGGCAGGATGACCTGGGGGTTGGGTTTTACGCTGTGAGTCTTGTTGACGGTGTCTGTATCGCGGTACTTAACCCCCCGGTCATCCTGCCGCCAGGCAGGACCCCCGGCGGCCGACGTAGGGTCTGGGGGTGGATCTTTACCCGAGTCCCTACATCGGCTGCCGGGGGTCCTGCCTGCGGCAGGATGACCGGGGGTGGGGCAGACTACTGCACCTTGGCTTGAATAGTGAGCATCCGCCGCATGTGCCTGAGGCGCATGAATTCAGGGGAAGGGCTCGCATCCGGCCCTCGCGGATTAGGTGGTCGATGGCGGCGTTTACTAGGTCGGGGTTGAGGCCGGTGGCTTGGGCTATGGCTGGGACTGTGCGTACTCCGGATTCGACAGTGGTGAGGACTTGGGTGAGGGGGCCAGTCATAGGAATAGCCTCCCTAGCTGGAAGACGGCTATGGCCATGGCTGTGGCTACTGCTAACTGGAGGGCCATGCCGACTCCGGTCCACTTCCAGCCGACCTCGCGGCGTTGGGCGGCTAGGGTTGCCACGCAGGGGGTGTAAGCCAGCAAATAGACCATGAAGGCTGCTACTGCTGCCATGGTGTGACCGCCGGAGGAGATTTCGAAGGCGGTACGGATGTGATCACCAAGGATCGAGATGTCGTCTAGATTGGCGATGCCGTAGGTTTGGCCCCAACTGGAGATCACGGCTTCTTTGGCGACGAAGCCGACCACCAGCGCAGCCACTGTTTCCCAGGAGCCAAAGCCAGCCGGGTTGAACATCGGTGCCACCGTACGAGCCATCCAGGCATAGAGACTGTTCTCAACATCCACATGGCCGAACGCGGAGCCATCCATCGGAATCGCCTGGATCGCCCAGATGAGAATCACTGCGACCACGATGATTCCGCCGGCGTTTTGGAGGAAGCCCTTCAGCCGTACCCAGGTCACCGACCAGGTCAGACGCAGAGTCGGCACCTGGTAAGCAGGAAGATCGATGACCAGGGGTTCTCGACCCATGGTACGTACCAAAGTCGAGCGCAGAACCAGCCCGCCGAGGATAACCAGCAGGATCGACACAAGATACATCACGAAGACTGCTGTACCAGCCCAGTTTCCGAAGAAGACCGTGCCTAGCATCACGAAGACTGTGAGCCGGGCTGAACAGGCGGTGTAAGGGATGAGCAGAACCGTGAGCAGGCGGTGTCTCTTGGTCGACAGTACACGGGTCGCTGCGATGGCAGGGACATTGCATCCGAAGCCCACAACGAGCGGAAGGAACGCTTGACCGGGGAGTCCGAGCGTACCCATAACGCGATCGGTGAGTACTGCCGCTCTCGCCAGATAGCCGGAGTCTTCCAGGATCGCCAAC
>Ga0123356_10003997_pt1 | contig 15318 bp, 8 predicted proteins | sample TergutEmb28metaG_2_FD_92546 | JGI IMG/M metagenome (GOLD analysis project Ga0123356, IMG submission 92546) | Embiratermes neotenicus P3 segment gut microbial communities from Petit-Saut dam, French Guiana - Emb289 P3 | ecosystem: Host-associated > Arthropoda: Insects > Digestive system > Gut ... | reverse complement strand
GTCTGATCGACCCGGCCAGAGCCGGTTTTTTTTCGACCACCGACCGAAGTGCGGATTCAAGCACGCTCAGGCCTTCGTCGAGCTGGTCATCGCTGACGACGAGCGGGACTAGGATTCGCATCACATTGCCGTAGGTTCCAGCGGTAAGCGTGATCAGGCCGTGCTGGTAGCAATACTCGGCAACCTGCTTCGTCTCTTCCGAGGCGGGTTCGCGGGTGTCTGGCGACTTTACCAGTTCGAGAGCGCGCATGGCCCCCAAGCCGCGCGCATCCCCGATGATGGCGAATCGGGATTTCCATTCCCGGGAGCGCTCTTCGAAACGCCGGCCGATTGCTTCGGCGCGGTGAAGGAGATCGCCTTTTTCGAATTCGTCGAGCACGGCGCTGGCGGCGGCGCAGGAAAGGGGGTTGCCGGCAAAGGTTCCGCCCAGTGCGCCCGGCCCGGGGGCATCCATGATTTCGGCGCGCCCGGTGACCGCGGCTAAGGGCAGGCCTCCCCCGAGCGACTTCGCGGTGACAATCAGGTCGGGCTCGATTCCGTAATGCTGGCTGGCAAACATCTTCCCGGTTCGGCCAAAGCCGCTCTGTACTTCATCCGCTATGAACAGCACACCGTGCCGGCGGCAGATGTCGATGATGACCGGGAAGAACTCGGGCGGCGGATTGACGAAGCCGCCTTCGCCGAGAACCGGTTCGGCAATCACGGCGGCGACGTCTGCGGAGGCGACGATGCGCTTGAACGTGTCTTCGAGGTGGCGGGCGCAATATACATCGCATGCGGGATACGTCAGCGAGTAGGAACAGCGATAGCAGTAGCCGTACGGAATGCGATAAACATCGGAGGGAAACGGGGCGAAGCCGGCCTTATAAGGATGGGTCTTGCTGGTGAGCGCGAGAGTCATCATGGTGCGCCCGTGAAAAGCATCTTCAAAGGCGATGATGCCCACCCGGCCGGTATGGGAGCGGGCAATCTTAATGGCGTTCTCGACAGCTTCGGCGCCCGTCGTCAACAGCAGCGTTTTCTTGGGAAATCTTCCGGGCGTCAACTGGTTCAACCGCTCGGCCAGGCGAATGTAATTTTCGTATGGCGTAACCTGAGCGCAGGTGTGCAGAAAATTCCCGAGCTGCGATTCGAGTTCCTGGACGACGCGCGGATTGCGGTGTCCCGCGTTGAGACAGCCGATGCCGCCGGCAAAGTCGAGGAAGCGATTGCCATCCACGTCCTCGAGCCAGGCGTCCTGTGCGCGGCGAACGTAAACCGGCGTGGCGTGCGCCAGGCCGCGCGGCAAGGCCGAAGCCCGGCGCGCAGCCAGAGCGCGGGACTGGGGGCCGGGAATAGGAGTTCCGAGTTGAATGGTTCCCATGGTTGTCCTCGGCCGGGCAAAAGCCATTCACCAGGAACAGTGCGAAGGTGCGCCCGGGTGACTCTTCGTCTACACCGTTCCGAGATCAAAGCCGACGACGGCTCTCAGTACCACCCGATCGGCTGCTCGTTCAGGTTGATGTGCACCTGCTTGGTCTCGAGATACTCTTCGATTCCCCAGGGACCGAGCTCGCGGCCGAAGCCGGATTGCTTGTATCCGCCCCAGGGGGCCTCGACATAGGTGGGCTGCATGTGATTGACCCACACAATTCCCGCGCGCAGGGATTTCACCACCCGAAATGCCTTAAAGATGTCGCGCGTCCACACCGCGGCGGCGAGTCCGTAGGGGGAATCGTTCGCAATTTTAAGCGCGTCTCGCTCGCCGTCGAAGGGAATGACGGCTGCGACCGGGCCAAAAATTTCCTCGCGCGCAATCCGGGCGGTGTTGTCAACATCGTAGAAAATCGTGGGCTCGACGTAATACCCTTTCGCGAAATTCTCCGCCCGTCCGCCGCCGATCGCGATCCTGGCTTCCTTCTTGCCCAGCTCCTGATAGGAGCGCACGCGTTGGTACTGCTCTCGACTGACGAGCGGCCCCATCTTGGTTTCGCGGTCAAGAGGGGCGCCCAGCTGGACCCGGCGGGCCTTATCGGTCATCGCCTCGACGAATTTCTTGTAGATGGGCTTATCGACCAGAATGCGGCTGCCGGCCGAGCAAACCTCCCCCTGATTTATAAAGACGCCGAACAACGCCCCGTCGATGGCGGCCTCGAAGTCGGCGTCGGCAAAAAAGATATTGGGCGATTTGCCGCCAAGTTCGAGCGTGACGCGCTTTACCGAGTCGGCCGCCTGCTTCACGATGATCTTGCCGACTTCGGCGCTGCCGGTGAAGGCAACCTTGTTTACGTCGGGGTGTCTCACGAGCGGCGCGCCCGCGCTTTCGCCAAAGCCGGTGACGATATTCACCACTCCCGGCGGAAGCCCGGCTTCAGAAAACCAGCTGGCCACTTCGAGCGCGGTGAGCGGAGTCTGTTCCGCAGGCTTCAAAACGCAGGTGCAGCCGGCGGCGAGCGCGGGCCCGAGCTTCCATGCCGCCATGAGCAGCGGATAATTCCACGGGATAATCTGCCCGGCCACTCCCACCGGCTCTTTGAGCGTCAGACTGACCGCATTGTCCGGCACCGGATTCACATAGCCGAGAATTTTCGTAGCCAGCCCGCCGTAGTATTCCAGGCAGGTAACGACATCGTTGATGTCGAACTCGGCCTCTACGATCGGCTTGCCAGTGTTGCGGCATTCGAGTTCGGCAAGCATGGCGGAGTTCTGGCGGATCTTGTCGGCGAGGCGGAACAGGACGCGGCCGCGTTCCTGGGGCGTGGTCGTAGCCCATGGCCCCTCTTCGAAGGCGGCTTTGGCGGCGGCGACGGCGCGATCGACGTCTTCCGAATTGGCGTCGGGCACCTGGGCGATGACTTCTTCGCTCGAGGGATCATAAACCGGAAAGGTCTTGTTCGACCTCGTCTCGACCCATTCGCCGTTGACGTAGAGCTGATAGGTTTTGACTTCGCCGAGAACTCCGCTGGGCATGTGACCTCCTGCTATATCACCGACCTCGGTTCGCTCGAACGGGCGCGGACGCCCGTCCCCACCGGGCCCATGCTTGCAACTTTACTTCTGCCATAGACAAAAAAGAAGAAGGCGGCGAGCGCGATGAAGACGAAGGTGCCGCCGATCATCCACAGCTCGTACGAGAACACGGAAGCAATCTGCTGCGCGGGAAAAAATACCAGCGCAATTCCCAGAAACGTGGTGGTAAATCCCGCAGCCCCTGAAACCAGGAGAGTTCCCCGGCCGTAGCGGACGCCGGTGTCACCCCTCCAGCCAAATTTCACCAACGCGGCGAACATATAAAGGAAGGGGACGAGCTGGAGCACTACGGCCAGCGACAACATGCGTTGAAACGCACCCTGAACTCTTTCCCCTCCGGCAAAGTTGAGCACGACGAGCGCCGCCGAGACCACGGCTTGAACGATCAGAGCCGCGTAGGGAGTCGAATACTTGGGATGAACTTTGCCGAGCCAGCCCGGCAGGTACGAATCCAGGCCGGCGACAAACGGGATGCGCGCCGAGCCTCCCATCCACGCCGAGCCGATCCCGGCGATCGAAAAACTCAGCATCAGGGCAAACGGAATCGTCACCCAGGCGATGCCCACCCGTTGCGCCATGTGCCCGACCGCCTGGACGATTCCCTCGACCACGCTGATATCTTTCTTGCCGATGGCGACCAGGATGGCCAGCGTGGTGGCGATATAGAGCGCACCCGAAAGGATGCCTCCCCAGGCGACGGCCTGCGGCATGTCGCGCTCCGGGTCGCGAATCTCGTCCCCCATGACCGAGGCCAGCTCCAGCCCGACGAGGGCGAAGCAAATGACTCCAAAGGCGTTCAGAGTCGACCGGTAATCGGAGGGGACACGGAAGTCAGTTGCGGTCAAATGGGCATGAAAACGCAATGCCGCTACGATTCCCAGGCCGATCAATACCGCCGCGGCGATAGCGGTGCCGATTGCGCCCGCATTGTTGATCCACTTCCCTACCCCCAGGCCGGCGATGTTGAGCGCGGTGAGGAGGGCCAGCAAAAGCAGGGAGGCCGTCAGCGCGAAGGCCTTGTTGTCGGCAAGGCTCTCGTGTCCCGGACCGAGCACGTACACCGAAACCCCGACGAAATAGAGCATGACCGTGGGGACGTAGAGCATGTTGTTGGTCCAGTAGCACCAGCCGGAGAGAAAGCCGTGGAAGTCGCCGAAGACCTCCTTCGCCCAAAGATAGACTCCGCCTTCGCCGGGAAAGCGGTGCGCAAGCTCGATCACTGCGATCGCTTGCGGCCAGAAAAACAGCAGGACCGAGACCATCCACAGCCAGACAGTGACCCCGCCGTTCGCGGCAATCGAGGGAACGATATTGAGATTGAAGACGGCAACAACGAACAGCAAGACCAGATCCGAGCGGCCAAGGACGCGCTTCAGATGCGGCGGATTGGATTGGGCGGGCACCATGAGTCGTCTCCGGAAGAGGCGGGCGCAATCGCGCGCCCCCCGCGTTACTCGCTAATGCGCGGCCACCCCTTCCGCGCGCTCCTGCTGCGCTTTGCTGAGTGCGGGAGCGACATCGGCGAAGGCGGCAAGGTGCCGGTCGATATCCGCCTCGGTGTGCTGGACGGAAATCGTCCACTGCTCGTCCCACCAATGGGGCTGCGCCATGACGCCGCGGTTGACCATCCCGAACCAGTAATGCCGCCACAGGTCGGTGTCGATGGCCAGCCAGTCGCGGTAGTTGCGGATCTCCTTCGGATACAGCATGAGCGCCCCATTGGCGCCCGCACTGATGATATAGGCCTCGAGGCCTACTTTGACGACGATTTCACGATATCCGTCGCTGAGCTTTTTGGCCAGCTTTTCGACGTGCGCGTAATTGTCGCGCGTGAGCACCTCGCGGAATGTGGCCAGACCTGCGGCCATCGAAACCGGGTTGGTGTTGTAAGTACCGCCGTGAAAGACCTTGTGCTCGGAAATCAGATCCATCACCCACCGGTGCGCCCCGAAGGCCGCGAGCGGCAGGCCGCCGCCGATCGACTTCGCCAGGCAGACTAGATCGGGAGCAACCCCGAAATATTCCGAAGCTCCGCCCCAGCCGAGTTTGGCCCCGGTTTTGACTTCGTCGAAGATCAAGAGCGCGCCATTTTGGGTCGCCATTTCGCGCAAGCCTTCGAGAAATCCCGGTTGTGGCATACACATGCCGACATTCATCAGGATCGGCTCCAGAATAATCGCTGCCACTTCGCCGGGATGCTCCCGGAAACGCAGCTCGACGCTGCGAAGATCATTGAAGGTGGCAATGAGCACGTTGGCCAGGGTTGATTTTGGAATGCCCAGCCCCGCCGGCGCGGATATGGGCGAGTGGATGTCGCCGTAGTCCTCGGGAGCACGGGGCTTCACGCTGACCAGCGCGTAATCGTGCAGGCCGTGATAGGCGCCTTCAAACTTCACGATCTTGTCGCGGCCAGTTGCGGCCCGCGCCAGGCGAACCGCGTGCATGGTGGCTTCGGTTCCGCTGTTGCCGAAGCGAACCATCTCCACCGGAAAACGCTTGCAGATCTCCTCCGCAAGCTCCCATTCCAGGTTGTGCGGCATGCCCAACAGGGTTCCGGTCCTCAAGCACGGCTCGACGGCTTTCATCACCGCCGGATGGCAGTGCCCGGCCATCAAGGCGCCGAAACAGAGGTTGTGGTCGACATAGTCGTTGCCGTCGAGGTCGCGGAAGCGCCCGGCCTGGCATTCCTCGGCGAAGATCGGGTAGGGATCGTAAGCCCGGTAATTGCTGGCCACGCCAAGCGGCAGGCGCTTCAGGTTTTTCCTGTGCGCCTGCTCCGACTGGGGCGTGCGGCGCACAAAGGTATCCAGTTCTTTCTGTAACGCGGGATACATCGTGGTCTCCGAAGAGTCTCAAGCCGCGAACAGCGGCCATTAGAATGACCGGGCTGCGACTGCTGCCCGATTTCGAGCTAGAAGAACAATTTTAATGCGAACTGCACCAGTCGGGGGGCTTGCGCTTGAGTAATACGTCCAAACGCAGTTGGGCCATCAGAAAAATGCCCGTCGGGGTTGTAAAAGTTGGTGTGATTGAAAATGTTGAACATCTCAGCGCGGAATTCAAGGCGCCTGGTTTCGGAAAACGGAATTTCTTTGTGCACTGCGAAATCCCAGTCTTGGAGTCCCGGGCCGCAGCAGATTGTGCGCTGGGTGCCGTTGTTGAATTGACCGAGCGGCGGGTCGGCAAAATCATTGGGATTAAACCAGTAGCCCGGCCCGAGTCCGGTGGCGTTCCCCCGGGGATTGAATCTTTGAAAGGGCGCGACTAGGCTGGGGGCCTCGGTTCCGAGAAAGAAGATGCTGGCGATTAGCTCGTTGTCGTCTTCCGTATCCAGGCGAATCGGGAAACCGCTCTGGAACTGCGTAATGCCGGAAACGCTCCAGTCGTTCACCAGCTTTCCCATGAGGCCTTGGCGCTTGGGTATGGGAAGATTCCAGTCGTAGCTGATCACAAACCGCTGTTGGGCGTTGAACAGCGACAGGGCCCGGCTGGCTCCGTAATTGAATGGATCGAGAGTCTCTTCGAATGTGGAGCCATCGTCCATTGATTTGCTGAAGGTGTAGGCGGCCTGGAACTGAAGGCCATGAGAGAAGCGCTTCTCGAGCATCGCCTCGAGTGCGTTGTAACTGGAATTGGCAATCGTGTCCTCTGCGAAAATGTCGCTGAAGACGGGGATCCCGTCGGTGGGGCATCCTCGGCCGGTAAAGGCATTGCAACTCGGAGAAGAATAGGGCCGCAGCCCGACAAACTGCAATGTCTGTCCCGTGCCGTTTACAACTCTTCCGTTGGGCATGTGGAATGGAAATCCGCTGGGAACCTTCACGCTCCACTGGGTATCTTGCAGGAACGGGCCACAGGTGGCAGGGCCTCCAAACGAAGTCACATTGGCCGGATTCTGATTGGCGATGTTGATGATATCGAGGCATGTCTGCGGATTGGAGGGGTTGATATCGTGCGAGGCCAGCAGGCGATGGCCCTCGGATCCTACGTAGCCGAGCTGCAGCATCAGATTATTCGCCAGCTGCCGCTGGATGGTGAGATTAAACTGCGAGGTGTACTGGGTTCGCATGTGGGGCTGGAATTCGCCGTAAAGAAGGATTGGCCGGAAAAGAGAGTAGTCTATAGGCCGGCCCGGGGTAGGAGTGATGACCCCGGTAAATGGATTGGGCGCGGCCGACCCACCAGCCTGGTAAACAAACGGCGTGTTGAAGAAGGTCTCGTATAAAGATGAGCTGCCTCCAAAAGGAGGCTCGGCGCCGAACTGCGCCAGGACTAATTCTTCCATCGGGTTATAGAAAAGTCCCCACCCGCCGCGGATGCTGGTTTTGCCGTTGTCGCCCAGGAGCTTTCCCAGGAAGCCATGGGTGAAATTTGGACTGTATGCGAGTCCAACCCGGGGGGCGAATGCTTTGTAGTAGTTGGAGGTCATGCCTGCCGGCACGCCTTTGTCGCCCGGCACTACCAGGCCAGTCGGCGCGACCCCGACCGCATTACAATCCGAGCTGGTGACCCCAAAATAAGTTTGACTGAGTGGCGAAAGGGCGCAGGGATAGACCGTCGAGCTCTGGCCCGGACGGAAGGTTTCAACGTGTCCACTGATATCCGTCAGGGGCGTGTCCAGTTCCCATCGCAATCCGTAATTCAAAGTAAGGTTCTGTTTAATTTTCCAGCTGTCTTGGGCGAACGGATAGACTGACGTGCTTCGAATATCCTCGCGCTGGCCCGACCCCTGGGTGTAGGTGTCCACCAGGCCCAGCAGGAACTCGGCATAGTTGTCCCCGTCGCCGGGTACGATTGCGTTCGGGCCGCTGTTGTCGAAAGAGAACTCACCGTTCACGTCGAAATAATAGTACTGGTCGAAGCGCGCCCGTCGAATATCGGCGCCAAATTTGAAGGTGTGGCTTCCCTTCACCCAAGTAAGATTGTCCGACCATTGGAAGCTGTTTCCCACCTGGGGAAGAGTACCTTCGAAATTGTTACCGATAGAGGCTCCGCCGGCAACGCTGATGAAGGGCACGCCGGTGATGGCGGATGGCAGCCCGGTGGTGATTCCATTCTTCGGATTGGCGCCGTAGGCGGCGGCAACGGCGGAGGAATCGGAGGTGCCCGTGAAACAAAAGGCCGCGGCCGCGCCCGTGCACGAGCCGGTTACCGAATTCGTGGTTTGTGGCTTGAGAAAGCCCACCTGACCCTCGCGCATATAGGTAAAACGGGCTTCATTGACTAATGTGTTTGTAATTGTCCAGGCATGCGTCAAATTCCACTGCTGGAAGCGATTGTTGTTCAGGTTCCCAAATCCCGGTACGTTGGCGCCCGCCTGCTCGAACTCATCGTAAGGTTGGACCTGCCGCAAATCATCGAAGTAATAATAGGCGGTGAAATTCTGGTGGTTATTGATCCGGTGGTCAAAGCGCAGCGTGAACTGGTCCGCGTTGTCGGTGCTTACAGGAACGGACTGGTTCTGGCCTGAACCCGCGTTGGCCGCAGGGAAGAATCTTTGCATAAGATTTGCCGCCACGGGATCTTGGCACGCGGTTGGAATGACCGTGGTGGGGAAGATGGCCGACCAAGCGGCGCCCGCCCGCGGGGTGGCGCCGCCCAGCCCTCGGATTGCGCTCGTACAGCCGGGCCGGCCGTTCAGCACGTCGGCGACGAATTGATCTTGTGAGCTGATGCCCCCGCTAAACCCACCGGCTGATGAAAAGTCTCCGGTCCGCTCGCCCCCGGTCGGCACATTCACCAGCTCCCCGGGAATTCCCTCACGAATACGTCTTCCCTCGTAAGAGAGGAAGAAGAAGGTTTGATCCTTCTTAATCGGGCCGCCCAGGGTTCCGCCGAACTGGTTTTGGTTCCACTGCGGTCGGACGGTATCGAAGTAGCCGGTCGAGTCGAGAACCGTGTTGCGGAAATATTCGTAGATGTCTCCATGGAAACGATTCGTGCCTTGCTGGGTGATGACATTCACCACCGAACCGGAGTTGCGCCCGTATTCAGCGTCGAAGGTATTGGTGATCACGCGAAATTCCGCGATACTGTCGGGCGAGGGCTCGACGGTTGGAGAATTTACAAACTGATCGTTGGCGTCACCCCCGTTCACACTGAAGTTGTTGGCGCGGGTGCGGCCGCCGTTCACCGACACCGAGCCGACGTCCTCGGAGCCGTAAAACAGGCTTCCATTGCCATTGCCCAGCTGCCCTTGCACACCGGGCTGAAGCTGCAAAAATTGGTAAGTATCTCGAGTATTGAGCGGAAGCTCGTTCACCGAACGCTGATTGATCACCGCGCCCAGCTGCGTGCTGGTCGTATCCACTTGCGGGGCTTCCGATGTAACTTCGACCACTTCCTGGGTCGCCCCGATCTTTAAAGCGGAATTCAGGGTGAGGACCTGGTTTATGTCGACAATTACGTCTTTTTGCATGTTTTTCTTGAAGCCGGAGGCGGCGAAGGTGATGGCGTAAGTCCCCGGCTCCACTTCGACAAAGTTGTAGTCGCCGTTGCCGTTGGTTTGCTGGGTGCGGCTCACCGCCGTGGCCTCATTGGTCAGAGTGACGGTAACATTGGCGAGCACGGCGCCGGTCGTGTCCGATACGCGGCCGATGATTCGCCCGCTGGTGCTTTGCCCCCACGCCGGGGGAAGAAAACAGCCAACTAGAGCGGCGATGACCGAGAACCGAAAAGCTGAATGCCGGACGTCGAGGGAGAACATGCGCGAGCACCTCCAAGCAATTCGCTGGGACCAGATTTCTGCGGGAATGGCGAGAAACAAACCTTGCTATAATCCGGCAAGGTTAGTAGCCTGACGAGATAACTGTCAAGCAAAAAACTCGACGCCCTCTGCCGCCAAGCCGTGACGGAAACATCACCCGCGCCTCTAAGACCACGGTTTCTGGAAGCCACAACGATTATCTAAAAATCGGCGACGTCGCCCGCATGGTCGGCATTTCTCCCACCATGATCCGTATGTGGGAGAGCCTGGGGCTTACGCGCCCACGGCGCACGGCGAGCCGGTATCGGATCTATTCCGACCAGGACGTTCGCCTGCTGAAGCGCGCGAGTTTCTTGCGAAAGGTTCGCGGCATGAACGCCCCCGCTATCGTTCAGACCCTGAAGCGCGAGGGCCTGGCTCAGCCGCCCCGCGACCAAAGAAAGGCTCTCGGCGCGCGCTTGCGCCAGTTGCGCCTGACCCAGGGCGCGTCGCTCGCAAACGTCGCCCGCCGAGTCGGAATCTCGGTCGGTTTCTTGAGCGCGCTCGAACGTTCGCAGATGAGTGCATCGCTTGGGACCCTGCGCAAACTGGCTCGCTATTACAAGACGAACATCCTCGATTTCCCCGATGCAGAAAAGGCCAACCCGCATCTGGTTCGCCCGCACGAACGCAAGACTCTCCATGCGGGCGCGGGAGTAGAAATGGAGCTGCTCGCCTCGGGCAACACGGTCATGGAGCCGCACCTGTTTCGCGTGGTCCCGGGCGCAAGCAGCGGCGCGTCGTATACCCACGTCGGCGAGGAGTTTCTGTATGTCTTGAAAGGCGAGCTCGAGATTTTTCTGCGCCACGAACACTACCGGCTCAAAGCCGGAGACAGCTTTTATTTCGAAAGCGCCGTGCCGCACAAGTGGGCTAATCCCGGAGACTCGGAAACCCTGGTCCTTTGGGTGAATACTCCGCCGAGGTTTTAACCACGGCGGAGGCCCTTGCCCCCTGAAGCTAAATTTGCCGGTTGCATGGTCATGCTGCCGGGCTGCGCTCGAAGCCCTCGCCGAGCGCCGGTAGACTAGGCCCAAGGCGCCTCACGCCGTGATGCCGTTCGCCTTTACGGCGGGACAGGGGTCCGAACCTCGACGCGGAACTTGAAACTGATGTTTAATGGACAGACTGATGAGCCGATTACAGTTCTGGTGCTTCCTGTGCACTCTTGTCTTCTTCAGTCTCGTGCGGGCACAGTCGCAGGGTCCTCAGCCGAAAGCGACAATCGACTGGGGAGTCTATGGCGGCGATGCCGATAGCACGCATTACTCCCCGCTCGCCGAGATCAATCAATCCAACGTAAAACAGCTTGAGCTTGCGTGGTCGTATGACACCGGGGAAACCGGCGGTCTGGAGACGAGTCCGCTTGAAATTGCCGGAACCGTCTATGGCATCTCGCCTTCGCAGAAAATTTTTGCCGTCGATGCGGCCACCGGGAAACTGAAATGGAAGTTTGATTCCGGCATCGTGGGCACGCAGGCGGATCGCGGTCTGGCATACTGGGCCAGCCCGGACAATAGAGACCGGCGCATCATCGTTGGCGTAATGAACCTGGTCTACGAGCTGGACGCCGAGACCGGGCAGCCGATTCAAGCCTTCGGCAATCAGGGCCGGATTGACCTACGCGAGGGGCTGGGGCGGGATGTCGCGAACGGCTTCATTGCGCTGACCAGTCCCGCGGTGGTTTACAAAGACCTGTTTGTGGTTGGCGGCCGGCTGCCGGAGACCTTGCCTGCGTTCCCTGGAGACATTCGAGCCTACGATGTTCACACGGGCAAACTGCGCTGGAGTTTTCACACCATTCCTCGTCCCGGCGAGTTCGGCTACGAAACCTGGCCGAAAGACGCCTGGCAGCGAATCGGTTCTGCGAATAATTGGGCGGGAATGACGGTCGATAGGAAGACCGGAATCCTGTATGCGCCAACGGGCTCGGCGGCATTCGATTTTTACGGCGGCGACCGGGTTGGCGACAACCTGTTTGCCAACTGCGAGCTCGCGCTGAACGCCGAAACCGGGGAGCGCATCTGGCACTTCCAGGGCGTGCGTCATGATCTCTGGGACCGTGATTTCCCCGCGCCTCCGGCCCTGGTCACGGTCACGCGCGACGGGAAGAAGATCGATGCCGTTGCCCAGACCACGAAACAAGGCTTTGTTTATGTATTCGATCGCTCCAGCGGCACACCGCTCTACCCGGTCGAGTACCGCAAATACCCGCCGAGCGATCTGGAGGGCGAACGAGCCGCGGAAGAACAGCCGCTTCCAACCAAACCCGCGCCCTATGCGCGCCAGCAGTTGACCGAAGACATGCTCACCCGACGTACACCCGCCGCTCATGAATGGGTGCTCAACCAGTTCCGGACCTATCGCAACGACGGACAGTTCGTTCCGCTCAGCACCGGGCGGAACACCATCATCTTTCCCGGCTTCGATGGCGGCGCGGAGTGGGGAGGTCCGGCGTACGACCCGGAGACAGGCATTCTCTACGTCAACTCCAACGAGATGGCATGGGCAGTTAAGCTTGCCGAGAACACCGAAGATCAAGCTAGCGGCAAAGGGGTTTATCAGAGCCAGTGTACGATTTGTCATCGCGACGACTTGAAGGGCTCGCCGCCGCTGTTTCCGTCGCTCGTCGGCGTGCGCGACCGCATGACACAGGACCAGATCGCGGACCGAATTCGCAAGGGCGGCGGGCGCATGCCCGCTTTTCCGAATCTCACCCCGGACGAAGTAAACGCGCTGGTTAAGTTTGTGAGTGAGGGCGAAAGCAAGGAGCTGTCAAGCGGCCAGCCGGCCCCGCCCCTGATGCGTTACCGGTTCTCGGGATACACCCGCTTCCATGATCCCGACGGCTATCCGGCAATCGCGCCGCCCTGGGGAACGCTCAACGCGATCAATCTGAATACCGGGGACTACGCGTGGAAGGTTCCGCTGGGCGAATATCCCGAGCTTGCCGCTAAAGGCATGAACAATACCGGGAGTGAAAATTACGGCGGGCCAATCGTAACCGCCGGCGGGCTCTTGTTTATCGGCGCGACCAACTATGACAGAAAATTCCGCGCCTTCAACAAGTCGACGGGCGAGTTGCTATGGGAGACTACACTTCCCTTCTCCGGCAATGCGACGCCGATCACCTATGCGGTCAATGGCCGGCAGTACGTGGTGATCGCAGCGGGCGGCGGCAAAGACCTGAAATCGCCCTCCGGTGGCGTTTACCTGGCGTTTGCGCTGAAGCGTGCTCCCTGAACCTCGCGATTGGAATAGGCGTGAACCATCGGAGCGGCATGGCAACGACGCCAGCGGTAGACGCCTAGGCGCATCTAGTAAATCCATTTGTCGCTCAAGGTCCCCGTTTCGCCTCCTTCACCCGAATTTCCCCGCCACGGGCGGCACACTTTAAGGCACAGCTCTGGCAACAGCTTCGCTGGGTGGCAGACGGGGGGCAGTTAGAAATAACCTTTGAAACTGAGATAAAATCTAGAGCTTCCTTCCGCCGATGACACGCTTTTTCCAGTTTCGCTTGTCCCCCATCCAGCTGGGACCGCTCGAGCGCAGGCTGCTCGAGACAATATGGGAGCGTGGCAATGCAACCGTCCGCGAGCTGGTGGAATGCGGCAACACAGACCTCGCGTACACCACGCTCATGACCACGCTCGATCGCCTCTACAAGAAAAACCTGCTGTCGCGGCAGGCAGAGGGACGCGCCTTCCGCTATACACCGAAATTCACGCGTGAGGAGCTGCATCGCCAGGAGGCGGGAAAGGCGTTGCGGCAGATGCTGGACGCGAGCCCGGCCTCTACGCTCCCGCTTTCGTATCTGGTGGAGATCGTTTCCGAGCACGATGCCCAGTTGCTCGACGAATTGAGCCGACTGGTCGAGAGCAAGCGGCGGAAGTTGCGTTCGGCGCGGGGCAGAAGGCCGGATTGAGGGGCAAGAACCAAGGCCACCAAAAAAGGATAAGGGCTGGCAAATTCAATGTTTGTTGCGCGCGGCATCGCCATCTCGCTCTCTGGGTTCGCCATCATCTACTGCGTTTTGTCGCTGGCAGTCGCCTGTGGCTGGCGGCGGGCCTGGGCGCGCGCACAGCGGCTTTCGGTCCGCCACGCCGCGGATATGCTCTTCACCCTTCGCATGGCGCCGTTCATAGCGGCCCTATTGACCACGGCGACTCTAACCGTGCCCTCATTTCTTCTGCTGGAACCTCGTGCCATTGACGAGCCCGTGGGCGGGATTTCGCTGGCTTTGGGTGCTTGCGGCCTGATTCTCGGACTGGCTGGAATCACGAACGCGGCGATCGTAGTGCGCAAGGCGGCGCGCGCGGTTCGCGAGTGGACACGTGGAGCCGAGCTTCGCCGGTCTGCAAGCTCAGTTCCCGTGCTGACCGTTTCCAGGGCGTCACCGGCGATGACTGCGACAGGGATCCTTCGTCCCAGGATTTTGCTTTCCAGCGCGGCCCAGCTACAACTGACCGGCGGCGAATGTCAGGCTGCGCTCGATCACGAACTTGCGCATGTGCGGCGAGCCGACAATCTGAAAAAGCTGCTCATGAGGTTCGTCGCTTTTCCCGGAATGCGAGGTCTGGAAGCGGCGTGGCTCGAAACCACGGAGATGGCGGCCGATGACGCTGCCGTAGCCACAACCGGCGCCGCGCTCGACCTGGCAGCGGCGCTGATCAAACTGTCGCGGATGGTTCCGGAAGCCGCCACCGCCGACCTGACGGCTTCTCTGGTGCTCGGTCCGGCTTCCGCGGTCCAGGCGCGGGTGGCACGTCTGCTGGCATGGAGAGAAGAACAACTCGTGGGGAAGCATTCCCGGTGGCGCGGGCTAAGCTTCGGGATGGCGGCTACCCTGGCGGCGATGGCCATGTTCGCGCTGACCTACCGCCAGTTGCTCATGAATGTACACACGGCAACCGAGTGGCTGGTTCGGTAGAAGTTCAGTCGACCCCGCGAGACCGGACACAGCCGGGGAGGCTTGTCCCTATGACGCGCCTGTTGTTCGCACGCCGGGAAACCCGCTAGAAGGTTACGTGCACACCTATCTGCGCTGCAAACGGGGTTCCCACCGTGGTGCCCGGCCCGAAGAAGTCTCCCAGCCCGCCTTCCGGAATTTCAAGCTGCTTGAGGCTGGTGATGGGCGCGGTTTCGGAGCAATCCGCCACCGTGCAAACGCTGGTCACGTTGGTAATGCCTTGCGCGTTGGGCATCTTCTCGGATTGCGGCACGGGGAGTTGCGCAACGTTGGCGGCGAAGTTCGCACCCGGGTTGTTGCGGTTGAAGAGATTGAAGAACTCGATGAACGGATCGATGTGCCAGCGCTCATGGATCTGGAATGGCCGGGTCATGCGCAGGTCGGACTGAATGTAGGGTGTGCCGCGGAATTGGTCGAGGCTCGTGGACGCCCCGTTCACGTAAATGCGCGCCGTGTTGTCGGCATTGGTGATCGTGAATGGGCGCGCGCTCTCGATCTGATTGACGGTGCTTAACTCGAATCCGCCGGGCAGGTGCACGGTGCCAGCCAGGACCACGCGATGACGCACGTCTTCCCCTGAAGGGCCGTAGTCGCC
>Ga0123356_10003996_pt1 | contig 15323 bp, 7 predicted proteins | sample TergutEmb28metaG_2_FD_92546 | JGI IMG/M metagenome (GOLD analysis project Ga0123356, IMG submission 92546) | Embiratermes neotenicus P3 segment gut microbial communities from Petit-Saut dam, French Guiana - Emb289 P3 | ecosystem: Host-associated > Arthropoda: Insects > Digestive system > Gut ... | reverse complement strand
GAAGTTTTGCTGCAGCAGGAAGATGTTTGCGCGTTCATAGAGCGCCGGGGCGTGGTTAGGATTGGCGAAGAGGACTTTTCTGAAAGCCTCGTTCGCGTCTTCGTAGTTACGCATCGCGACTTTTACGCGGCCCGAGAGCATCAGCGCTTCTATATTGTCTGGCTGGGTGCGCAGAATTTCGTTTGCGATGTTGTTCGCTTCGGCGTTTCTGTTTATGCCTATGAGCGCCGTGGCGTACTTCATCAGGTGCGGCGGGGTGCGTTGCTGGTCGGTTACGACTTTCCACTCGTTGGCGGCGTCCATGTGCCGGCCCAAAGAGAGGTATCCGTCGGCCAAAGCTATACGAACCTCGATGGGGACAGGCGTGCCTCTTTGACCTCGCACCATCCTTTCAAGAAGCTTGATCCCGTCATCTACCCGTCCCGTTCGCATATAGCCGGTGGCCAGCAGCGACATGGTTTTGGGGTCGTTGGGCCTGATGGCGTTTGCCATTTCGAGGAACATCATCGCTTCGTTCGGCATGTTGCGGTTAGTCATCAGGAATTCGCCCACCGTGAGGATGGGTACGGCGTTTCTGGATTCGTATGTAATGAACTTTTCGAACGCGCGCATCATGTCTCTGTCGCGTCTTGCCGCGCCGTAGAGCATACCGAGTTCGTACCATGCGCGGGAGATTGAGTCTACTATTCCGACGCTTCTCTCGAGCATCTGAATCGCCTTGGCGGAGTTCGCGCCGCCTCTGCGTGCTGAGTGGATACCCACCTTCAGGAAGTTGCGGTGGTCGCGCGGATAGTCCTTTGTGTTATCCTCGAAGATCCTCATTGCGCCAGCGGTGTCTCTCGCTTCTACCAGCAGGCCGCGTCTGTAGGCGAGTTCCTGATCCTTTACGGCCGGAGGACCCTTTAGCAGCTCTTCAATCATGGATGCTGCTCTGGTCGTGTTGCCGTCCTTTTCGAAAGCCGCTATGAGCAGCCTCAGCGCTTCTGCGCGGTTGGGGTGCGGCTGCGCCCTCGGGGTGGCGGGGCGGGACGCGGTGCGGTACCTTTCAAGTATCTCGATGGCGGCCTTGCTGTTGCCTGACTCCTGCGCGCTCTTGCCGAGGCGGAACAGGAAGTCGGGCGTGTTGTTGTCTTTTACCATAGACAGGTATTTAAACGCGTCGGCCCACTGTTTCTTGTTGAACGCTTCTGTACCCACCAGCAGCGCAATGTTGGAGTCGGGGGTCTTCGTCTTGTCTAAGAACGTCTTGTAGGAGGCCATCGCCTGGTCGTTCCTCTTCTGCTGCATGTAGAGGTCGCCCAAAGTGCGGTGTTCGTTTACGGCCTGGGGGTTGAGCACGATCGCCTGCTGCAGGTTCTGCGCGGCGGCGGCCAAATTACCGCTCTTGACCTGGCAGTCGGCGAGTTCGCCCAAGTAGTTGGCATTGTTGGGCTGCAGCTTGACGGCTTCCTGATACATCGCGGCGGCCCTTTGGAAGTCGTTTCTGCTCTTGTGGATGGCGCCGAGCGCGGCGTACATCCCTACGTCGGCCTCACCGGCCTCAATCGCCGCGGTGAGCGCTGTCAGCTTCTCGGCGTCGGTGCCGGATTTCATCACTATGCTCACTAGCTTCCTGTGGAAGCCCTTGGCTTTAGGATTGACCCTGAGCACGTTGCGGTACGCGGCCAGTGCGCCGGGTTCGTCCTTGCGTTCGAAGAGCAGGTCGCCTAATCTGCGGTGGGCGGCGGTGTCGTTCGGAGCGAGGGCGGCGTACTGCTGCAGGTACTGAACGGCCATATCGTTGGCGCCGGTGCGGCGGGCAACTTCCTCAAGCATGCGGAGGGCGGCAGTATCTCTCGGGGCCGCGGTAACCAGGTCGCGCAGTACGGTTAACGCTCTTGCGTTGTCTTTGGCCTCAAACGCGGCGGTTCCGTACATCCTCAACACGGGCTGCGCCTTGGCGGAGTCGCCCGATACCAGCGCGAAGAACCTTGCCGCGTCGGACCACTGCTTGGCGTTGAACGCCTCTCTCGCTACGAGAAGCGCGACGGCGTTGTCGTTGCGGTGCGTTTCTAAGTACTTCCTGTAGGCGCGCATCGCTTCGGGCCTCTTGTTTTGCCTGAGGTATAGGTCACCCAGCGTCTTGTGTTCCCTTGTCGCCTTGGTGTCCATCAGCACGTATCTCTCGTAGGTTTGGATGGCCCTGTCGGTTTGGCCGGCGGCTTCCTGGCTTTTAGCCAGCGAGAGCAGGTGCTGGACGTTGTTCTTTTCTTCGTTGGAGGCCCTCTCAAATAGCGGCACGGCCTTGGCCGGCTGCTTCTGTTCCAAGTATATGTTGGCGAGCTTGACGAGCATGGCGACGTCCGACTCACCGGCGGCGGCGGCGGCTTCCATGGCGGCGATTTTCTCGGCCGGAGTGCCGCTGGCGTCTACGATTTCAACTATGCGTCTGTGGAAACCCTTGGCCTGCGGATCGGCGGCAAGCGCGGCGCGGTAGGCCACGAGCGCGCCCGGGCGGTCCCTGCGCTCGAAGAGCAGGTCGCCAAGCTGTTTCTGCATAGCCGCGTCGCGGGGCTGCAACTGTACATAGCGCCTGAGGTGGGTAACTATGTCTTCCCTCGCGCCCATCCTGACCGCAAGGTCGTACTGCATCTTCACGTAGGCGGCGTTGTTCGGATTTGCCGCGGCGAGCTGCTTGTAGATGTCTACGGCGCGCGCGTTGTCCTTATTCTCAAACGCCGCCTGGCCCAGCATCTCCCTGAACGCCGGGGTTTGGGAGTCGGCGCTCTTCACCATGCTGAGGAACCTTACCGCGTCGGCCCACTGCTTCGCCTTGAAAGCCTCTTCACCCACCAGTCTCGCGGCGGCATCGTCTTGACCTTTCTCTAAAAACTTTCTGTACGCCGCGACGGCCTGCGGCACTTTCTTTTGCTGAACGTAGAGGTCGCCGAGCATCTTGAATTCGTTGGTGGCCTGCGGGTTCAGCATGGTAACCTGCTCCAAGACGAGCACGGCCGCGTTGATGTTCCCGCTCTTGACGTGGCAGTCGGCGATTGACGCCAAGACACGCGTGTTGTTCTTGTCCATCTGCGACGCCCTTTCGAGCATCGGTATAGCCTCGCGGCAGTTGTTGGCGGCCCTGTGGAGCTCGCCTAACTGCGCGAACATGGCGGCGTCGGCCTCGTTGGCTTCTATGGCGGACCTGAGCGCGGCGATTTGTTCGGCGGGAGGAGCGCGCCTTAGCAGGTCTACGTGCCTCTTGTGGATGCCCTTGGTCTTGGGATCAAGCCTGAGCGCGGCCTTGTAGGCGGCAAGCGCGCCGGTGCTGTCGCGCGAGTCGAACAGCATGTCGCCGAGCTGCTTCTGCATCGCGGCGTCATTGGGTACGAGTGCGACATACTTCCTAAGGTGCTGGATGGCGCCGGTCGTGTTCTTGTTGTGCATCTCTATCTCAAACAGCCTCTTGAGCGACTCAGAGTCTTTCGGGTTCGCGTCTGAGATCTGCTTGAAGAGCGTGCCGGCCCTTACAAAGTCTTTCGCCTCGAAGCGGGATGTCGCGTGGTTCCTCAGGAATTCGGGGGCTCGGGCGGCGTCGCCGGTTACCATGGCGTAGAACTTGTTGGCCTCGGCCCAGTTCTTCTGCGCGAACTCGTGGTCGCCGACTACGCGGGCTACCGCTACGTCGGTGGGTACTTTTTCCAAATATTTCTTGTACGCGGCTACGGCCTGCGGCATTCTCTTCTGCTGTACGTAGAGGTCGCCCAGCGCCTTGAATTCACGTGTGGCGTTGGGGTTCATCGCGGTGGCCTGCTCGTAAGTCAGAATCGCGTCGCTCGGCTTGCCGGATTTCTCCTGCGCTTCGGCGAGGGCGGTCAGGTTGGTCAAATTCTTCGAGTTGAGCGCCAGCGCCTTTTGGAACATCTCGGCGGCCTTGGCGTGATTGTTCTGCCTTTGGTACTCCTGCCCGGCGGCCGTGAAGATCGCCTCGTCGGCCTCGTTGGCCTCTACCGCGGCGACAAGTATCGGCATAAGCTCGTTGGCCGGCGCCTTGTCGTTCAGCAGGATAGTCGCGAAATTCTTGTACATGCCCCTGATCTTGGGGTCGGCCCTGACGGCGGCGCGGTAGGACGCGAGCGCACTCCTGGTGTCCTTCGCCTCGAACTGCATGTTACCGAGGTCTCTGTGGCCCTGGGCGTCGTTCGGCTTGAGGGCGAGGAACGCGCGCAGATGCGTCATCGCTTCCTTGTTGTCTTTCTGCTTCATGGCTATTTCGTACAGGCTCTTCAGGATGTCGCTGTCTTGAGGGCGCAGCGCCGCGAGTTCTTTGTAGACAGCAGACGCCGTCTTCAGGTCGTTGGCGGCCTCGGCTGCCTTAGCGACACGCTGGCGGGACGGTACGTCTCTGGGGTCGAGGGCGATGATGCGCCTGTCGGCGTCGGCCAGCGTCTGCGGCTCGTTCAGCGCCTCGCTGCAAACCGCGAGAGCCTTCCACAGCTCCAGGTTTTTGTCTTCGGTACGGAGCAGCGGGAGCAGTATGCCGCGGGCCGCCCTGTAGTTTTTCTCGGCCATGTGGACATTGACCAGCATGAGCTGCGGCTCTTTGAGCGACGGGTCTTTGTGCAGCGCCGATTCCGCGGCGTCGCGGGCCATGTCAAACCGCTTCAGCTGCCAGGCGGCGTTCATCATCCCAACGGCCGCGGCGGGCGATCCGTCGAGCGTAAAGCTGCGCTGGTAGCTCTGGAGCGCGTCGTTGAACTTGCCGGCCTTGAAGTGGTACTCACCGAGCGACAGGTGGATTTTCGGGTTGTTGGGGTCGAGCGACACAAGCCTTTCCTGCGTGGCCTTCGCCTTATCCGCCTGATTTGTCTTGACGTAAAGCTCGGAAAGCCTCGCGTAGGCCTCTACGTTCCTGTTGTCTCTGGCGATGGCCCTTTCGAGCATGGTGATGGCCGCGGGATTGTTGTTGAGCCCCTCGTTTATCTGCGCCATGAGCAGCAGGATGTCGGGCACAACCTTCCCGTCGGGGTCGGCGCGGTGGAGCGGGGCGAGAACGGCGTCGGCATCCCGCCAGGCCTTGCGTGCGATGTGGGCGCGGCCGACCTTTTCGCGGGCCGTTAAGGCGTTGGGCGACGTAGCGTTCCCGTATCTCTTTACAGCCTCGGCAAACGCGTCGAGGATGGCCTTGGCGTCGGCCTTGTTATTCTCAAGCGACACGCCCCACATGAAGTAGTCGTCTCCGTTGAGCTGCGCCTTGTTGGCCTTTTCAAAGTTGGCCGCGGCATCGCGGTGGTTGCCGGCGGCGTGGTGCATGCGGCCGAGTTCTATCAAAACTTCCGGCCGGGGGGCGGTCTTGTCGTTGGCTGCCCTGTTGAAGTAAACTATGGCCGAGTCGTTCTGCCCGAGTTCCCTGTGCGCCTGGGCTATCCTGAGCGCCAGTTCGCTGTCTGCCCGGCTTGCCAGCGCCCGCTTCATGAGCGGCAGGGCCTTAGCGAAGTCTTTTTCATTATAGTATATGTTCCCCAGCTCGCGGTTAGCCACCACGTTGCCGGCATCAGCCGCCACCACGTTTTCGAGGGCTACCTTGGCGTCATTGGCCCGTCCAAGCGCGATACACGCCCGCGCAAACTCCCAGCTCGCCTCGCCGGACGCCCGAACCTCCATCGCCCGCTTCGCCATATCCATGGCGTCGTTGGGCTGTTTCAGGTGGTTATAAACACGCGCGGCGCCCAAAAGGATGTCGTGGTTGTTGGCGTCCATGCCCATACCAACGCGGTAACAGGCAAGCGCCTTCTCCGGCGCCTTGAGGTTCTCGTGCGCAAGCCCGATGGCGGCCCAAATCTGCCCGGTCCTGTTCGCCGGCGGAAGCTTGTCATCGGCATAGTTAACGGCCTCATTCCAATTCTCGGCGCGAATAAGGCGGAAGAAAGCCTCATCGGCGAAAACACCAGTGGCCAAAACGGCAACTGTGAAAACTACTGCAAAAAACCTGGAAAAACGACGCGTCATTCTGTTCCTCCCAAACATTTTACTGTATATCTATTATATAATTATCGCAAAATATAAGCACAGCACGCTGCCATATCCGTTGGACAAGGCAAGCCCAGGCTGTGTTACCGTTCGCCCCCTAATCTATCTAATATACGATATGGAACGGGCGGAGTCAAAGAAAAAAAATAAAATCGGTTTGACTTTGCCGTTGACGTTGCTGTACCGGTTTTGGGTATTTGGTTTTAGGATACGGGTTTTAGCGTAGTCGGTTTTAGAATAGGGGGCGTTACGGGGGCATCGCCCCTGTCCCCAAATAAAGAATTTAAAGAATTTGACTTTAAAGACTTTGATTTTCGCTTCAACTAAAGTATTTTATTTATATGGACGATAATACCTTGCCCCAACCCCAACTGCCCGTAATATCGATTGTAGGCCGCCCCAACGTGGGTAAAAGCAGCCTGTTTAACCGCATTTTGGGCCGCCGGGTAGCCGTGGTGGACGATATGGCGGGGGTCACGCGCGACCGAAATTACGTGAAAGCGTCCTGGAACGACTTCGAATTCACGCTGGTAGACACCGGCGGGCTGATCCCCAACCTGCACGAGGCCATCCCCGAGGCGATACACGACCAGGTCGACATCGCGGTGCGGGAGAGCGCGGTGGTGCTGTTCGTGGTGGAGCTGGGGCCGGGGGTTACCGACCTGGACCAGGCCATAGCGCGGCAGCTGAAGCGCTCGTTCGCGAAACGAACCATTTTGGTAGTCAACAAGGCCGAATCCTCCAGAGCCGTCTACGAAGTCCCCTCCTACATGCAGCTTGGCTTCGGCAAGCCGTTCCCCGTTTCGGCGCTGCACGGGAAGGGCGTCGCCGATCTGCTGGAAGAAGCGATGGAGCTGGCCAGGGAAAATACCAAAGACGGGCAGGGCGTCACCGTGGAGGCGGAGGGACTGCGGGTCGCGATCGTCGGCAGGCCAAACGCGGGTAAGTCGTCGCTTGTCAACAAGTTACTGAAGCAAAACCGTATGATCGTAGACTCAAAACCGGGCACAACGCGCGACGCCATAGACTCGCAGTTGGATTTCGGGGACAAAAAAGTTATATTGGTTGATACGGCCGGACTGCGGAAAAAAGCCCGCGTCAAGAAGAACGACCTGGAGTACTACTCCAACATGCGGGCGATCGACAGCATCGACAGGTGCGACATCTGCGTTTTGGTCGTAGATGTCAGCGCGGGGATGGGCGTGCAGGACATGCGGATACTGCGCAAGATATTCGACGCGCGCAAGGGCTTAGTCGTAGTATGGAATAAATGGGACCTGATGGAGAAGGATCATAAGACGTTTGACAAATTAGTCGCGGACGTCAGGCACGAGTACCAGGAACTGCGGAACGTGCCCATGATATCGCTGTCGGCTCTGACGGGCCAGCGCGTTTCATCGCTGATGGACATGGTGTTCAGCGTTAAGGAGCGGATGGGCGCCCACGTAGGCGGCAAGGACTTTGAGGATCAGATCTTCGACTGGGTAAGGGCCCACCCGCACCCCGTCACCCCTGGAAGCGAAGTCCGCTTCATGGGCGCCAAGCAGGTAAACGCGGCGTTCCCGCTGTTCCGCTTCTTCGTGACGAACCACGAAATGGTAACGCCGGGATACGAACGCTTTTTGGCGAACAAGCTCCATGAAAAGTACGATTTCCTCGGTTGCCCGTTAGTGGTGGAGTTCAGGCCGATATCACGCGGGAAGAGCAGTAGCGTTGAGGGACAGGGTGAACAGTCGTCTGAATCAGGATTTACAGGATTAGAGGATAAACAGGATTAAAAGTCAACATCAACGGCTAAACATGATTTTGATTTTAATGTTTTGACGTTAAATCAAGAAAATCCTATAATCCTGTAAATCCTGATTCAGAAATTTTTGACGTTGAATCAAGAAATATTAAGGACCGATTAACGGAGGTAATATGAATATAGGTGTTTTAGGCGCAGGATCATGGGGCATCGCCCTCGCGGTACTACTGCACGGCAAAGGCCATAAGCTGACAATGTGGGAATTCAGCCCCGAGGCGGCGCGCTTCCTCAACGAAAAGCGCGAGCTCCCAACAAAGCTCCCGGGCGTCACCATCCCGCAGGACATCGTCATCACCAACGACATCAGCGAACTGCTGACATCCGCGGAACTCGTTCTGTGCGTAGTCCCGTCCCAAACGATGCGCCAGACGCTGAAAGCCGCGGCGGCCCAAACCCCGCAGGAGGCCTTCGACAAAATCAAGGGCTGGATCATGGCGTCGAAGGGCATAGAGATCGGTACATTAGAATTGATGACTGACGTGCTGATGGATGAAATCCCCGGCCTCAAAGCCGACCGCTGCGCCGTACTGAGCGGTCCGTCGCACGCTGAAGAGGTTTCTCGCGGCATCCCGACCACGGTCGCGGCGGCATCCGAAAATTCTGAGCTCGCTCTGTTGATACAGGAGAATTTCTCGACAAAGACGTTCCGCGTCTACACCAACGACGACATGCGCGGCGTAGAGCTCGCGGCGAGCATAAAAAACGTAATCGCGGTAGCGGCCGGCATCATAGACGGCATGGGCTTCGGCGACAACACCAAGGGCGCGCTCATGACACGCGGCATAGCGGAGATGATGCGCTTAGGCAGAAAGATGGGCGCGAAAGACTCGACGTTCTCGGGGCTGGCCGGGATAGGCGACCTAATCACCACCTGCATAAGCCGCCACAGCCGTAACCGGCGCATGGGAGAGCTGATAGCAAGCGGATTGACATTAGAACAGGCGCTGGCGCAGATGACGATGGTCGCGGAAGGCGTGGAGACGGCGAGGTCGGCGTACGCGTTGTCGCAAAAAATCGGGATCGAAATGCCCATCACCACAGAGGTCTACAAGGCGCTGTTTGAGGGCAAGCCGGTCAAGGAAGCGGTGCGGGATTTGATGATGAGGGATACCAAGCCTGAGTTTTGGGGATGATGCAGTGGCGGATAAGCAACACACCCCGTTAGGGGTGCAAAGGTCGGTAGCGACGGGTTGCTACCCCGTAGGGGTTGAAACCCGTCGTATTGATGCGCAAAATATTTTTCGCACCCCGTAGGGGTGCAGAGATCTGTGCGGAGGAGATGCAAATGTCAAACCATGATTCTGTAATCGACGATGAAACCACCACGACTCCGTCGCGGAAGATGTATTATTCCATAAGCGAGGTCGCCATAATGACCGGCCTCGAACAGTCCCAGCTGCGCCATTGGGAAAAAGAGTTCTCCAAACTGCGCCCGAAGAAAAACAGCGCCGGCAAACGCGCGTACCGCGAGAAAGACATCGAGCTCATCCGCAGAATAAAACAGCTGCTGCAGAATGAGAAGTACACTATCAACGGAGCGAAACTGAAGATAGCCGAAGAGCGGCGGGCGGCAGCGAGCGAACGGGCGGAGCCGCAAGATAATGTTGACGTTAATGACAGCATTGAGGTTATCGAAGCTGAGGTTGAGCAAACATCATCGTACGGGAACGAATCAACACCGGCATCAACAATGTCACCTGATGTGCTTTGGGATATTCGCAGAAGTCTTCAGGATGTGCTGATATTATTAGAATCATAAAAGGCCTTCGCACCCCGCTGAGGTGCGGGGAACTTTGCGGATTTTTTGGGTGCGGGAAAATCTCTATGAAATCAACACTAATATTTATATCTATACTGATGATGCTGATCACTGCGGCATCAGTCAACGCCCAGCCCTGCCAGCTCACAATCGCCCGGCTGCGCTACGGCGGCGGAGGCGACTGGTACTCCGGCCCGTCAATGCTGCCCAACCTGGTCAAAGCCGCGAAAGAACGGACCGCGCTCCCGATGTGCGACAGCACGGCCGTTGTTCAAATATCAGACCAAAGCCTATTCCACTTCCCGTTCCTGTTTATGACCGGCCACGGTGAGGTCCGCTTTTCACCGCAGGAAAAACTGCGCCTGCGCAAATTTCTAATTGGCGGCGGATTCCTTTGGGCCGACGATAACTACGGCATGGACAGATCTTTCAGGCGCGAGATGGCGGCGCTGTTCCCGGAGAACCCGCTGACTCCCATCCCGTCAACGCACCCGATATTCAAAAGTAAGTACAACCTGCCAGGACTCCCAAAGATCCACGAGCACGACGGAGAACCGGCGCAGGCTTTCGGAGTATTTTTTGAGGGACGCCTGATAGTCCTCTACACCTACAGCGCGGACATCGGCAACGCGATGGAAGACCAGCACATCCACAAGCTCGACGACAGGCGGCGCGAGGCCGGAATGCAGATGGGCGTTAACGTTTTATCCTGGTTCTTCAGCCCATGACTAACGAATCTCTGTCTCTGATACGAAAATTCGCCGCGCGGCGCAGGCGCGGGATGCTGGCGCATAAAACGGCGGCGCGGTCCGTTACTGTTTTTTTTATCTACGCGCTGATAAGCGTAATATTAGGATTGACGTTTTCAATTTTCCCGTGGACAATGCTGCCGGTCGTCTGGCTGGCGTCAACGGCGTTATCCTTAACAATACTAATATTACTGCCGCTGATACTGACCGTCCGCCAGCCGTCACTAATACAAACCGCCGGCATCATCGAAAATAAAAGCGGCATCAAACATCCGGCACTGTCCTTAGCATTAGAATTGTCACAACAAAATGATTCCGGCGGATCTGAATCCCTAAAAGAACAAGTCTACCACCGCGCCGCGAATGAATTGGAGACCATGCGGGGGATAAAGTTTTCATTTGTCAACAAGTATATCCTTATATTAACGCTGCTGCTGACAGCCGCCAACGCGGGGATAATCACCGTATCGCCAAACAAAATGACAAGCTACTGGAAACTGCCGATAGCGATGATCGCCGGAGAACAGGTTCGCGTAGACCCCGGCAGCATCGTCGTTCCGCTGAACAGCTCCGTAACGCTCAAACTAAGCGGCAGCGCCCGCCACTTTCCCACCGCGCGTTTGGAAACATGGCCGCTTGACAGCCAAAACCGCGGGCGCCATTTTCTACGAGCCGACTCCGCCGGCGATTTTTCCTTTTCGATCGATAATATCAAGGAATCTTTCGTATACCAATTTTCATTGTCATCATCAACCCCCCCGGAAACAATAACCGTAGTGCCGCCGCCGGTTCTGCGCTCGCTGCACGTATCGATGACCCCGCCGCGCTACACAAGGCTGCCCGCGCGCGACCTCCCAGCCGGCCAGGGCAACATCACGGCATACGCGGGGACAACCGTCAACGTATCACTCGAATCAACACCGCTGAGCAACGCCGGCATAATCATCAATAACAAAGACACAATACAACTTGACGTAAAAGGAAAATCAGCCACAGGCACATTCACAGTCGAAAGATCAACCGACTACACATTCTTCCTGAAAGACACGCTGAACCAATCCTCCGACTCCCTCCCCCGCTTCATGATAAGCGTAATTCAGGACGAACTGCCTATAGCCCGCATCCTCAAGCCGGGCGCAAACAAGGTACTGACCACCGCGCAGGTAGAAACCCTATGGGTAGAGGGCGTTGACGACTTCGGTATCAGCAAAATGGAACTGAAATGGCGCCGCGGCGGCGAGCCTCCAAGCGAACCTCCGCAAAACTTCGATCTGTCGGAACGCGGCTCTCCCCCGCTTATCCGCAAACCGGTAGTCTGGAACATCCGCGAACTCTCGCTCTACCCCGGCGACACACTCTACTACTGGCTGTGGGTGCGCGACAACAAGCCGTTCGGCCGCGCTCAAACCGCGCAGAGCGACACGTTCTGGTTCAGAATGCCGAGCTTCGAGGAAATACACAAGGCAATCGCAAACAAAGAGCAGTACGCGCAGGAAAAACTCGGCGAGGTGAGAAACCGACAGGACGACATCCGCAGCTCCGTAGACAAACTCATCAAATCGGCAACCGGCTCAAATGAGCTGACGTGGGATCAAAAGCGCGTAGTAGACGACGTCAAACAACAACTGCAAGCCCAGGCTGACTCTCTGCAAAAAGCATTCGACGCGCTCGAGGAAAGTATGAACGCACTGCGCGAAGACGGCACGATGAACGAAGAAATGTTCGCGAAGATGGAGGAGATAAAAAAAGCGGTCGAGGAGCTGATGAAAGAGTTCGGCGAAAACCTCTTTAAGATAGACAGCGACCATAAACTGTCAATGAGCGAGATGAGGCAGGCGGCGACAAAACTGAAAGACATGCTGCCGGAATTGAGCGAGCGACTCGAACAAACGCTGGCATTTTTAGAAAAGATGCGACAGGAAAAAGAACTAGCCGACCTCGCCATGCGCGCAGAAAATTTGGCAAACGAACAGGCCGACCTCTCCGCGTCAGACGATAATCAACAAAACGACAGGCGGCAGCAGGACCTGTTAGACAGGATCGACAACGTCAACAAAGACATACGCGACTTCTTCAAACAGCGAAACGACAATACGCCGCCATCATCGCAGCAAATACAAAAACTGTCCCAACAGATGAAACAGGAACAAAACAAATCAAGGGAAAGCAGAAACAACCAACAGCACCAAAATAACAAAAACGCCATGAGCCGCGAGTTAAAAACTCTGAGCGAACAATTAAAAGACAAGCTCTCCGTCAACATGATGGCAAAGATGGAAGAGGACAGAAAACGCATACTGAGCATGGCGCACGACGCGCTGTCTTTAGAAGAATGGCAGCAACTGATACGCTTCCAGGCATTAGGAACCGCCGACAACAGAGATGTAGCATCCGCGCAACAGGCATTAGGCAACGCGCTGAGGATGAGCTTGGTAAAAACCGACAGCCTGACAATGGTGAACTCCGAGATCATCCGCGCGATACTAAGCGCCTACAGAAACGCATCCGCAAAATCAGCGGCAGTAATCAACTCATTAGGCAAAACAGACGGCACGCGCCAAATGGACCAAAGCCTGCAGGCCCTGCGCGAACTCGCAAACCTGCTGCTGACAATCACCGGCGACGACGATGATCAGGACGGTGAAGGCGGCGGCCAGGGCGGCATGATGTCCGGCCTGCGCAGAGCATCAGGCAGACAAGCCGCGCTAAACTCGATGATGGGCGACCTGCTGCAATCACTGATGGGCGGCCGACCGCAAGGACAAGGATACGGTCAACGAGGACAACAGCAAGGCCAGGGCCAACAATCAGGTGAAGGCGACGGCGAAGGCGGCCAACGCCCCGGCGGAGACGCCACCGGCGGCGGCGGAGAAAGAGAGAGAGAAGCGCGCAAACAGGCAAGAGAAGCCCAACAGGCAATCGCCGACGAACTGAAACGCCTGGCCGACGCCTACGGAAAAGACGCGGGCCCATCCATGGAAAAACGCGTAAGAGAATTAGAACAGGAAGCGCGCCGATTAGCGCAACTCTTAGAAAATCCACCTGCAGATATCATCGACCAGCAAGACAGATTCTTATCGAGAATGCTGCAATCAACACTGTCCCTGAACCGAAAAGACGAAGGCAAAGAAGAACGCAAGGGAACAACATCTCAAACACTCTTCTCCGACCAGGGAACAAGATCCTCCCAAGCCGGAATGTCATCCCAAGCCGACAGCTTCCACTTATTAAGAAAACGGGCTTTCGAGGATAACTTCCCAGAAGAATACCGGGCGGCAATCCGCGAGTATTTTGATGTGCTCGGAGAAATGAAATGGGGGGAGTGACATCACTCCCCAATGATCTTAACCAACACCCTCTTGGGCCGCCGCCCGTCGAACTCGCCGTAAAATATCTGCTCCCAGGGACCAAAATCCAACCGCCCCTCCGTAACCGCAACCACGACCTCGCGACCCATAACCTGGCGCTTGAGGTGGGCGTCGCCGTTATCCTCGGCGCCATTGTGGCGGTAGCGGGAAACTGGCTCGTGGGGGGCAAGACCTTCGAGCCAATCGTCGAAGTCTTTGATGAGGCCGCGCTCGTCGTCATTGATGAATACGCTCGCGGTGATGTGCATAGCGTTCACGAGACAGAGGCCCTCGCGGATGCCGCTCTCCCTGAGCGCAATCACTACGTCCGACGTGATGTTTATGTAGTCGCGCCGGTGGGGGGTACTGAATGTTAATTCTTTGCGGAAAGACTTCATGGTTTCTCCTGTTAAAGTCAAAGTCAAAATCTTTAAAATCAAAATCTTTTAATGCTTTTGGGGACAGGGGCTACGCCCCCGTAACGCCCCCTATGCTAAAACCAAAAACGCTAAAACCCATATCCTAAAACCGAATACCTTAAAACATGTGCCCCATGGGGGCACTAAAATCGGTATGGCCCCTACACAATCCTAATGATTTGATCATCCTGTCATCCTCGTCAATCCCCGCACCCGACGTAGTCAGGTAGCCGCCGGTGATGTACCCGTTGGCGCCGGCGTGGAATATCAACGATTGCAACTGCCCGAGATTCTTCTCGCGGCCGCCGCAGACTTTTATTGTGGACTTTGGCATCGACAAACGAAACAGCGAAACAATCTTTAACAACTCCAGCGGCGATTCATCAACAGGCTTAACCCGCGTGCCGGAAACCGCGTTCAGGAAATTGATTGGGACCGTATCAACACCAAGCTCCCGCAAATCAACACACATCTCAACCCGCTGCTCCCAAGACTCCCCCATCCCGAATATCCCGCCGCAGCAAACCTTTAATCCTGCCGCCTTCGCCCTTTTTACCGTGTTGATTCTGTCATCATACGTATGCGTAGTAACGATGTTACCGAAAAACGAGCGGCTCGTCTCCACATTATGGTTATAGCAAACAACACCGGCACCGCGCAGAGCCGCAAACTCATCATCCCCAAGTATCCCCAACGACGCATGCTTTTCTCCATCATTACCACAGTCAATCAATGCCTTGACGACGACATTAAACTCATTCGCGCCAAGCTTACGCCCGCTCGACACCACGCAAAACGGAAGCCCTTTAGACCACGCCTCCCTGCAATTACGGACAATATCACCTGGATCCGCCAAACTCTGCACCTTGACATCGGCGCTGTTGTGGGCCGACTGCGTGCAAAAAGCGCAATCCTCGCCGCACCCGCCGGCCTTGATATTCATCAGCGTACAGGGGTCCACATCATCACCGTAAAAGCGCCGCCGCGCCTGATCCGCCGCGGCAAACAGCAGTGTAACCGCATCCAGCGGCCAGCCGGCGACAATGCGCATATCCCCCTCGGATATGCCACCGGCGATCGCGGCGGTGTAGAGGCGTTCGGATTCTTGGAAGTAGTTCATCATCCATACAAAATACTATTTACGCGGTAATAAAACAAATCTTTCAAATACAGCGCCGGATTGATCCGTCAGAACCCAAAGAGCGCCAATAATAGAGGGGGGGCGGGGCCCGCTAT
>Ga0123356_10003995_pt1 | contig 15324 bp, 13 predicted proteins | sample TergutEmb28metaG_2_FD_92546 | JGI IMG/M metagenome (GOLD analysis project Ga0123356, IMG submission 92546) | Embiratermes neotenicus P3 segment gut microbial communities from Petit-Saut dam, French Guiana - Emb289 P3 | ecosystem: Host-associated > Arthropoda: Insects > Digestive system > Gut ... | reverse complement strand
CTCCTTGTTGGGGAAGTAGTTGTAGATCGTCTTCTCGGAGACGCCGACCCGGTCGGCGATCTCGGCGACGGTGACGTTGTCAAACCCGCGAGCCAGGAACAGCCCTGAGGCGATGTCGGAGATCCGCTGTCGCGTCATCCGCTTCTTGCGCTCCCGCAGCCCCTCATCGGGATGGCGGTTCTGATCCCACTCGTCGAACGCCCGCAGCACCTGGCCGAAGCGCCGAGCCGCCGGTTCGCCGAACTCCTGAGCGAGCAGGCGGACGACCTGCTCGCGGCCCTCGGAACCGGCCAGCGCCTCGTCGTCAGCGTCAAACAGATCGCGCTCAGCCATCACCAGGAATCATACCGGCCAACTTTGCAGTTGCACGATTCTTACAGTCACTGTACTCTTACGCGCCATGAATCTACGTACAGACACGGAGCTGGCGATCGATGCCCGCCGGCTCGTCAAGCGCTTTGGCACGTTCACAGCTGTGGACGGCCTCGATCTCACGGTCCCGACGGGTACGGTCGTCTCGCTGCTCGGTCCGAACGGCGCCGGCAAGACGACGACCGTCAGGATGCTGGCCACCCTGCTGCGTCCCGACGGCGGCACCGCGACCGTCAACGGCTACGACGTCGTCACCCAGGCGGCCCGGGTCCGCAGCACGATCTCGCTGACCGGCCAGTTCGCCGCACTCGACCCGAACCTGACCGCGCGCGAGAACCTGATCCTGATGGCTCGCCTCCGCGGTCGCGGCCGCACGGACGCGGCCAGGACCGTCGACCACTTGACGGAGCGCCTCGACGCGGGCGAGTTCGCCGGGCAGCTCGTCAAGCAGCTGTCCGGCGGCCAGAGGCGGCGAATCGACCTGGCTGCCGGCCTGATCGACAAGCCAAAGCTGCTGGTCCTCGACGAACCGACGACAGGGCTCGACCCGCGCAGTCGCCAGGTCGTGTGGACCACGATCCGGGAGCTGGTTGCCGAGGGGATCACGCTGCTGTTGACGACGCAGTACCTCGAGGAGGCGGACGCGCTCGCCGACCGGGTGGTGCTGATCGACCACGGCCGCGAGATTGCCGCCGGCACCCCGGCCGACCTGAAGTCGCTGGTCGGAAGCCAGCGGATCGACGTGGTCGGTGCCGACAGCGCCGCCTTCGAGCTGCTGGCGGACACACTGCGCTGGAACAGCTTCGATCTCACCCGCGACCGCGAGCAGCGCACGCTTCAGATCGCGGCGCCGAACGGGCTTGCCGACCTGGGCCGGGTGTCCGCCGCGGTCGCCGCCAGCGGCGCCAGGTTCGACGAGGTGGCGCTGCGCCGTCCGACGCTGGACGACGCGTTCATCGCCTTGACAGGTCGCCCGGCGCTCGCCGCCGACGACGGCGACGAACCCGAACCGGAACAGGAACAGGAGGCCGCATGACGGCGACGCTCACCTACATCCGCGAGACGACGCTGCTCACCGGTCGCAGCCTCCGAGGCATCCCGCGCGTCCCCGAGCGGCTGCTCGACGTCACGATCCAGCCGATCATGTTCATCGTCCTGTTCCTGTACGTGTTCGGGTCGGCGATCCACGTCCACGGGATCAACTACAAGGACTACATGCTGCCCGGGATCCTCGCCCAGTCGCTCGCGTTCGGCCTGATCGGGGCCGGCACCGCCACCTCGCACGACATGGCCGAGGGGGTGATCGACCGGTTTCGCTCGATGCCGCTGAGCCGGCTGGCGATCATCTCGGCCCAGGTCGGAGGACAGTTCGCCGAGCAGCTGCTCGGGCTCACGATCGTCGTCGGGCTCGGCCTCGTCCTCGGCTGGCATCCGCACCTGACGCTCGCCCACGGCGCCGAGCTCGCCGGGCTGGTGCTGCTGGCGATGCTCGCCTTCACGTGGGCCGGGGTGATGTTCGGGATGCTCGTCCGGTCTCCCGACGCGATGCAGGGCGTCGGTTTCACGGTGATCTTCCCGCTCAGCTTCATGGCCGGCACCTTCGTCCCGATCGCCGGCATGGCCCTGATCCCGCGCACGATCGCGCAGTGGGACCCGATCTCAGCGCTGGTCGCGTCGGTCCGCGGCCTGACCCAGAGCTACCACAGCTCCGGCTCATGGCTGCTCGACCACCCGCAACTGGCGATGGCGTTCTGGTCGCTTGCGCTGCTGGCGATCTGCGTGCCGCTGGCGCTACGGCGCTTCAATCACACGCTGGCGGCCTGAAACGTTCCGTTCCTGGTGCTGGTCTAGCGGGACCAGCACCAGGACCAAGCGCCTGTGATCCCCACTCGAGCAGCTCGCGAAGCTGCCGCGGATTGATGTTGCCGCCGCTGCAGACGAGCGCGACCTTGCGTCCGGCGAGCCGGTCGCGGAGCTTCACCGCGGCGGCGAGCGAGGCGGCGCCGGCGGGCTCGATCAGGTTGCGGGTAACCTCGAGCAGCCGCAGCGTCGCCGACCGTATCTCGTCGTCGCTGACGAGCACGAAATCGTCCAGGTGGCGCGCCAGGATCCGCTGCGGCAGCGCGAATGCCACTCGCGTCTGCAGACCTTCGGCGAAGGTCCCCATCTGGTCCTCGACGCGCTCGTCCCCGCGCCAGGCGCGAAACGCCGTGGGCGCCGCCTCGGACTGCACTCCGATCACTTCGATAGCGGAGCGGATCGCCTTGGCGGCGACGCAGGCGCCGGCGGCGCCGCTGCCGCCGCCGACGGGCACGATGATCGTCTCGACCTCGGGCTGCTGCTCGAGGATCTCGAGCGTCGCCGTCCCGACCCCTGCGATCAGCAGCGGCTCGTCGCCCGAGTGCACGTAGCGGGCGCCGCGCGCGGCGGCGACTTCCTCGCAGCGCTCGCGGGCCTCGTCGAAATCCGCCCCGTGCTCGATCACCTCCGCGCCGAACGAGCGCATCGACGCGACCTTCACCGGGTTGGCTTCGCGTGGGACGAAGATCGTCGCAGCGACGCCGAACAGGCGTGCCGCGTACGCGACCGATTGCCCGTGGTTGCCGGTCGAGGCCGCACACACGCCGGCCGCCCGCGTCTCGGAGTCGAGGCGCGCGACCAGGTTGATCCCACCCCGCACCTTGAACGCGCCCGTCGGGAGGTGGTTCTCGTGCTTGGCGAAGACGTCGGCGCCGAGCGCCTCGTCGAGCAGGGGGTAGCTCCGCAAGGGCGTCGGCTCGAGGTACGGCGCGGTCATCCTGCGCGCATCGAGAACGTCGCCAAGGTCCGGGATGCCGTCGAGCACGGTCCCGGTATTTGATCACCTTCCCCGTCCGGCCACACCTGTCCGCTCGGGGCCATCTATCGTCTGGTGCGATGACTTCGTTTGCCGATCTCGGCCTGCCCACGCCAATCCTCGATGCGCTTGTCGACGTCGGCTATGAGGAGCCGAGCCCGATCCAGGCGCAGGCGATCCCGCCGCTGCTCGAAGGGCTCGACGTGATCGGGCAGGCGCAGACCGGCTCCGGCAAGACGGCCGCCTTCGGGCTGCCGATGCTGAGCTACGTCGACCCCGAGGACCACGAGGTCCAGGGCCTGGTGCTGACCCCGACGCGAGAGCTGTGCATCCAGGTCACGCAGGCGCTGCGCGCGTACGGACAGCGCAAGGGCGTCGACATCGTGGCGGTGTTCGGGGGAGCTCCGATCCGCACCCAGCAGGCGCAGTTGCGGGCGGGCGGCCATGTCGTGGTCGGCACCGTCGGGCGGGTCAAGGACCTGATCTCGAGGCACTCGCTGATGCTGCACTCGTGCCGCTTCGTGGTGCTCGACGAGGCCGACGAGATGCTCGATCTCGGATTCCTGGAGGACGTCGAGCGGATCCTCTCGCTGACCCCGTCGAGTCGCCAGACGGCGCTGTTCTCGGCGACGATGCCAGTGGAGATCCGTCGCCTCGCCGACCAGTACCTGTACGACCCGGTGCTCGTCAAGGTCAAGGCGGCGACGCTGACGGTCGACACCGTCGAGCAATTCGCGCTCGAGGTCGCCCAGCGCGATAAGCCAAACGTGCTAGTCGACGTGCTCGAGGCCGAGAACCCCGAGCAGGCGATCGTGTTCGTGCGGACGAAGATTCGTTGCGATCAGCTGTACCGGACTCTGCGCGACCGTGGGATGAACGTCCGCGCGCTCCACGGCGACATGACCCAGGGCGCGCGGGACGGCGTGATGATCTCGTTCAAGGAGGGACGCTCGCCATTGCTGGTCGCCACCGACGTCGCGGCCCGCGGGCTCGATATCTCGACGGTCTCGCACGTGATCAACTTCGACGTGCCGACCTCGCCCGACGTCTACGTCCACCGGATCGGGCGCACGGGGCGGGTCGGTCGCAGCGGACGCGCGATCACCTTCTACGAACGCCGGCAGCGCCGCGACATCGAGGCGATCGAGCGGCACGCCGGGGTCGAGCTGTCGCCGTGGGCCAAGGACGCGCACGTCGCGCCGGTCCCGGTCAGCCCGAAGCCGCGCCGGCACTCCAAACCGCACGAGTCCGAGGACGGCGAGGTCCCGGTCCGCAAGCTGATCATCGCCGGCGGCCGCGTCGAGGGATTCGAACCGTCGGACATCATCCACGCGCTGACCGCCTCGACCGGGCTCGACGGCGAAGCGGTGCGCAACGTGCGGGTACTCGAGCGCTTTGCGTTCGCCGAGGTGCCCGAGCCCGCGGCCGACCGCGTGCTGGAACTCGCCGCGGGGGTCGAGGTCCGCGGCCGGCCGCTGCGGCTCGCGCTGGCTCGCGCCTGACGACGATCGTCCGCGTCAGGTCGGCATAAAGCAAGTTTTCCTGCAGCGCGACTCCGGCCGACCTGCCGGTGTTCTCTGGTTGGTACCGAAGGCGAAACACACGACTTCTGGAGGCACCAGATGCTGCATCCACGCTCGCGCGGCCGGCGAATCACCTCGGCCGTCCGACACCGTCGGCCCTCCAGCGCGATGATCGTCGCGCTGCTGGCGCTGTTCCTCGCGGCCAGCGGGGTGGGCTACGCCGCCACCTCGCTGCCGCGCAACAGCGTCGGCCCCGACCAGCTGCGGAATTCGGCTGTGACGAATCCGAAGATCGCCAACGGAGCGGTCGGTAACCAGAAGCTTGCGTCCAACGCCGTCGGCTTCCGGAAGGTCATCCCCGGGACGATCGGCGCCGTCCGGGTCAACCGCAACGCCGTTCAGATCCGCGTCAGCGGGACCTGCGGCAGCGCCACCGGCGCCACCGGCCCCGGCGCCATCACCGCGATCCAGAACAACGGCAGGGTCACATGCGGTCAGAGCCCCGCGGCCGCATTCGACGGCGGACAGAACAGCCAGGTCACGATGAACGGCACGACCGCAACCCAGATCGCGGGGGTCTCGCTGGCGGCGGGCAGCTCGTACATGGTGCTGGCGAACCCGCAGATCTCGGTGAGCGCTGCCAACAACGCCCGCGGACACATCCTCGTCACCTGCTCCCTGTCGGTGGGCGGTAGCTCGGGCCCGTCGCAGTCGCGGAACGTCAGCTTCGACGTCGGCTTCGGGACGAGCGGCGGTGGCACGGTCGACGCGACTCGGCAGCAGTCGGCGGCGTTGCCGCTGCAGGTGTTCGTGCCTTCGAGCACGAGCGCGCAGGCCGTTCAGATCAACTGCTCCCGGTCGACCGTCGGCGACTTCATCGGGACGCCGACGGTGACCGCGCTCGGCACGATCGGCGCGATCCAGACACAGTCGAACACGACCCTGAACAACACGGCGCCGGCGCCGGCGCCGCCGCCCGCGCCGGTGAACCCGACCGCCACCACCGCGACGACGACGACGCCCTAGCGCCCTTGCGTTAGGGCGCGTTCTCAGGGCGGGCGGCGCCTTGCGCCGCCCGCCCTGAACGCCTACGCCGCGAGGCTTGCCAGTGTTTGGGGTAGCTGGGCGAAATAAACGACATTGGGAGGAGGCAAGGTGCTTCATCCACATTCGCTCGCTGGACGGGTCCGGTCGACCGTCGGACGTCGTCAGCCGTCGGCGAGGACGGCGCTGGTCGTGGCGCTGCTGGCGCTGTTCCTGACCGCCGGCGGGATTGGCTACGCCGCCACCTCGCTGCCGCGCAACAGCGTCGGCACCGAGCAGCTCCGCAACGACGCGGTGACCAACCCGAAGATCCGGGCACTGGCGGTCGGCAACCATAAGCTCGCCGGAAACGCGGTCGGGTTCCGTAAGATCATCCCCGGGACGGTCGGAGCCGCCCGCGTGAACAGGAACGCGGTCCAGCTCCGCGTCACGGGGACCTGCCCGCCCAGCGGTCAGACCACCGGTGGCCAGACGACCACAACCACCGCCGGCCAGGCGATCACCGCGATCCAGAACAACGGCCGCGTCACCTGCGGTCAGAGTGGTGCGGCCGCGTTCGAGGGCGGAGAGGCCGTCGAATCCGACGGCACGCCGAGCTCGGTCAGTGTTCCGGACGTGCCGACCTCGGCGAAGATCATGGGAGTCACGCTGCCGGCGAACAGCTCGTACGTGGTGCTGGCGAACCCGTCCATCCAGGTGAACGCCACGAGCGGCGAGGGCCACATCGCCGTGGGCTGCGACCTGAATGTCACTCCTCAGGGGACCGCGGGCAGGAGCGGGACGCAGCACCGGGGCATCAGCTTGGACGTGGGCGGCTTCGGGGCCACCGGGGCGACGCCGTCGGCGGTCCAGGCTTCGCGGAACCAGTCCGCGACCTTCCCGCTCCAGGTGTCCGTGCCCACGAGCACGGTTGCGCTGAACGTCGATGTCACCTGCTCCAGGGCGCTCAGCGGCAACCTACCCGCGGCGACAACGTCGGTGGGTGCGTTCGGCACGATCATCGCGATCGCGACCTCCTCGCAGACGACGCTGCCCAGCACCGTCACGGTGCCGACCGGCGGATAGCGGGAGGAGAGATGCTTCGACTCACAGGACGGATCGGCTCGATCGTCCGACGCCAGCCATCGCCGGCGACGGCGCTGGCCGTGGCGCTGGTGGCGCTGTTCCTGGCGATCGCCGGGATCGGCTACGCCGCGACCTCGCTGCCGCGCGGTAGCGTCGGCACCGAGCAGCTCCGAAACAATGCGGTGACCGGTCCGAAGATCCGCAACCTGGCGGTCGGTAACCACAAGCTCGCGGGTAACGCGGTCGGCTTTCGCAAGATCATCCCGGGGACGATCGGCGCGGCGCGCGTCAACCGGAACGCGGTGCAGCTCCGCGTCACCGGAACCTGCGCCGGCGGCCAGCCGACGGGCGCCCAGGCGACGGGCGGCGGTCAGGCGATCGCCTCGATCCAGTCGGGCGGCCAGGTCAGCTGCGCCCGGCTCGGGTCGCCAGCCTTCAGCGGGCAGTCCGCCGCGGTCGATCTGGCCGGCACGGAGAGGCCGATCATCCGAGTCTCGCTGCCGGCCGGCAGCGCCTACGCGGTGCTGGCCAACCCGTCGATCGACGTCGGCGCGGCGACCAACGCCAGCGGGCATATCGGGGTGGTGTGCGAGCTCAGCACCGTTCCCGCCGGGAGCTTTGGCGCGAGCGCGCTTCAGCAGAAGGCCCTCAGCTTCGACGTCGGCGGTTTCGGGGCCGCGGGGGCCAATCCGTCGGCGGTGCAGGCTTCGCTCGAGCAGCAGGCGACGATGCCGCTCCAGGTGTCGGTCGCCTCGAAGACGGTCGCCCAAACCGCCACGATCCAGTGCGACAGGTCGCTGAGCGGCACCAACATCGGCACGCCGACGGTGACCGCCACCGGCGCGATCATCGTGATCGCGACCTCCTCTCGCGGATCCCTGCCCACCACCGTCCCCACGCTGCCCGACGTGTAGCGGACGGTCGGCGGCGCGGGCCCGCCCGGCTGTAGCGGATGGCGGGCGGCGCGGGCGCGCCCGGCGTAGCGGATGGCGGGCGGCGCGGGCCCGCCCGCCATCCCGAGGGTTTTGCCGCGGACGCCGTCGGGCTTGGCAGTGTTTTCGGGTAGCCGGGCGATATAAACGACTTCGGGAGGAGGCAAACATGCTTCATCCACGTTCGCTCGCCGGACGGATCGGCTCGATCGCCTCACGCCGCCGGCCCTCGCCGGCGATGGTCGTGGCGCTGGTGGCGCTGTTCCTCGCTGCGGGCGGGGTCGGCTATGCGGCCACCCTGCCGCGCAACAGCGTCGGCACCGCGCAGATCCAAAACGGATCGGTGACCAACCACAAGCTCGACAACAACGCCGTCGGGTTCCGCAAGATCATCCCCTCGACGATCGGCGCCCACCGCGTCAACAGGGACGCGATTCAGCTCCGGGTCTTTGGGAACTGCCAGGGCCCTGATCAGGGGCTCACCCGGATCCTGGTCACCGGCCGGGTCAACTGTCTTCCGAACAGCCCGCGCATTTTCGCGGGCGGGCAGGATGCGCCCGCGGCGATAACGGCCACGAACCCCACGAGCCCGACGGCGATCACCGGCGTGTCGCTGCCGGGCGGCAGCGCATATCTGGTGATGACCAACCTGCAAATCGGGGTCGACGCCGCGAACGGCACCAGGGGTCACATCGCCGTCAGCTGCACGATCTCGGTCGGCGAGACCGCCGGCCCGCTGACGGCGACGACGCAGACCCGGAGCGTCAGCTTCGACGTCGGCTTTGGCCAGAATGGGGGCGGGACCGTGGACGCGACCTTGCACCAGTCAGCGACGCTGCCTCTGCAGGTGGCGTTCCCGCTCAGTTCTGCCAACGCCCCCGCCGGCGTCAGCTGCACGAGGGCGCTCGGCGGCACCGCGATCGGAAATCCGACGGTGACCGCTCAGGGCACGCTCGTCGCGGTCCAGACCTTCCCGACCTCGACCCTGCCCAGCACCGTGCCCCCGCCGCCGGTACCGCCGGCCCCGACCAAGGGGTGACCGTGGGCGCGCCCGCGATCTCGAGGCATGACCGTGGGCGCGCCCTCCATCCCGAGGGGCGACAGGGGGCGGCGCCCGCGATCCCGAGGGGGTACCGTCATGGCATGAGCACAGCCACGATGCACACCACCCAGGGCACGATCTCGCTCGAGCTGTTTGACGACGACGCCCCGAAGACGGTCGACAACTTCCGTAAGCTCGCCGGTCAGAACTTCTACGACGGAATCATCTTCCATCGCGTGATTCCCGACTTCATGATCCAGGGCGGGTGTCCGGAGGGAACCGGCACCGGCGGGCCCGGGTACACGTTCGAGGACGAGTTCAACGACCACAAGGTCGTCCGGGGAGCCCTGGCGATGGCGAACGCCGGTCCGAACACGAACGGCTCCCAGTTCTTCATCGTCACGACTGAGGCGGCGCCGTGGCTGGACGGCAAGCACACCGTGTTCGGCCAGGTCACCGACGGCATGGATGCGGTCGATGCGATCGAGGCGCTGCCGACGGACCGGCGGGACCGGCCGGTCGATCCGCCGAAGATCGAGTCGATCGAGTTCGACGGCTAGCGCGCAAGGATCCGGGAAGCAGTAGATGGCATCCGATCCCGCCCGCCCTGGCGCCGGTCCCGCCGACAGCAACGAGCTGCCGACGATCCTGGTCGAGAACCCCGCCACCAATGAGCGGGTGGCCGAGGTCCCGGTCCTGGGATCGCAGGAGATCGCCCAGATGGCGGCCCGGGCGCGGGCCGCGCAACCGGGCTGGGAAGCCCTCGGAATCGAGCGGCGCGCGACCGTCATCCACCGCGCACGGCGGTGGATGGCAGACAACGCCGAGCGGGTGATCGCGACCGTCGTCTCGGAGACCGGCAAGACCTACGACGATGCGCAGCTAACCGACTGGGCCTACACGATCGCGGCGCTGGCTTTCTGGGCCAAGCATGCCGGCGAGTATCTGGCCGACGAGCGGGTGCCGTCGCTCGGAAACCCGGCGGTCCCCGGCCGCAAGCTGATCGTGCGCTATGCACCGCTCGGGGTGGTGGGCGTGATCGGCCCCTGGAACTTCCCGATCGTCAACGGCTTCGGCGATTGCATCCCGGCGTTGATGGCGGGCAACGCGGTGATCCTGAAGCCGAGCGAGGTGACCCCGCTGAGCTCGCTGCTGATGTCCGAGATGCTCACCCAGAGCGGGCTGCCGGCCGACGTCTTCCAGGTCGCAACCGGCGACGGCGGCACCGGCGCGGCACTCACCGGAGAGGTCGACTGCGTGATGTTCACCGGCTCGACCCGAACCGGACGGGCGGTGGCAAAGGCGGCGGCCGAGGCGCTGATCCCCTGCTACCTCGAGCTGGGCGGCAACGACCCGATGATCGTCTGCGCCGACGCGGACGTAGCGCGTGCCGCCAACGCCGCGACCTATTACTCGATGAACAACGCGGGCCAGGTCTGCATCTCGGTCGAGCGGGTCTACGTCGAGGAGCCGGTGTACGACGAGTTCGTCGATCGGGTCGTGGAGAACGTCTCGCGTCTGCGGCAGGGACCGCCCGCCGGCCCCGGTTCTGTCGACCTCGGCGCCGTGATCTTCCCGCCGCAGCTGGAGATCATCGACGCGCACGTGCGCGATGCGGTTGCCAAGGGCGCACGCGTGCTGACCGGAGGTCACCCGTGGCGCGACGGCGGGCGCTTCTACGAGCCGACCGTGCTCGTCGACGTCGACCACACGATGGCCTGCATGCGCGAGGAGACCTTCGGGCCGACGCTCCCGATCATGCGGATCGCCGACGCGGACGAGGGGATAGCCCTGGCCAACGATTCTCCGTATGGCCTGCAGGCGAGCGTCTGGACCCGCGACCGCGCACGCGGCGAGGCACTCGCCCGCCGCCTGGAGGCCGGCGCCGTCTGCGTGAACGACGCGCAGGTGAACTATCTCGCGCTCAACCTGCCGATGGGGGGCTGGAAGGAGTCGGGCATCGGCACCCGCCACGGATCCGGCGGCATCCGCAAGTACTGCAGGTCTCAGTCGCTGCTGGTGACCGGGCTGGCACCCAGACGCGAACTGTTCATGTTTCCCTACCGGCCGACTCGGACGCGCCTGCTGCGGGGCATATATCGCGTTCTCTATGGCCGCGGTAAATGAGAGGCGGGGCCACCGCCAAAGTTGTTACCAACTTGTGACCCAGACGGGTCAAGTTGTTAACCCCTTGTGACTGACCCGCGCGAAGGGCGGCGCTTCCGGGGCCATTCCGTGAATACCCTGCTCCTGGCGGCCTCCCCGATGCTACTTTTGCTGCGTCTCAGGGTTAGCGCGCTAGGAGATCGACCACGCGAGACAGCGGTCGAGCGAGCGTTCCAAGGTGGGCTTCCCTGCTACACGGCGGCCGGACTTAGAAGCAGCACCAACAATCGCTCGGAGACCGTTCGGCGTGGCCGAGACGACCGAGTGACGGATTGACTGACGACAAACCACTTAGGAGGACGAGAAAATTGGCGAGTAAGGTTTCCCGCGCGACTCTGATCGCAGGTCTTGCGGTCGGGGCGTGTGGGCTCGTCGCAGTGCCCGCCCAGGCCGCGAACAACTACGTAACGCAGCCGGTCGTGACTGGCGTCAGTACGCTGACCCCTTCATCGGCCGTCGTCACCGGGGCGATCGACACCGGCGGTGACCCCGCCAGCAGTTTCACGGCTGGGACGACCAGTCCGTTCAGCGTCGGTGGGCTGAGCATCACCGCATCTGGTCTCATCAACGGGATCCCGCTCGGTGAGGGCTTCTATTCGACGGCCCTGTTCGAGGCGGATCCGCTGTCCGACTACGTTGCCTCCGGCAACCAGCCCGGCGCCGAGACCGTCGATGCCGGCACCGTCGAAGTCCCGACGGCGACCGGTCTGACGTCGGTCACCGCCAAGCTCGGCGCGTATCCCGCGTCCAGCGCAACCACCAACCAACCGCTGACGCCGGGGACGAAGTACGTCTACTGGCTTGTCCAGCAGGCCGGCGAGAGCGATCAGGCGACCACGGTCAACGAGTACAGCTCGGCTGACCTGGCGGCGTTCACCGCCGGCACCGGCAGCGTGACGGCCAACGGCTTCGCGAGCTCGTCGAAGATCACCGCGACCGGCAGCAGCGCAAACGATGCGAACGCATGGTTGACCGGAACCGGGAAGTTCGCCGGCGATGCTGGCGATCCGAACAACGCTCCGGGGCAGCTGACCAACCCCGATTGGCAGTGCGTCCTGAACTCGGCGATCGCCGCGAACAGCAACGCGACCTGGCTCGCCGAGCTGGCGGCCAACAAGGTCCCGGTTGCGGCTGGCACGAGCAGCCTCAACAAGACCGCGACGCCGTATGGCGTCAGCGCCATCGGCGCCGGCGGTTCGATCACTGCCACGACGGGGCAGCAGCCCGCTGAGCAGGGCCCCTGCGTCGCCTTCTTCGGCGGCAACTCGACCAACTTCTACACCAGCCCGGTGGGTCAGTTCACGACCCCGAAGGCCGGGTCGGTCGCGTTCGGCTCGAAGGCCACCGTGTCGGGCGGCAAGGCTGCGATCAGCGTTGCCAACAAGAGCACCCTGAAGGCGGCCGGTCAGCTCGTGCTGATGGCCAAGAAGGGCGGCAAGTCGATCACGGTCCTGTCCGGCAAGATCTCGGTCGCCGCTGGTGCGAGCGAGATGGTCAACCTGAAGCTGAGCAGCGCCGGCACGTCGGCGCTGAAGAGCGGCAAGAGCCTCTCGACTCAGGTCAAGTTCACCGCGACCACCGATCAGACGGCGGCGGGCAAGACGATCGTGCTCAGCGCCGGCGGCAAGACCACCGGCAAGAGCAGCCACGCCAAGGGCCACGCCAAGAAGAAGAAGAAGAAGTAAGCGAGCCCTCGAGCGTCGAGCTCAGGCTCAAGCGAGAGGGGGGCGCGGCCCGCGGGCCGCGCCCCCCTCTGCGCTTAAGGGCCCACGTCTGACGCGACCCCTAAGGGATCAGCCGAACTGGCCGGTGATGTAGTCGCGTGTCCGCCGGTCGCCGGGGCGTGAGAACAGACGGTCGGTGTCGTCGTACTCGATCAGCGTTCCGACCCGGGCCTCGTCGAGGCTGAAGAAGGCCGTCTTGTCGGCGACGCGCGTCGCCTGCTGCATGTTGTGGGTGACGATCACGATCGTGTAGCGGGCCTTGAGCTCGTGGATCAGCTCTTCGATCGAGGCTGTCGCGATCGGGTCGAGCGCCGAGGCCGGCTCGTCGAGCAGCAGCACATCCGGTTCGATCGCGATCGCGCGGGCGATGCACAGCCGCTGCTGCTGGCCGCCGGAGAGGCCGAGCGCGCTCGCCTTCAACCGGTCCTTGACCTCGTCCCACAGGGCCGCGCCGCGAAGCGCGCGCTCGACCCGTTCGTCGAGGTTATCCCGCATCCCGAGGTTCCGCGCGGCCCACGCGATGTTGTCGTAGATCGACTTCGCGAACGGGTTGGGCTTCTGGAACACCATTCCGATCCGCCGGCGGACCTCGACGCGGTTGGCGCGAGCGTCGTACAGGTCGTGCCCGTGATAGCGCAGCTCGCCGCCCAGCTTGAAACCGTGGATCGAGTCGTTCATCCGGTTGAGGCATCGCAGGAAGGTGCTCTTACCACACCCCGATGGCCCGATCAGCGCGGTCGCGTAGTTGCTGTAGATGTCAAACGTGACGTCCTCGATCGCGCGCTTCTCGCCGTAGTTGACCGACACCGCGCGTGCCTGGAAGACCACCTTCCGGTCGACCGGTGCCTGGCGCTCGGCGATCGTCGCCGGGGCGAGGTCCGTGATGCCTGCCCGATCGGACAGACGCAGTCGTGGACGGACCTCCGCCGGCTCGGCGGCTGGCGCCTCGACGGCCGCCGGCTCGACGGCCGGCGCCCCGACGGCGGATGGCTCTTTCAGGCTCATTGACCCCGTTTCCTTTCGCTGCGGCGAAGCCACAATCTGGCGCCGATGTTAGCCAGCAGGATCACGACCATCAGGACGAAGGCCGCGCCCCAGGCGTCGTTGACCGCCTGCGTGTAACCGAATTCCAGGAACTGGAAGATAACGAGCGGCACGCTCGCGACCGAGCTCCGCGGGTTGAGCTGCATCCCCTGCGCGAACAGCGCCGAGGTGAACAGCACCGGCGCGGTCTCACCGGCGGCGCGCGCGACCGCCAGGATCGTCGCCGTCACGATCCCGTTGGAGGCTGTCGGCAGGATCACCCCGATGATCGTGCGCCAGCGCGCGACGCCGAGCGCGTCCGCCGCCTCACGCATCGTGTCGGGGACGCGGGTGATCGACTCGAGGCTGGCGCGGGCGATCAGCGGCACCTCGACGATCGACAGCGCCAGTCCGCCGGCGAGCGCCGACTGCCCGAACTGGTTCGCGATCAGCCCGGCAACGAATACGCCGGCGATGATCGTCGGCAGGCCGGCCATCAGGTCGAGCATCATCCGCACCACGGAATTGGTGCGCGGGCCGGCGAATTCCGACAGGTAGAGCGCCGTCAGCACGCCGACCGGAAGCGCGATGATCGTGGCGATCAGGACCAGCATGATCGTTCCGACCAGCGCTGGCGCGATGCCGCCGCCCGCTTGGCCGACCCCGGTGAATACCGGCAGGTCCTTGGTCAAAAAGCCGAAGCTGATGGCGCTGACGCCGTGCTTGAAGACGTAGTAGACGAGGATCAGCAGCACCGCGACGGCGATCGCGGCGGACGCGATCGCGCCGCCGACGAAGATCCGGCTGACCAGCTGGCGCCGGCGCAGGTTGCCGCTCGGCGTCAGCGCGTAGGCGGGGTCCGGAATCGCGCTCACTTCAGCGTTCCGAAGGCGCCCATCGTGCCGATCCCACTGGAGATCTGGCGCGCCAGCAGGTTGACGATCAGCCCGAACACGAACAGGATCGCCGCCAGATACAGCAGCGCCGACGTATGCAGGTTGCTGACCGGGTTGGGGTACTGAAGCGCGAGCACGGCGGCGAGCGTGTCGCCACCCTTGAACCAGTTGACCGGACTCACCGGGTTGTTCCCGATCACCTGGCTGACCGCGATCGCCTCGCCGAGCGCGCGGCCGAAGCCGAGCACGCAGGCGGCGATCACACCGGACGACGTCGTCGGCAGTACGACCCCCCGGATCATCTCCCAGCGCGTCGCGCCGAGCGCCTCGGCGCCGTCGCGCAGCTCGGAGGGAACTGTCATGAACAGGTCCCGGCTGAGCGCCGCGATGATCGGAACGACCATGATCGTCAGCACCAGGCTCGCCGTGAAGATCGAGTTGCCGACCCCCTGCGGCTCGCCGAACAGCGGGATGAAACCGAACGCCGAGTGCAGCCACGGCATCACGTGATGCAGGATGAACGGGGAGACCAGGCCGATCCCCAGCAGCCCGACAACGACGCTCGGGATCGCCGCCAGCATCTCCACCAGCGGCCCGACGACCGCCGCGATCTGGCGCGGGGCCATCAGGCTGAGGAAGAGCCCGATCGAGACGCCGATCAGCGTCGCGAGGACCAGGCTTGAGAGGCTCGTCACAAGGGT
>Ga0123356_10003994_pt1 | contig 15325 bp, 14 predicted proteins | sample TergutEmb28metaG_2_FD_92546 | JGI IMG/M metagenome (GOLD analysis project Ga0123356, IMG submission 92546) | Embiratermes neotenicus P3 segment gut microbial communities from Petit-Saut dam, French Guiana - Emb289 P3 | ecosystem: Host-associated > Arthropoda: Insects > Digestive system > Gut ... | reverse complement strand
GCAAAAAACGATAAGGCTTCGACAAAAGTATTAATCGAAGAACATTATAATCTGCAGGAGCAAATTGAAAACTCCGGTTATTACAGGCGGGAAGCCGTTATTGCAACAGTTCTTTCCGGACTCGGTTTTTCAACATCAGACACCGGCAGGGATACGGGAGAATTTTCAGGCGGCTGGCAGATGCGGATAGCGTTGGCAAAAGTTCTCCTGGAAAAACCGGACATTCTGCTTTTGGATGAACCCACAAATTACCTTGACATAGAAGCAAGAGCCTGGCTTGAAAATTGGCTGAAAAATTTTACGGGCAGTTATTTACTTGTTTCGCATGATAAATATTTTCTGGATGTGTGCGTTAACGAAGTATATGAAATTTTTAACGGAAACCTGAAACGCTATGCCGGAAATTACAGCGCTTATGAAAAAACGCGGAAAATTGAACTGGAAGGCCTTGTAAAGCGTTATGCCGAACAACAGGAAGAAATTGCAAAAACCGAAGCCCTTATACGCCGGTTCCGCTACAAGGCAAGCAAAGCGGCTTTTGCTCAGGAACTTATCAAGCGGCTTGATAAAATGGAACGTATTGAAATACCGGAATCGTTAAAAAAGATTAACATTAGTTTTCCGCCTGCGCCTCATTCGGGGAAAATTGCGCTTACCATGGAGGGCGTTGGTAAATGTTATGGACAGCGGCGCGTGCTTTCCAATATAGATCTGTGCATAGAAACGGGAGAACGGCTGGTAGTTGCGGGCCCAAATGGAGCGGGCAAAACTACCCTCTTACGGATAATTTCCGGCGCGGACAATAATTTTGAGGGAAGCGTTAGATACGGCGCAGGCATCAATGCGGGCTATTTTTCTCAGGACATTGCAGAAGCGATGAACGGCAGCGGGCAGGTAATTGAGTACATGGAAGCAGAAGCGCCGACAGCTCTTGTCCCCAAGTTACGCGACATGCTGGGGGCATTTTTGTTTCGCGGCGATGATGTCTGCAAGAGCGTATCTGTGCTGAGCGGCGGTGAAAAAAGCCGCCTTGCTTTGCTTAAGATGCTCCTTAAGCCGTTAAACCTGTTAATTCTTGATGAACCTACAAACCACCTTGACTTAAACTCAAAGGATATTCTGCTGAATGCGCTTTCTAAATTCGGCGGCACTATAATTTTTGTTTCCCACGACCGTTACTTTATGGAAGCTCTTTCTACAAAAACCCTGGAACTTTCTGCCGGCACTGACAATTCTCCCTCATGCGCCAAGTTATTTTACGGCAATTATGCATATTACCTGGACAGGCAGCAAACAGCAGAAGGCGGCGAGCAGAAAGAGGAAAACAAAATAATTACCGGTGATTCATCAACAACAGTAAGCAATGCAGAAAAACGGACTGCGGACAAGCAAAAGCAGGCTGTAATCCGCAGGCTGGAAAGGCAGGAAGCTGAAGTTTTAAAAACTCTGGAAGAACTGGAAGAATCCAAAACTTCTATTGAGTCTGAACTTGCAATGCCGGAAGCTTACTCAAATGCGGAAAAAGCAAGGGAAGTTAAACAAAAACTGGATAAATACACAGCGGCTATTGAGAACAAGACGAGCGAGTGGGAAAAGATTGCTATGGAACTGGAGGAAAGCAGGCAGTAACAGCAAGCAGGCACAACAAGCTGTAACAGTTTGCTGTTGCACAGTTGCGGATACCTACGGGGTATTTTCCAGTGTATACATATATGGTATACTTCCATCATGAACATTTTTATTATAGGCGGCGCAGGGTATATCGGCAGCCATGTAACCAGAGAATTTCTGGATATGGGGCATAGTTGCACGGTATACGACAACCTTTCCAGCGGGCTGCGCGGAAATCTTTTTCCGGAAGCTGAATTTATTCATGGCGACATTCACGATTATCCGCATCTTTTAAATGCAATGAGCGGTAAATGCGCAAAAAATATTCCGTTTAGCGCAATTATTCACCTTGCAGCTTCCAAAGCGGCAGGAGAATCCATGCTGAACCCGGAAAAATATTCGCATAACAATATATGCGGAACCATTAATATTCTGAATGCCGCAAGCGAGGCAGGAGTTAAAAATATTGTTTTTTCATCCAGCGCCGCTGTTTACGGAGAGCCTCAATATCTGCCCATTGACGAAAAGCATCCAGCCAATCCGGAAAATTATTACGGTTTTACAAAACTGGAAATTGAACGTATATTGCACTGGTACGAAAAATTAAAGGGGATACGCTATGCCGGCCTGCGTTACTTTAATGCCGCAGGCTACGATGCAGAAGGGCGAATTACAGGGCTGGAACAAAACCCTGCCAACCTTATTCCGGTTATCATGGAAACTGCCTGCGGCATGAGAAGCGAACTGCAAATTTTCGGGGACGATTACGATACGCCGGACGGAACATGTATCCGCGATTATGTTCATGTAAACGATTTGGCTAAAGGCCATGCATTGGCTCTGGATTACATCATAAAAAACGAAAAAAGCCTTGTTGTTAATTTGGGCAGCGAAACAGGAGCGTCGGTTAAAGAAGTCCTGGGCATAGCGCGTAACGTTACGTGCAAAGAAATACCTGCAAAAACAGCAGGCAGAAGGAGCGGCGACCCGGCAAAACTTTATGCATCGGCTGCTCTTGCGCATGAACTGCTTGGCTGGAAAGCGGAATATTCGGATTTGGAAACATTGATTAAAACCAGCTGGAATGTATACAGGGAAATGGTATGAAAGACAAATTATTTTCGTTTATAGATAATTCTGTTGATTTGGCAATCGAACTGGAAACAGAATTGACAAAAAGACCGGCTGTTTCGCCGGAATCCGGCGGCGAGGGGGAACTGGACAAGTGCCTTTTCCTTGAGTCGTGGCTAAGGGCGCACGGGATAACGCAACTTGAACGGTACGACGTGCCGGACAGCAAGGCGAAAGGCGGAGTGCGCCCGAATTTAATCGCAACGATTGACGGCTGTTCCGGCAGCGCAGAAAATGAACCAAGGCTGTGGATAATGAGCCATCTTGATGTTGTCCCGCCCGGCGAAGAAAAACTCTGGAATAGCGACCCGTGGACTGTTATCAGAAAGGACGGCAGCCCCGGACTGCGCCTAATCGGGCGGGGGGTGGAAGACAATCAGCAAGGGCTTGTTTCTTCTGTGCTTGCAGCAATGGCTTTTACAGAGCAAGGGCTTAAGCCTGCGCGCACAATAAAACTTTATTTTGCAGCAGACGAAGAAGTGGGGTCGGCTTACGGCATTGAGTGGCTTGTAAAAAACCACGGCAGTTTATTCAGGAAAAACGACATGGTGCTTATTCCCGACGGAGGCGATCCAAAGGGCGAGTTTATTGAAGTTGCGGAAAAAAACATTATATGGGCAAAGTTTGTTACAAGGGGGAAACAGGCGCATGGTTCCAAACCGGATCTGGGCGCGAATGCTTTTCTGGCAGCCTCTGACCTTGTAATGCGGCTGCATTACGAACTTTCCGCCAAATTCAGCGGGCGCGACCCAATGTTTGATCCTGACTACTCTACTTTCCAGCCAACCAAAAAGGAAGCAAATGTCCCAAACATCAACACTATTCCAGGCGAAGATGTTTTTTGCATGGATATGAGGGTTCTGCCCTGTTATTCCGTTGATTCTGTGTTAGCCGAAATAGACAGAATTAAGGCTGAAGTAGCGGACAAATACCATGTTACGATAGAATACAGCCTGCCGCAATTAATGGCATCGAAACCAACCGCCGCCGATGCGCCGGTTGTAAAAAAATTAAGCAAAGCAATTACAGAAGTTTACGCCGTAAAACCGCATCCTGTGGGTATTGGCGGCGGCACAATGGCGGCATATTTACGCAATACCGGCATTGACTGCGCGGTTTGGACAAAGACGCAGCAAACCCTCCACCAGCCAAATGAATATGTGCTGCTGGACAGCATTCTTGGAGACGCGAAAGTCATGTCGCTGCTGGCAATAGATAATGAGTAAAGAACAAAAAGCAAAGAGCCCAAAAAAGAAATTAAATCCTGAGCAAATAATTGCCGCTCTTCAGGAAGACGGAGCTGTTGCGGCAAGGCTCCCTTCTTATGAACCGCGCAAGGCGCAGCTTGATCTTCTGGAAATGATAATACGCGCATTTAACGAGGATGCTTTTGTCATGGCAGAAGCCGGAACAGGAGTAGGAAAATCTTTCGCTTACCTTCTTCCTGCCATGCGTTTTGCTCTTGAAAATAAAGAGAAAGTTGTAATATCTACCGCTACCATCACATTACAACAGCAGCTTTTTGAAAAAGACATACCGCTCGTCGCGCAAGCAATTGCAGGATCTTCTGTAGTAAAGATTAAAGCCGTAATTATGAAAGGCAGAGGGAATTACCTGTGCCATCGCCGGTTGGAAGACGCAATACGGGAACCTCTTCTAAGCGAAGAAGATTTTAAGGAAATCAAACAAATAAACGAATGGGCGCAAACTACAAAAACAGGTTCCCGCAGCGAACTTTCTTTTCAGCCTGCCGATAACGCATGGTCAAGCGTCTGTTCCGAATCGGACATGTGCGCCGGCATACATTGCCCCTGGTATGAAAATTGTTTTGTGTACACACAGCGAAGGGAAGCAAATAGCGCGCACATAATTGTAGTAAACCATCATCTTCTTTTTGCCGATCTTGCCGCCCGTTATCAAGGAGCAGGTTACGAAAATTCCGTCGTGCTGCCTCCATTCAACCGGCTGATAATCGACGAAGCCCACACGATAGAAAATGCCGCTACTTCGTTCTTTTCCACCGAATTCAGCCGCACCGGAATTTTCCGGCAGCTTGGCAGGCTCTATCATAAACACTCCAAAGGCCGCCGCCGCAAAGGGCTTTTGGTCAGGCTTAACTCCATGCTTCATTCAAACGATCTTCTCCTTGACAGCATGACAGCCGCAATGGATAAAATCCGCCATTCAATGGAAGAACTTGACAACTGCGCCCTGCAGATTTGCGGCACAGAAGGCGTTTACCGGCTGCCTCCGGACGCAGATAAAATTCCGTTGCAGGGTTTGCTTTTTCCAGGCTTAAAAGAATTACGTAAAAACATACTTACATTTACATCCATGGTTCGCGATTTAACAGAAAACCTTAACGAAGAAAAAGCTGCAGACCCTGCTGTATGGGAAATAAAATCGATATTAAAGCGGCTGGAAAGCGCCGCAGAAATTTGCGAAGTGTTTAACAATTACCGCAAGCACGAAAACGATATTCTATGGATAGAGAAAAAAAGCTTTACCGGCGCACCGTGGGCGGTATTCACGCAAAGCCCGCTGGATTTGGCGCCAAGGCTGAAAGACGGTCTATTTTCACCTAATAAAACGGTTGTCTGCGTATCTGCGACACTTGTTATTAACGGCGATTTTTCCTACTGGGCAAACCGCTGCGGCCTCGCCGCATGTTCCGAAGACCCTCAGATAAACCGCCCTCTGTTATCGGGCTGTTTCCCGTCTCCCTTCCCTTATTCCAGCGCGGTTCTTCTCGCTGTGCCTACAGATGCGCCGCTCCCCGATGAAGAAGGCTGGCAAAACTTTATTGACAACACAGTCGGCCGCCTGATAGCCGCCGCCGGAGGATCGGCGCTGGTTCTTTTTACTTCTTATCAGTCTTTGCGCAGCGCTCATCTTGCCGCCCAGGCTGAACTGCTGCCGCTTGGCATCCGCTGCCTAAAGCAGGGCGACGACGACCGCTCGCGGCTTTTGCAGACTTTTCTCTCTGACACGCAGTCAGTCCTTTTTGCCACCGATTCATTTTGGGAAGGAGTAGATGCCCCTGGCGATACGCTGCGGCTTGTAATATTGTGCCGCCTGCCCTTCCGCAGCCCTGGCGACCCAATCTTCGAAGCCCGCTGCGAAGCCGTAGACAAGCGCGGCGGAAGATCGTTCATGGAACTTTCGCTCCCCCATGCAGTGATGAAATTTAAACAGGGCTTCGGCAGGCTCATCCGCCGCTCCAGCGACCGCGGCGTTGTCGCTGTGCTGGACGGCAGGCTGCTTAAAAAAACTTACGGTCAATTGTTCCTGCACTCCCTGCCGGAAACCATGACCAGCTTTACAGAAACAGACGGAATAATACGGGACATGGAGCGATTTCTGTATTAGGGCTGAAGATATTCTAAAAATGAACTCCACCCTGTATTACATTGTATCGCATCATCACAGGAAGTTAGAAAAATAACAGTAACGTAGGGGTACCAGTACTGGTAAGAAATAAATAACAAAAAATACTGTTTTTGTTGAAGATTATCAAGCTTTATATTGCTTATGAACCATCTCCATGTTATAGACAGACGTTATTTAGGGGAGAAAGCCCCATCAGGGCTACTTTACCTTTTTACCCTGTTGTACTTTACTTTTTTACCCAATTCTACTTTACCTTTTTATCCTATTGTACTTTACCTTTTTACCTAATTCTATTCTACCTTTTTACCCTTTTCTACTTTACTTTTTTACCCTGCTTAATTATACTTATTTCGAGGGTAAAAATGCAAAAAGAAACCATAAAAAGCGAAATTCCCAGATGGCAGGCAGAAGGCATAAAAAAAGCCCTTAAAAACCGCCGTGTCGTGGTTTTATCCGGCGGAAGGCAGACTGGTAAAACAACATTGCTTAACCAGGTACTCGAAAAGGACAGTGTTTTACTCTCCCTGGATGAAGACAATCTGCTGACATTCGCAAAAACGGATCCCAAGGAGTTTATAAAACATTCTTCCGGTACAATGTTTATAGACGAAGTTCAAAAAGCTCCAGGCCTTATTCCTGAAATTAAAATGGCTGTAGATAAAAACAACCGCCCGGGACAGTATCTTTTAACAGGTTCAGCAAATATTCAGACATTGCCCATAATAACCGATAGCATGGCTGGCAGGAACACACGGATAAGGCTGCGGCCTTTGACCATCGGCGAAATTTTAAACAGAACTCCCAAGTTTTTGGAACATGCGTTTAACGTAGATTTTCCACGAAAAATTTCCGGTTATAACAAAGAACAGATTTTCGATTTTGCATTTTGCGGAGGTTATCCCGAAGCTGTCAAATTGGATAGTCAAAAGGACAGAAAAGAATGGCATGGAGATTATATTGACGATTTAATAAATAGGGATTTAAAAGATTTAATGAATATCCGGCGGCAAAATGAATTAAAAGAGCTTGTATTAATTCTTGCCGGCTGGTCGGGAAAATTTATGGATGCGGCTAAAATAGGCGCCGGAATGGGGCTTGCCAAACAAACATTGGAAACATACATAAATGCGCTTGAATCCCTGTATCTTTTTGACAGAGTGAATCCCTGGGTTCGCACAGATTATGAACGTGTCGGAAAGAGCGCAAAATTTTACGCTAACGACACAGGATTTATGACATCTATTTTGGGCTGGAAAAAAGAAGATGTAATACGCAATTCAGATCGTTCCGGTAAACTTATGGAAACTTTTATTTTTCAGGAATTAGCAGCCCAAATTGATTTGGACAGGGATTATAAATTATACCAATACAGGGATTACAAACAGCATGAAGTTGATTTTTTAATTGAACGTGATGACGGGGCAATGGTAGGGATAGAAGTTAAAGCAAGCCACAGTGTGTCCATGGAAGATTTTAGCCCGCAAATCTGGTTTAAAGAAAATATTGTTAAAGGGAAAATGCCTTACACCGCTCTTGTTCTTTATTCCGGCGAAGATACGCTGTCTTTCGGCAATGGGCTGCTTGCTGTTCCAACAGCCGCTTTGTGGATGGAGTGATGTGTTTTATGTTAAACACTCTATACTCAGGATATTTCGGGAAAAAATAAGATTAAGAAGCAGCTATCTGACAAAAATGGTGACTGATACCCCTGTAGAGAACGACACCACTCTACATATGGTATCGTTATGCGCCATGGTTCACGTGTGTCCTAAGAATACTTGCCAAAAGTGGCAACAGGTACCCTTGCGTAATTGGGGCTTAATTCAAATGGGCTTATCAAAAATACCCTTTTTAATATTTTCCATGGTATACTCAATATTCTGGATAATTGCTTTCTCTATTCTGGCAAGCATGATATTGTCGTAATAAATATTATTATCTGTTAAGAAAAATGCAAAAATTGGAACGGCAAGGTTTTCTGATAATTTTTCCATTAAATTAGAAGAAGCAAATACAATCCCCCTTTCAATTTCACTTAAGTGCTTTACAGTAATATCCACATTTTCAGATAGTTGTTCCTGTGATAGTTTTCTTTCTTTTCGGTAATATTTTAAATTTTTTCCAAAAATACCCTTCACATTCATATTTTTATAGTTTAAAAGGAGATATTATCATAGAACAACAACGTATTTAGGTGTTTTTTTGGGTTATAGGTATATATTTCAACATATTTCGTTTATATTTGTATTGATATATAACCCTATATAGTTTATTATTTCTAATAAATACACTTTTTAAGTTAAAAGGTGTAAAAATTTCTGTATAGAAATTTTAAACATGTCAGAGGTGATATTAACACCTTAAAGGAGTTTTCTATGAAAAAGAAACTTATTTATTTGGCAATGCTTGTTATTTTACTGGCATTGGGTATGGTTTTTACCGCTTGTGGTGATATGGATATGGCTGAATTAATCGTAAAAAATGACGGTTCAAAAACATATTACGTTCAAGTAATAATTAATGGTGAAACAAAGCGTGAACTTTCAGAAATGAAAAAAGGTGAAAAAGATAGCTTTAGTAGTAGTTCAGAAATTGAATATACAGTGAGATATAGTACAACTTCATTTTGGAATCCAATGTTGGGTTTATATTCAAAAGGAACTATCGACAAAGGAGATAGTTATACAATTAAAATATCTGAATTTGAAAACAAGATTTTCTAATAATACAGTATTCCAAACCGCTATACATTCCTGTATGGCGGTTGTTATAATGTTGGTAAATAATCTTAAATCACAAAAGCGCAATACAATAACAATAAAGGTTGTAAACGGGGTGTTATAGTAAAATGCTACTGGAGCGAGTGTAAATCTGTATTACGACAGATAGGATTATTAATATTAAGCGATCCGGCAATATTCAAGTTGGATCAAAAAAATATAGGAGGCTCTGAACATGAAATCTTATTTTTTTATTTCCCGATAATATTCATCGACAATAAATTCGGCGTTTTCTGTCCATAACATGGACGAGGCATTTTGCAATGATTTATATATTTGAGAAGTTGAAAAACTATCATATGCAAAAGCAAAAGGAATTTTTTCTTTATCTGAAATTATGGTTGCAATATGTTCAATTTTTTGGGAAATAAAAAAGTTTAAATCCTGTCCATTATAAATTATTTTATCTGAAGCTGTTTTTCTTTTGTTTTTTAATTTAATCAAAGAAACAGCTTTTTCCGTATGCAGAGACACCTGATCATTTGCTTTACTGTAATGTAATCTTCGCATTGCTTCTTCTTTTGAAAATATACCATCAATAAAACCTGTTATCGTTAAAAACGTCTTGTCATTGGCAACCGGACCTTGTATAAAGTCATAATTGTGCTGTAAGCCGCCAAGAGTCCTGTTTGCCAAAACAAAGTCAAACCATTCATCAGATATTTCCAAAAACCGTTTTGATAATAAATCAGAAGATGGAGAAAATTCAAATTCATAAAGGAAAATACCGTCACCGCCCTGGCGGTTAAACATATTATAACCCCATTGCTGGGCTTGTTCCTTTATTGTTGTTGTATAAAACCCTTTACCAAAATCCCGACGGTCTTTTGACTTAGATAAATCAACATTGTTAAAATCATGATTTGAACCATGATATAGAATCATACATTTTTCCTTTTTAGAATATCTTCTGCAAACTCAACACATTCATAAATATCCTGAGTATGGAGTGTTTCATAACATTGCCGTATGGAATCTATTATGCCGAATTTAAGAAAAAGCCCCAATGTTTCATGCGCGGATATTCCGTGCCGTCTTGAATATTCCTCTACAGCAACAACAACTAACAGGTTTTCTTCACGTTCTGTGCTGGATCTTCTTACGCTTTCTTCCATAACTTTCTCCTGTTGGTCAAAGTATAGAGCCTTTCAACTTGCTTGTACAGCAACATAAAACGCATCACTCCATCCACAAAGCGGCTGTTGGTAAAATAGAATTGGATAAAAAGGTAAAGTACAACAGGGTAAAAAAGTAAAGTAGCCCTGTGGGGCTTTCTCCGCAGGGGACTTTATCCCGCAAATATGCTAGAATACCCCTTATGGAACCAATTATTTTAGCATCCAGTTCGCTAAGACGGCAGGAATACTTCAAGATGATGGGATTGCCGTTTAGCGTTTTGCCCGCTCTGATTGACGAAAGCCAGACAGAAATTACAGACCCGCTCAAATTTACAGCCGGCCTGGCGGTAAAAAAAGTGGAAAAAGCCATCGAAACAATGAAAGCCCGCCTGCCGCGGTGGATATGCGGCGCTGATACGGTTATCGCAATGGATAATAAAATCTATGGAAAACCGGCAGAAAGAGAAGAAGCCGCAAAAATGCTAAAAAGCCTTTCCGGCAAACAGCACGAGGTAATAACCTCCATTGCCCTTTACAATGGGCGGGAGGGAAAAATAGACTGCCGCTCCGCATCCTGCACTGTCACTTTTGCGCCAATGTCCGAGGAAGAAATCGAATGGTACCTTAATACCAACGAATGGCAGGGGGTGGCGGGAGCTTACCGTATTCAAGGGCTGGCAAGCTGTTTTATCAGCCAGATAAAAGGCTGCACAAGCACTGTAGCGGGCTTGCCATTGCGTGAATTTTATGTCATGCTAAAAGATAACGGCTATCAATACGGTCTAACCGCTTAAGCTGGCACAGGAACAGTCAAAAAAGGAACATGAATTTCGCAAGAAATTACATACCTTGGCGATGCCTGTAAACAGTCAGTTCAAGCGGCCAGGCAAGATGCCGATTTTCCGTTGCTTATAAGCAATGAGATTTAGAGACGGAAGGGTTTTTTAACTCTAAAAACCCAATGTTAGGAGGAAACTTTGGCAGTAGTTACCATGAAAAATCTCCTGGAATCGGGAGTTCACTTTGGGCATCAGGTAAAACGATGGGATCCCAGAATGAAAAAGTTCATCTTTGCGGAACGGAACGGTATTCACATTATCGATCTGCAAAAGACGATTCAAGCAATCAAGGATGCTTACGACGCTGTGCGCAAAACCGTAGCGGCAGGCAAAACAGTGCTTTTTGTAGGCACCAAAAAACAGGCGCAGCAGGCTGTTCAGAAAGAAGCAGAACGCTGCGGAATGTACTATGTAAACAGCCGTTGGCTTGGCGGCATGTTGACAAACTTCGTTACAATTAAAAAATCACTTCTCCGGTTAAAGAAGCTGGAAAAAATGGAAGTGGACGGCACTTTCGAAAACCTTACAAAAAAAGAAATTGCGTCTCTTGGCAAAGAACGCATAAAACTCCAGAAAAACCTGGGCGGCATCAAAGAAATGAAAGACCTGCCCGGCATTTTGTTTATCATTGACACACGCATGGAAGCTATCGCTGTAGCCGAGGCAAAGCGCCAGGGGATTCCTATCGTAGCAGTCGTGGACACAAACTGTAATCCAGACGGCATTGACTACCCAATTCCGGGTAACGATGACGCAATTCGGGCAATTACCCTGTTTACTCAAATCATTGCCAATGCAGTAATAGAAGCAGACAACGAGGTCGGCTTAAAGATTATTGAAACACTTGGAGATGAAGACGAAGACATGGAAGATATGTTGAGCGATGCTTCCTATAAGGAAGAAGATCGGGAAATCGACATCGAAAAATATACAACCGAAGAAGCGATAAAAGCTTCACAAAAAAATGTTGAAGAATCCGATGAAGAAGAAGATGAAGATCGGCTTCCGGTTGATGTTGATAAAGTTTATAACGACGAATAATTAAGGAGTAAAAAATGGCAGAAATAAGCGCTGCAGATGTAAAAAGGCTTCGGGAAAAAACCGGAGCTGGAATGATGGAATGTAAAAACGCCCTTGTAAACACCGAGGGCGATTTTGATAAAGCTGAAAAGCTTCTCAAAGAAAAAGGGCTTGCGGCTCTTGAAAAACGCACCGGCAGAGCAACCAACGAAGGCAAAATATTTATTAAAATAAATAACGATGGTTCAGCGGCAGCTCTGGTAGAACTGGCTTCGGAGACCGACTTTGTTGCACGTAACCCGGAATTTATCGCTCTTGGCGAAACAATTGCGGCAAAAATTCTGGAAAACAGCATAAGCGAACCCAACGACGATCTTAACAGCCTGGTAACGGATCTCGCCACCAAAATACGGGAAAATATGAGCCTTAAGCGGATATGCCTGGTCAAAGCCGCTGCCGGTGAATACATTACCCAATATATCCATGGAGACGGCAATATTGGCGTAGTGGTAAAATGCGAATCCGATAAACCAGAAATTTTCAAAGACGAAGAAGTAAAATCTTTTATTTTCTCCCTTGCATTGCACATAGCGGCTTTTAATCCGGTTGCGCTGGATCGCAGTAAAGTCAACAAGGGCTGGCTGGAAGAACAGGAAGAAATTTTCCGCAAGCAGATGGAACAGGACGAAAAACTTAAAGGCAAGCCGGAAAATGTGCTGGAAGGAATCCTTAAAGGCAAAGTAAACAAACACCTTTCCGACATTTGTATGCTTGAACAAGGTTATGTGAAAGATGAAAAACTTACTGTCGCAAAAGCCATTGAAGAATGCGCAAAAAAAGCCGGAGCCAAACTTGCGATAAGCAATTTTATTTATTATAAAGTAGGCGCGGAATAGAGGTAATTATGCAGGATGTCATTTCCTCTAACGAGGAGCGGATGAAAAAAACAGTGGTAAACCTAAAAGAAGGGTTTGGCGCTTTAAGAACAGGACGGGCTTCGGCTGCGTTATTTGACAGAATTCGGGTGGATGCTTACGGGGAAAAATCTCCGATGAATCAGGTTGCGAATATTTCTGTCCCCGAAGCGAGGCTCATTGTTATTCAACCATGGGATAAAAACCTTATCGGAGAAATAGAGAAGGCTATCCGTTCTTCGGAGCTTTCCCTGAACCCGTCCAACGACGGTAAAGTAATCCGCATCGCAATTCCGCCCCTAACCGAAGAACGGCGTAAAGAACTGGTAAAGCTGGCGAAGAATCAGGCGGAGCAGTCAAGAGTGGCGATACGCAATATACGCAGAGACGGCAATGATGAACTGAAAAAACTTTTAAAAGATGCATCTATAACCGAAGACGACGAAGGCAAGGGAGCGGCAGAACTGCAAAAACTTACTGATAATTATATCAGCCAGGTAAATCATGTTCTGGAAGAAAAAGAAAAAGAGATAATGGAAGTGTGATGAAAATCCCGGCTCATATCGGAATAATCATGGATGGAAACGGACGCTGGGCAAGGCAACGCGGGCTTGTCAGAACCCAGGGTCATCTTGAAGGATTAAAAACTGCCAAGCGGATTGTAAAGGCAGCCAGCGATATGGGCATAAGGTATTTAACCCTCTATGCATTTTCAACTGAAAATTGGAAGCGCGCCTCGGACGAGGTTAATTTTATTATGAGCCTTGTAAAACAGTACTTAAGGGCAGAACTCGATTTTAGCCGTAAAAACCATATTCGCACCCGTTACACAGGGGATTTAGAAGGGCTTCCAAAAGATATTCAAAAAGAACTTGCAGATTCTATGGAAAGCACCGCGAATTTTGACGGAATGCAGGTTGTACTTGCAATCAATTACGGCGGCAGGGATGAAATTGTACGGGCATTCCGAAGGTTTATGGCTGCAAATAAAAACACTGCGGATACGGCGAATATTGGCGAGAAAGATATTTCTGCATATCTTGACAATCCCGATATTCCCGATCCTGATTTAATTATCAGAAGCGCCGGTGAATACAGAACCAGTAATTTTTTACTATGGGAAGGCGCTTATTCAGAATTTTATATCTCAAAGAAACTGTGGCCAGATTGGGGTAAAGAAGATTTAGAAGCTGCTATTGCCGATTTTCAACAGCGGGACAGGCGTTTTGGCGGCGTTGTGAGCAACGGCGTTGCTGCAAGCGGCAGCGCGGTAAACAGCGGCGCATAACAAGGATTGTGTTTATGAATAGATTAGGAAAACGTTTATTGGTTTTTTTTATTGGCATACCGGCAATTGTCGGGCTTACTATATTTCTTCCGTTCTTGAATCATCTGCCGTTAAATATAATTGTAATTCTTTATTCCGCTGTCGGTGCAGTTGAATTTTCGGCAATGCTCGAAAAGAAACAACTCTTTATTTCGAAAACAGAAGCTTTTATTCTTGGAGCGCTTGCGCCGCTGGCATTAACATTAAACATAAGTTTTGGGCTCCCAGGCTGGATTATAACATTATTGGCAATGCTTGCTGTAAGCTGGGTTTTAATGTCAAGAATTTTTACCGGAGCGGATAAAATGGAAGCCTTTACCGGCCGTCTTGCCGCGGGCTTTTCCGCTCTTATTTATCCTGGTTTTTTTATGTATTGGCTGGTTAAAATGACAAGCTGGGAAAATCCAGGGGTAATCATTTTAATTTTCCTTATGATTACACTTGGCAGCGATGCTGCTGCATGGCTTGCGGGTTCTCTCTTCGGAAAAAGCAACCGCGGGATAATCCCTGCAAGCCCAAATAAAAGCATAGCCGGATTTATCGGGCTGATAGCCGGTTCCATTATCGTTGCCGGCGGCGCTGCATTAATTATTCCATCTGTTTTTACTCCGCGTTTTGATTGCATCAGCGCTTTTGGCATGGCAATTATACTTGGCGTTTTTACAGGCATCGCAGCAGCGTTAGGCGATCTTGCAGAATCGGCAATAAAAAGAAGCTGCGATTTTAAGGATTCGGGAACCCTGATGTTTGGCAGGGGAGGAGTTCTGGATTCCATCGATTCCATTGCCGTTGCCGCTCCGGTATTTTTTCTGCTATACAGCGCCTTCTTTATCAATTCCTGATGAAAAAGCGTGTTGCCGTCCTTGGAGCAACAGGTTCCATAGGGAAAAGCTCACTCGATGTCATTTCCAGAGACAGGGAAAATTTTGAAATTGTTTTGCTTTCCGCCCATTCCAATGCGCCGGAACTGGAGAAACTTAAATCTCAATGGCCCGGCGCTGTATGCGTGCTTTCAGGCGAAGACAAAGGAAAGCAAAAACTGCTCGAAGCAATCGGCCATGTTTGCGCAGACATAACGATAAACGGCATATCAGGCAGCGCTGGGCTTGAGCCTTCTCTTGCGGCAATTGAATCAGGTTCAAACCTTGCGCTGGCAAACAAGGAAACTGTTGTCATGGCGGCATCTCTTGTTTTC
>Ga0123356_10003993_pt1 | contig 15325 bp, 14 predicted proteins | sample TergutEmb28metaG_2_FD_92546 | JGI IMG/M metagenome (GOLD analysis project Ga0123356, IMG submission 92546) | Embiratermes neotenicus P3 segment gut microbial communities from Petit-Saut dam, French Guiana - Emb289 P3 | ecosystem: Host-associated > Arthropoda: Insects > Digestive system > Gut ... | reverse complement strand
GCAAATTGGAAATTGCCCGGAATTTGCTGGCGGAAGGTTCTACGTTTGAGTTTGTCCACAAAACAACCGGGCTTTCTTTGGACGAGGGTACGCCCAGGTACCTGTTATCACTTTTCGCTAGTGTACCATGGCGCGTAACGACACCATAGGTAGCGTAGGTCTGTGTAAATCCGTGCTCCATCCGTGAAAATCAGTGTTTCATTGGAAACATTGTTCACGGAATAGCGTATAGCGTAACAAATAATGATATTATAATTGTACTATATACAATATACATGGAAATAATTGGAAACAAATAAACACATGCCCGGAAGCCCAAACCCCTGACGAGGGCATGTCCGTGGATCGAAATAAAAGCCAGGCCAGAGCCTGCGTAGACAAATTTCACGGGCATCCCGTGTGCTATGCACATACGACCTCGGCAGGGGTTTGGGCTTCCGGGCAGGCGAATAATTTGTTAACATCCGTACCTATTGATTTTATTTTGCAAATTCTTTAATGTTATTAAAATGGCAATCAACAAGTTAAAATATGGCATGGTTGGGGGCGGGCAGGGCGCTTTAATCGGCGACGCGCATCGAAAATCCATAGCCATGGATAATTTAGCGGATATTGCAGCGGGTTGCTTTTCCCGATCCGAAGAAAATACCATGGTCACAGGAAAGTCGCTGGGGATTGCTCCGGATCGCTGTTATAAAACCTTCGAAGATATGGCAAAAGCAGAGGCGCAGCGCCCCGATAAAATCGATTTTGCCGTTATTGTTACCCCTAATAATGTCCATTTTGCGGCGGCAAAGGCTTTTTTGTCTAATGGAATCCATGTTGTTTGCGATAAACCTCTTACTTTAGAGGTAGCGGAAGCTCAGGAATTGTCGGATTTGGCAAAGAAAAACAACCTTCTTTTCGCTGTCACCTATACATATACCGGCTATCCGGCAGTAAAACAAGTGCGCGAAATGGTCCGCAACGGCGAAATTGGCGAAATTCGTTTCATAAATGCCGAATATCTCCAGGGGTGGCTGGCTGCCCCGGTTGAAAAGGGCGGTAATAAACAGGCAAAATGGAGGCTGGACCCTTATATTTCCGGCAAATCCAATTGTGTTGGGGATATTGGTTCTCATATCGAAAATATGGTAGCCTATATGACAGGGCTGCGGATTAAATTCCTGTGCGCAAGATTGGACAGAATACTGGAAGACCGCGTTTTGGACGACAATGCCAATATAATGGTAGAATACGAAGGCGGGATAAAAGGGCTGTATTGGTCCAGCCAGGTCGCGGCAGGTTATGATAACGGGCTTAGGGTGCGCATTTTGGGAGAAAAAGGCACAATCCTATGGTCGCAGGAGTCGCCCGATTATATAGAAGTTTTAAGAATGGGGCAGCCCAACGAACTGTGGTCACGCAGCGGGGACGGCTCTTATTCTTGCGCCCTGAATTATTCGCATATTCCGGCAGGGCATCCGGACGGCTTTTTTGAAGCCATGGCGAATATTTATAAAACGTATGTTAGCGCCCTTGCCAGGCTAAAAGCGGGGCAGGCTCCTCTTGCCGGGGATATGGATTTTCCCGATGTAGAAATGGGGCTTGATGGCGTTAAATTTATAAATAAATGTGTTGAAAGTTCAGAGAATGGATCTGTTTGGGTAAAGTATTAGGGTTATTCGGGAACTTTAGTTTCTGAACAACTTCCATAGCAAAAATTTTAGGAGGATTACATGTCAAGGCCTATAACATTATTTTCAGGACAGTGGGCGGATATGCCATTTGAAAAATTTTGTGAAAAAGCAAAATCTTTTGGCTATGAAGGAATTGAAATTGCCGGTTTGGGCGATCATCTGGATTTTAAAAAGGCGGCAACTGACGCTAAATATGCAGAAGAGCGCAAGAATATTCTTAAAAATGCCGGCCTTAAAATATTGGCTATCAGCGCACATGCGCAAAGCCAGTGTGTAAGTGAAAATCCAGGCGCTATACCAGGCGGTTTGGATATTTCGAGTGTTGCCGGAAAGCCCGAAGAGATTCGTAAATGGGCAATTCAGGAAATGAAGTATGCAGCGGCAGCAGCCAAGAATATGGGTGTTAAAATCGTTACAGGTTTTATGAGCAGCCCCATTTGGGCGCATTGGTACTCGTTCCCCCAGGCTGCCGAGCAAATGATTAGCGATGCTTATGCGCAGGTTATCAAGCTTTGGTCGCCCATTTTTGACGATTTTGACAAAAGCGGGGTAAAATTCGCTCTGGACGTGCACCCCACAGGAATTGCGTTTGACTACTATACTGCCGAGCGGCTTCTTAAAGAATTCAAAAACCGTAAAACTATCGGTTTTAATTTTGACCCTTCTCACCTTATTTGGCAGGGCGTTACCCCGCACATATTCATACGCGAGTTGGCTTCCAAAATTTTGCATATCCGCATGAAAGATGCTGCGGTAACTCTGGACGGGAAAGCCGGCATCCTTGGCTCTTTCCTGCCCTTTGGCGATGTAAAGCGCGGATGGAATTTCCGTTCTCTTGGCCATGGCGATGTTGATTTTGAAAGCATAATCCGTGAGCTTAATGCGGTTAATTACAAAGGGGCTTTATCTATTGAATGGGAAGATGCAGGCATGAGCCGCGAATATAGCGCGAAGGAAGCTTTCGAGTTTGCCAAAAATATTAATTTTTCACCTTTAGACGCAGCTTCCGATGATGCGGCAAAAACAAGTTAAAGAAAAAGCTGCCGCTTAACGCGGCGCTTTTACCCGGACGATTAACTCAGCGGGAGAGTACTACCTTCACACGGTAGGAGTCACTGGTTCGAATCCAGTATCGTCCATTTGGATGGCTGTCAAAGCCCTCGCGATTCTTTATCAACAACTTTATTAACGTCAAATATGCCGTCATTGCGGTCTTTGAATAAATTAAAGTAAACCCCGTCTATATTTCTGCGGGTAAGGTATATGTATCCGGGCCTGACTGAATGGCCATGCCCGCCGCCGACTCCAAAGAACAGGTTAAATCCTTTATCGCGCAGTATTTTATGTTTATCTTCCTGAGATTCCAGCCCTGCTCCAAAAGGGTATATGTAAAGGTCTGTGTCGCCCATAATAGGTTTCACTTGCCTTTCCCACAGTCTATTGTCGTTCGTGAACCACGACATGGGCACTTTCGGCAAATTTAAATGCCCCCAGCTGTGCGAAGCAAAGCGCCACCCCATCTCTTTAAGCCTGTTTACAACAGCGGTAGCTTTTTCTACCTCTTCCTTGTAGCCGGGAAGATCCGGTTCATCCGTTTTATAGCCCAAAACGCCTTCGTAACCTGTAAGCGCTATAATAGCTTTTGCCCCTCGTAATGAAAAATTCGGGTGTTCTTTTATAAAGCTTTCCAAAATTGTTACGATGTCTTTGTCATAAGACAGCTCCCCGCCGTCTGCATTGTCAGTCCATGCCGCAATGCCGCCTTTTTCATCGACTACAAGCTTATGAACGCACCCATTTTCCCGCATATGCTCATAGTAACATAAATCATCTATAGATATGACTATTGGCTTTTTCCCTTCCGGCACCATCAATTTTTGGTCGGTTATCTTTTTTACGCCGTTTGTATACGTAACTTCGTAAAGTTCATCGATATTTATCAGGACATAATTATTTGTATATAATTCATTTAATATTTTACGGAATTCTTCTGCAGTAACAAACCAATCCAGAAAATGCTTTTTCATGCTGCCTTTAAAGGCTATTTCCGGACGGGCAACGAGCGGGTGAAAAAAGATGTTAAGCAATTCCCCTTCGTAAATGGCCATTACAGGGGCCGATTCTACGGTATCAGCCTGCAATCCCGCAGCAAGAATCTCATAAACCGCCCCATTCGCACCGGCAGAATCGTTATTATTCTTGTTTTTCCCCCAGGAACAGGACAACAACATGAAAAATGATAGACAGATTAATAAGCTTTTCTTATACTTGCTGCTGTGCATAAGCCTTCTCCTTTTGGTTATTATAAAATGAAAAGGCTGCTGTATTCTAGTATCCTGGAGCCCGGCAGTCTTTTGATTCAAGCTTGACTTTTTTCCCGAAATCCGGTAAATATGTAGCTTGGAGATAAATATATGGCATTAAACAAAGACACCGTGATGTCCATCGTGACAAAATTCGGCAAGAACGAAAAAGATACGGGCGCTACGGAGGTTCAGATTGCGCTGCTTACTGAACGAATCACCCAGCTTACTGCTCACTGTAAACAGTTCAAAAAAGATAAGTCGGGTCAGCGCGGGCTTTTAATACTGGTTGGCCAGCGCCGCCGGCTGCTGAAGTATATTCAGCATACCAATCTGGAAGGTTACCGCAAGCTCATAAAAGAACTGGGGCTGCGTAAATAATGATGCAAAAAGTAACACTTCAAATTGCCGGTAAAGAGTTAATTCTCGAAACCGGAAGAATCGCAAAACAGGCGAATGGTTCTGTTTTTGCGCAATATGCAGGTTCTGCTGTAATGGCGACTGTTTGTTCGTCAAGGGAACCGGTAGAGGGTCTTGACTATGTGCCCCTTACTGTAGAATACAACGAAAAATATTATGCTGCCGGTAAGATTCCCGGCGGTTTTATAAAGAGGGAAAGCCGCCCCAAGGATAAGGAGATTCTCGTCTCCCGCCTTATAGACCGGCCCATGCGCCCGCTTTTCGAAAAAAGTTTCGGGCGCGAGATTCAACTGATCCCGACAACCATGTCTACAGATCAGGTGAATCCCCCCGACATTCTGGCTATAATCGCGTCTTCTGCGGCTGTCCACATTTCGGACATTCCTTTTAACGGCCCTGTCGCCGGGGTGCGTGTCTGCCAGGTAAACGGGGAACTTATAGTAAACCCCACTTATGAGCAGATTGAAAAATCTACCATGGAAATTGTAGTTGCCGGAACAAAAGACGGCATCACCATGGTAGAAGGCGGGGCAAAAGAGGTAAGCGAAGAGCTGATGATTGAAGCGCTGGATAAAGCTCATGCAATGATTAAAGAATTCTGCGCATTGCAGGAAAAGCTGCGCGAGCTTGCCGGCAAGCCGAAACTTCCTCTTGCTGCTCTTTCTTACTCTCTGGAAAACAAAGACGCTATCCGAAGCGCAGCGTACCCAAAACTTGAAGCTGCCTGTTTCCTCCCGACAAAGCAGGAAAGGCACGATGGCATTAATGCAGTTATCAGGGAATATGAAGAACAGTATGCAGATCTGCTTAAAGACGAAAAACAGAAAAAGCTTTTCGATGCGTTATTCGAAGATATGCAGTATGAAATTCTGCGTTCTGCCATTCTGGACAAAGGCAGGCGCGTAGACGGGCGCGGCCTGGAAGATATTCGTAACATCACATGCGAAGTCGATATTTTGCAGAGGACTCACGGTTCTGCGCTTTTTACCCGCGGCGAAACACAGTCGCTGGTTGTTACCACGCTGGGCACTGTTTTTGATGAGCAGATTTACGATGATATCGAAGGCGACAAGCGTGAAAATTTTATGCTGCATTATAATTTCCCGCCTTATTCAGTCGGCGAAGTTGGCAGAATGGGGACAGGCCGCCGCGAAATCGGTCACGGGCATTTAGCGCTTCGTTCTCTTAAAGCAATGGTTCCTTCAAAAGACGATTTTCCGTACACAATCCGCGTTGTGTCCGAAATTATGGAATCCAACGGCTCATCTTCCATGGCTTCTGTCTGCGGCGGCACGCTTTCTATGCTTCATGCCGGCGTTCCAATGAAAAAGCCTGTTGCAGGCATTGCAATGGGGCTTATCACCGAAGGAAAAGCAGGCCCTGGCGACAGGTTTGCGGTGTTATCTGACATTCTTGGCGAAGAAGATCATCTTGGCGACATGGACTTTAAGGTAGCGGGGACTGCGGACGGAATTACCGGCTTCCAGATGGACATTAAGATTGCCGGAGTTAGCCCGGAAATTATGCGCAAAGCTCTGGATCAGGCAAAGCGCGGCAGGCTGCATATTCTGTCTATTATGAATCAGACTATCTGCAAGCCGGCGGAATCAATCAGCGAATATGCGCCCAAAATAGTAACTTTAAGAATCGATATTGACAAGATTGGCGCGCTTATCGGCCCTGGCGGTAAGAATATCAAGGCGTTATGCGAACAGTACAGCGTTAAAATAAATACAGAAGACGACGGCACTGTTACAATTTTTGGTAAAAATACCAAAGATGCCGAAGATGCAAAAGTAGCGGTAATGGGTATTGCCTCCGATCCCGAAGTGGGCCGGATATACGACGGCGTTGTCAAGCGCATAATGGAATTCGGCGCTTTTGTGGAGATACTGCCAGGCAAAGAAGGTTTAGCGCATATAAGCAAGCTTTCACGGCAGCGGATTGCGCAAGTAACCGATGTGCTAAGCGAGGGTCAGCAGATTAAGGTAAAGTTGATTGAGATTGACAAAATGGGCAGGCTCAATCTTTCCTATATAGACGCAATCGATCCCAATGGCGCCGATGAAAGCAGCAGCAGAGATCGCCGGGAAGAACATTCAAAGCGTTCAAATAGTGCACGATAAAAAAGAGGTTTTGTTAAAAGCCGTTAAAATTCATCCCCGCGTCCAGCTTCCGCAATATGCGACTGGCGGTTCGGCTGGCGCGGATCTTAAAGCCTTTCTTGACGAAGACGTTACTATACTGCCATTGGGCAGAGTAAAAATTCCAACAGGCCTGAAAATTGAGATTCCTTACGGGTACGAAGGGCAGGTTCGCCCCCGTTCCGGTCTGGCAATCCGCAGCGGTGTTACCGTGTTAAATTCGCCTGGCACAATAGATTCCGATTACCGCGGCGATTTAGAAGTAATATTGATAAATTTAAGCGGAGAAAATATTATAATAAAAGACGGGGATCGGATTGCCCAGCTTGTTATCGCGCCGGTTTGCCAGGCGGAATTTGCAGAAACTGATATGCTTACCGGTACAGACAGGGGGAGCGGAGGGTTCGGCTCAACAGGCGCCAGGTAGTTTATAAAGAAATGACAGATACTGCAAGAGCGAAAGAAAATAATTTAGCTGTCTCCTATACCATTTTTCGTTATATATTGACAGAGGCGTTATTCTCATTTTTTATTGCGTTTCTTTTTTTCTTTTTTATTTTTTTTGTAAACCAGATACTGCTTATGGCAAAAGAAGTTCTTACCAAACATGTGCCGTTTTATCAGGTTGCATTGTTAATTCTTTATTCCCTGCCGTCTATTATTGCAATGTCGGCTCCGTTTGCTTCGTTGGTTGGAACTCTCATGACAGTAGGGCGTTTAACGTCGGATAATGAAATACTTGTTATGCTTTCCTCCGGGCTTTCCTACCGGAATATTTTTTTTCCGGCAATTTTAATGGGCATAATTATTTCGTTAATGTCGTTTTTTACCAACGATGTTTTGCTTCCTGCCGGTACGGTTCAGTTTGGCAAACTTTGGCGCAGAATTCTTGTTTCTACTCCCGCGCTGGAACTGGAGGCAAATTCCGTAAAAAGATTCAAGGATACGGTAATTGTAACAGGCGGCGTTTCTGATAATACAATTCGTAATGTAATTATTTTGGACAAAACAAGCGATGGTGAACGCCGCCTTATTATGGCAAGCAGCGCTGAACTTAAAGACGGCGGTAAAGAAGGGCTTAGCCTTGACCTTGACAAAGCTTTTATTCAGTCATCCAAGGAAATGATAAGAGAAGATTACGATTACGCCAAAACAGGCTTTTTACAGTACCGTGTGTCAAAAGAAGATATGATGCAGTCTGTTCAATCGGTAAGCCCAAGGGAAATGAGCGCCAGAGATGTTTATGCAGTAATAAAACAGAAAAAAATTGAATTTGAATCAAAGGTAAATGACAGAAAGCTTAAAACTTCTGTGCAGGGAATGTCTCTGGAAAACATTCTTAGAGCCGGGCCGGATGCGGATGCATGGAACCGTAAATCTGCAGGTATTACAGTTTTCCAGAGGGAAGCGCAGTCGCTGAAAACAATAAAGCCGGATCAAAATTTTTTAATTTATATAATTGAATTTTACAAAAAGTTTTCGGTTCCTTTCGGGGCGTTTTCTTTTGTGTTTTTGGCAGTTTCTCTGGGGTTAATGGCAAAAAAAAGCGGGCAGACTGTCGGCTTTATTTTTGGGATTCTTATTGCGGTAGTGTATTGGTGTATGCTTTTTATAGGGCAAACTATGGGGCTGCGTGTCAGAACCCCTCCTTTTTTGTCCATGTGGCTTCCCAATCTTCTTGCTTTATCAATAGGAATTGTTTTGGCAATGGTAAGGATACGAAAGTGATTTTGGACAGATATTTAATGAAGCAATTTTTCCCCTTTTTTTTCGTTGCCATAAGCATGTTTGTTTTTCTTTTATTATTAATAGACCTTTTTGCAAATCTGGTGCGTTATCTGAATTACGAAGTGTCATTTGCTGTAATTATGAAAATCAGCGCGTTCTTTATTCCAAAATGTATTTCTTATGCAATGCCGATTTCCCTGCTTTTTGCAGCGGCATATACTCTGGGGGATCTTTATGCAAGAAATGAACTTACAACAATATTTTCTTCCGGAATTCCTTTTTGGCGCTTTAGCTTCACACTGGTTATCATAGGCTTTATCGCTTCGGTCTTCTCGTTTTTCTTTGATGACATAGTTGTAATCCCCACCCATAAAATAAAGAATGAACTTTCCAGGCGCGCTTTGCATCAACAGGTTACAGAAAGCAATTCGGACATTGTTATAAAAGCAAGAAACGGGCAGCTTACCTATTCTGTTGATTTTTTTGATCATGTTAAACTTGTATTAAACGGAGTCAGCATTGTAGAAACCGGCGGAGACGGCGAATTAGTTTCTCTTATCCGCGCCCCTTCGGCATCGTGGACAGGCGCAAACTGGAACTTTAACAATGCGGTCATTTATCATTACGAAGGCGACGTAATGCGGATTCGCTCTTTGCCGGAAAATAATTCCTACACTGAGCCTCCGGATATGTTTAGAAGAAAAGCTGTTAATGTCGAGGAACTTTCCGCAAAAGAAGCGGGTTTCCTGGTTAAAGACCTTAGAGCCGCAGGGCTTCCGTTTATCCATGCGCAGGCCAATTATTTTCACCGTTATTCGTTTGCTGCAACTTCGCTTATTGTAATGATTCTGTCAATTTCCATGGGCGGCAGATTCAAAAAAAATATATTATTAATGAGTCTTTTTGCCAGCCTTTCCGTTGCTGTTATATATTACATAATGGAAATGCTCAGTATGACAATGGCAGGGCTGAATTATATTCATCCTTTTGTCGGGGCATGGTTCCCTGTTTTATCATTTCTGTTTATTGGGCTTGTGTTGCTTAGGAGTGCAAAAACCTAAAAAAATGATTTTTACCATCACAGGCCGCGACAAGCTGTCCGCCGCCAGAACCGGTATTTTACGCCTTCCGCACGGAGATGTTTCTACTCCTGTATTTATGCCGGTGGGGACGAATGGAACGGTAAAAGCCATAACCGTGAACGATCTTAAAGAAATGGGATTTAATCTGATTCTTTCCAATACGTATCACCTTTACTTAAGGCCGGGCGAAGAAGTTCTGCAAAAAGCAGGCGGCCTGCATAAATTTACAAATTGGGATAGAAATATTTTAACGGATTCCGGCGGGTTTCAGGTTTTTTCGCTTCCAGGATTGCGCAAGATTACAGGCGAAGGCGTATGGTTTCAGTCTCATGTAGACGGATCAAAACATTTCCTTGGCCCTGAAAAAGCGGCGGAGATACAGGCAATCTTTAACAGCGACATTCAAATGCAGCTGGATTACTGCACTCCCTGGGGTGCGCCCCGCAAAGAAGCGGAGAAAGCTTTGGATATTACAACCGATTGGCTGGGCAGGGCAAAAAATACATGGGAAGAAAAAAAACAAGGCGGGTACCAGGGCGTTCTGTTTAGTATTGTTCAGGGTAATTTTTTTAAGGATCTTCGCCAAAAGAGCGCGGAAGTTTGCGCCGCTTCCGGAACGCCCGGCATTGCAATCGGCGGGCTTTCTGTTGGCGAGCCGGTTGAATCATTCAGGGAAATGCTGGCTTTTACAGCGGCTCTTATGCCGGAAGAAAAGCCGCGTTATGTGATGGGTATAGGAACGCCGGAATATATTCTGGATGCAATTGAACACGGCATCGATATGTTTGACTGCGTTCTTCCTACCAGGGAAGGGCGAAACGGCAAAGTTTATACCCGCAGCGGGCCATTTGCGTTAAAAAAGGCCGAAAACCGCCTTGATTTTTCGCCGATAGATAAAGAGTGCGGTTGTAAAGTATGCAAAGAGTATACAAGGGCTTATCTGCGGCACCTGTTTAAAACCCAGGAGATACTTTGTTCCATACTTGCCAGTTATCACAATCTTTACTTTTTAAACGAACTGGTGCTCAATGCCCGCCGCGCCATAGAGGAAAGCAGGTTTTTGGATTTTAAGAGAGAATTTTTATCCCATTACAGGGAGGGGGAAGAAAATGAAAATGTTAAATAATTCCGGGCGTGTATTTATGTTTTTGTTATTATTTTTTCCTGTTTTTGCCAATGCGCAGGAAATAGAACCTTCGCGCCTTGCAACAATTAAATACGGTACTGAAAATGAAATAGCCGCGCTAATTCAATCGCTGCGGGCTGAAAATGCAGATTATCTTGATGATGAACTTGTTTCGCTTGTAGAAAACACGCGAAACCAGAAAATCTTAAGCGGGGTTTTTGCTTTTTTCGGCGACCGTGAAAAAACCGGCCTTGAAGAGAGGGCAATCCGTGCGATAGAAGAACGCGAAGACGAAACAAATGAAACAGTGCAGTCCGCAGTGGATTATCTTGGAAAGATTAAACACGCTGATGCCGTTGACACGCTGATGGAATTGCTGGACAGCCAGGAGCGGCGGTTTATGAACGCAGCTTTTCGCGCTCTTGGGCGGGCAAGTTCCGGCGATAAAGACAAGGCGGACAAAGCGGCGGATTATCTTATTGATTGTTACAACAACCGCGACAGCGGCGACGATAACCGCAGGGAGATAATTACGTCCGTAGGCGCGACAGGTTCCCTTAACGGAGTTTCCTTCCTTGCCGGAATTGCGTCCGACACCGATGAACGCATCCCGCTGCGCACCGCCGCGCTGGACGCTCTTTCCAAAATTGGCGACGAGGGCGGCCTTGAAGCAATACTTCTCTGCGTTAGCACAAACGATCCCAATGTGCGATCCGCTGCGGTTGCCGCTCTTGGCCCTTTTTCGGGCGACGATGTTGACAAGGCAATTCTGGAAGCATTCAGGGATTCATATTACCGCACCCGCATCGCTGCGGCTCATGCCAGCCGGAGCCGTAAACTTGAAGCTGCCGTACCGTATCTGAAATTCCGCGCAGAACGCGATGACACGCCGGCTGTTAAAGACGACGCAATCCGCGCCCTTGGCGCAATTGGCAATGAAGAAGCTGTTGCCGCTTTGGAAGGCATGTTCGCAGAGAAAAAAAATTCCGACCGCGTCCGCCTGCTTGCAGCCGAAATGGCTATGAAAAACGCGCCGGATAAAAATCTGACTCAGCTTATTGCAGAACTTAATGAAGCAAAATTGAAAAATCAAATGCAGCTTTACAACGGTTTGTTAAAAGTTATCGGCGAGACAAAGTTAGAAGGCGACACGCAGGAAATGGAAAATATTACCCGCCGTTTTTTTCAGGCTGGCGGAATTATGGAAAAACTTTACGCTCTTGATATGGCGGTTAACAACAACCTGAAAAATCTGGATGCGGAAATAAAAGCTTGTTTAAAAGACAGAAACGAAAGCCTTGCCCGTAAGGCGCGGCGCACTGCCGAAAGGCTTGAAATAGAACTCGACAATGAATGAATCCATAAAGGAATGAAATGGAAACAAGCATTAAAATAAAAATAATCGACGATATTATCAATTATTGTCAAAAAGAAAATCCCTGCGATCTTGAAGTGCAGCATAATGAGCCAATGAGTAAACACACAACGTTCAAGGTAGGCGGCCCTGCCGATTGCCTTATAACCGCAAAAGGGGAAAGTTTCCCCGCTTTTGCCGCTGCGCTTTTGCGCCGTACACGGGAAGCCGGAGTGCCTGTTTTTATAATTGGCGGCGGCGCAAACATTGTTGCCTCGGACAAGGGAATCCGCGGAATAGTACTGGACACCAGCGCATGGAAAGGAAGAATCGCAGGCGAAGACGGTTTCGCTTTCCGCAGCGGCACCACCATGGACGAAGCGGCTGAGTGTGCCGCCGCCGCCGGTTTTTCGGGGCTGGAATTTCTTGCCGGAATGCCCGGCACCATTGGCGGTGCAGTGTGGATGAATGCGCGATGTTATGGCCGCGAAATCGCCGATGTGCTGGCATGGACGGAGATAATTACCAATTCCAACTGCGCCGGTTGCAATTGCGCAGAGGGTGCCGGGAGCGGGTTTACAATAAAAAGAATCGCGGCAGAACAGTCTGCGGAATTTGGATATAAACGCAGCCCGTTTCAAAATATGGACTGCCTTATTTTGAGCGCGTCATTTGAATTAATAAAAGGCAGCAAAGATAAAATACTAACGGAAATGAAAAAGAACAGGCAGGACAGGCAGGCAAAGGGGCATTACGATTTTCCCTGCGCCGGTTCTGCCTTTAAGAACAACCGCAATTTCGGCAAACCAACAGGGCAAATTATTGACGAACTTGGCTTAAGGGGGTTCAGCATAAACGGCGCACAGATTGCCCCCTTTCACGGAAATATTGTAATTAACACCGGCAATGCAACGGCGGCGGACATTCGCGCTTTAATGGACGAAGTTGCAGCAAAAGTAAAAACTGCTACAGGCTTTATCCTGGAGCCGGAGATTCTTTTTGCCGGCGAATGGCAGTAGCGCGGGATATTGAAAAACCTACGAAAAGAGGTTATTCTTATAAAAGGAGGCGCTATATGTTAGAACGTGAAAATAAGTTCTATATGGCACATCAAGCCGAGTTTAAGGAAAAATACCTTGATAAATGGCTCGTTATTGCTGGTGAGTCATTGTGGGGAATCTATGATAAAGTCTCAGATGCTGGCAAGGCAGCCCTCCAAAACTTTGAACCTGGAGAGTTCCTAATACATAGACCGGCAGATGATGATACAATAATTGAGATTGGACCTATAGTATCTGTAACAAGACCTGGGGATGAGCAGGAAGAAGATATTAATTCAGTTACAACCATCATAAAAGGTGAACCAGCAGCGTTTCAATATGCATATTAACAGTAATGGCTATCGGGGGTTTTGTAAATCATACGATAAACCGATCAAAAAATTATTCGCAACAGCTAACATTCTGCCGCTTTCGTCTATGGATGCTTGTCTGCGTAAGACTTTAGCAGAAGTGAAAACATTATGGGATACTGGTGCTTCGTTAACATTTATTAAACCCAAAGTAAGAGACCAGTTAAAATTATGCACATTTATGAATGATGCTTCCGCTACTATTGCCGGAGTTGGAGGTTTATTTAAAGCAGATTTTACCATTGTGTCTATTCAATTAAACGCTTACTTTACGATTGAATATTGTCCTGTGTATGTATTGGATTTTCCTGTCAACTCTGACATGATTATCGGTATGGATATATTAAGTATGGGCGATTTTTTAGTTAGTAATGCCGGTAAAAAAACAACATTTTCATTTGTTATGCCGCCTTTACCAGATAGTAAAAACCTTGCCGAAATAGCAGAAATATATAACAAAATTTAAATTAATAATCGCCCCCTTTCAAGGAGAAAGTATAAATGGCCAGATTAGAAGCGGAAGAATATAAAACCTTTGAGGAAATAAAGCAGACTGACGAAAGCGGGAATGAATATTGGTTTGCGCGGGATTTGCAGGATGTGTTGCTATACACCGAATGGAGAAATTTCTCAAAAGTCATTGATAAATCCATGCTTGCTTGCAAAAACAGTGGATTTCGTGTTTATGACCATTTTGTTGACCTCAACAAAATGGTCATAATCGGTTCAGGTGCAGAAAAAAGCATCACCGACTACAAACTCACCCGCTACGCTTGTTACCTTATCGTCCAAAATGGCGACCCCCGCAAAGAGATCATAGCCCTTGGTCAAACATACTTTGCCATTCAAACACGCCGGCAGGAATTGGCTGACACATTCAATCAACTTGACGAAAACAACAAGCGGCTGGTGGTTCGCGGAAATATCAGGCAATGGAATCAATTGCTGGCTGAAGCGGCTCATAATGCCGGGGTTATTACAGACGAAGAATTTGGGATTTTTCAAAATGCAGGTTATATGGGGCTTTACGGCGGATTAACAGTCGCAGATATTCATGGAAGAAAAAAATTGAAAGAGCAGGAAAAAATACTTGATTTTATGGGCAGCACAGAGCTTATCGCCAATCTTTTCCGTATATCTCAGACTGAAGAAAAACTGAAGATAGACAAAACCTCTACCGCCGTGGCTGCCAATGAAACTCACTATAAAATTGCCGAAAAAATCCGCATAGCCATGATAGATATGGGAACAACTTTACCGGAAAACCTCCCAACTCCCGATAAAAGTATACATACAATTGAGCGTGAAGAAATTAAGAAGCTAAAAGATTCTAAAATAAAACTGATGCTTGACGAATAGATGTGTCTGACGCACCTGGAAAATTGAAGTTGCAGCAAGAGTAAAAACTGCTACAGGCTCCAGTTTCCATTATCACGAACTGTCAAGCTGGTTGCTCAGGCTCTTCAGCCGCAAGTTGTCGTGAACCGACAGTTTCCGGCTGCCGATAATCTGCATATGGATAATGCCCCCGCCCTGTTTTTCCTTGCCTGTTGCCTTTTTTTATGTTATATTTTCGGTATCCGGAGGCAACATGCAAATTACCGACACCGAAGACCTTATAGACATCCGCTATGACAACGTGTTCAAGGCGGTCTTTACCAAAGACCTGCCCGAATCCAAAAAAGCCCTCTCCGATCTTGTCTCCGCCTTAATCGGGCGCGAAGTCTCCATTACCAGCATAACCGCCAATGAGCCGCCCATCGAAGACCTGCGTGACCGGCAAATCCGCTATGACATAAACTGCAAGGCGGAAGACGGCGAACTGGTAAACGTAGAAATGAGCCTGAACCCGGACACGTTTGAACCCGTCCGGCTGGAGTTTCACGCCGGAAAGTTGTTTATAGGGCAGGACATCAAAGGGAAGGAAAAATCTTACGACGATTTGAAGCACTCCTACCAGATAGCGATATTGGCAAAAGAGCGCTTCTTCCCCGATGAAGAAAGCCTGCACAATTTTGAATATTACGATCCTGTGCGCAGAGTGCCGCTTAACGGCAGGACGCGGATAATAACATTGG
>Ga0123356_10003992_pt1 | contig 15326 bp, 15 predicted proteins | sample TergutEmb28metaG_2_FD_92546 | JGI IMG/M metagenome (GOLD analysis project Ga0123356, IMG submission 92546) | Embiratermes neotenicus P3 segment gut microbial communities from Petit-Saut dam, French Guiana - Emb289 P3 | ecosystem: Host-associated > Arthropoda: Insects > Digestive system > Gut ... | reverse complement strand
GGGTGTGCCGATCAAGGCTCCTGTCGCGGGAATATCCTGCGGGCTTATCACCGAGGGCGACCGCTGGATGACAATGGTTGATATCCAGGGCGTTGAGGACTTCTTCGGCGATATGGACTTCAAGGTGGCCGGCACCAAGGACGGTATCACCGCCATACAGATGGACATAAAAATCGACGGCATCACGCCGGATAAACTTCATATTCGCGAATTAATCGCACGCATCGATTCGGACAGTATCACCGAAATCATCGTCGCGACAAACCCTTCAGTCGAGGGCGAGTCCACCGCCGTTTTACTCAGCCGCATTATCTCCGAGCACAACTCCGACGTACAAATCACGCGACTTGCTCGCGGGCTACCGCTCGGCATCAGTTTAGAGTACGCTGACCAGATTACACTTGACGCCGCACTCCGCAATCGCACCAAGCTGTAGTATAATCACAGTATGTACTCTAATTTTTCTGACTTCATTAACAAATATCATCGCATTTCTGTGATTCAGGCCGAAAATCCTGATGGAGATTCGCTTGGGAGCGCTCTCGCGCTCGAGGAAATGCTTAATTCCAACGAAGTCACCCTTTACTGTCCAGTACAGATTCCTAAATACCTACGTTATCTCAATGCTTGGTCACGCGTCTCCGACGAATTTGACTACGATGCTGATGCATATATCATAGTTGATACCGCCGCCGAGGTTTTAATCAGCAAGATCTTCCGCGATTCCGCCGCTCAAAACGCACTCGAGACTAAGCCCGTACTCGTCATCGACCACCACGAAACCGCACCGGATTTACATTTTGAACACGAATCCATCATCGAGAAACTACCCTCCACGACCGAATTAATTTTCCGCATCGCCCGCGATCAAAACATCGAAATCAATAAAGAATCCGCTACATACCTACTGGCTGGGCTACTCTCCGATACTCTCGGCCTCACCTCTGACACCACTACGCCCGCCGAGTACCGCACCGTCGCAGACCTACTCGATTACGGACTATCAATCTCCGAATTCGAAGACGCGCGCCGCGAGTATATGAAGAAATCTCAACGCATTCTCGACTATAAAGGAGACTTAATCAAGCGCATCGAATATTCACTCGATGGTCGCCTCGCCACTGTCTTGATCCCATGGGAAGACATCCGTGAATTCTCTGACGAATACAACCCCAACATCCTAATTCTTGAAGAACTCCGCTACGTCGAAGGCGTCGAGGTCGCGGTCGCGATTAAGACCTATCCGGACGGTAAACTCACCGGCAAAGTCCGCTCAGCCGCACCCATCGCCGAACAGATCGCTGGCTATTTTGGTGGCGGCGGTCACAAATTTGCCTCAGGCTTCCGGGTTTACGAATCTTACGACCAAATCATGCCAGAATTAGAAAAAGTTGTATTGGAGTTATTAGAAAATGAAACTGTATAATACACCCGCACGAGAGGTACAAGACTTCGTCCCTCAAGATCCAAACTACGTCAAAGTCTATACCTGCGGCCCCACCGTCTATAGTAAACAACACATCGGAAACTACACCGCCTATATCTATTGGGATACACTTATTCGCGTATTAAAACTCGCAAATTACACACCATACCGCGTCATGAATATTACCGACGTCGGTCACCTCGTCAGCGACGAAGATTACGGCGAAGACAAGATGGAAAAAGGCGCCCGCCAGTCTGGCAGAACTGTTTGGGAGGTCGCACAGTTTTACCTCGATGATTACATGGAACACTTCAACGCGCTCAATCTCACCTACCCCGATATGGTTGCCCGCGCTACCGACTATATTCCGCAGAGCACTGATTTGGTCGATACTCTCACCGTCAAAGGTTTTACGTACGAAATCCGCGATGGGGTATACTATGACACTACTAAGTTCCCGACTTACGCCAACTTCGCACACCTAGATCTCGAAGGTCTGCAAGGCGGCGCCCGAGTTGAGCTAATCGACGACAAACGCAACATCTCCGATTTCGCTCTCTGGAAATTCATCCAACCCGGAGAAGCGCATACCATGCGTTGGGATTATCTCGACAAGCCCGGCTACCCAGGATGGCATCTTGAGTGCTCTGCTATCATCCACGCCGAACTCGGCGAGACCATTGACATTCACACCGGCGGCATCGACCACATTCAAGTCCACCACACCAACGAAATTGCGCAGAGTGAAGCTGCGTACGAAAGACCCCTCGCAAATTACTGGCTGCATAACAGCCATATCACTGTCGACAGCGAGAAGATAAGCAAGTCACTCGGTAATACCATCACTTTTGAGGATTTGGCAGACAAAGGTTTCACCCACACCGATTACCGCATGTGGGTACTTGAGGGACATTATCAGTCGCAACGTAATTTCACCTACGACAATATCACTGCCGCCCATAATCGTCTCACAAATTATCGGAACTGGGCCGCGCTGCGTCACCAAAATAAGGAAATCAAGCAAGAGATAATCGACCAAGCGGTCCTTAAGGCTACCGAGGCACTATTCGATAACCTCAACACCGCTCAGGCCCTGTCCGAAATCGATAAGATTATCAATACTACCGCCCCAACCGAAGCCGCACTTCAATTCATGGACGAGGCGCTCGGACTCAAGCTCATAGACACCACCCCCGATATCATCGCTGACCAAAAGACCTCGCTGCAAGAACGCGCAAAAGCTCGCGAAGCCAAAGACTGGGCGAAATCCGATCAAATCCGTGAAGAGTTCGTCCAATCAGGCATCACAATCCTCGACTCAGCAGACGGCCAAACCTGGCAATATATCTAATTATCTGTCGTTGTCGTTGAGGCTGCGCTCAACCATGTATTCTTCGTAAAATACTTTAATACACCCAGCAATTGGGATAGCCACGATTGCGCCAAACAGCCCTAAGACCGTGAAGCCAATCGTAATCGCGACGATCACAGCTAGAATCGGAATACTGATGCTCTTAGACTGAATCCTTGGCGAAATCACGTTGTTCTCTAGTTGCAAGTAAATCATGTAATAAATAAAGAATACCGCCGCCGCAGGGAAGTTACTAAACGCTAACAGAATTGTTACTAGGATACCACCGACAATCGAACCAAATACCGGTATGAACGCCAGTACTCCTGTAATCACACCAAACGGCAACGCTAGTCCAGCTGGCAACCCAAAAATCAACCCAATAATTAGAATCGACAATGTCGTCAGGCTCCAATTCACCAGCGAAACGGTCAGCTGACCTGTCACATATTTGCTGACTACTCTTAGCATTTTTTCTTGAACCCGAATTCCAAAGCTTGCGGTATTACCCTTCGTACGTTTATCAACCGAACGCCACAAGGAACGAAGTAGCCCTGGCCCCTCAAGCAACATCAGAAACGCCATCACTAGGACGATAATCCCCGAACCCAAAAATGCTACCGCACCTGCGGCACTGCCAAACAGCACACCGCCGAAGTCACGCACAAATGTCGCCGAGAAGCTCTGGATCGCAGCCATCACTGCCTCTCGAGTATTCTCGATACCGATATTCATGCCTATGTCCTCTACGATGTTCCAATTAATGCCAGCACCAGCTACCAAATTCGGGAGGTTCGATACAAACCGCACCGTCTCGCCAATCACTGCCGGCAACGCAATCGACATCACCCCTAGCAACAATCCTACTACCGCCACATAAGCTAGAGCGGTCGCGAGTTTGCGGTTCTTGCCAGGCAACCATCGGTCAATCCGACGCACCAGCGGGTTCACCGACACGGCGATAAATCCTGCGATCAAAATCATCAAGAGAGCGGACCACGCCTTCCAGATAAACAACCCTACCAGCACAAATCCAATTAGTACTCCCCAAAACCTAATAAACGTTTTTGTGTCAATCTCAATACGAGTATGGTTCTTCATAAGCTTATTCTATCACATAGCGACACTAGAACAGAATTGGCAACGAGTTACCGTCAGGTCCGGTCATTTTGCCAACTACATTCGTCAGGTAGAATGCAACTGCATTATTATTACCGGCGTACTTGCCAGAGTTCTCAATAATTGCGTTTAGAACGTCCGGGTCCTCGTTCTCAACTGCATCAGCCGCGATTCGAATACTCGAGCCATCAGTGCTCTTGGAATACAGCTCAACCTTCGGGTTCTTCTTCAACTGCTGATAAACGTTCTTATTCTTGTAAGTAATGAAATAAACCTTATTCTGATATATCACCGCCGCATCAAACGGGCGCACTCGTGGCTGGTCGACTTCAACAGTCGCGATATAAAATACCTCACGTAGTAGCTCGCCAATCTTCTGGAATAGTACCACCGGGTCAATTTGCACAACCTCTTCCGGTTTCTCTTCAGCCTTTTCCTCAACCACCGGCTCTGGTGCTGCAATTGGCTCAGGCTCCTCGACCGGTTTAGCTAACTCTGCTGCAATCACATCAGGTGGAGCTGCAGGTTCTGTTGGTTCTGCCGCTGTCGGTATCACAAGCGGAGCCGTCGGCAACGCACCAATCATCGAAGAACCCTCGACTTGAGTCGTCTCCTTAGTAGATGGAGCCGCTGGTGCAGGTGCCGGAGTACCATCTTCATTTGGCATCGCAGCTTTCACTGCCGCCATCGCCGCATCGTCTTCGCTAGACAGCGTAGTTTGTTCAGTCGCCGTAGCATGTGCTGGAGCTACTGCCCCTGTTGGGGAAGTCGGCTTAATTATGGTTGATCCCTGATCAAGCGGGTCAGAGCTATTCACGGTCGTCACACGTAGCTTCGCCGCATCCTCGGCAGATAATTGCTGCGCGGCCAATTGCTCTGCTGTCGGCTGTACATCATCCGGACCTTTCGGTACGTTTGCTGGCTTGAAAGCCACACCCGAACTCTGATCTGCTGGAGCAGGCGTAGCTGGTTGTGGTGCAGGGTTCTCGTTCATTTATTTCTCCTTATTACCATAAGTTTAATGCAGATGAGCCCCGATGTAAAGTGTGCTAACATAGAGACATGCAGAAACCCTACCATGAATCGTGGGAACAATTCCTTAAAGCAGAGTTTACTAAGCAGTATTTCGTTGAATTATCTAAGTTTCTTTCTGAACAATACTCTGATCGTAAAATATATCCGCCGAAGTCACAGGTGTTCTCGGCATTTCGCACAAATCTCGACGACGTCAAAGTTGTAATTCTCGGGCAAGACCCTTACCACGGCCCTCACCAAGCACACGGGCTCGCCTTTTCTGTCCGCGAGGGTATCGATACTCCTCCATCACTGTTCAATATGTATAAAGAAATCGAAGCTGATCTAGGCACGCCAATCCCTCAGTCCGGTAACCTCCAACGTTGGGCCGACCAAGGTGTTCTTTTGCTGAATAACGTCCTCACGGTCGAAGCACATCAGGCCGGCAGCCATCGTGGCCACGGCTGGGAGTTATTTACAGAAGCAACTATTCGATATCTTTCGGATAATCGCGAAAACCTCGTATTCCTACTTTGGGGCCGCGATGCCCGCTCCAAAGCTAGCCTAATTAACCAATCCAAACACTTGATTCTCGAAGCGCCCCACCCTTCTCCGCTTTCCGCACATTCCGGCTTCTTTGGCTGCAAGCACTTCAGCAAGACAAACGCCTACCTAACTGCGCACAAACTCCCAGAAATCGTGTGGTAAAATAGCAATATGCCAAATCCAATTCCCATCATCGCAGGCAAGCTCACTCGACTAGTCTCTCATATCAAAGGTAACGGCTCAGCCCTCCCTGGTTACGTCGTTGAACGCCTCAGTCCTGATTTCATCAAGTTCCTCTCCGACCTCCCAAACGGCGTCATTGTCGTCTCAGGCACAAATGGCAAAACCACTACCACCAAGATTATTACCGAAATCCTCCACGCCGGCGGGCTGAGAGTGTTTACCAATGACACAGGCAGCAACTTTGTCCGCGGAATCATCTCCTCGGCTCTGCCGCATATGTCAATCACCGGCAAATTCCCATTTGACATCGCGGTGCTCGAACTCGATGAGGCCCACGCCGTACGTTTCTGCGAACAGGTCAAGCCAACTTATTCGCTCCTTCTCAATGTCGCACGCGACCAGCTCGACCGCTTCGGCGAAGTCGACCACGTCGCCTCACTCCTCAACCTCGTTGCCCAGAATACCACCCAAGCCGTCATCATCAATCGCGAAGATCCTCGACTAATGCGTATCCAGACCACACACAATGTCTACTTCGGCCTTTCGCAGGACCTGAAATCGCAGTTTCCAAGCGACGTCGACCAGCGTGACATCAATAGCGATGAACCGCAACCAGACGCCACCATCCTCCGCAAGATTGATGGCAAGTCCGCAACCTATGTCATTGACGGCAAAGCTCACGCCGTCGACCTCAAACTCCGCGGAATTTACAATGCCTACAACGCTGCCGGCGCAATTGCCGTAATTCGCCGCGCCCTCCCTAGTATGGGAGTCGACGATATTTTGAAAGCCCTATCTGAAGTAACCTCAGCTTACGGCCGTGGCGAAACTATCACATTCGATGGCAAACAAATCGAAATCTTTCTAGTCAAGAACCCTGCCGCTTTTCAATTGTCACTAACGTCGTTTGCCGACAATCGCCACGACTTCTTTATCGCAATTAACGATAATATCTCGGATGGCCGCGACGTCAGCTGGCTTTGGGATGTTGACTTCAGAGATTTGCCGCCAGTAATCACCACCTCCGGCACCCGCGCCGCTGATATGGCCCTCCGCCTGCAATATGACGAAGTAAAAACCCTGCACATCGAGACCGACATCAAGACCGCCTTACAGCACACACTCGACAAAGCCCAGAAACCAATTCGCATCTTCGCCACCTATTCCGCAATGATGGAACTCCGTAAAATCATGAAAGGCAAATCAATCCTATGAAAAAGCCGCTTCGTATACTTCATCTTTACCCTCAAGAAATGAACGCCTCAGGCGACAGCGGTAATCTCCTCACCCTCCGCAAACGCTGCGAGTGGCGCAATATCCCCATCGAAATCATCCCTTTCGAGTCCGATGATTCCTTCAGAAAAATCGAAACCGCGGATATTATCTTCGGCGGCGGCAGCCAGGACTCTGGACAAGCTACCATTGAGGAGTCCCTCCGCGCCATCAGCCCCACACTCCGCACCAAAGTCGAATCAGGCACCCCAATACTCGTCACAAGCGGGTTCTACCAACTCTTCGGTAACTTCTTTGAGACCGTCGACGGCGACCATTACGATGGCGTCGGTGCTTTCAACGCCGAGACTTATGGTGGCATCAAACGCCTCACCGGCAATATCATTGAAATCAGCGAACTATTCGGTACAATTGTCGGTTATGAAAACCACTCTGGTCAAACCATCCTCTGTAGCGACGACCTTAAGCCGCTCGGCAACGTCACGCTCGGCGCAGGGAATAACGATGAAGACCTCCAAGAAGGTGTCATTTATAAGAACACAATCGGCACATATTTGCACGGACCAATCCTCCCCAAGAACCCAAAAATAGCCGATTTCCTCATCGCCAAAGCTATCGAGAATCGCGACGGCAAAGTACCCGAATTGGCACCCATCGACGACTCTATCGCCGAATTGGCGCGTATCGCTCACCTCTCAAGACCACGGTAAACATACCCTATACTATCATTATAGCACACTTGCTGCAAAAAGTCAATACTACTTGTGCTTATCTCCAGTTTGCGTTCAAAGACCCTAGGTCGGTCACTTTGGTGCCAGTGAATGTTTGTGCTGATGCTGTCGGCACCACCCCGCCCAACTTCGTATTAATGAACGTTTGAGCTGTGCCAGTTAGTGAGCGCATCGAATTGAACGTGCTATTAAACATAGTACTAGCATTGCTATTCGTCACTTTGCCCGCAAAGTTCATATTGCCCCAGATACTATTTATGTCCGTTGTAGGGGTGCTGTTCATATACGCAAACGTGTAGAACGTACCACTAAACATATTGGCTATACCACTCGCTTTTGAAAGATCGAAGACGTTAAATAAATCAACAGGTATCGATGCAATGGTTGAGCTATATGCGTATTGTTGAAATGTTATTGAAAATATCGATGTCATATTAACTGTGTTGTAGACAACAAAAGAATCAAATAGCCGAGCCGGGATTGTCGCAACCAACGATTTATAGGCGCAGTTCTGGAATGTGCCAGAAAACACACTGGAAGTATTTGTAGCACTTGCTAGGTTAATAAAATCAAATAATCCAGCTGGAATAGTAGCTATCGAAGAATTGTACGCATATTGCTGGAACGTCAGGCTAAACATACTCGTGAGATTAGTCGCACTCGAAGTGTCTATTGGGTCGAACAGGTCAGCTGGAATTGTGGCGGTTGTGGAGTTATACCCCATCATCGCAAACGTATAAACGAACGTGCTGCTCATGTCAACAGTACCAGAAGTATCCGATAGTACAAACAAATTAGCAGGCGCGCCAACTGCATTCTTCGTCCCATAGAACATATACGCAAAACGATACGATGACCCGCTCGATCGTGACATACTTGGCAATGGCGTGTCGATCGACTTGAATTTATTCTTATTGGTTTGAATGTTGGCCCCGCTTGAACTAACATAGAAGCCAAAGGCATTCATCCAACCGTTAGTTGCTGCGCCATTCGACCTAATAGTAATCTGGTACTCTCCGGGGACAGCGTAATTGCATACGATGCCAGCGTGCGCATTAGTACCAGTACCTGACTCATTCCTATCAGCCGAGCCATCTCCGCAATTGATAATCCAATTGTACGCATTGACACTGACGTTATTCACATACCCACTAACCGGAATGTTGAAGACGGTCGAACTGCCATTATAATGCGTCGGATCAGTGTCCAGCGTGTCGGTCATTCTAGTATCAATTGTGAATTTGAACTCTTCCGGAAAAATGAAATTTACATCACTCATATTTGTTTGTTCAAAGATAGAGGTTGTCGAAATAGGCACGAGCCCAAGCCCTTCCGGTGCTTCGCAACCAGCAGATGTGTTACTAGATATGTCCAAGCCAAGGCACTCATTATCACCAAAGAATACCTCAAACATATAATTGAAGTTGACGCCCATCAATGCCACAGGCGTACCAGCCACGCCGGAACTCGGAGTAATATCAGTGATAATTGGTACCGGCAACGGATTTGCCACCGCATTTATCACAATAGTATTTCGATATAACCCTGGCACAACCAATAGATCAGCTTTCGCGCCAATTCTCAGCACAGTTTGGTCGTTAAACACCCCCTCAGGAGCCACATGCAGATTCCACGCGTTACCAGAAGCGGCTGGAATCGGATTGTAATTAGTGAACGGCGTAACCGCTCCACCCCACGAATTCGTCGGAATCGAAGCTTCGAGCAAGTCATCGGATGGGAGTTCTACTAGTTTGCGGGTCCAGTCCAGCACATCGCAAGCTTTGCCATCGTCAACAATCGTAATCATACACTGTTCATCGGTCTTCATATTTGTCGAAAGCGTATACCCCGCAGGGTTATTGGTTGAAACCGTAGCTATCAAGCTACCAGTCGCCAACGTTTCCTCTACTACGTTCAAATCACCGAGCGCTAAACTGCTTGTCGATACACTAAATAATAACGCCGGCAATACATCTACAGACACATCGATATTCTGGCTCTTGCTATCCGCCGCATCACTACGATTTGTCTGCGGTTGAAACGCCTCGCTCACCGAAATCAAGCTCACCATAAACATCAACAAGAAGCTCATCAAAACCGTCGGCAACAAAACAGCGCTGCGACCAAAATGACCAGCACCAATCCTCAACCCTCTAGCGGACTTCATGCCTCAATTATATCACAAGCGCTATCGCGATAGACCGTCATCAATCACACTCTGCCAGTTCAATCGCGCACCCACAGCCGCCTGTTGATAGTCATCCGCAAGTACCGTCACATAGGCTCCATTATTTATGGTAGCGCGATAATCAAACTTCCATTTTGCAGCCAGCTTCGGCAATCCTGACATCTTGACCGTATCAATACATCCAGCCTTATCCGCTAAACACTTCTCTGACACTTTGTCCCAACCCCCATAATCAAGCTTGCCAAAGCTCGCATATGCGCCAATCGCTGCACTGCGCTCCACTTCCAAATCGCCACCCCAGACTTGATCAAACATAAAATTCCCCATTGAGTACACAATCAACTTGCCGTTATACACTTCTGAGTTTTGCACCCAATGCGGATGATCCGCTATCACCATATCAGCGCCGAGGTCAATCATTTCGCGGTAAATCGCTTCACGCAGGCCATCGGAGTTCGGCACGTACTCAACTCCCATATGTGGCATCGCAATCACCGGCATCACCTCCGCCCAACGCACAATCTCGGCCCGCGCTTCGTCAGTCGGAATTCCGATAAACCCATGATAACCGCAAAACGCCACCGGCAAACTATGCTCCCGTGATTCACCGATATCATATTTCACTTGTACCTTGATTATTACCGGACCACACACCTCCGACGTATTCCAGTATTCATGATGCCCGAAGTATTGTATACCGTTATTAGCCAAGTACTGCTTAGTCATCTCAAATCCATCCTCACCGCGATTGTCGGTGTGGTTATTTCCCAAGGAGAATGCCGTAAACCATTTCGCAGCCTCCGGCAGATACGCAGGGTCGCAGTTAAACGAGAGCAGCTGCTCCTCCTGATAGTAGTCGTAGCCTCCATCAGTCACTGGGCATTCCAGCCCAGCAATCCAGGCATCAAAATCATCACGCCCTAGCTGCTCCAGACCAGAGAACGGATAATCAAACCCAAGCCCACTATTCGATACATATTGCCCAGTCCTTCGCCCCCAAAACGTTGTGCCAGCCAACATAATCCGCATCTCTGCCGAGATAGGTTTCGGTATTGGTGGCGGAGGTGGAGGCGCTACAACCCCCTCATCAGGCGATCCACGACGCTCCTCAAGCAACGTCATCACCCCAATCGTCGTACCAGCCGCCAGCATAAACACAAACACTCCCACGAGCAACTGACGCCACATCCTCCGAGTCATATCTTCAGTTTATCATATCGACACTTCTATTTATGTAATTTCTACATGCAATATTTCATTGACACGCTATATATAGCGTAGTAGCATAACCGTATACGCTATATATAGCGTACCACCGCAAAATTGAATAACTATTGTATACTAAACTAAAACTATCGGGAGAAATCTATGGCATCTAACAACCCCACTATGCGTGGCTACGGAATGGTAATCGTTAACGAGGCTGGCTGGCTCGAACACCCCGTCCCTAAATGCGGCAGCTTAGACGCTATTATCAAGCCGACCATCGTCGCACCATGTAGCTCCGATACGCATATGCTCCACGGCGGCTCCGGCCCATATTCTGATTTGATACTTGGCCACGAAGCCGTTGGCATCGTCGAAAAAGTCGGTAAGGACGTCAAGAACTTCAAAAAAGGCGATTATGTCGTCGTACCCTGCGTCACACCAGACTGGCTCTCTCCCGGCGTTCAGAACCAAAAGTCCTTCACCCATGACACCCGCATGTTCGGCAGCTTCAAGTTTCTCGGCTCCAAAGACGGCGTCTTCGCAGAATTTTTCCACGTCAACCAAGCCGACGCTAACCTAGTTAAGCTTCCAGAAGACGTCACCCCGGAAGCCGCCTTGATGACCGTCGATATGATGTCCACCGGTTTTCATGCTGCTGAATTAGCCAACATCAAATTTGGAGACACCGTGGTCGTCATCGGCATTGGACCAGTCGGTTTGATGGCAGTTCGTGGCGCCGCTCTCCGCGGCGCAGCTCGCATCATCGCTGTCGGCACCCGCCCAGTCTGTATCAACGTCGCCAAAGAATACGGCGCCACCGATATTGTCAGCTACAAGGACGGCGATTTGGTCGAGCAAATCTACGAGCTTACCGGCGGACGCGGTGCCGATTGCTCCATCGTTGCAGGCGGAGATGGATCCACCCTCGGTCAAGCAGTCGCTATGGTTCGCGAAACTGGCAACATTGCTACGGTTAACTTCTACGACATCAATGCCGAACTCAACTTGCCAACCCTCGCTTGGGGACTCGGTATGAGCCACAAAGACATTCGCTGCGGCTTCTGTCCAGGAGGTGCTGAACGTATCCGTGAGATGCTTGAGATGATTCGCTTCGGCCGCATCGACCCGACCAAGATTATCACTCACAAATTCTACGGTTTTGACTCCATTCCTGAGGCATTTGAGCTGATGGACACCAAGACTCCAGATCTCATCAAGCCAATCGTCTATCTCGATCGCAAGAAATAAGATATAATCACCCTATGCCAGAACTTCCAGAGGTGGAGACTATTAGGCGTGGGCTGCTCGACTGTATCGTCGGCAAGACAATCAAATCTGTTGTCATCTCGTCTGACAAATCATTTATCGGCACACCAGATTACACACTAGGACGCAAAGTATTGCAACTCGATCGCCGCGGCAAAATGCTTATCATCGAACTCTCAGGCGATATGTTTCTCACTGTACATCTCCGCATGACCGGTCAACTCATCTATGTCGCTAGTAGCAAACGCTTCGCCGGTGGACACCCTACCGACAGCCTTGAAGGGCCATTGCCAGATCGGCACACCCGTGTCACTATCAGCTTCACCGACCGATCCAAACTCTTCTTCAACGACCAGCGCAAATTCGGTTTTGTCCAAATCTTGAACCGCAAAGGGCTAGAGACTCTTCCTTTTCTGCGGAAGCTCGGACCGGAGCCGCTCGAAGACAGCCTAACTCTTGACGACTTCATCAAACGCTTCTCTCGCAAAAAAACCAGCAATATCAAAGCAGCCCTCCTCGACCAATCTACTGTCGCTGGAGTCGGCAATATTTACGCTGATGAAGCACTATTTCTCGCTCAAATCCATCCCGAGACACCTGTCGGCAGCCTCAAGAAAAAAGATTTCGACCGTATCCTTACTAGTATCCGCGCTGTCATGGCCGCCAGCATCAATTCCGGCGGTTCTACCATGCACACCTACCGCAAATCAGACGGCACCAAGGGCGACTATCTCACAAAATTTGCAAACGTCTTCCGCAACGAAGGCAAACCCTGCCCCATCTGTGGCACCAAAATTATCAAGACTAGGGTCGCCGGACGCGGCACACATCTTTGCCCCACCTGTCAACCGTTACGACACGCAAAAAACAAATAACAAGACTGTTCGCGTCTCAGAAACCGAACTATAATGATAATGTCTTTTTATACACACCGGTCTCCAGACCAGAGCGTCCCTGATTAGACAAAGCGCTTCGTCGCACGGAATTAAGTCATTATCCGAGCGGCACTGAGCCTAGAAACAACGGCTCACATAAATGACTCCTAAACTAATTAAGGAGAAATTTATGAAAAATTCGAACACTAACAAACTAAAGATACCAGTAGACGTCGTAGCGTTATTCACCTACGGCCTCAACCCTTGCGAGCCTCTGCGCTTCCGCAAACAGGGTTCACCGGAGCAGAAAGTCACCGGTTTACTGAGTTCTAAGGTCCGATTCGTCGGAGAAAATGCTCTGCATATCTTCAACGTACTCGTCGGGAGCAGCAAGTATGAGCTAGAGTTTAACTCCGAGTCTCTACACTGGAGCCTCACCGAGATCTAGGACCACCGCAAAAGCAAAAAGAGGGCACCTCGCAAGCCCTCTTTTTGTATGCCTCTAGACATACACCTATATCAGTGATATAATATGCGTCGATTCTCAGCTCAGAGATTTGCACGTTAATTCACAAGGAAAGGAGGGCTCTATGCCAAACGAACAGTTAGTTTTGGACAACCAAAAACTTGCTTATTACTTTGCAAAGAAGTTCAGAAACCAAAGTGATTTCGACGATATAGCACAAACGGCAATGATCGGACTAATAAAGGCAGCAAAAACCTTCGACGAGAATAAAAAACGTAAGTTTTCGACTTATGCGTCTAGATGCATCCAAAACGAGATAAATATGTATTTCCGTAAGGAAAAGAAGCATCAACGTCTCAATTGCGTCAGCCTAGATGAACTAATCTATGACGATAATGGCAGTCTCCTAGTTATTGGCGATACCGTAGCGGATACGCGCGGTTCATCAGACCCGGAGGCAACTTACGAAAACACTTCAGAACTCGAGAAGGCACTTCAAATCATTCTTAATCTTGAGCCAAAACACGCTAGAATTATGATTCTGGCCTTATCTGGAAAACCCAGAAAGGAAATAGCGGAAGAATATGGTTATGCAAGTATTTCAATGATTGGAAGATTTATCCAAAGAGCCAAAGCAAGAATCAAAACAGGGAAAGTCATACAAGACAAATATGATGTCAAAATCTTCAACAAAAAGGTAAGCATCATCGACGTTGCGACAAACCGCGAACGCGTCGTCCCACTCAACGCTAGTCTTTACGAAAACATCCTCAAAATATTGTGAAACTATAGACCACCGCAGGGTGGTTTTTTAGTATCTATTTCTTCTCGTACAACTTCTTGCGAATATCAGACAAAATCTCGCCGTTTATCTTGAGCTGCACTATTACCTCACCAATCCCAAACACCAATGTGGCAGCAATAAACGCGATCGTAGTCCCCACCAACACAATCCCTGGAGCATCCTCAACAATCGATATCATGTAGCTAAATGCTGACCCGATTCCTACTGTAATTATTGCAATACCAAAGAACGTGCCTCTCACTGTTAATATGTCCTTCTTGATATCTCTCATTATCTCTCCTCTATTGTTACTTTTATTCTATCACCAGCCTGCTTGCCAATCTTAGCGCGAATCTCCTTAAGCACGCCGATGATGTAGCAAATAGAACCGTCTGAGTTTTTGAGCCCCATGTTTACAATACTCCCGTCATACGGTACGCCGTCAAATGTCGCATGCACCATTACGCGCCCTTTGCCAAACACCTCTTTGATGTTAAGAGGGACAATCACATACGCACCGTCTTGATCCGGAACCTTCTGAATCTCTGCCTCAAACCTATGGATCATTTCTAGTATTGTAGCATAAGCACGCTCACCATCTTCCGTTCACGCGCACAATATGCTATAATACAGAGGCACTTCTCATGCCCGAGTGGTGAAATTGGTATACACGCTACCTTGAGGTGGTAGTGGGAGCAATCCTGTGCTGGTTCAAGTCCAGTCTCGGGCACCAAGCGAATTACCCCTGTTATTCTGAGATTACAGCCAAATTAGCCAAGTGAAAACCGAGCCGCAAATGGCTCTTTTTTAGTGTTTGACTCCCATTTTGACTCCTAACTCATTCAGCTACCGCGACTCAAAGCATACTACATCAGAGTATTTCTCTTCGAGTATCGAGAAAAATTCATAATGGCTAGAGTATATGTGAGTTGCTC